>Ga0116193_1003094_pt1 | contig 12168 bp, 16 predicted proteins | sample AD_UKC115_MetaG_FD_89892 | JGI IMG/M metagenome (GOLD analysis project Ga0116193, IMG submission 89892) | Active sludge microbial communities of municipal wastewater-treating anaerobic digesters from Hong Kong - AD_UKC115_MetaG | ecosystem: Engineered > Bioreactor > Anaerobic > Digestate... | reverse complement strand
GCCCGTCATCTCGTCCAGCACCTCCAGCATGCCTGAAGTGTTAGGCGATGCAGCACTATTTGTCGATCCGGAAGACACACGTGCCCTCGCGGACACACTGCTTAAGGTCGCAACGGATGAAGCCTTGAGAGGCGAGATGCGCATCAGAGGCCAAGCCCGCACCGCGCAGTTCTCCTGGGACCGCACGGCTCAGGCCACGATTGAGACCTATCGAAAAGCACTGGCGAAGTAGACACACAGGAGGATTTGGGATGAAAGAAAAGGCATATCCGCTGCACGAGATCGCTTACGTCAAAATGAAACAGCAAGGCATCAAGACCTGGAACGAGCGCGGCGGCTATCCCGATGTTGATCCGGGTGAAGAACGCTTCCTTCTGGATGCGATGGCCCAACCATGGTTTCCGCAGCAGGGGCGCGTTCTGGACGTCGGCTGCGGGACGGGACCGTTTACGCGCTGGTTTGCATGGAAAGGCTATACCGGGCTTGGCATCGACATCAGCAAGACAGCCATCGCCATGGCGAAGGACCAATCCAAAGACATGCCCCTTCGGTTTCGCGTGGCCGACATCTGCACGCTCGATCCGGGCCGCTCCCCTAAGTTCGATGTCTGCCTGGATGGCAACTGCTTCCACTGCATTATCGATCCCAAAGATCGCATGCGCATGCTGGTCAATTGCCGACAGCTTCTCAAGCCAAACGGTCTTTTTATTCTCAAAACTATGTGCTCTCCCGCGAATGTGAAAAACTTCAACACGGATACGGTGATGAAGCTTTTTCGTAACTACATTTACGTGCCACATCCACGAGGAGACCAGTTTGAGGAAGGCCGAACATTCTCCGGAAAGCCCTTCTTTCCAAACCGCTACGTCGGACACTGGAAGGACATCTTGTCCGATGTGGCCAAGGCCGGTTTTTCAGTTGAAATGTTTCGTTTTGCCAATCATACTGCTGACGAACCCTGTAGCGGGTTGGCCGTTTGCGCGAGGGTGAAGCAATCGTAGGATGGAGGAATATGAAAGCTTTTCGGTCGTCGTTGATAGTGCGCGTGCTGCCTATCGTCTGCGTTGTTCTGGTTCTCAAAATCTGCGTTCACTATGCGGGATGGGAAGTGCTAACGGTCAATCCTCTGTTTTCGGGCATCATTGCCGCGAACGTCTTCCTCATGGGCTTCCTGATTTCCGGCGTTCTCACGGATTACAAAGAGAGCGAGAAGCTGCCTACGGAACTGGCGTGCAGCCTCGAGACCATTCGAGATGAAATCCAGATCATCTACAAGAACAAGAAGGCCAAGCCGGCCGAGCAGGGACTCGAGTACATCAAGGAACTCACCGCGGCCATCCATGGCTGGTTTTACCGCAAGCATCGCACCTACGAAATTCAGGACATGATCCACGACCTGAACGACTATTTCTTGGCCTTCGAGCCCCTGACGCAAGCCAATTTTATTGTCCGCATGAAACAGGAGCAGAGCGCCTTGCGCCGCGCCATCGCCCGCATCGACACCATCCGCGACACGTCGTTCGTCGGCTCGGCCTACGCCATCGCCGAAGCCACGACGGTACTGGTCACCGCCGGTCTGGTCCTGACACAGCTTGAGCATTTTCACGAGGCGCTGTTTTTTACCTTCGTGATTTCGTTTCTGCTCATTTATCTGGTTTCGCTCATCAAGCGGTTGGACAATCCCTTTGACCACTATGCCGTAGCGGCCTCGGAAAACGTCTCGCTCAAGCCGCTGGAAGACCTCCTGGTGGACCTGAAATCCAAATCCCCGGAGAGTGAAGCCACACAAATACCGTTGACAACCTGATGTCGATCCAGTACAGTTGGATGTAGATTTATTCGCAGGGGGTGGGCCTTATTTTGTTTCAGTCGATTCAATGAAGGAGGCCAACAATGCCGAATATCAAGAAGTCCGAACAGAAACTGGCAATTCGGGAAGAGGCACGGCGCAAGATTCGGGGCCCGGCCATCAATGTGGGGGCGGACAAAAGTTACCGGTCGGCGATTGAAAAGGGCCATCAGCGCCTCAATCAGTTGATGGCCGAGGGGGGCGACTCGAAGGCCAAACGCGTCCGCCAGGAGCTGATGTACCTCATCAACAACTATCTTCCCAGCCATGAAACCCGCATAGAGCAGCTGATCGACGATTGGCGCCGAACCGGCGACCCGAGTTATGATCCGGGTATTCGAATCAAACTGCGCCAGGCTCAACGGGACTATATGTCAAAGACCCACCCAGTCTGACGCGCCACGTTCAACACCAACAGGAAGTCCCAATGTACTGTCACAAATGCGGGGCGGCCAATGATGACAACGCCTGGCGCTGCACGCAGTGCGCTACTGTTTTGTATCATGAGCCGCCGCCCGTTCATGCGCGGATGTTTACCCTCGCCGAGCGCGTCCCGACGCACCTGAGGTTTTCGATTGTTGTAGCCATATTCTTCCTGCCGTCGCCGCTCGGATTGGTGGCGCTGTACCACTCGCTCAGAACCAAATCGCATTTGGAGGCCGGCGATGAGGATAAGGCGCGCGCCAGTTCACGCGTGGCCTACATCTGGTGCTGGGTATCGCTGGCAGCAGGCCTGGCCCTGTCATTTGCCATGCTCGGCTACAGTGTCAGACATGCCATGGAATTTGCCCACAAGTTCTTTCCCTTGTTACAGATCCGGTAGCTCCGGCCCGGCATAGTCCGCTCCCCTCATGTTGTTTCTCTAGAGGCACAAAATGCCGGAAAGGGGCGCATATGCTGAAAGAGTTTAAAGAATTCGCCATGCGCGGCAACGTCATAGACATGGCTGTCGGTATTGTGATTGGCGTAGCCTTTGGCGCCGTGGTCGCCAGTTTCGTGGCCGACGTGCTGATGCCGCCGGTTGGGCTGCTCATCGGCGGTTTGGACTTCTCCAACCTTTTTCTGACCCTTAAAGAAGGGGCCACGCCGGGGCCATATGTTTCACCAGAAGCAGCCAAGGCCGCGGGCGCCGTCACCTTGGATTACGGCCAATTCGTAAATAGCGTCATAAACTTCATCATCGTCGCGTTTGCCATTTTCCTGGTGGTAAAAGCCATTAATTCGCTGCGGCGTCAAAAAGAAAACGTGCCAGCCGAAGCGGTCGCCAACAAAGAATGTCCGTATTGTATGAGCACGATCTCCGTGAAGGCTTCACGATGCCCGCACTGCACGTCCGAGTTGGTGGAAACAGAGGAAATGCTGCACGTGTAGGCGATTAATCGCGGCGACACTGCAATTGCAGGCTCTCCGCGGTGTACTGGTGCAACTCGATGCGGTTGCCGTCCGGGTCAGCCAGCCAGGCCTGCCAACTGTGGTCGCTGCCCATTTTGACGGGGCCGACTTCCACGCCCTTGGCCTGCAACTCGGCGACTGTGGCCTGTATGTCGTCCACCTCGAAGCAGCAGTGGGTGTACGACTGGCGGTTGGTGGGGGCGTCGTGTTCGCCGGTGAAGAGTTCAACAAAGGTCTGCCCGCCGGCGCAAAGGTATACGCCGAACCGTTGGCCTTGGTCATTAATGAAATCGAACCCGTGGCGCAATCCGAGGGCGTCTTGGTAAAATTCAGTAGAACGCGTCAGATTTTCCACCACAAAACATACATGTGCCAGCCGCTGAATCATGTTGACCTCCCTTTTTTGCCCGATGCCATCATAGCAAAAAAGGATGAGGCCTCTAAAGATGAATTTCCGGTGGGAATAAGCGTAAAATGCCTGCTGTTAGGGGATCGAGTGGCTTTGGCACCCCACACCCACTCGGCGGGTAAGTCGACTAATATCCAGGAGTTAGCGTGAAGGACAAACATCTTCAAGGCGGGCCTCAGGATGCAAATCCTGTGTCCGGAGCCCAATCCAATCCGTCAGCGGACAGCACCGACGATGTGCGCCAGCTGGCAGAACAGGAATATAAATTCGGCTGGGTGACTGACATCGAGGCCGACACCATCCCCTTTGGCCTTACCGAAGACACGGTCCGCCTCATTTCGGCGAAAAAGCACGAGCCGGAGTGGATGCTTGAGTGGCGGTTGAAGGCATTTCACTATTGGCTGACACTCGTTGAACCCGATTGGGCCAACGTCAGTTATCCCCCGATTGACTATCAGCAGCAGCGGTATTATTCGGCGCCAAAGCCAAAAGGCGATGGCAAAGGCGAGATTGACAAGGAACTCGTCGCCACCTTTGATAAGCTTGGCATCCCCATTCAGGAGCAAAAGCGCTTGGCCGGCGTGGCGGTGGACGCGGTGTTTGACAGCGTGTCGGTGGCCACCACCCACAAGGAAATTCTCGCCAAAAAAGGCATTATTTTCTGCTCGTTTTCGGAGGCCATTCAGGAACACTCGGATCTGGTGCAGAAATACCTTGGCTCCGTCGTGCCTGTAACTGATAATTTCTTTGCGGCGCTCAATTCCGCCGTTTTCAGCGACGGCTCGTTTTGCTATATCCCCGCGGGCGTCAAGTGTCCGATGGACCTTTCGACTTATTTCCGCATCAACGCCAAGGACACCGGCCAGTTTGAACGCACGCTGATCGTGGCGGAGGAAGGCGCGTCCGTCAATTATCTCGAAGGTTGCACGGCGCCGATGCGCGACGAAAATCAGCTTCACGCCGCCGTGGTCGAGCTTGTTGCGATGGATAACGCCACCATTCGGTACGCCACGGTCCAGAACTGGTACGCCGGCGATAAAGAAGGCAAGGGCGGAATCTACAACTTCGTCACCAAGCGCGGGAAATGTCAGGGGCACAACTCCCATATTTCCTGGACCCAGGTCGAAACCGGTTCGTCCATCACGTGGAAGTATCCCGGCTGCGTCCTGATTGGCGACAATTCCGTGGGCGAGTTCTATTCGGTAGCGCTGAGCAACAATTACCAACAGGCCGACACCGGCACCAAGATGATCCATATCGGCAAGAACACGCGCAGCACGATTATCTCCAAAACCATCTCCGCCGGCCATGGCAACAACAGCTACCGCGGCCTGGTCAAGGTTACCAGCGGCGCCACCAACGCGCGCAACTACACCCAGTGCGATTCGCTGTTGATTGGCGACCAGTGCGGCGCGCACACGTTCCCATACATCGAAGTGCGCAACAAAACGTCCAACGTCGAGCATGAAGCGTCGACCTCGAAAATCAGTGAAGACCAGTTGTTTTACTGCCGCCAGCGCGGCGTCTCACGCGAAGATGCCGTGTCGATGATTGTCAACGGCTACTGCAAAGTTGTATTTGATCACCTGCCCATGGAGTTCGCCGTCGAGGCCACCAAGCTCCTGGCAGTCAGCCTCGAAGGGAGTGTCGGGTAATGCTCGAGATTCGGAATCTACACGCGAAGGTAGCCGGGCGCGAAATCCTGCGCGGCCTCAACCTTACCGTCAACGCCGGCGAAGTCCACGCCATCATGGGCCCCAACGGGTCCGGCAAGAGCACGCTCGCGCAGGTGCTCGCCGGGCACAGCGCCTACGAAGTTACCGCCGGTTCTGTCACGTATCAGGGCCAAAATCTGCTCGACCTGCCCGTGGAAGTACGCGCGCGCCAGGGCGTATTCCTCGCGTTTCAGTACCCCATCGAGATTCCCGGCGTCAGCAATGCTTATTTCCTCCAGTCTGCGCTCAACGAGATCCGAAAAAGCCGCGGCCTCGAGGAACTCGACGCGTTTGATTTCGAGATCCTGCTGAAAGAAAAGATGCAACAGGTACAGATTGATCCGGCGTTTTTGGATCGCCCGGTGAACGAAGGATTCTCCGGCGGCGAAAAAAAGCGCAACGAAATCTTACAAATGGCCGTGCTCGAACCGTCGCTGGCTATCCTGGACGAAACCGATTCCGGGCTGGACATCGACGCGCTGCGCATTGTGTCCGAAGGTGTGAACGGGTTGCGCAGCCCTCAGCGCGCCATGGTCCTGGTGACCCACTACCAGCGGCTGCTCAGTTATATCGTGCCGGATGTTGTGCACGTGTTGAGCAAAGGTCAGATTGTGAAATCGGGCGGCAAAGACTTGGCCCTGGAACTCGAAGAAAAGGGTTACGATTGGCTCAAGGAGCCCGCGGCGATTCAATGAAGGGCCGGACGGATGACAGCATGACGCAAACGCTTAAAAGAATCGACAACGCTTACCTGGAGGACATCCGAAATCAGGCGTCGGGCCGCGGGCCGGATTGGATTAATGAAATCCGTCGGCGTTCGCTGGATCGCCTGGAGGAGATTGGCCTGCCCCATCACAAACTCGAAGCGTGGCGGTTTACAAACGTCGAGCCGCTCACCAAGACCCATTTCCGGCATTATGCCCCGACCAAAGACCATGGCCTGTCTCCAAAGCAACTCCAGCACGTGCTGCTGGGCGCGGGGGCGTGCGGTGAACTGGTGTTCGTGGATGGCACGTTTGCGCCGGATTTGTCCAATCTGCTTGATGTGCCCGCCGGGGTGGACATCATGCCGCTGGCGCGCGGTATCACAGACGACAGTCTTGTTGTAAAGGCGCACCTGGACCAGTACCTCAAACACAGCGACGCGTTCAGCCTGATGAATAGCGCCTGTCTCCAGGATGGGGCGTATGTGCATGTCCGTCAAAATGTGCTGCTCGAACGGGCCATCCATATCGTCTACGTTTCCACGGGACACAGAGATAATCAGCTCGTACAGCCCCGAAGTTTGATCGTGGTCGAGGAAAGCAGCAAAGCGGCCGTTGTTGAAAGCTACGTGGGTCTCAATGACAACGTTGCCTATTTTAATAATGCCGTGACAGAATGCGTTGTCCAGGAGAATGCCCAGCTCAGTCTGTGCAAAATTGTTCAGGAAAGCGCTTCCGGCCATCATTTGGGCACAGCTCAGGTCACACAGCATGCCGACAGTCTGTTCGCAGGCCATACCATCACACTTGATGGTAAAATTGTTCGCAATGCCCTGGGCGTAGTGTTCAATGGGAAGGGCGCGCAGTGTTCGCTCAATGGGCTTTACCTCAACACCGGCGAGCGTCTGGTTGACAATGCGTTGTCGGTGGATCATGCTCAGCCCTATTGTGCCAGCCGCATCGCCTACAAAGGCGTCCTCGAGGGTTCGAGCAAATCGGTGTTTACCGGCGGCGTGCAGGTGCGAAAGCATGCCGTCAAAACTGACTCCAATCAGATCAACAGCAACCTCCTGCTATCGGACCTGGCCCAGATTAACACCAAGCCGCAGCTCGAGATTTTCGCCGATGACGTCAAATGCACGCACGGCGCCACGGTCGGCCCGCCGCCTGAAGATTTGATCTACTACTTCCGGACCCGCGGCATCGATGAAACGGAGGCCGTCGCCATGTTAACATGTGGGTTCGCGCGAGACATTACCAAGACGATCGGTGTCCCCATTTTGCGCGAACGGGTGGACACCGCCATCGCCCGCAAATACAGCCGGGTGAAAGCACCAAAAAAGAGATAAATTTGTGAGCATAAAAATTGAACCTCGCCAAGAGGCGTTGACATCCAAAGATATCGCGGCGATCCGCAAGCAGTTTCCGTTGCTGCACACCAAGTGCAACGGCAAGCGGCTGGTCTATCTGGATAACGCCGCTACGACCCAAAAGCCGCAGTGCGTTATCGATGCGCTAAACACATACTACTGTGAGCAGAATGCCAACATTCACCGGGGCATTCACCGGCTAAGCGAAGCCGCCACGGAAATGTACGAGGCGGCCCGCAAAAAGATGCGCCGGTTCTTGAGCGCTGACCTGGCATGCGAGATCGTCTTCACCCGCGGCACCACCGAAGCGATCAACCTGGTCGCGCAGACCTACGGCCGCCGGAACGTCGGCGAAGGCGACGAGATCCTCATCTCGACTCTGGAGCATCACTCGAACATCGTGCCGTGGCAGATGCTGTGCGAGGAGAAAGGCGCCAAACTTGTTGTGGCGCCCATCAGCGATGACGGCGAGCTTTTGATGGACGAGTTCGAAAAGCGGCTAAGCAAGAAAACCAAACTGGTCGCGATCACGCATGTCTCCAACGCCCTGGGCTCCGTCAATCCAATCAAAAAAATCATCGACATGGCCCACGACGCCGGCGCACGCGTTTTGGTGGATGGCGCTCAGTCTGTCTCCCACATGCCCGTGAATGTGCAGGCGCTAGGCTGCGACTTCTATGCATGCTCCGGCCACAAAATGTTTGCCCCGACCGGCATTGGCGTCCTGTACGGGCGCGCTTCGCTGCTCGAGGCGATGCCCCCCTGGCAGGGCGGCGGCGACATGATCCTGTCCGTCACGTTTGAAAAAACGATCTACAATGGATTACCGGCGAAGTTTGAGGCCGGGACGCCCCATATCGCCGGGGCTATTGGTCTGGGCGCCGCGATTGATTATCTCAATGGCATCGGGATGGATCGCATCGCCGTCTACGAACATGAATTGTTGCTTCACGGCACCGGCGTTCTGGACGCTATCGGCGGGTTGCGCATGCTGGGCCGGGCACGCGACAAAGCGGGCGTGTTGTCCTTTGTAATGGATTGTGCTCATCCGCATGATATCGGCCAGATTTTGGATAGTGAGGGCGTGGCCATTCGGGCCGGCCACCACTGTGCTCAACCCCTGCTCAAACGGCTGGGGCTTCCAGCTAGTGCACGCGCCTCGTTGGCGTTCTATAATACAAAGGAAGAACTGGACGCCCTGGGTGAAGCACTGAAAAAGGTAAAAGAGGTTTTTGGATAATGGACACCGGCTCTGGCGATAAACGCGCACTGTACGAAAAGGTCATTCTGGACCACAACCGCAATCCCAGAAACTGTTGCGCGATGGAGCATCCCACATGCAAGGCCGAAGGCTACAACGCCTTGTGCGGCGATCAGTTCACCATCTATCTCAAAATTGAGGACGACAAGATCGTGGATGTTTCGTTCGATGGCTGCGGCTGCGCCATCTCAAAGGCGTCCGCCTCCCTCATGACCACAACCTTAAAGGGCAAGACTAAACAGGAAGCCGAGGCCCTGTTTGTTCGCTTTCACCAGATGGTGACGGCTGATCCGGGCTCGCCTTTGCCCAACCAGGATTTGGGCAAGCTCGAGGTGTTGTGCGGCGTGCGCGATTATCCCGTGCGCGTAAAATGTGCGACCTTGGCTTGGCATACCATGATGGCCGCTTTGGAAGGACACAAAGAGCCGATCAGCACAGAATAAGCGAATTTTTCATTTTTTGTTTTCACCTGCCACGAGTGGTAGGATGCGCGATATCCGCAAAATAAACTCCTTTTGGCCCAAGGACAGTAGAGGTGTAACGAGATGACAGTACAAGCGCGGCAGATGCCGCCGTCGCGACAAGACATTCAGCAAGCAGCCACTGTGGAAGAGACCCGCGCCCGCATGGCGGCCCGACTGGCCGGCATCGTGCCGGAATTCGAGGTTGAGCTAAAAGCCGACTTGGCTTTCCGCATCAATCAACTCAAACGTGAACGCGGCGCTGTCATTCTCGGACACAACTATATGGAGCCGGCCCTGTTCCATTCCGTGCCGGACTATGTGGGTGATTCGCTGGAACTGTCGCGCATCTCCACGCAAACCGAAGCCAAGATTATCGTCTTCTGCGGCGTCCAGTTCATGGGCGAAACTGCCAAAGTACTCAATCCCGAAAAAACGGTCCTGATTCCGGCTGAAAAAGCCGGCTGTTCTTTGGCTGAAGGCGTCACGGTAGAAGATGTAAAACGTCTGAAAGCCATGTACCCCGGCGCGCCAGTGGTCAGCTACGTCAACACCTACGCCAGCGTCAATGCCGAATCCGATTACTGTTGCACGTCGGGCAATTGTACTGCCGTCGTGCGCCATCTGCTGGAAAAAGGCTGCGACCGCATCATCTTCATCCCCGACGAATATCTGGCCCACAACACGGCCAATGAGCTCGGTGTGGCGTACGTAACGGCTCCAGAAGGCGACGCGGACACCAACGCGGGCGTCGCCCCCGGCAAACCCACCGTCATCGGGTGGCGGGCGCGTTGCGAGGTTCATGAACTCTACAAGGTCGAGGACGTCGAGAACGTGCGCAAGCAATACCCGGACGTGGTGATTCTCGCCCACCCGGAATGCAGCCCGGAAGTCATCGCCAAAGTCGACTATGCCGGCAGCACCAAGGGCATGATCGATTACGTTAAGAACATTTCAGCGCCGCGCTATCTGTTGCTGACCGAGTGCTCGATGGCCGACAATCTCGCGGCGGAATTTCCGGAGCGAGAGATGGTGCGCGCGTGCAGCCTGCGCTGCAAGCACATGAATCTGATCACGCTGCAAGACACGCTGAATGCGATGGAAAAAATGCAGTACAAGGTCGAGTTGAGTCAGGATATCATTGAACGCGCCAAGCTTCCCATTGATCGGATGCTGGCGATCCGGTAACGGGATTTACTTTGAGCCCAGACGTGTTGGTAAAGGGTGACGCGGAGGCAGGATGTTATATTTCAAAACAAGCCAACCTATTCCAGGCAAAGGCGATGCGTGGATGTATTACGAATGCACGGATGAAAAAACCATCATCCGGTACGTCACACACATCCCGGCTACCGGAGAAACCGAACACAATGCCAATCCCGTAGTGAAAAAGCTGTACCGCCCGGAATTGCTGATGGAATCGTCACAACAAGAGTTTGAGCAATACTGGCCGAAGGCCCAATGAAGTCCCGTTTAAAGAAAGGAACCGTACAATGCCCGAGAATAAACATTTCAGTCTTGATATGACCATCGCCGACGCTATGCGCGTGCACCCGCGTGTGGCCGAAGTTTTCGCCGCCTTCCACCTTGGCGGCTGCGCCCACTGCCACATCAACGAAGTCGAAACCCTTGAGCAAGTGTGCGCCGGTTACGGCGTCGATCCTGACATGCTGCTGGAGGTCCTGGAAGGTTTGATGGAACCCGAAGATACCGCCGCCGCTCAGTAATCAAAACAAAAGCGGCGCCATCACCTTTGTGATGGCGCCGCTTATTTCTTACTTCACTGGCTGTTTCGGCTCGACCAGGTTCTGGCCCGACACCAACGTCTCCAGTTCTTTTTTAAGCGCGCTCTTCTTTTCCGCACCAACATGAACGGATTGGACGGTGCCGTCCTTACCGATAAAGACCGTGTGCGGAATGCTTGAGACAAAGAAGTCGTTATTGACCGTGCCTTCCTTGTCCAGCAACACAGCAGCGTTCATTTTGGTAAGCTCCATGAAACGCTGGATGTTCGCTTTGGGATCATCTCGATTCACCGTGTACAGGACAACATCCTTGTCTTTATATTGGTCCGTCACGGCGATCAGGTCCGGCATGTACAACCGGCACGGCCGGCACCACGTCGCCCAGAAATCAAGCACAACGATCTTGCCCTTGAGCTTGCTCAGCGTCACCGGTTGGCCATCCACTGTCTCCAGCGGGAAATCCGGCGCCGGATATCCAAGCATAATCTCCGGATTGGGCATTTGAGCTTGACCGTGGCCGCTCGACGCCATACCCAAGGCCACTATCACCACAAATCCAACGCAAACCAATGGTCTCATCGCATGTCCTCCTCGCATTGTCCTACATTCAATAATGCATCGTTTGCTCATTTTAGTCCCCTTCGGCAAAAACAGCAACACTGGTATGGACGGCTCAATGATGAACCTGATACTGTATGGATGCAGAAAGGAAAATCATGTCAGACGACCTTGTCACCATCGCCACCTATATGTCTTTTGAAGAAGCCTACATCGCCCGTGGCCTTTTGCAGGCCAACGACATTGATGCTCTCGTCGATGATGGACGCGTCACGGGCATCTTCGGCGCGCTTGTCCCCAATCCCGCCATCAGGCTAAAAGTACATTCCGAAGAGGCCGAACGGGCGGCCCACATTTTAGCGACTGACGCGTCGGACGTGGACTTGTCAGAATAAACCGGTCTGACATCACCCCAGCCGTGCTGAATATGACCGATGTTGTCCGTTTCTGGACATCATTGGCGAAAACAGCAAAGAAATAACGCGCACTTTCAGGGAACCCACTGACCTGGAAAATACAGCCCAGGGAATAATCCACGCAAGGTCTCCGTTCCCCGCAGACATGGGGGATTAAAAGGGGGATCATCATCGTGGACGCTTCATGGCGGAAGTTTTTGGGGATATCACTGCGTTTGGGCTTGAGTCTGTGCATTTCAGCGTTGGCGTGGCCAATGCCTGCCCACGCACAAACAGAGCTGACGGGGG
>Ga0116193_1003093_pt1 | contig 12169 bp, 5 predicted proteins | sample AD_UKC115_MetaG_FD_89892 | JGI IMG/M metagenome (GOLD analysis project Ga0116193, IMG submission 89892) | Active sludge microbial communities of municipal wastewater-treating anaerobic digesters from Hong Kong - AD_UKC115_MetaG | ecosystem: Engineered > Bioreactor > Anaerobic > Digestate | place... | reverse complement strand
TACGAACAGGAACCGCATGATATACAGTCTCTGGCGCCTTCTTCTGAAGCCTTCTGCTTAAGATCCTGCGCGAGCATCTCATATATGATATCCGGTGACAGGTTCATCGGACAGCACTCGGAACACAGCCCGCAATGAATACAGGGCGTGCGCGGGACTTCGTTTCTTCGTATTATTGATATGACAGACGTAATCTTGATTACCGGTGTCATATCCGGATTCGTAATCTCAATTCCTGTGAGACAATTGCCCCACACTATCCTGTTGTCGGAGTCATTGGAAGAAATAACATTGGCCAGAATCTCAGACAACGGAGTTCCGACAGGCACAAGCACATTATGGCCGCCGGAAGAATCTCCCGATACAGATACAATACGGTTCATCATGGGAATCTTATCGGCCAGTGCCTCCCAGCATGCCAGCATCGTCGAGCAATTGAATATTACCGCATCACAAGTATCTTCAAGCGTCTCGTCAGCTCTTATCTCTTTACCGTAAAGTGCTCTGGCAACCAGTCTGTAGTATCCCTGCGGGAATCGTTCGCGAAAAAGCTTTATCTCAATTGTCAGATCATTGAAGTCTTTCCCTGCCTTAGTAATTGAATTCTCAAGAGCTGTAATACAGGACTTGCGACCGGAAGAAACCAGAAATCTGACTCTCTTCGCACCGACGCTTCGTGCACACGCGCATGCACCCCGTACGCAGTAGTCCGGATACTCAACGATTGCCGTAAGGTCACATGTCGAATACGGCTCGCTCTGAAGGCAGTTGACGAGAAAATCAGAAACAACTTTACTGCGTGCCCTTGATAATTTGGCTGCTGTAGGAATTCCTTCTCCGCCCATTCCGCAGATTCCGGCATTCCTTATGATACTTAATGTTTCCGTCGCTGACAGTTTAAGATTGCTTCGCGGGACAAGCGAATCCAGCCTTGTGCGCTTCATATCATTCTCAATTATCACCGCAGGTGTGATAATGCCGTTAGGCAGCCTTATTTCCTGAATTTTGCTGACTCTTCCGGATATTCCGGAATGAACAGGAACGGAGAAACTTCCCTTCGCCGGAATTCCGACACATTGTCCGACTTTTACCGCGTCTCCTGCCTTTACGGCAGGTATCGCCGGAACACCGTAGTGCATCTTCATAGGAAGAATAATTCTTGTCGGATTAATTCTCTCAAGCATTATTTCCCTGACAAAAGGAGAACGTTTTGAAAAATTCAAAACGTCCCCTGAGAAAATGCCCTTATAAAAAGAATATAGCTTGCGCTCAGGCACTTACAGCCTCCCGGTATCTATCAGTCTGTGTATCCTTCAAGCTTCTTTGAACTTGAAGCTCTCGATAGCTTTCTTATTGCTTTGGCTTCAATCTGTCTGATACGTTCACGGGTAACCCCGAGCTTCTTGCCTACCTGCTCCAGAGTCATCGGTACGCCGTCCTTAAGTCCGAATCTGAGCTCAATTACCTTGCGCTCACGATCGGTAAGTGTGTTCAAAGCCTTGATAAGATCTTCCTTAAGAAGATTCCTTGCGACCTCTTCTTCAGGCGCCGCAAGCTCATCGTTGGATATGAAGTCAACAAGATGCGAATCCTCTTCCTCACCGACAGGCTTATCAATTGATATAGGATCCTGTGATATCTTCTGTATCTCGCGAATCTTCGCGGGTTCCATTCCCATACACTCGGCAAGCTCCTCGGTCGTAGGCTCTCTTCCGAGATCCTGAACCAGCTGTCTCTGAACCCTCGTAAGCTTGTTGATTGTCTCAACCATATGAACCGGAATTCTGATGGTTCTTGCCTGATCCGCAATTGCGCGTGTTATCGCCTGCCTTATCCACCATGTCGCATATGTCGAAAACTTGAATCCCTTGGTATAATCAAACTTATCAACAGCCTTTATCAATCCGATGTTACCCTCCTGAATAAGATCCAGAAGCGACAAACCGCGATTCATATACTTCTTCGCAATTGATACGACAAGTCTTAAGTTGGAATTAATCAAGGTCTCTTTGGCATCCTCATCGCCTTCAGACATACGCTTTGCAATGTCATGCTCTTCATCTGCATGCAGAAGCTCAATCTTACCTATCTCCTTGAGATACATCTTTACAGAGTCATCAACGACAGATGTCTCCGAAGCACCCTCTTCAGGTTCCGGCGCACCGTCGTCATCATCCATCTCAAGCTCAGGCTCGCCGATTGATATGTTGATCTTCTCAAGCTCGCTTCTGAGCGTAATCATATCGTCAGGACCCATCTTGTAACTGTCAGTTATCGATTCAAGCTCAATATCACTCAACGTTTTACCATTCTTATCTGCAAGCTTCTGTGCCGCAGCAAAAGCAGTATCAAAATCTGTCATAAATTCACCCCTTGATTAAGCGTCAGCATTCTCAATTCCGTCAGCGGTAACAGTGTATATTGAAGTAGGAGTATAAATCTCCATCTTTACAGAATTTGAAGACTTATAACCGCCCTTCTCGGACCTGAGAGCGCAATATGCTTCGAACATGTCCGAAGCCTGTTTATCAGTAACTTCATCTGCAGTCTGAACTTTTATGTTCTGACATGTCATACCGAAAATATTGTATCCGTAAATGTATCCGTCTTCGTTGCTGTCGGTATTAACCTCCGCATTTCCTTCAAAGACCTGCGCAATGTCAGCAGTCATCTCGGTCTTGAGATTGACTCTGTTGAAATAAATAGGCAGCGACACTGCGACAACTATACCGACTATCAGAAGAGCAGCGGCAGAGAGCGTTACAATCAGCTTCATCGGAGCCTTGACATCATTCGGAGAAACTTCGAATTCACTCGGCTTTAGTTTAAGATCATCTCCGCTTCTGCTCTTCGAGACCTTGTCTCTCTCGACAGCCTTGCTTACCTTGTCAGGGAAGACCGGGCATGAGTAATAATTCTTGCTGCCTTCCTTCTTCTCAAATGTCTCATTCTTGAATTCGTGTCCCTCTGAGTTCTCCAGCAGCGCCAAAGCTTCTGCTGACGGGAAAACACAGTGACAGAATATACATTCACAAACCTCATCTCTGTCATCGAAAATAACGAGCGAACCGCAATTAGTACACATTCCTTGCTTTGTTGCCATTGTAAGTTCATCCTTTGCTATTATAATCATCACCATAAGCCCAGCCTCGCTTTACCCCCGGGAACAAAAACGTCCAAGACATAACCGTAAACACGGCGCTTCCCTGCAAAAAGGCATAGTTGTACTTATAGCAACGAATAATTTTACCACCGGGTAATAATTAGGTCAAGCGAATACTCACATCATACGGTATAATTACTGTAAACATCAACCGGAGCCATTCAATGACAGTAAATATAGCAGACGATAATAACAGATTTATGCGTGAAGCAATTAAGGAGGCCGCCAAAGCATATGCCCTTGGCGAATGTCCCATCGGCTGCGTAATCATAAAAGACGGCAAAGTATTCGTCAGATCTCACAATCTGAGACTGACAAAGAAAAGCGCAACAGCACATGCCGAAGTGCTTGCAATAGATAAAGCATGCAGAAAGCTCGGCGACTGGCGTCTTGAAGACTGCGACATGTATGTGACGCTCGAGCCATGCACCATGTGTTCCGGCGCGATAATACAGTCTCGCATACGCAAAGTCTATTTCGGCGCCTATGAGCCAAAAAGCGGAGCTGTTGTCTCGTGCAACAACATCTTCGATGTATCGCACGGACATAATCACAAGGTAGAGTTTGAAGGCGGAATACTCGAGAACGAATGCTCACAGATGATGCTCGATTTCTTCCGTCAGATACGCAGACGCGACGCCGGCAAAGCCGTCACACCTCCACAAACTGGCTGTACCTCACAAGATACACAAACTTAGCCTTGACCTTACTGCCGGAAGCTTCGCAGGCTGCCGAATAATACCCGAGCTGAGCTCCGTGGCGCTCGCGGGCCTGCGCCGCGCGTTCATCTTCTGTCATACCATCAAGCCTGTCAGTCTTGTAGTCAATTATCACTTTACCGCCGTCAGCCTGATAAATCAGATCAATAACACCTTGAACAAGTGCAAAGTCAGTGCGTTTTGCGCCCTCTGTTGACGGAACCGCAAATACAATCGGCTTCTCACACTCAGCTTCACCGCTGCTCTCTGCTTTAATCATATCCGCGCATATTGAGCTTCCTGCAAATCCGGTAATTCCACTGGCAAACTCTTCTTTGCATCTTCTCACATTCTCAGCTCCGTATTCCTTGAAGAAACCCTCGCTGATAAGGGACTCTACTTCACCGTCAAGAGCGGCCGGATCATTCTTTATTCGGTCGTAATCGACAAATCTCATAATCCTGTGAAGAATTGTTCCTTTGGAAGCGGAAGTAAGTCCTCTTAATCCCGGTCTGTCTATCCGGTCAGGATCCGCAAGCTCCATGTCTATGTGAGTTGTCTCCTTTACCCTGCCGTTCTCAATTCCTGTAACCGACACCTTGAACGGTATCTGAATCTGTTCTGAATAGGGATACTCAGCGTCATAGTCATCGAGTCCTCCGTGGTCTTCCCGTTCAGACTCTTCGCTTCTGCCTGAATCAAAGGAGTCCGTACCTTCAGTGACAGCCTCTTTCCCGGCAGAATTAATCCCGGAACTGTCCTCAGTGACGGAATATGCCACTCCGTCAATAATCGAGACTGTAAAGCCGTCGTCAATTCTGTTTCCTCTTATGTCTTCAAAATCAACAATTCCCGAATCCGGGTCGCTCACGTCTTTATCTGTTAAAGCGCGTATAGGTTCTGCAGCCTTGGCTCTGATAATTCCCGACATAAGCTGGAATCCCATCTTCCCGCTGCCGCTGAGCCAGTAATCCCTGCCAAAGCCGACACTGCCGTTCTTTGAAGCTTTCTTTGAGGCGTCAGCTATGAACCCCGGAACTTTGTCTTTATCTTTATCACTGTAGGTGACAATTGTAAGCTTCTCTTTGGCTCTTGTCAGTGCTACATACAGCAGCCTCAGTTTCTCGGCATTTCCGGCGAGCCTGATCTTCTGACCGTAAATAAACTGTTCGACCGACTTGCTTCTCACTATGTTCTCATAATCGTAGTTATCTATAATAAATCCGTCATTCTTGTCGAACATAAGCGGCGAGACCGTGTCGGTCTTGTCATCCCTGCCGTCCTGCAGCGCGAGTATAACGAACGGAAATTCAAGTCCCTTGCTCTTGTGGACATTCATAACCGTAATCTTGTTCTTGTCAGAATCCGTGACTTCGATATTGGCTTTGGTATTGATGACAATCTTCATATTCTCAAGCTCGCCGGCTATCCCGGAGATATCGCAGCCAAAGCGCTTAAAGTTAGAACTGAGCCAGTCCTTAAGGAAAGTAAGTCTGTTGACGTCCTTTCCTTCCGCTCTCATCGTTGCCTTAATTCCGGTTCGCTTATAAATCAGCTCCACTATATCATCAACATCCATTGTCTGTGATTGCATTCTCATATCATCGAAAACGTTGATAAATCCGGCTACTCTGTCGGACAGATCACCGACCGCATTCTCACAGTAAAAGCGAAGTCTCAGGATCAGAGCCGCTTCCCGGAGATCGGGACGACTTGTAACAACATACGCCTGAATAGATGCCAGTTCTCTGACAGTAAAATTAGAGAACATATAGCCTGATATAAATACGCTCATAAGATATTCGTCTCTGTATTCGTTCCCAAGGCATACAATAAGATTAATGATTCTGTGAATATCTATGTCTTCGAATATTCCGGTCGTAACTCTCCCGGCCGCCGGAAGGCCTCTGGAATTGAGATAATCCGTTACAGTCTGTGCCTTGTTCTTGGTAGTGGTAAGTATACAGATGTCACTGAGCCCTCCGCTGTATTCACGTATCTCTTTCTCAATTCCTGTCAAAACAGCGCGTGTATCCGGCATAAGATGACTTATGTCCTCACTGTCGTCAGTATCCGGAGAATCCGGCTTGTCTTTATTATCCGCGCTCTTCCCGTCTGTTTCTTCACTGTCAGACGAATTCTGATCTGCCCTGTTAACTATTACGATCTTCGGCAGATCGTGCCTGCCGCGGTCTTCTTTGCTGTCCGGCGCATTGAACTTCTGGTTATCGTCGTATTCAATCTCTGCGCCGTCTGCCGTCATAAGCTGTCTGAACACAGAGTTGACGAAGGCAAGAATCTCATCAGTGCTTCTGAAGTTCCGGGAAAGATTCAAAAGCTCGCCTTTCTCGCCCTTCCCGCTGTCTTCCCTGTATAATTTAAGATTTCTCATCTTTCCGTCAAAAATCTCAGGATCTGCGTTTCTGAACTTATAGATGCTCTGCTTTATATCTCCGACCCTGAATACATTGCCTTCGCTCCTTGCGAAGCGTTCGATGATTCTGTCCTGAAGTCTGGTGTTATCCTGATACTCATCGATAAATATCTCAATGAATTTCTCTCTGTAGAAATCAGCAGCTTCATCATTCTTCATTATGAGATACGCAGCGTGTTCCTGATCGGCAAAATCCATACCGTGTACCGCCGACTTAAGCGCGGAATAATTCGCGTCAGTCCTGTGCAGCAGATCGGCAAAAGCCTCAATCGCCTGTGTCCCCTCTTTCTGATACTGCATCTGGCGCGCGGCATTGAAATTCAAAAGGAAAGAATAATCCCCGGGGATCACAAAGCTGTTGTATTCTTTCGTCAGCGTTGCAGGATTGGTAAATTTTCTCAATGCGACAAGCGGCTCAAGCGCTCTGTCAGTCTCGGCTTTATCTGCTTTTCCATGAGAAATCCTGAAATTAAACGAACTCAGGCTTCCGTAATTGCCGATTAACTCCAGTATTCTCGACCTTGGCAGAGAATTGTCATATGCGACCGTTACGCCGTCAAGGTAACTGATGACATCACCGATATAGCTGTCGATAGCCGCCCTGAAGTCAATCTTCTCTCCTTTTGACGTCTTGCTTGTTATGCTTACATCCTTATGGCGATCAAGATAATCCTTTGTGCCGCCGATTCCTGCTATAGCGTCCCTGATACACCTGAATTTTTCGACAATCTCATCTACTATGTCCCATTTGCCGCCGTCAAGATACATGATCTCACAGGCGTTATCTCTCTTTTTCCTCAAGCTGACAAATGAATCGACCGCGTCAAGATAATCAGGAAGACTCCTCAGGCTGTTATAGCAGCTTACAAGTGTCCCGGCAAGGCTGTCATCATTTCTTCCGTCGCCGAAGCGCTCTGTAAGCATCAGAAAACTGTCATAAAGCGGATTGCCTTTCTGATAGCTCTGTTCAATTGAAAGTTTTGCCGCTTCGTCAAGCAGAAGCTCAAGCTCATTCCCGTCAAGAACAATATTGCCGGAGTCATAAATGTCATTTCTGCTGTCATCCGCAAGTGTATATCCCTTCTCCCTGATGCATCTGGCACAGAAACTGTCAAAGGTCTGAACATAGGCGTTCGGGAGCAGGTCAAGCTGTTCGGACAGCAATCCTGCCATGTCTTTATCTCCGGAGCGCTTGCACTGATCGAGTCTTTCCGTGAGGCTGTTCTCAATCTTTCCGAGCATATTCTGCGCGGCATCGACTGTGAATGTTACAACGAGCACCCGGTCAATAGACAGATTGCCGCTGAGTATACCACGGATTATACGTTCGACCATCATGGTTGTCTTACCTGAACCGGCCGCTGCCGATACCAGGATATTGTCGGTACTGTTGCCGATTGCTTTCTTCTGTTCGTCCGAAAAGTCCATATATGTCAACCTCTTGTTCCTTCTTCCAGAGCATCATTCATGGCTTTGAATGATATTGCATTTCTCTTGTTCCATTTGCTTTTTCCGCTTTGATATTCAGCTTGCAGCGCTTTACTGTTACAGTTAACAAATTCCGCAGCAGAATCGGTATTCTCGCCTTTGGCTCTCACCGGCTTTGAAGGAACATTTCCGCAGGAACCGGCATATGGACAATACGCGCAGAGTGTGTGGCCGACAGGAGCCGCGAGAGCATCTGCTTCACCGTCTGCAATACGCCTGATACTGCGTCTGATTACTAAATCAGAATATCTCATGGCGGTGTCAATATCATCCGGAGAATAGTCGCAATTCTTAGGTTCGAAGACCAGAGCTTCACCCTTCTCCGGAGCCGCAAGACCAACCTGTGAATACCCGTAATTGTCTATTAACGAGTTGCTGATTCCTTTGCAAAGAGCGTATGAATATGCAGGAAGCTGAATCTGCACGCCGTTCAGAAGTTCAGAAGAACTGAGGCTCTTGTTGCCTGTCTTGTAATCCTCCACCCTTATGTGCTTCTTATTGTCTTCCCCCTCTTTTATGTCATAACGGTCAATTGACCCCGTAAATCTGAACAGCATTGAATCAAGCTGATAATCCATAAGAATAGGTAGTTTGGAAGTCACATCTCCTATCTTCTGCTCGAACCCAGACGGTAGATAACCGCCGTCTGTGCAGTCTTTTAATATGCCTTTCATCATGAAGCGATACATACGGCGAAGCTTCGTTCCGGTCTGACTGTCAAACCACGGTGAGACTTCTTCCGTAACGCCGTCAATGCTGCCCGGAACCGCTGCTTCCTTAATCGCCGATATATAGGAATAATTCATCAGTTCTGTAAAGCTGTCTTCGCTCACGAGCATCACGTCAGTCTTCTTCTTAAAATCATCAAAATTCATACATCCTTCGGCGAGCTTCTTCATAGACAGCTCCAGCATCGAATGCATCAATGTACCGAAATCATTGCTCTTCACAGAAGTCCTGTCTTCGCGTTCATCAATCTTGAGAATGCGCCTGAGCATAAACCTAAGATGGCAGTTATTGAATTCCTCAATAGAAGATACACTGACTCTCATTCCGTTCCTGACCTCTTCTCCATCCCTGAAGTTCAGAAGTTTCCTCATATCCCCGGGATCTATTGACGAAGACTTAAAGTCATGTCTTTGAGTCACCGCTTCACCAAAAGCATTGTTCGTGTAGCTGTTCACAAGAATTCTCTGACCGTCGATACACGTCTTCAGAAATTCATATACCCGGCTCGGTGCCGAAGCAAATTCATGACACATATACAGACGCTGCCCGCAGGAGCCCAGAAGAAGACAGCATGAGACAAACTCCTCACGGTTCATAATCTCATTCCTGTCAGGAAGGCTCGCGCCTTCAATCGAATCCGAAAGCATCGCCAGTTCGCTGTGGCTGAACAGACCCTCGTTCCTTCTCTTGTAAGGAAAATTATCCCTGTTCGCTCCAAGTATAAACATAGCCCTACACGGTGTCTGAAATGCATGTTCGGGAGTAGTAATCTCGATGGAATCAACCTTGAGCGGTATTGTGCCTTCAGTCTTGTTCCTCATATCTATTCTTATGAGCGACAGAAAAGTCTTCTGATCAATATCCACATCGTTCATCTCATGTCTGAAGCCTGTAAGAAGTTTGACAAGCTCGTCAAATCCTCTTACCAGCGCAACGGCGTTCGCGCTGTCGCCGCGGTTCATCAGTTCATCGCGCAGCGCCTCAACATATGCCTTTGAAGCAAGAAGGTATTCCATTACGGCCTCAGCCTTCAATGACAGCGTGTGCGCTTTGCTGACCTTCTCGCACGCCTCTTTGAAAGGCACAAGTATGTCTTTGAGAACATATCCGGCGAAAAATTCGCCGCAGTTATGCCATCCGCAGCATACACCCGGAACCGTGCCTTCCTTTATCCAGATCCTATGCTCATGACCTTGCGGTTCCTGATATGCGTCGGCATCGAAAAGCCTTGCCGCATCCTTTATATTCCGCGCCTTGCAGAAATTATCAAAGTTATCCGCAACATATGGCGGTATATGAAGTACCCCCGAGCGCATAGCCTTAAGAATATATGTAACGCTGTAATTGCGCAGCGGAAGCTCAATCATGGTCTGAACAAAGAACGGTACGACAGTGTTGCCGAGTTCGATCTTACGGTCTATGAAAATATCCAGTCCGTACAGCTCAGCATTGCTTCTCAGTCTTCCTGTGAGAGATTCGTCGCAGCAGACAACCCTTATATCTTTGTATCTCAGACCGTCTTTCCTGTGTGTAAGGCGGATTATCTCATTAAAGACATAACCGATTCTGTCGTCAATCCCCTTAATCTCAGACAGAATTATATCGTCAGACGGTTCTCCTTCATAATGTCTGCCGAGCGCGTAATCCATAGCCGCTTCACTGACGGCGGACATGTCACCGGCAGTGTCGAATGACTCTTGTTCCGGCACAAATCTTGAGACTTTAGCGCCATAGTCACTGCTGAGTTTTGAAACAAACTCATTGCCGCACTTGTAAAGCTTGCTCGTTTCAGAACCTGACGCGTCTGAACAGAGCGTGTAGAAATCAATCACGGCACCGCGGGAGGACAGATTACTTACAAGTCTCATCTCCTGAGGCGTAAGAAGTCTCGTACTGCCAAAACCTATAAAACAGTAATGACTCTTAAAAAATCTGACTGCTGAGCGGCAGTGCCTTCCGGACAGTCTGCTGTCATCAAGACCTTCAATCGTCTCATTTGCCGCCGCGATAGGATCCTTTAAAAACATGAATCCGTACTTCTCGTTAAGCTTCATAAGCTCAGTCATGATAAGTCTTATGTCTGAAAGCTTGTCAAGATAATCCTGCGACCGGCTCTTAGTTGAAGCATATCTGATCGCCTGATCAAGCTGATCCGGCCCGATACCGTACCTCGAGAAATCTCCCAGAAGACTGATAACAGAATTAATGTATTCGAACCTCGTGGCAAGCTTTCCGAGTGTCTTAAGATCTGCTCTCCTGTTCGAGATTACCGAATATATTGCATTCCTGAGAACCGTGTCGCCTTCGCCGCCGCAGCTGCTTACTCCGCAGCAGTCAAGAATACGGCTCGCAAGCTTGATAAAGCTTAAGATATCGCCGTTTGTAAATCCGGCGGTTACAACAGTACTTCCCGCGTTGATCTCATAGCTGCTGACTGTCTCAAGACAGGCAATTACCTCGCGTTCTACCTGAGCCTTTGCAAACTCCGGGACAACGAAGATAAGGTCGCCGCTGTGCGTCTGTGACAGTTCCCGTCTGATAACTGCCCTGTTGATATTTTGCACGGAATCCGTAGTAAAAACATTGATCATTCACCCTCATCCCCCATAAAACTTTTAATTTATAGTAACCCATGGCAGAAAAAAAGCAATGTCATTAATAGGACTCAACGGTCATTGCGAAATACAGTTTATTATTTTCCTATGGAAGTAGTAGAATGAGTGCATGATAAACGAAAACAGACAAAAAGCACTGATTGCAATGAGCGGCGGAGTGGATTCTTCGGTCGCGGCTTTTCTTGCAGTTAGCAGCGGATACGAAGCAATCGGGTCAATAATGCGGCTGATTGACAAAAACAGCGACGATGAGAATGACGCGCGTTCCGTATCAGAGAAACTCGGAATGGACTTCGTGGCATTTGACTTTCGGAAAGAGTTCCGGCAGTCTGTAATCTCAAGATTTATAGATGAATACAGGCGCGGCAGAACGCCAAATCCCTGCATCTACTGCAACCGTTCCCTCAAATTCGGGCTTCTGACGGATGAATGCGACAGGCTTGGTGCCGGTTATATCGTGACAGGTCACTATGCCCGCGTCGTCTTTGACGGGAACAGCGGCAGATACCTTCTGCTTAAAGGCAAGGAAGCCGCAAAGGATCAGTCTTATGTCCTTTATAATCTGACTCAGGAACAGCTTTCCAGAGTAATCTTCCCTCTTGGAGAACTAAGAAAAGAAGCCGTCAGAGAGATCGCCGCAGCCCAGGGATTTGTGAACAGCCGGAAGAAGGACAGTCAGGACATCTGCTTTGTTCCGGACGGAGACTACGCCGGGTTTATCAGGAGCGAGAGCGGGCTTGTTTTCGAGCCCGGAAACTATGTGACAGCTTCGGGAGAGATATTGGGAACCCACAGAGGAATCATCAACTACACGATAGGTCAGCGCAAAGGGCTTGGCGTCGCGCTCGGTCACCCTGTGTTCGTCACCGGAATAAGACCTAATACCAACGAAGTCGTGCTCGGACCTGAGAAAGATCTTATGAAGGATGTCATATATGCCGATGAATTCAACTGGATATTCTGCGACTCAAACAGACTTCCGGGAGTAATCAGGTGCTGCGCCAGAATAAGATATCACGCGGCGGAACAGCCCTGTACGGTA
>Ga0116193_1003092_pt1 | contig 12172 bp, 11 predicted proteins | sample AD_UKC115_MetaG_FD_89892 | JGI IMG/M metagenome (GOLD analysis project Ga0116193, IMG submission 89892) | Active sludge microbial communities of municipal wastewater-treating anaerobic digesters from Hong Kong - AD_UKC115_MetaG | ecosystem: Engineered > Bioreactor > Anaerobic > Digestate... | reverse complement strand
TCGGTTTTTGCATGTACATCCGCCGCGACGCCCTGCAAGCCGTGGGGCTGTTCGACGAAGCCCACTTCGGCAAGGGCTACGGCGAGGAAAACGACTTCTGCCAGCGCGCCATCGACCTGGGCTGGGTCAACCTCCATGCGCTGGATACCTACGTGCGCCACACCGGTGGCGTGAGCTTCGGCGACAGCAAGAGCCCGCGCGAGCTCGCCGCCATGGACACCCTGCGCCGCCTGCACCCCGGCTACGAAGCCCAGGTGCGTGATTTCGTGCAGGCCGACCCGGCACGCCCCGCGCGGCTGGCGGTCGACTGGCTGCGCGCCACCGACGGCGGCCGCAAGCCCGTGATCCTGGCGGTTCATCACGCGCGCGGAGGCGGCACCGAGCGCCACGTGCTCGAACTGGCCGCGCACCTGGCCGACGAAGCCCTGTTCCTGTCTTTGCAGCCCGCGGGGGCGCAGCAGCACGTGGTGCTGCGTCTGATCGAGACCCAGGACGGCCACGCCGCGTTTTCCGAGCGGTGGTCGGTGCAGTTCGATCTGGCGCACCAACGGGACGCCCTGCTGCACCTGCTGCGCGCCATGCCGGTGGCGCACATCCACCACCACCACCTGCTCGGCCACGGCCCCACCGTGTGGGCGCTGGCGCAAACGCTGGGCGTAAGCTACGACTTCACCGTCCACGATTTCTACAGCCGCTGCACCCACATCACGCTGACCGGCCAGCACGGCCGCTACCAGATGGACGGGCACGGCGAATGCTGCGGCGGCCAGCACCCCCCTTCGTTGCCGGAAGTGCAGGAAGACATCCAGGCCTGGCGCAAACGCAACCGGCAATTCCTGCTGCTCGCCCGCTTCGTGCTCGCCCCCAGCCTGGACACCGCCGTCCGTATCCAGCAGTTCGTCCCCCAGGCGTCGGTCCGGTTTGCCCCGCGCACCGACCTCAACCCCTCGGCCCTGCCCGCGCCCCAACCCACGCCGCTGCCCACCGAGCGCCCGCTGCGCGTGGTCGTCATTGGCGCGCTCAGCGCCATCAAGGGCGCCGATGTGCTGGAAGACACCGCCCGACTGGCCCGCAAGACCGGCGCGCCGATCGAGTTTCAGCTCATCGGCTACGCCTATCGGCACCTGCAGACCACCCCCGCCACCGCCCTGACCAAGGTGCACGGCCAATACGACGAGGCCGACCTGCCCGCCATGCTGCAGCGCATCGCGCCCGATGTGGTGTGGTTCCCCGCCCTGTGGCCCGAGACCTACAGCTACACGCTGAGCGCCGCGTTGGCCGCCAATCTGCCCGTGGTGGTGCCCGACCTGGGCGCCTTCGTCGAACGCGTGGCCGGGCGCCCCTGGAGCTGGGTACAGGCCTGGGACAGCACGCCCGAGCAATGGGTTGATTTTTTTCGCACCGTGCGCACCCAGTTGCTGGCCAACAACAACCACACGCCAGTAGCCCCGCCCATGCCCGCCGCGCTGGCACAACTGGCTCAGACACAAGGCACGTGGGACTATCACCGCGACTACCTGGACTTTCCCAGGCTCACCCCGTCCCATGAGGAAACCTTGCAGCGCGCGCAAGAGATCGCTCGGCTCCTTGCCGAGGCCCGGCGTCGCAACCCACCGCCCGAACCCGCGCGTGGCGGCCTGTACGACCTGGCCTTGCGCCTGCAGCGCGCGCCCATGCTGAGCCCCGTCATGCGCGCCGTCCCGCAAGGTCTGCGCTTTCGCATCAAACGCCTGCTGAGCCGGTGATTGCGACGCGGGATACGGGGCCATGACTGCCGCCGTGATTGTGGCGGTGGTGGTTGCATACCACCCCGATTCGGAACGCCTGGCACAACTGTTGGCACGCCTGGCGCCGCAAGTCGCGCACACCGTATGCGTGGACAACACCGACGCCCCAGCCTCCAGCATGCAGGCGTCCGCGGCATCCAGGCCCGACGCCCACGCCACCGTGCTGCGCCTGGGCCACAATGCCGGCATTGCGCATGCGCAAAACCTGGGCATTGCCCGCGCACGCGCGCTGGGCGCCAGCCACGTCCTGCTGATGGACCAGGACAGCCTGCCACCGCCCAACCTCGTGGCCCAGTTGCTGCGCGCAATGCGACAACCCCATGCGCAGCCGGTGGCAGCCATCGGCCCGTTGTGCCGCGACGTTAAAACCGGCCGCATCATGCCGCTGATCCAGCGCCAGGGCTGGCGCATTCACCGAATGGCGCCCACGCCAACGACAGTACCTGGCACCCCCACCCGTGATCGCCCTGTTGCCGTCGAATACATCCCCGCGTCGGGCAGCCTGATCGACCTGGCGCTGTTCGAGCGCGTAGGCCCGCTGCAAGCCGATTACTTCATCGACCGCGTGGACGTGCAGTGGTGCTTGCGCGCGCGCCGACTGGGCCTTGCCATTGCCGTTCACCCCACCGTCGAGATGGCCCACGATCAAGCCACGCGCACCGTTCAACTGGGCCATCGCACGCTGTATGTGGGCCATGACTTTCGCGCCTACTTTCATGTGCGCAACTCGCTGGCCATGGCACTTCGCGCGCCCATTGCGCCGATCTGGCGTGTAGACCAGTTGCTCAAACTGCCGGGCTACATGGTGTTGCACATGGCTGCCGCGCAGCACGGTCGCTGGCGCATGGTCCGCCTGATGGCCGCTGCCGTGCGCGATGCAGTGTTCTGCCGCATGGGGCGTGGGCATTTCACCGGCCGGCAACTGCGCTGATGCAGACCATCGCGGTTGAACCTGGAAACGGCTATGGACCCTGCTTTTTCAGCACCCAGGCATCCTGGTGGTTCCAGAACCACACGGGCGCCCGATCCACCTGGACCGGCGCCGGGGCCAGCTCGTTCACCCGGGCCCGCACGAAGGCCTCGTCGGTGAAGGCCGTGCCGTACTCCTGCGCGTCGATGGCGTTCGACTCGCTCGACGGCGCAAAGAAATAGCCCTCGCCATCCAGGGCCACCCCGGCGCGGCGCGCGGCCTCGCTGCCGTGGGTGGAAAACACCAGCAGCCCACCGGGCGCCACGGCATCCCACAGCACGGCCAGCCAGCGCCCCCAACTGCCGCGCGGCAGGTGGCTGAACAGCGACAGCACGAACACCAGGTCGTACCGGCGCGGCCACGCCAGTTGCTCGGGCACGGCGTGCGACACAAAGCCCTGCACGCCGAAGCTCTGGCGCGCAAAGTCCACCGCGTCCGCCACCACGTCCGACACCGTCACGCGCCCCGGCCCGATGGCCTTGACCAGATGGCGCGTGAAGCGCCCGTGCCCGCTGGCAAATTCCAGCACGTGATTCATCTTGACCAGCGGCTGGTCGGCGCGCTCCAGCAACAGCAGCAACTCCGACAGCGTGCGCCAGCCATCGGCCAGATAGTCGCGCAGCGGGTTGTTCGAGGTCGGGTGGCCGGCAAAGAAATGAAAGATGTCGTCCTGCGGCGCAATGGCACAGTTCAGCCCGAACATCTGCGCGAACGCGCCTTCAAGGCCGTTCAGCTCGATCAGGTTGTGCGCGGCCAGGCGGGTGGCCGGCTGCGCGCGAGCGCCCTGCCATGCCGCTGCCGCGCCGGCGCGGTCGCCCGCATCCAGGCAGCACTGCCCCGCTTGCAAAAGCGCTTGCGCCTGCTCCAGGCTCACCACGTTCATCGCAGGCCCTCTCTCACTCCCAGCGGTGCGGCAGACGCACCAGACCCGGCATCAGCGTCGGCCGCACGAAGCGGAAATGCCGAAACTGAAACCACTGCTCATACACCACCAACCCGCTGGCATCGAACAAAAACGCGCTGATCACGTACTGCCCGCTGTGCAAGCCCAACTCCGGGAAGGTCAGCACCGAGCGCCACACGCCGGGCGACACCGGCTGCGGCACCGCGCCGTCCTCGTGCGTGGCCAGCGAGGTAATGCCCACGCCGTGCGATTGCTCGATCATGAAGCCGATGTTGGGCCGCTCCTGCCCGCGCCCACGCACCGTGATCGTCACCACCAGGTCGGTGCTGCCCAGCAAAGGCGGATCACCTCCGTCCAGGTTGGCCACGTCCACCGACAGGATGGCGGCCATGTCATCGCCATGGGCCGGGGCCGCCGGTGGCGCGGGGGCCGCTGCCGCCTTGGCCTCGTCGCTCGCCGCGGGTGCGGCCAGCATGCGCGTGTGCATCTCATACGCGCCAATCACCGGCTCCGTCGGCCCCAGCTCCATCACCCGGCCATGGTCCAGCCACAGCGCCACGTCGCACAACTGGCGCACGTGGTAGGGGCTGTGCGAGCAAAACAAAATGGTGCAGCCGTTGGCGCGAAACGCCTCGATGCGCTCGATGCATTTTTTCTGAAAACGCTGGTCGCCCACCGCCAGCGCCTCGTCGATGATCAGCAAATCCGGCTCCACCGCCGTCACCAGGGCGAAGGCCAGGCGCACCACCATGCCCGACGAATAGGTCTTGACCGGCCGGTCGATCGCCTCGCCGATCTCGGCAAAAGCCAGCACCTGGGCCTCCAGCCGTGCCATCTGATCGTGCTCGATGCCGATCAGGCTGCCGCCGAAGTACAGGTTCTGCCGCCCCGTGAAGTCGGGGTGAAAGCCCGCCCCCAGCTCCAGGATGGCCGTGATGCGCCCGTGCCGCTCGACGCGCCCCTGCGTGGGCTGCACCGTGCCGCAGATCAGCTTGAGCAGCGTGCTCTTGCCCGCGCCGTTGTGGCCCACCACGCCCAGGCACTGCCCGCGCGCCAGCTCCAGGCTCACGCCCTGCAGCGCCCAGTGGCTGCGGTGCGTGGCGCGGCCCGTCAGCAGCGCCCGCAGGCGCGCGCGCGGCGAGTCGTACAAGCGGTACTCCTTGCCCACGTCGTGCAGCCGCAGGGGCGGTGGCCCGGGCCGGTCGATCGTGGCGCCGGTGTCAACACCCTCACACCCGTCTGTGCCGCGCAACATATTCATCCAGCAGTTGCCGAATCATTTTTTGGTACTGCATGTGGTGCTTGCGCGCGGTCTCCTTGAAGAACTCCACGCTGTCCGAGCTCAGCGAGATCGTGACTTTCGTCTGCTCGTTTTTCAGCGCCAGCTCTTCAGGCGAGGGCAGAAAGTCCGGCACCACCCGGATCGCGCCCAAGGGCTCGTCACCGTATCGAATTGGCTTGCTCATACACCGCCTTGCCTTTGCGCCAGTAGCCCGCCCCGATGATCCGGATGCGGCCGGCGCGGACCGTGAAGCGGACGGTAAGGATCCCGCTTGCGTCCCGATTCGCGCCGAAACAGTAGTAGCGTTTTTCATGCTGACTGTGCGTCAAGTCTTCGGCAATGACACGCCTGTGGTCCAGAACTGCCTGCTGCGCCTCGTAGAACGAAACACCATGCTTGCGCTGGTTGGCCGCATTCTTTGCATCGTCCCACTCGAAATTCGATTCATGCATCAACGCAGCCCAGCAATGATATGGCTATTTTGCCATACCTCTGTTTGCAGGCGCACTCCACGCGCGTCTCCGCTCGCGCAGCATGCGCTGCGCATAAGGCAGAAAGTCCTCGGTGTCGAAAACGTGGCGCCGAATCAGCGCCGCATGGTCCGCGTCACTGCCGAACAGGCGCTGGCCGTGCGCCAGGATCTCCCCCAGCAAGGGTTCGCCCACCGTCGTCAGGTCAATCAGGTCAACCGGCCGCCCGCACGCTGCCGCCAGCAACTCGATCAACTCCACCTCCTGCGCCACCGACAGCGGGCGATCGGCTTGCACGGCGATATCCAGATCGCTGTCCAGGCCCGCGCCACCTTGCGCCAGCGAACCGAAAACGAAAGCCAGCCGCAGGCCATCTCGCCCTTCGAGCAACTGGCGCAGTGGCCCAAGCTCGGCCGCGCCCAAGGGTTCGTTACCGTGTTGCTGTGGACTGCCCATTTTCAAGTCTACCCGCTTGGCCTGGCTCGCCCATCACAGCCAGTCCACCAGCGCGTCGCGGCTGCGCGCGATGGCCAGCGAAAGCGCCAGCGCCAGCGCGCCGATCCAGGCCGCCAGCGCCAGCCACACCGACGGCGGCGGCCACGAGCCTTGCAGCAGGGCCGACTGATAGCCCATGATCGGCGCCGTCATCGGGTTGAGCCACAGCAGCCAGCGCCAGCCCTCGGGAAACAGCGTGACCGGAAACAGCACCGGCGACAGAAACACCCCCAGCGACAGCAGCACGCCCACCACCTGCACCACGTCGCGCAGCGCCGCCGCCAGAATGGCCAGCAGGTAGGCCAGCAAAAAGGCCAGCACGCCCTGCAGCGCCAGCAGCGGCGCCAGCGCCCACACGCCCGGCGCAAACTGGTGGCTGCCCGCGTACAGCGGCACCAACAACAGCAGCAGCGGCGCAAACACCACGCCGCTGGCCAGCACCGCGCGGGCCGGAAACAGCACCGGCGGCAGCGGGTTCTTGTGCAGCAGGGAGCCGGCGTCCAGCAGGCTGCTCATGCCGCGCTGCACCGCGTCGGCAAAGGCCATCCAGGGCAGCATGCCGACGATCAGGTAGGTGCCCACGCGCGACGTGGGCGCGCCCTGGCCCAGGCGCATGCCAAACACCACGTCGAACACCAGAAAATACGAGGCAATGGTCAGCAGCGGCGGCAGCCACACCCACAGCAGGCCGCCGGCCGAGCCGGCAAAGCGCGCGCCCAGCTCGCGCCGCGTCAGCACCGCCAGCAAGGCGCGCAGGCGCCAAAGCTGGCGGCAGTCGTGCAGCAAGGCCGTCATGAATCAAGACGGCAGCCCCCGGCCGGCATGGGCCGCCGCGGGCTGCGGGTCAGAAGGTGTGAATGAATCCGGCGTGCCCGAGCAGAGCGCCCAAACGCGGCCGATCAAGACGCAAAGCGCAGACGTAGCGCGGGCTGCGGCGAGCATTTGCAACGCGGAGCGGGCGCGTTTGAGCGGGATGAGCGGGCATGGTGGGTTGGTTCACACCTTCTCAGTGCTTGGCGCCGCCAGACAAGGGGATCAGCTTGACGTGATGCCCCATCACGGCCTGCAGCGCCGGCTCCTGCACCTGGGCGTTCCGGTCTTCGGCCTCCCACACGCGGCCGCGCTCGCGCGCCGTCACGGTGTTGCGCACCTCCTCGCGAATGAGGGGGTAGACCTCGTCAAAAGGCTTCAGCCTGGCGGCCTTGCGCTCTTCGAGCTGGATGATGTGATAGCCAAACGGCGTGCGCACCGGCTCGCTCACGTCGCCCGGCTTGGCCAGGCCGAAAGCGGCATCCTCAAACGACTTGACCATCTTGCCGCGGGCAAAAAACCCCAGCTCGCCACCGCGCTCGGCGTTGGTCTTGTCGGTGGAGTTCTCGGCCGCCAGCTTGGCAAAGTCGGCGCCTTTCAGCACCTGGGCGCGCAGCGCCTGGGCGCGGGCCTTGACGGCGTCGTCGTCGCTGCCGTCCTTGGCCACCGCCAGCAGAATGTGGCGCGCGCGCACCTCCTCGGGCTGGGTGTAGCGGTCGGGCTTGGCCTGGTATTCGGAGCGGGCGTAGCGCTTGAGCGCCTCGTCATCGGGCAGCACGCCGCTCACGGCGCGCCGCAGGCTCAACTCCATCAGCGCCTGCTCTTGCCTGAGGGCCATCAGGGCGGCGCCTTCGGGGGTCTGGTCCAGCCTGGCCTGGCGCGCCTGGGCCGCCAGGGCGTGCTGCACGTACAGGCTGCGTGCAAAGCGATGGACCGAGGCCGGGGTGGCCCAGAAGGTTTCGCGCTCGCGCTCGGGCACCAACTCGTTGACAGCGGCCTCCAGTTGGGCGGCGGTGACGCCCCCGGCCGGGCCGCTGGCCACCACGGCATCGGCGGCGGGTGCGGCGGCCGGCTGTGCCAAGGCCGCGCCCACCGGCAGCCACAGGCTCAGCGCCAGCAGGGGCGCGGCCCAGGCGTGGCCCGGCCGGGCTTGAAGAAAGGGTTGCGGATTGCGGTTGGCGTGGTGCATAGACAGGAGAAAAAATCAAGAAAAAAGGCCGCAGCAGCACCGCGGCACAAGGGCGCCATCATAGCGCAGCGCCAGCGGTAGAGCGCCGCGGGGCGCCAGAGTTCCGCAGCGCCGGGGGCGCCACCGGTGCGCGCGACGCAAAAAAAAGCGGGGGTTGCCCCCCCGCTTTTGTTGCCGTACCCTGGGTGCCCGGGCCCAAGGGCCCGGACATCCGTGCGGCACAGCCGCTGCCTGGATTCAACTCAAGGCATAGCGTAGAAACGAGCCGGGCCCGTCCAGCGATGCGGAAGGGTCAGACCGTAGTTGCCGTTGCCCGCCTTGATGGAGGTGGCGGCAAAGCCGATGGCCGGAATGGCCGTCGGGAAGCGGCCCGGTTGGCCCGCGTTGGGGTTGGGCGTGCCCAGAACCAGTTGGGCCCAGCCGGCCGGTCCAGCCACCAGGTCGGCCACGCTGTGGGCGGTAATCCCTGCCTGCAGCACCGAGCTGTTGCCGAACTGCAGCGTGAAGGACTCGCCGCAATACTGCCTGATGGTGCCAGGCGAGAATTCCTGGTTGTTGCGGGTGCGCTCTTCGCGATCCAGGGTGCTGAGGGCAGCGTCCATGCAGGCCATGGGGCCGTAGGCGGTGTGCTGCAGACGCAGTTGCTGGGTATAAGGCTTGAACGGATCGCCCTTGACACCACCCGTGAACTCATCGGCGTTGATCAGGAAGGCACCGTCCACCAGCAGGTTGAGGATGTTGAGGCCCGGGTTGATCACGTCATACGCCACGGCAGCATGGTAGCGGCGGACGGGCTGGGTCACGACCCAGTCGGTCATCCAGCTCACGGTGCTGGCGTCGGCGGCGGCGGCCACGTAGTCGTTCAGCAGGCGCTCTTTCTCGAACGCAATGCCGATCCTCGAAGCCTGGTCGAAAGGATCATCACCCGTAACCATGGGAGTGGACAGATCCGGGAAGTCCATCAGCACCGGACGCGGACCCAGGTTGCCCGGGTTGATGAGCGGCGGGAACCCGACGGAACCCGCCAGCAGGATCACGTCACTGGTGTAGCCAGCCACTTGCCCCATGCCACCGGGGAACAGACCGTCCACCGGCACGTTGGTTTGCGGAGCAAAGTTGATCAGCGCCGGCGCGGTGCTGGCCGTGCCGTTGTTGCCCAGAGTCGGCTCGGCGGTGGCCAGCAGAGCGGACTGCGCGCCGCCATAGACAGCCAGTTGCTCGGTGTTGAACACACCCCAGGAGCCCATCAGACCGCCGGTGGGGCTGTCCAGGCCGTAAGCCAGCGCACCGTCGGGGGTGGTGACAAGGCTGGAGTTCATCAGCGCGCCAATCGGGCCTGCCGTGCAGGGCGCCACGCCAGCCACGTGCTTGGTGGCGGCAAACAGCGGGTTGACCAGCGGGTTGCCGTAGCCGTCCTTGGTGCCGGCGATGGTCGGCGGGATGTCGGCCATGTTCAGCACTTCGACATAGCCTTCGCGGGTCAGCGCGGCCCGCTGAGCGTCGGACAGCTGGATCGACAGGCGGTCGGTGTTGAAGTCAGCCGGCCACAGGCCGCTGGTCTGCGTGGGGTAGGTGCAGGACTTGTCTTCGGTGGAGATTTGCGCCAGGCCGGTGGCGACGTCACGGCTGACGGCCGCCGTCCACACGTCGCCAGGCGACAGGAACACGGTGAAGTCCATCACGTCGTCGGAGTTGGACGCGCCACGGAAACGGACCTTGACCGCCTTGCCGTTTTTCAGATCGGTGTTGGCGATGTTGAAGGCCGTGCTCATCACGCCTTGCGCCGTGTAGTACGGGGTGATCAGGGCATGACCGACACCGCCCGGGTTGCTGAAAACGTTGACCGCGGTGGGGGCGGTGATACCAGGAACCTGAAGTACCACGGCGGCGCTGGCGGCGCCGACATAGCCCAATCCGCCCAGGGCGACTGCTGCACTCAGCGACAGAATGCTCTTTTTCATAGCATGACTCCATTAAAAGAAGATAGTTGCAAGACCCAAGCGAATCTTGGAAATGCAAGGTAATGCTAACACGGTGCCAATGAGAATTTCAACCGCGCCCCATCAGGGAAGATGCAAGCACGGAGATTTGTTGTTTTTTGAAAACAACCGGGAACTGACGGGCACCTCTAAAAACCCCCGTCCTACCCTGACCTACCGCCCAAACAGTTAGACAATCCTCCGATGAGCACACCTCCCGACCGCAGCGCCGTCAAGTTCGACCTGTTTGCCGATGCCGCGCGCAAGCGCAAGATCGAAGCGCTGGGCGATCCGCTGCAGCTCATTGCCCGGCACATTGACTTTGACCACCTCACGCAGGTCATCGATGACCTGCTGCCCCGGGGAGACGGACGCAAGGGCGGACGCCCGCCGTACCCCACATCCGTCATGGTGCGCATCCTGGTCTTGAAGTACCTGAACCAACTGAGCGACGAGCAGGTGGAATACCAACTACTCGACCGCATGAGCTACCAGCGCTTTTGCTTGCTGGAGGACAGCGCCACCATCCCCGACCGCAATACCGTCTGGCATTACCAGCAGCGCCTGGGCGCCGATGGTGTGACGGCCTTGTTCCAGGCGGTCGATGGCCAGTTGCTGGGCCACGGGTTCATTGCACGCTGCGGGCAGATCATCGACGCCACCCTGGTGCCCGCGCCCATCCAGCACTTCACCAAGGATGAGAAAGAGCAGTTGGCCCAGGGCAAGACCCCCGAGGACTGGAGCGATGCCAAGCGCCGGCAAAAAGACCTGGACGCCACCCATACCAAGAAACACGGCAAGAGTTACCACGGCTACAAGCTGAGCATCAATGTAGACGTCAAGCACAAGTTCATCCGCAAGATCGCCACCGGCACGGCCAGCGAGCACGACAGCAGGCACTTCGATGAGGTGCTCGACGAGCACAACACCAGCCGGGATGTCTATGCCGACAAGGGCTACCCGAGCGCACGGCGCAGCGAAATGCTCCAGGTGCTGGGCTGGCGGGAGCATATCCAGCGCAAGGCCCAGAAGAGCAAGCCCCTGAGCGCATGCCAGAAGAAGCGCAACACGCGCATTGCCAGGATCCGTGCCCGAGTGGAGCACCCCTTTGCCCAAATGCGCCACATGGGCGGCAAGCTCATTCGCACCATCGGCCAGGTGCGCGCTGCGGTGGCCATGACCATGATGGCGGCCTGCTACAACCTCAAGCGCCTGGCCAGGTTCCTCGAAGATGGGGTGGATGCGTTCTACAAGGGCGGGCCATCAAAGAGCGAGGTGCGCCTGCAGGGGATCAATGCGTGAGAAATGGGGCGGAAAACGCCCTGGAACATGCCATATTTGCTTAAAAAATGGGCAGAACTGAAATGCTCGGTCTGCCTCAGTCGGCACGCTGCTGAAAACGGCGGTTTTTAGAGGTGCCCTGACATCTTTTGCCCTGCGTGCCGGCGCGCGGAACTGGCGCGCTCAAAGGGCCTGAAAAAACCACCACTGGCCGTCTTCGCGAATCCATTCTTCGTCGACGACGGCGTTGATTTGCTGGCCGACGAAGGGCTGCACCAGCAGCTTGCTGGTGACGCGCAGGCGGACGGTGCAGCGCTCGGCGGCGCAGTTGACGGCATGCACCTGCACGCCTTCCCACTGCCCACCGCTGCCAAAGCGCCTGGCGTAGTCGCGCTGCTTGACAATGGCGCGAAAACTGGGTTGGGCGTAGGTCCAGGCGGTCTTGAAGTCACCGGCGATCAGGGCGTCCCAGCGAGCCTCGACGCGCTGGGTGACGATTTGCTCGGTCGTCTGGGGGCCCAGGCTGGCGCAGGCCGAGAGCAGCAGCGCACCGGCAGCCAGGATGCCGCCCAGGGCATGGCGGCGCAGGCTGGAAGCGGGGGGAAGGGTCAGGGGCATGGCGTGGTGAGGGGTTGTGGGTGGGTTGAAAAGAAGCGGATTGTCGCAAACCGGCGACGCCGGCGCGTGGGCGGCGGCATTGGAGAAGAGCGCCCGGGGCGGCGCGCGTTCCCGCGGGCCGGGGCCGCGAGGTTAGCAAACGTAAAATTTGTGCCGCCGGATGTGCAGGCGGGCGCCGGCGCCCCGGGCGGGCGGCGCGCGGGGGCGGGGGGTGACTCAGAAGGTGTGAATGAATCCGGCGTGTCCGAGCAGACCGCCCAAACGCGGCCGATCAAGGCGCAAAGCGCAGACGTAGCTCGGGCTACGGCGAGCATTTGCAACGCCGAGCGGGCGCGTTTGGGCGGGATGAGCGGGCATGGCGGGTTCGTTCACACCTTCTCAGGGCTG
>Ga0116193_1003090_pt1 | contig 12176 bp, 10 predicted proteins | sample AD_UKC115_MetaG_FD_89892 | JGI IMG/M metagenome (GOLD analysis project Ga0116193, IMG submission 89892) | Active sludge microbial communities of municipal wastewater-treating anaerobic digesters from Hong Kong - AD_UKC115_MetaG | ecosystem: Engineered > Bioreactor > Anaerobic > Digestate... | reverse complement strand
CAAAAATGTCAATGTAGAAAAGAGGAACATCCATTTCATAATCGTAACCGAAGAATATCTCAATGTCAAAGGTTTGGATAGAACCAAATAAAAAGAATAACTCAAACCGCTAATGATGATCATGATGTCGCCGTCAAGTCCACTGGCTTTTGCAGTAGGCGCAGCCGAAGAAATAATCAACAATATGGCACCGACGGCTCCAACCAGAACACCTCCGGCTTTCAACTTCGTGATGGGTTCTTTTAATATCATAGCGGCTAGAAGCATGACAAACACAGGAGAAAACGTTGCTATAATGGAAGCGTCGATAGGAGAAGTACGATTCAGGCCAACGATAAACAATCCTTGATTGAAACCCACTCCGCACATCGCGCAGGCGAACAACATGCCCAGATCTTTCAATGGAACATGTTCTTTTTGGACAAACAGTGAGACGATCCAAAACATGACGCAGGCAAAAGCCATACGCATAATCGTCAAAGCAAAAGGATCGAGGTGATCAGGAAGAAGATATTTGGAAATTGGCATATTCACCGCGAACAAGAGGTTCGTGATTAATATAAGAATATGACCTTTTATCTTTTCCCGTGTCATTAAAATCTGCTACTATATATAGATGTATAAAAAAAGCCGCATCTTAACGGATGCGGCTTTTCATATAATTGATAATGAATTATCCGTTATGTTTCTTCATGATCTTGATCAAGTCAACTACTTTGTGAGAGTAACCGATCTCGTTATCATACCAAGAAACGACCTTTACGAATTTGTCTGTCAAATAGACACCAGCTTCAGCATCGAAGATAGATGTCAACGGGCAACCCATGAAGTCAGAAGAAACGACTTTGTCTTCTGTATAACCCAGAACACCCTTCAATGAACCTTCAGAAGCATCTTTCATTGCTTTGCAGATATCCTCTTTAGAAGCCGGATTCTTCAAGTTAACAGTCAAGTCAACTACAGAAACATCCAAAGTTGGAACACGCATTGAAATACCAGTCAGCTTGCCATTCAGTTCAGGAATAACTTTACCAACAGCCTTTGCAGCACCGGTAGAAGACGGGATGATGTTGCCAGAAGCAGCACGGCCACCACGCCAATCCTTCATAGAAGGACCATCAACTGTACGCTGTGTAGCAGTTGTAGAGTGAACTGTAGTCATAAGGCCAGTCTCAATACCGAATTTGTCATTGAGGACCTTAGCGATAGGAGCCAAGCAGTTGGTTGTGCAAGATGCGTTAGAAACGATCTGCTGTCCTGCATATTTGTCAGTGTTAACACCGCAAACGAACATATCAGCCTGACGGCCATCATCACCCTTCTTAGAAGGAGCTGAAAGAACAACATACTTAGCACCTGCCTGGAGATGTTTTTCTGCTTTGTCCATTGTCAGATAGAGACCTGTAGATTCAACTACGTACTCAGCACCGATTTCGTTCCATTTCAAGTTAGCTGCATCTTTTTCTGCAGTGATACGAATCTTGTTACCGTTAACAATAAGAGTGTTGTTAGCAACATCAGCTTCGATAGAGCCAGTGAACTGTCCGTGCATTGTATCATACTTCAGCATATAAGCCATGTAATCAACAGGCAGAAGGTCATTGATACCAACGACAACAACATCGTTCTTGTAAGCGTCTTCAAGAGTTGTACGGAATACGAAACGTCCGATACGGCCAAAACCGTTAATACCTACTTTAATCATTGTAATAAACTTTTATGTGTTTGAAATACTAAATTACGATTCAACTTTTAAGATTTAATCGAGGAAAAATCTCGACACTTATTTTCCCTTCTCAAAACGCTCGCAAATATAGTCATAATTTTGATTGATTTGGCATTCTAAGAAGAAAAATATGCTCTCTAACATAAATTAAATGTTAGTGTGTTCTTTTCTTGTTGAGCAATTTCGCCGTCAACCATTTTTGGAATTTACTAACGCCCCATGAAATGATCATCGGACGAGCAATTCCCCATAACGACGGCACAAAGTTTCGGGCCACTGACAGGTAGTCGCTAAAGCCCAATGGGATGCGAGAGTGAGCACTGACTCCTGATTTTTCAGCTGAATGAGATTCACCGTTGCCGGCTTTATTCTTTTTATTTGGAAAGAAGATGTAGCCAACACTTGAAAAGAGGATGGGTAAAGCATTCTCATGAAGGAAGGTAAAATCCCGATCCAGAACTTCAGAACTTTTATCGCAGTCAAGATGCACACGCTGCTTGTCAGCAAGTAGTTTATCGAGTGGCGTTATCGTTGGTCGGTTGTTCTTCATCTTTATTATCAGTTAAATTTTCAGATTGGGTTTCCAAATCCACATCTTGTTGTTCTTCCTCATTTCCACGAAGAGACGAGATCACGATATTCACCACAGAGTCGATTATACGTTTCTTGTTTGCGACCACGATAGCAATCAGGATCAGATAAAGGATGACCACACAGCCAAAGCCTGCACCCGACGAGCCGAACACCTCTCCCAAAAAGAATCCGAGAGAGAGGAAAATAAACAGAAGCGCGAAGAAACCGAGCAGCAACAAAACAACACCATATGAGAGGATGGAAATCACTTTTCCCGTCCTCTCATAAGTGTTCAACTTCAGAAGCTCGAATTTCAATCCGACATACGTCGAGATATCTTTCTTAAGCTTTCTGAACAGAGCTTCTGAATCGATGTCCATAGCAGAACAATTATTCAGCTGGAGCTTCCGTTTCCTCTTCAGATGCCGGGCAAGCCTTTTTCTCTTTGCACTTTGCCACAGCACTATTGAAAGCATCCTTAACTTTTCCTGCTGCGTCTTTGATATCATCGAACAATTGTTCACGTTTGTCACTCGCTGCAAGATAACCTACAGATGCACCTACTGCTGCACCAATTACAAGACCTAATAATAATTTTGAATCTACTTTCATGACTATTAATTTTAAAAATTGACGACCTATTCTCTTTTGAAACTTTCTATACTAATAACGAATAACTGAAAAATATGTTCATCAAAGAGCTCTTTTTCTTGTTAAAAAAAGTTTGTTCTTCATTTATGGATTTGTCACTTTCAACGAAATCCAACCATTCTCATCCTTGTGTTCCAAAGGAATCAAGCCTGATTTCCGGCATCCATCCTCCACAATCTCAAGATCTTCTTTGAGGAATCCACTTAAAAACAGGAAAGCCCCTTTTTTCATCACAGCGGCATATTGAGCCATATCATGCAGCAGTATGTTTCGATTGATATTGGCCAAAACGATATGGAACATGCCACAAGAAGAAAGAGATCCGGAATCGCCATGAATCACATCAATGGAATCAAGATGATTCAATGTGATATTCCTTTCTGCATTCCTGCAAGCTCGTTGATCGTTATCAATCGCTATCACACGTTCCGCATTCATCATTCGTGCCAAGATTGCCAGGACGCCGGTTCCACAGCCCATATCCAGAACTTCCTTACCCGCCACATCCGACTGTAACAACCAGGTTATCATCATGCGTGTCGTCTCATGAAATCCTGTGCCAAAAGCCATTTTAGGATCAATGACTACATTATATATATAGTTTTCATCCGGTTCAAAGGAAAGAGGACGAATCAAGCACTTGCCTTCAATGCTAATGGGCTTAAATGAATCCTGTTCCCATACAACATTCCAATCCTCATCCTCAATCGTCTTTTCTGTATATTGAATCTTCACTCCTTCCAACGGCAGTTGGTCGATGCAGTTCTGTACAGCCAAACGATCAAAACGTTCTGCAGGAATGTAACCTAACAAAATATCATTTTTCCTCTCAAAGCTATCAAAACCTATTTCACACAACGAAGAAGCCAACAAATCAAAGACAATTTCTGATGGTTGTTGAGCGGCACAAGAGAAACTAAGTTCACAATAGTTCATTTTTCTCCTCTTTTTCCTACAAAATTAGTTCAATAATTTGCAAAAAGGAATTAATTGGCTAAATTTGTATCTCTTGCTTAACGTATTAAACATTGAACCATAAGAAAAACCATAGTAGGGAAAATTCATTCATCATACAGCTTTTGTCTTTGCTGATATTTCTTTGTCAGCCTTGCGAAGCTGCGCAAACTGTATCTTCTCATAAAAAAGATTCAGCGAAAAATGCTTATTCCCAGGCTGTGTCTTACTATGAACAAAAAATTTACAACAATATTTTCAATGAAAAATGCTTGCGATACAATGATACGTTACTTCGCATTGCACGTCAACATCACGACCTAAAGACGGAAGGTGATGTCTATTATAGTCGTGTCCTATACTATTATAACCAAGACGACTGGGCAAAGGCAACAGCGATAGCCAATCAATATCTCCCCTTTTTAAAGAGGCACAAACTTTATACCCTAGTAACGACTGTCAATTTGCTACTTATAGATATTTATACAGACCAAGGGATGTTCGAGATTGCCCTGGCAAAAGCTCACGAGAACTACCAAGATGCATTAACAAGGAAAGATGTAGTTGCAAGGTTAAAAACTTGCGAGACGATTGGAATCGCATACTCGTCTTCCTATCGTTATAAGGAAGCTTCCCGTTATTATGACGAAGCCATCCGATTGTTCAAATTACATTATAATACCCCCAAAAACAGACCTTACTTGATATACCTTTATATTCTGACCTCTAAGAATTCCATCCAAATGCTCGATTTGAGCGAGGCGAACAAGCATCTGAAAGTATTGCAGACACTTTTAACAGAATACGACAAACAAAGAGAAGCTGATCCTTCTCTCCAAGATTTTGATAATTATTGGATGTGGTACTATTCCTGCAAATCATCTTGCTTAATGACAGAAGGAAAGATGAACGAGGCAGGAAAGGCTATCAATGCAGCCAAAGGATATCTAAAAGGTGAGAAGTTTAATAGTGATGTGGCCAATTATTATATTTATGCTACCAAATTCTATATTCGAGATGGCAAATATCAAGAAGCACATGCCTGCATCGATACTTTGAAAAAGTATAACAATAAAATCGATGCCAGCAGCGAAATCACTTACTTGGATTACGCGCATATCTACAAAGGGTTGCATCAATATCAGAAGGCTATTGACGCATACGAATCAGAACTTGCATCGACAGATTCAATCAGTAAAGCACGCTATCACTCACAAACAAAAGATTTCAAGGAGTTATATCAGATAGACTATCTTAAATATCTCACGACAGAAGGCCAGGCAAAAGTGCGCAAACTTATTACCATCGCCATTTCCATCGGTGCCGTTGTACTGGTTGCCTTTATTATCATCATCAAAGTTTACCATTACAGGAAAAAGCTTTCTACAGCAGCGAACCTGGCTCAAAAGGCAGATGTAGAAACCAGCCAATTCCTCGATAATGTCAGCAGGGAGATCAGGAATGCCCTGCAGGTGATATCCTCTTCTTCCGACCAACTTATCAGCGAGAAGGATGTGAATACACGCATCAGTCATGCAGAAAAGATAAGAAAGACCAACAACACATTGCAACGTGTCATCTATAATATTCTCGATGTCTCAAAGATAAGTTCCGATAAGATGAACTTCACCTACGAAACGGTCTATCTTCCTGATATGATCAGCGAAGTCGTTGGCAAAGCACACTACTTCTATCATCCAACGATAGCCATAGAGACTCAGCACATGGAAGAGATCTCCTGCGTAACAGACAGAACGCGTCTGATGGAGATATTGGACAACCTGCTTTTCTATCTCATCTATCACACCAAAGAGGGTTCCATTACTTTGAACTGTGAGCAGAAGGGAACATTCATCAACTTCACAATCGGAAGTTCAAAGCTTGTGCTTGGTACGGAAGAATGCGAAAAGATTTTCTTCAGACAAGCCCAAGATAACCAGAAACTGGAAGAAATGGGGCTTGACATGGTGGTCTGCAGAATGCTTGTAGAAAAGATGAACGGGACCATTCAAGCGTCGTCCAATCAGAAGGATGGAACCATCATCGTTTTCACCTTACCTACTGATAAAACGGAGAAACAGGCATGAAACGAATCCATTACATATTAATCCTGCTGATTGCATTACTTCCTGCATACACGAATGCAATGCATAAAAAAAATGCGGAACTGGATGCTTTGTGCAGAAAGATCAATACCTCCACTTCAATTGAAAGTTACTTGAGCAATTGCAGGCAATTAGAGATTCGTTCCCGTGAACTGAAACAAAGACAGTATGAAGAAATTGCATACAATCTATACATCTATTATAGCGTTACCAACCATATCACTGAAGAACCTACCTTCTGGTTGAACAAACTTGACAGTCTTACAAGAATTACCAAAGACAAACAGAAGAGATTCGTCGGCCATTATCTCGCCATTAATCGTTATAACCAGATAGATGATTATACCACGGCATTGACCTTAAGCAATAAAATGTTTCGGGAAGCTTCGAAGCTGAACGATAAATTCTGCCTAAAATTAGCTGTGTTGGGGTTCTTCAACACCTATGTTTCAAGTGCACAATTTGACAATGCTTTTGAGATTCTTTCTCTGGCCTATCCAGACGGACTTCCCAAGAAATGGGACAAAGACGTTGATATTCTTGTTCTTTGTAATATTATCGGTGCTTATGGAGATATTGGAAAAGAACATGAAGCGAAGGTCCTTCTCGACCAACTCGGGAAGTATGTCACATCATTCCCCATTGATAAGGTAAACTTTTCAGATCCTGACAAATTGCCTCTCGCCTATTATATGGCCTCCTTCTCATATAACATATCAAAAGCTATGATGCTGGTAGGTAAAGGTGAGTTGCAACAGTCAAAAGTCTTTAGAGACAAGATCAACGTCAACTCAAACGGCAAAAATAACACCTTCAGAGAACTGTGTATGCACATCTATAATATCCAATATTATCAAAAGCTCAACAAGCAAGACAGCGTCCTATACGAAACAGAAAAAGCACTTCAATTTGCACGAAACATAGGTTCAAAAAGTCTGGAAGGAACCTATCTTACAGAGAAAGCCAGATTACTGAAGGACAAAAACATAGAGCAATCCATTCTCGTTTATGATAGTGCAGCGGTTTTGCTGGATTCAATTGCCAATGATAAATTCTTCAAACACATGGGAGAATTTACAGCTCAATACAAAGCTGACAATTACCGCGAATCAAATGAAATCTTCCAACAGCAAAAGTCCAATCTGTACTGGTTGATTGGCTCGCTCATCACAATCATAGTGCTTTTTGTCTTCCTCTGGTTCTTTGGAGAACGAGTGCGGAGACGTCTCAAAAAAGCAAAGATATTGGCAGAACGTTCCGAACAATTCAAACTGATCTTCTTTGCCAACATGAATCATGAGATTCGAACGCCATTAGGCGCCATAGCTGGATTTTCAGACTTGCTCATCGAAGAGACTGACGAACAGACACGAAAGGAATATGCCGAAATCATTCACGAGAACAACGACCAGCTCTCGAGACTTATCAGCGACGTTCTCGACATCTCGAAGATAGAAGCCGGAACGATCGCCTTCTCCTATTCTACCTTCGATGTGCCCGAAATGATGCATAGCGTCTATAACACCATCCGACTGCGCATTCCCGAAAGAGTTACATTTACTCTTGATCCCGGACAACCGATGAAAATCACTGCGGATAAAGGAAGAGTCATCCAGGTGATCATCAATTTCCTTACCAATTCCATAAAGCATACGGAAAGCGGATTCATCCGTATGGGTTATGCACAAATTGACGATACGATACGTTTCTATGTTTCAGACAGCGGAACGGGAGTCGCGCCGGAACAACAGGAAGAGATTTTCACAAGATTTGTCCAGGAGACGGAAAAGAAAGGCGGCGTGGGTCTTGGCCTCGCTCTCTGCAAAGGCTTCATTAATAAGATGAATGGTGAAATTGGCGTTATTTCACAACTCAATGAAGGATCCATCTTTTGGTTCACGCTTCCCATCAATGGCATTCAACCCGAATGAGTTCTTCGTTGGAAATAAATAGCTTCATTATAGGCTTCATTATAGTTTGAACAATTATCATTATTCCGTTTTCAGTAGTGTATTGAATAAATAATTTTCAACCATGGTTAAAATATTTTCGCATAGTATCCCAGCCTCGCTGATATATTGATTCAAAAAGTTTCAACCATGGTTAAAACTTTTTCATCCAAAGACTTTCCAAGGCTTGGACACGATGACAAAAATAAAGCCAAACAACGTGGGAAGAAATCGCAGGACATTCAGCTTTCTACATCAGATTTTCTTTGAAGAAGGAGAATGGAAGAAGAGATTCGGCTGAAGGAAATTCGAGAATCTCATTCATCCCGAAGAGAAGAACCCGGATTGGTTTTCCGAAGCGCTTTTCCGTCTCTATCAAAACCTGACGACAAGAACCGCAGGGCGAAATAATATCCGTTTGCTTATCATCTTTCTTGGCCGCGATGGCGAGCGTCAGAATCGGGACATGTGGAAAACGGGCTGAAGCAGAGAAAAGAGCCACGCGCTCGGCACATAATCCCGATGGATAAGCTGCATTTTCCTGATTGTTGCCGGTGATGATCTCTCCATTTTCCATTTTAACAGCAGCTCCCACATGAAAATGGGAGTAAATGGCATACGCATCATCTGCCGCTATCAAAGCAGCATTGCAAAGTTCGCGATCTTCTGATGTCAGTTCTTCAAGCGAGAAGATCTGTACGGTAGTTTCAAATGTCCGAGTTTTCATAATCCATAATTTTGATAAAAAAGCACCACATAAAAGAAAGACTGCTTTCAGAATACAAAGAAGCAGCTTATCTTCAATGATAATTATTATCATCAAAGATAGAATAATCAGATAAAACGACCATCATTTTAGAAGAAGAAAAGCGCAAACAGCCCAAACTTCCGTTATTTCCAACGAACAAATCCAACTACTTTAGGAAAAACAAGTTTTGGTTCTTTCCGCTACTTGCACTATCTTTACCGCCGAATTTAGCGAAACGGCACAAAATAGCATTTATATCGTCATGCGACACTTACTCCATATTTTCTCTATAGTCCTCTTAGCAGGCTTGTTCATCAATGGAATGAGCCTATCGGAACATAGGCTAGCTTCTTATGACAATTACATCAGTCAATATAAGAATCTTGCCATACAGCATCAGAAGAAATATCATATTCCTGCAAGTATTACGCTCGCGCAGGGATTGCTGGAATCAGGAGCTGGATTAAGTACGCTGGCGCGCCAATCAAACAACCACTTCGGCATCAAATGCCACAGTGACTGGACAGGCGGACGCGTTTATCATGATGATGATTTGGCCAATGAATGTTTCCGCCAATATGAGAAAGTTGAGGATTCGTACGAAGACCATTCCCATTTCCTCGCCGATCGCCCACGATATGCAGGATTGTTCGCACTGGATGTTACCGATTATATCGGATGGGCACAAGGATTGCAGAAATGCGGTTATGCCACAGACAAGGCGTATGCAAACAAACTGATCAAGGTCATTGAAGACTATGAGCTGTATCAATATGACACAGCTTCACCCGGAAAAGTCAAAGAATCGAAGAACAACAAGAAGATCAACAACAAGAACCTGTTGAAGCCGACCAAATATGATATCTATCGTACCGAAGGACTCATCTACGTCTATGCCGGCTACAATGACAGCTTCGATCATATTGCAGAGAGTCTCGGATTTAAGAGCAAAGATCTGCAGAAGTATAACGAAGTGCCTGAGAACTTCCCGCTCCGTGAAGGTGACATCGTCTATCTGGAAAAGAAAAAGAAGAAAGCCGACAAGCCTCACTACGAACATGTGGTGCAGATTGGCGAATCCATGCACAGCATTTCGCAAACCTATGGAATACGCATCAAGAATCTCTATAAGATGAACCATAAACCAGCGGAGTATATTCCAATGGAAGGCGACGTTCTGAAGTTGAGATAATTGGTTGGTAAATAGATTTATATTAACTTTGCAGCAAATAGAACACTCATGAGTAACGAACGTTATAACCTCCGCGGTGTATCAGCATCAAAAGAGGATGTACACAACGCCATCAAAAATATCGATAAGGGTATCTTTCCTGACGCCTTTTGCAAAATCATTCCCGACATTCTTGGCGGTGATCCCGATTATTGCAATATCATGCATGCCGATGGCGCAGGTACCAAATCCTCGTTGGCTTACATGTACTGGAAAGAAACGGGCGATCTGAGCGTATGGAAAGGAATTGCCCAAGATGCACTGATCATGAACATTGACGATCTGCTTTGTGTAGGAGCTGTGGACAATATCCTCGTATCTTCAACGATTGGCAGAAACAAAATGCTCGTTCCGGGCGACGTCATCTCGGCCATCATCAACGGGACAGACGAACTGCTGGAGGATCTTCGGAGCATGGGCGTGGGTTGTTATGCCACAGGCGGTGAGACAGCTGACGTGGGTGATCTCGTCAGAACCATCATTGTGGACAGTACAGTCACCTGCCGTATGAAGCGTGCGGACGTAATCAATAACAAGAATATCAGTGGCGGCGACGTCATCGTAGGACTTTCCTCCTGCGGACAGGCTACTTACGAGAAAGAATATAACGGAGGAATGGGAAGCAACGGACTGACCAGTGCGCGTCACGACGTCTTCTCCAAATATCTTGCTGCAAAATATCCGGAAAGCTATGATGCTGCCGTTCCGGAAGATCTGGTCTATTCAGGTCAGCTGAAGCTGACAGATGCCATCGAAGGACTTGGGATCGATGCAGGGAAACTGGTTCTTTCGCCTACTCGTACCTACGCACCGGTCGTCAAACAGCTGCTTGACAAGATGCGTGGAGATATCCACGGCATGATCCATTGTTCCGGAGGTGCACAGACGAAAATCATGCACTTCGTACATAACAAACGCATCACGAAGAACAACCTCTTCCCTGTTCCACCGCTTTTCCAAATCATACAGGAACAGAGCGGCACAGACTGGAAAGAGATGTACAAAGTCTTTAACATGGGCCACCGAATGGAAATCTATGTCAAACCGGAACAGGCAGAAAAAGTGATTGAGATATCCAAGAGCTTCCACATCGATGCTCAGATTGTAGGCACTGTGGAAGATGCTGAGAAAAACGAATTAATCATCGAGAGCGACAAAGGTCGCTTCACCTACTAAATATTCAGATGGCTGATACGAATTTGTTAGATAAACTGGATGCGTTGGTAAGTCGCTTTGAAGAGATCGGGACATTGATCACCGACCCTGATGTCATTGCTGACATGCAGCGTTATATCAAATTAAACAAAGAATATAAGGACCTCGAGAAGATTGTCGAAGCCCGCAAGGAATACAAACAGGCATTGGACGGCGTACAGGAAGCTCGTCAACTGCTCGACACGGAACAGGATCCGGAAATGAAGCAGATGGCTCGTGAAGAGATGGAAGCCTGCACAAACCGAGTTCCGGAACTGGAAGAGGAGATCAAACTCCTGCTCATTCCAGCCGATCCGGAGGATGACAAGAATGTCATCATGGAGATTCGTGGCGGTACGGGCGGTGATGAAGCGGCCCTGTTTGCAGGCGATCTGTATCGCATGTACATGAAATATTGCGAGATCAAAGGATGGAAAGTGGCTATCTCCAGTTTCAGTGAAGGAGCCGTTGGCGGATACAAAGAGATCATCTTCTCTGTTTCCGGAGAGAAGGTCTATGGTACATTGAAATATGAATCCGGCGTTCATCGCGTTCAACGTGTTCCGGCAACGGAAACACAAGGACGTATGCATACATCTGCGGCTACCGTTGCTGTATTGCCTGAAGCAGATGAGTTCGATGTGCAGATCAACGAAGGAGATATCAAATGGGATACTTTCCGAAGCGGCGGTGCCGGTGGTCAGAATGTCAACAAGGTTGAGTCAGGCGTTCGTCTGCGTTATCCGTGGAGAAACCCGATTACCAACATCACAGAGGAGATTCTTATCGAATGTACCGAGACCCGCGATCAACCCAAGAACCGCGAACGTGCGTTGACACGACTCCGTTCATTTATCTATGACAAGGAGCACCAGAAGTATCTCGACGATATCGCATCACGCCGTAAGACGATGGTTTCCACAGGTGACCGCTCTGCGAAGATCCGCACCTATAACTATCCGCAAGGAAGAGTGACCGATCATCGAATCAATTACACGATGTATAACCTTGCATCCTTCATGGACGGAAACATCCAGGATTGCAT
>Ga0116193_1003086_pt1 | contig 12185 bp, 9 predicted proteins | sample AD_UKC115_MetaG_FD_89892 | JGI IMG/M metagenome (GOLD analysis project Ga0116193, IMG submission 89892) | Active sludge microbial communities of municipal wastewater-treating anaerobic digesters from Hong Kong - AD_UKC115_MetaG | ecosystem: Engineered > Bioreactor > Anaerobic > Digestate | place... | reverse complement strand
GCAGCGCGCCCGGATCCACGCCGTCGCCGAGGCGATGCTCGCCGGTGCGCCGGCCACGCTGGACCCGCGGTTCGCGCCCGAGTTCACGGCCGCCGCCGACGACGGGGCGCGGCTGCGGGTGGTGATCGATCAGATCGCGTCGTTCACCGAGACCCGTCTCGAGCGCTTCTACGCCACGCTGGACTGACTCCCGGGCACGTCGGCATCGAGTCAGCGTCCAGCGCGACGTTGTGCGAGTGGGCCTCGCCGTGAGCGCTGAGTCGATCAGACGGCCATCGGAAGAGAACCGTCGCGGCCCGTCCGTACACTGACCCGCATGGCTGGCCGCATCTCCGATCGCGACATCGCGGCCATCCGTGAGCGCACCCGCATCGAGGACGTCGTCGGCGACTACGTCCAGCTGCGGCGGGCCGGCGCGGATTCGCTGAAGGGGCTGTGCCCGTTCCACGACGAGAAATCGCCGTCGTTCCACGTCCGGCCCAACCACGGCCACTTCCACTGCTTCGGCTGCGGCGAGGGTGGCGATGTCTACGCGTTCGTCCAGAAGATCGAGCACATCAGCTTCGTCGAGGCTGTCGAACTGCTCGCCGACCGGATCGGCCACACCGTCACCTACAGCGGGGCGGCGGCCACCAATGTCCAGCGCGACCGCGGCAGCCGCAGCCGGCTCGTCGCCGCCAATGCCGCCGCCCAGGAGTTCTACGCCGCCGCGCTGGAGTCGCCGGAGGCCGCCCCGGCCCGGCAGTACCTGACCGAGCGCAACTTCGACGCAGCCGCAGCGCGGCTGTTCGGCTGCGGGTATGCCCCCTCGGGCTGGGACAATCTGACAAAACACCTGTTGCGCAAGGGATTCGAATACAAGGAACTCGAAGCGGCGGGGCTGTCCAAGCAGGGCAAGCGGGGGCCGATCGACCGGTTCATGCGCCGGTTGCTGTGGCCCATCCGCGGCTCGGCCGGAGAAGTGATCGGCTTCGGCGCGCGCCGCCTCTACGACGACGACCCGATGACCGCCAAGTACGTCAACACGCCCGAGACCACGCTTTACAAGAAGTCGAACGTGTTGTTCGGCATCGATCTGGCCAAGCGGGACATCGCCAAGGGGCATCAGGCCGTCGTCGTCGAGGGCTACACCGACGTCATGGCGATGCACCTGGCGGGCGTGACCACCGCGGTGGCCTCGTGCGGCACCGCATTCGGCGACGAGCACCTGTCGATGCTGCGCCGACTCATGATGGACGACAACTTCTTTCGCGGCGAGCTCATCTACGTGTTCGACGGCGACGCCGCCGGGCGGGCAGCAGCGCTGAAAGCCTTTGACGGCGAACAGAATCTGGCCGGTCAGTCGTTCGTAGCCGTCGCCGCCGACGGTATGGACCCGTGCGATCTTCGGCTCAGGCAGGGCGATACGGCGCTGCGCGATCTGGTGGCCCGACGCACGCCGTTGTTCGAATTCGCCATCCGCACAGCGCTTTCCGAGATCGACCTGGATACCGCCGAGGGCCGGGTCTCGGCATTGCGGCGCTGCGTGCCGATGGTCGCCAAGATCAAGGACCCGACGCTGCGCGACGAGTACGCCCGCCAGCTTGCGGGGTGGGTCGGCTGGGACGACGTCGGACAGGTGATCGCACGGGTTCGCGAGACCGCCAAGGGCGGCCGGGCCGACAACGGCCGGGGCCGGCCCCGGGCCGCGACGACGGCCGCCGCGGCGACGGGCCCGGCGGGGGAGACTCGTCGGCCGGACCCGCGTGATCCCACCCTCTGGCCGCAGCGAGAGGCGCTCAAGGCCGCGTTGCAGTACCCGGCGCTGGCGGGGCCGGTGTTCGACTCGCTGGCCGTCGAGGGCTTCACCCATCCGGGCTATGCGGCGGTGTGCGGGGCCATCGCGGCCGCCGGGGGAACCGCGAGCAGCCCGGGTGGCGCGCAGTGGATCGACGCGGTGCGCCAGCAGGGGCAGGCCGATGCGGGGCTGATCAACGAGCTCAGTGTCGAGTCCATCCGAATGGACGACGAGGAGAAGCTGCCGCGTTATATCGGCGGTGTGCTGGCCCGCCTACAAGAGGTATGGATCGGGCGGCAGATTGCCGAGGTCAAATCGAAGCTGCAGCGGATGTCGCCGGTGGAACAGGCCGACGAATACCACGCCGTCTTCGGCGACCTGATCGCCCTCGAGACCTACCGCAAGAGCCTGCTGCAGCAGGCCAGCGGCGATGATGTCGGGACATGACCACCGTTCAGCGGTTACCCTTGCAGCCATGGCATCCATGAAGCGGACCCGTCGCGCCGTCGCTGTCGGCGCGTTCCTGCTGGCCGCCGGGGCGGCTCCGCTGGTTTCGGCGCTGACCGAGACCGCCGTCACGCCGCAGGCCGGCCAGGGTCAGTGCCTGGCCTGGTTCGGGGCCCGGGACACCGGCAAATGCATCGGCTGGGCCAATACCAGTGCCCCGGCCTGGTCGGTGGGCACCAACGGCGTCTACATCAACCCGGCCCAGCCCGGGCAGTCGGTCCTGCCGCCGAGCCACCCCGGCTACGGGGGCTGACGGCTACCTGCGGCGTCCCCGGCTCCGCGCGGGGACCTGCGGCGTTTCCAGGATCGGCTCTACCACCACGGTCTCGTCGTCGATCTGGATCTCGGTCAATTCAACGATCCGGGGATCGGGCGACACCTTCTCGGCGATCTTGCGGCGCCCGGCGTCGATCACGGACTTGGTCGCGGGACTCTGCGTGATGGCCCGGGCGGTCGCGGCGATCTGCTCATAGCGTTCGCGGCCGGCCTTGGTGCCCAGCACGTAGCCGACCCCGAGCACGGTGAGGGCGCGTAACACTGATGGCCTCCTGGGCGGTCGAACCGGATCGTCGGGCTCCATCCTGCCTCACCGAGCTGGGTGCCGAAGCCCAGGCGCGGTGAGCAGGCGATTCCCGGGTAACCGGCCCGATGCGCTAGAGTCAACGCTCGGTCCGCGGGCACGTTTCGCGGCCGAGTGCATTCCCCTGTAGCTCAATTGGCAGAGCTCCCGACTGTTAATCGGGCGGTTATTGGTTCGAGTCCAATCGGGGGAGCCAGGTCACTGAGGTGCCGACGGCGGGAGAAGTTTCCGACGTTGCGGACACTCTCGGACCGCTTCGATGAGAGCCTTGGGCCGTGTCGGCCACCAAGCATGTCGTCCTGATTCATGGCAATTGGAGTCGTGGCGAACAGTTGGCGGGCGTTCGCGCCGCCTTCGAACAGCGCGGGTTCACCGCGCACACACCAACACTTCGCCATCACCAACTGCCGATCGACGACGGCGCGATGAAGATCGCGTCACTGAGCCTTCGGGACTACACCGACGATCTTGTCGGTTTGGTCAATTCCCTGGATTCCCCACCGCTCTTGGTCGGCCACTCGATGGGCGGCCTCCTCGCGCAGCTGGTCGCCGCACGGACGCACCATATGGGCCTGGTCGCTGCATGTCCCGCTCCAGCGGCAGGCATCAACGCTTCGACGCCTGCCAACAGACGCATGGCCCTGCCGTTCTTCTTCCGGCTCCGTCCCTGGGCCAAACCGGTACCGCCGCCTGAATACGACCGTTGTCGCGAGTGGATCGCCAACACGCAGACCGAGGAGACCGCGCGTGAGATTCACGATGGCCTGGTGTGCGAATCCGGTCGGGTGCAATGGGAGTTGCTGCTCGCGGTACTCAGGCTTTCCAAGTCCACCGTCGTCGACTACTCGGCGATCACAACCCCGGTACTGGCGATATGGGGCGAGTGCGATCACATCGTGCCGGCCGGAGCTGTACGTCAGGCCGCGACCCGGTATCGGCACGGTACTTCGGTCGAGATTGCCGGGTCCGACCACATGGTGTTCTCGGGCGCGGCCCTACCGGTGACGATGGGCCACATCGACGACTGGATGCTGAGAAACCGCCTGTTCTCGGTGTCGGGCGGGCCCTCGATGTGAACCCGCCATCATTCGTTCCCGTATCCGGAGGGCAGGATGCGCCACGGCGCACATGACCGAAGGTGCGAATCATGGCACGCAGATTCTTGGCGACCAGTGCGGTCGCCGGCATGGTCCTGATCGGCGTCGCGGGGTTGGCCAACGCCGAGCCGAACTCCGGTGATCCGAGTGCGCCGGCAACACCCACGACCACCACCACGAACGCCCCCTACCAGCGCCCCGGCTACTGACGTCGGCGATGAGTTCCCCGGCCCACCCCGGTCTTCATTGGTATACCGAAGCTGGATGGAGGCCACGTGAGCAGAACCAACCTGTCGATGTCGATCTCGGCCGACGGCTATGTCGCCGGTCCCGATCAGGGCGAGGACAACCCGCTGGGGGTCGGAGGCCCGCGGCTGCACCAGTGGCACCTGGGCCCGGCCGCGGATCACCCGGTCAATCGGCAGGTGGTCTCGGACATGATGGACGGGATGGGCGCCACGATCATGGGGCGCAACATGTTCGGCCCGATTCGCGGTGACTGGGGGGATTCGGATTGGCAGGGGTGGTGGGGCGACGAGCCGCCGTATCACTGCCCGGTGTTCGTCCTGACGCACCACCCGCACGAACCGATCGAGATGGCCGGCGGCACCACGTTCCATTTCGTCACCGACGGGATCGAATCGGCGTACGCCCGGGCGCAGACCGCCGCCGGCGACCGCGACATCTCGATCGCCGGCGGCGCATCATGTGCCCGGCAGGCGATTTCGGCAGGGCTGGTCGACGAGATCGATCTCCAGATCAGCCCGGTGATCCTGGGTACGGGTGAGCGCCTGTTCGACGGATTCGCGCCGGGGACTCCGAACCTGGAGCTGGTCCGCGTACTGGAAGCCCCGGGGGTCGCACACCTGCGCTACCGCGTCATCCGCTGAGTCAGCCCGCCCACACGTCCTCGACGTAGTGGTCGGAGGCCACCAGCGCTTCGAGCCAGACCTTCGCGGCGTCGTCGTCGGCACCGGTCCGGTCCCGGTAGATACCAAGGAACGCCTGCCGGACCGCGGGTGCCATTCGCGCGCCGTCACCGCAGATGAACACGTGGGTGTCCTTGGCCGGATCGCCGAGCAGGGCCCAGACCTCGTCGGCGTCGGCGGCAATCCGATCCTGCACGTAGCGGACGCCGTCCTGCGGGGCGCGGGAGAACGCCGGCCGCATTCGCACGATCCCGAGGCGTTCGCCCTCCTCGAACAGATCGCGGAAGATGTAGTCGACGTCGGGATCGCGAACGCCGAAGAAACACAACGCCGGCGCGAACGGCGCACCCGCGTCCTTGGCGGCCAGCCGATCGCCCAGGAAGCCGCAGAACGGCGCGACGCCGGTGCCCGCACTGACCAGGATCACGTTCTTCGCCGGCTCCGCGCCCGCCCGAAACGCCTGCCGGGCCGGGTCGACGCGGGCCCGGATCTGGGTGCCGGGGGCCACCCCGGCGAGATGATTGGAGGCGACGCCCTTGAACACGCCGCGGCCGGAGCGGGCCGGGGTGTCCAGCACGCTGACGATCAGGGCCACCTCGTGTGGCGAGCGCTTCGACGACGATCCGATCGAATAGTGCCGCGGCGTCATCGGTTCCAGCAATTCCAGGAGTTCGGCGCCAGTGATCGCGCAGGCGGGGAACTCCTGCAGGCATTCGATGACGCTGAGCGCGCACGGCTCTTCCGAGTCGGCGAGTTGTTGTAGCTGTTCCTTCTCCGGTGCGCAGGGATTGGAGTTGGCCAGCTTGCGTAACTGACTGTGCGTCACCGGTTTACGCAGTTCGACGAAATGGGTCAGCAGTTCGTGCACGCTGACCTCCCGGTCCAGGGCGATGAGCCGACGCGATGTGCGGCGCGGGTTGATCGACAGCCGCAGCTGCGGGTCGATCCCCAGGGCATCGGTCACCGCGTCGACCAGTTCGGGCGGGTTGTCCGCCAGCACGGTCAGGTGATCGCCGGTGGAGTACTCGATAGTGTCCGGCAGGCTCACGCGCACATACCTTTTGGCCTGCCCCGGCACGTTGACCAGTTCATCATTGAGCACCACGGTCATCGGCTCGACGTTGAATCGGGCGTCGATGGCCGCGGTCACCGGACCGAAGATCGGGTGCAGGTCGTAGAGGGGCTCGTCGTCGGCGGTCACCGGGGCTGCGTTCGGATCGCCGAAGTGCTCTGACAACGCCGCCCACAGCGCGGTGGTGAACTCCTCGAGAGTACCGGTGAGATCACCCGAGGTGTCGGCCGACGCGCGCGGAACCAACGCGGTGGCACCCAGTGCGGTCAACCGTTCATCGATCTCCTCGGGGATGGCCTGATAGGTGTCGGCCCAGTTGTGATCCCCGACGCCGAGCACGGCGAACAGCGGATTGCCCTGCAGGGCAGTACTTTCCGCAGTCAGCCAGGTCATGAAATCGCGCGCGTCGTCGGTCGGCTGGCCGTTGTACGACGACGCGACGATCAGGACGGCATCGGCGTCGGGTAGCCCACCGGCGGCCTGGTCCAGCGGTCCCACCGTCGCGGTGCAACCGATATCGGCCGCCTCCTCGGCGAGTTGTTTGGCCAGCGCCCGGCAGGTGCCCAGGTTCGAGCCGTGCAGCACGGCCAGAGTGGTGCCGGCCTTGATCGGGCTCACCGCGGCGGTGGTCGCCGGCTGGGCGGTCGGTGCCGGGGTCGCGCGACGGCGCTCGTCCGGGGTGCGCCGGACCAGGTCCAGCTGGAAGCCCACCGGCCGTCGACTGCCCGGGGTTTCCCAGTGCAGCACATAGTGTTTGGAGTCGATCAGGCGGTACCGGTGCACCAGTCGCGCGATCGCCATGGCCGCCTCGTGCAGGGCGAACTGGCGCCCGATGCAGGACCGCTCGCCGGTGCCGAACGGTTTGAACAATGCGGTGGAGCGCTCGGCGGCCCGGTCGGCGTCGAAGCGTCCCGGGTCGAACAACTCGACGTTGTCGCCCCACTGTGGTTGCCGGTGCAGCGCACCGGTCAGCACCGTCAGGGCCTCCCCGCGCTTGATCGGATATTTGCCGCCGATGACGGTGTCCTGCAACGCCATCCGGTCGAAGTTCAGCACCGGCGGGGATAGTCGCAGCGTCTCGCTGATCACCTGGCGCAGGTACGCCAGTCGGCCGATGTCGTCGTAGGTCGGCACGTAGTCATCGTCGGTTCCGAACACCTCGTCGACCTCGTCGCGGACGCGCGCGAGCACCGCGGGGTGGTGCACCAGGTTGTAGACCGTGGTGGGCATCAGTTCCGACGTGGTCAACTGCCCGGCGATCAGGAAGGTCATGATCTGGTTGCGGATGTTCTCGGTCTCGAGCAGTGGTGCACCGTCGGGACCCTGCCCGAGCATCACCGTCAACAGATCCTGGGACGTGCCGTCGGCGCGGTGCTCGGCGATCAGGTCGTCGAAGTAGGCGTGCAGGGTTGCCTTGTCGGCGTCGAATCCCGGTGTGGTGCCGTTGGTTACGGCCTCGATGAGCGCGGACATGAAGGTCTGCGGGATGGGGGCCAGGCCCTCGTGGTCGTACGAGTCGAAGTGGGCGCCGAACCCGGCCAGGCCCACGGTGTCCATTGCCAGCTTCTGCAGATCACCGGATACGTCGACGGGGTGGTGGCCCACCGCCGCATCCCAGCGGGCGATCAACTGCGCATTGATCTCGAGCATCGCGCCGTGGTAGTTGCGCAGACCGGCGTAGCTGAATCCGGGCAGCAGTACGTCGTGGGCCTTCTGCCAGTTCGGCTCGCCGTGGTACGCGGTGAACAACCCGTCGCCGGCCAACGCGCGAACCCGGGCCAGCGCTCCGGTCAGATTCTTGGCGAACCGAGTCTCATCGCAGAGTTCCTCGACCAGCTCCAGCGAGCACGCGTAGAGCTTCCGAAAGCCGCTGTGGTCGCCGTAGAACAGCGGCCCGTACAACTCGCCGAGCAGGTCCACGGGCAGTGCGTACGGCCGACCGGCCAGATCCGCCGCCGACGGAAGGCCGGCGACCGTGGGTACGTCGTCGAGCTCCGGGGGCAGCGACGGTGCGAACTCGGGCATGCGCGCAGCATAGGCGTCGCGCTACGGGACATGCGCCCGGTTGATCTACAGAGCAGATCGGGGTGTCGGCTCACACGCCGGCCGGCACCCGTCCGGCAGCCCCCATCTCGTGCCGCAGCGCGGTGAAGTCGGAGATCGTCTTGGTCGCCACGGTGGCCACGGGTCGGGCGTCGCGGCCGGTGGCCTCCCGCTTCGACACCATCACCACCGAATCGATGTAGGGCTGGATGGTGGTCGCGTTCTGCACCGTGGCCACGATGACGAGCTGGAAGCCGAACTTGCGGAACGCCTGCAGCGCCTGCTGGGCGAACTGCGGGTCGGACTTGGAGAACGCCTCGTCGAGCATCAGCTGCGCGAACACCGGTTTGTTGTCGCCGGATTCAGGCGATGCCAGGTTGAAGCTCAGCGCGCCGGCCAGGCAGAACGCCATCAGCTTCTCCTGCTCGCCGCCGGAGTTATCTCCCGCGTTGCTGTGGGTGCGGATCAGTTCGTCACTGTGCGCATCCCATTCGGCGCAGTCGAAGGTGAACCGGTTGCGCACATCCAGCGCGTCGCGTGTCCAGGCCTTGTCCTCGGGTGCGGCCGACGCCAGCCGGTTGCGCAGCCGCAGGATGTCGGCGTACTGGTCCAGGATCGCCTGTTTGTCGCCCAGGCCCACCTCGGCGATCCGGCCGGAGATCTTGCGCACGATGTCGGTCAGCTCGGACACCGCCGTCAGCGCGCGCGGGGTGGCGCGCAGGGTCAGCCGGGTGCCGCGGTTGAATTCGACGGAACCCAGACCGGTGTTGACGCGGGCGATCTGGTCGCTGATGCGCCGGGTCTCCTGCTCGGCCACCCGGTGCAGGGTCAGGATGGCGTCGGGTGCCTGCTCGGTCACCAGTCGCATCATCCGCTCGTAGGCCTCGGGCAGCTCGCGTTCGTCGATGTGACGGCACAGCGCGACGTAATCGTGCACCCGCTCGTCGAACACCTCGCTGTCGTTGGGGATCGCGTCGGGGAACGCGGTGTCGAACGTGTTGAGGATGCGGGCCAGCTCATCGTAGGAGCGCCTGCGGTTTTCGCGCAGTTGCTCGCGTTCGCGGCGGATGGCGGCGAACAGCGCCTCGCGGTGCGGCTCCGGCCCGAGGACCTCGAGCGGTACCGGCAGCGCGGCCGCGTACCGGTGCAGCAGCTCGGTAAGCGGCTCGGAGACGAACGCCGGGGTCAGTCGTTCCTCGAGCTCGAGCAGTTGGGTGCGACGGCTGTCGAGATCGTCGCGGCGGGTCTGGATCGCTCCGCGGCGGGTCATCAGCGTCTGGATCTCCGACCAGCACTCCTCGGCGCGCGCCGACAGCGCCTCGATGTCGGGATGGTCGGCCAGCAGGATCTCGAACTGCTCGCGCAGCCGGTCGGCATGGTTGTCGGCGGTCTCGGAGTCGATCTGGTTCCACTGCGGAAACTGTTCGCAGATGGCCTTGTTCGCCGCGGCCCGGTCGCGCCACCGCTGCCGCTCGGCGGCGATGTCGTCGGCGGCCCGGCGGGCCTTCTGGTAGGCCTCCTCGGCGGCCGCGAGGTCGACGGTCAGGGCGTCGATCTTGTTGGTGACGTCGCCCTGGAAGATGTATTCGGATTGGCGCAGCGGTCGCCGGTCGTCCTTGACGGCCAGCCGGTCGGAATCCTTGTACAGGCCGGTGTCGGTGACGGCGCGGCGGAACCGGCTGAACACGTCGGGGGTGTCGACGCAGGTGTGGTCACCGGCGGCGGCGACGATATCGGCGGCCTCGGCCGCGCACGGATGCGTCGCGTCGACGACGAAGAGCTTGCCCGCCAACGTGTTCGGGTCCGCCTCGGCGGGTACGGCACCGATCAGGGCGGCGCGCACATGGTGCAGTTGCAGCCGTCCGCGCATGTCGGTCTCGTTGACGAAGCGCAATACGGCCGCGTAGTGCCGGTCGGGCACCAGCAGCCGCAGCCCGACCCCCCGCAGCACCTTCTCGACGGCGATGCGCCACCGGTTGTGCTCGGGCCTCAGGTCCAGCAATTCGGCGACATACGGTAGTTCGGCGGCATCGAGTCCTACTGCAGCACAGATGAACTCGCGCATCGAAATCGCGGATTCGGGCAGCGCCGAGCCGACCTGTTCGACGCGCTTCAGTTCCTTGGTGGCCGCGTCGCGGGCCATCCGGGCCACCTTCTGGGTGTACTCGGCGTCGGTCGAGGTTTCCCGCCCGCGGTCCAGGCGGGCCAGCAGTTCGGTGGTCTGCGTCGTCAGTTCCTCGCGCAGGTTCCAGAATTCGTCGGCGGTGTCGGGGAATTCGATGTCGTGGGCGCCGAGCAGCATCTCGTAGGCCGCACGCCGGCGCGACACCTCCTCGGCCTGGGCCTCGGCGGCGGCCACCTGGGACTGCAGCGGACCGATGCTGGAACTGGATCCGCTGATCTGTGCGTTCAGCGAATCCGCTTCCGCCTTGGCCAGATTCAGCGCGCGGGTGACGTCCTCGTATTCGTTGCCGAGCTGATCGATGGTGTGGTCCAGCGACGTGATCTGCGCCGGGCACTGGGACAGCCGCACGTGGTCGGTGTATGCGCGCACCATGGGCGCGTCGACCAGGTCGATGATGCCCAGGTCGGAGGACTCCGAGGCGTAGCGCTGCTGGATCTTCTCGATGTCGCCGAGGATGGTGCGTTTGCGCTGCGCGACGGCCAGCAGTTCGCGCGCCTCCACCAGCGGGTCGATCTGCTTGAGCGCCTCGGGTAGCCGGGCCAGGCTCTCGGGTTCGTCGAGCATGAATTCGCGGACGAACTGCTCGAGGCCGCCGACGCTCTTGAGCGACTTGGCCTTGCCCAGCAGCTGCTGGGCGGCGTCGGAGGCGCGGATCCCGATGGTGGCGTAGAGCTGGGCCAGATACTGGGACTCCACCTTGGTGGTGAATCGCCAGTCGTCCTTGAACACCCCGGTGTCGAATCGGCCTGCGGCCCAACGGTTGCAGACTTCCTCGATATCGCGGTTACCGTCGGCCAGCACGAACCGGCTCGAGGAATCCGACCGGGAATCGCCGGTGAGCCACTTGAGCACCAGGCCGGTGACCGAGCGGCCGGTGTTGGACGTGTAGGTGACCGCGATGGCCGACCAGGCGGTGCCGTCGCCACGCAGGTACATCACCTTGCTGGTGGTGCCGTCGCTGCGCTGCCCCCAGGCGCCGCGGACGTACTTGTCGACGGTCCGCCGGCCGGCGCTGGACCCGGCCGCGGTGTTGTCGCCCGAGGCGTTGAAGTTGCGCCGGTTGAACGGCAGGAACCCGAGCGAGATCGCATCCAGCAGTGAGGATTTGCCGCTGCCGGAGGCGCCGGCGATCAGGGCGCCGCCGTCGCTGAACGGGATGTCGTGGTAGCCGTCGAAGACGCCCCAGTTGATGACCTGCAGGCGGGCGAGGTGGAACTGCTCAGTCATCTTCGTCCTCGAGTTCTTCGGAAGCTGCCCCGCCGTTCAGCAGCAGTTCGAACTGCTGCTGCAACTCCGTGATCACCGAGGCCGTCATCACCGCGGTGATCACCGGGCTGACGGTGTAGCTGTCCTCGTCGTCGCGGGTCCTGCGCAGGATGTCCAGCCCGGCCAGGCGGGCGATGGCCGCATCGATGCGGGTGGTGAAGGCCACCACGTCGCGGTCGACGCCGCCCGGCACGCCGGTGAACATGCCGTGCATCTCCTCACGGCTGATCACCACGTTCTGCCCACCGGAGGCACGCATCAGCTGGGCCAGGTGCAGCGCCAGGATCGAGTCGTAGGTGCCCAGCGGCTCACGCCGCAGAAGCTTGACGCCCCTGACGGATTCGTACCGGGCCTGCTCGACGAACGCGATGCCGCCGTTGTCGAAGACGCCCTCGACGACCCGCAGTTGCAGGTCCAGTTCGGAGAGTCGCACGCCGATCGGGCCGCGGTACTCGATCACCCAGCTGTACAGGTCGGCATCGGAGTCGGCGCTGATGTAACGCCGGGTCATCAGGTGCTGCAGCGCCCAGCAGGCGCGGTCGGGCAGTTCGCTGACATCGCCCTCGAAGCGGGGCCGCCGCGGCTGCGGGGTGCGCGCGCTCTGGTCGACGTGGGGGAGTGCGGACAGTGCGGCGATATCGACCGCGTCGGTGTCGGTCACTGGGCTCCTGCCAGGGTCGAGATCGGTTCGGTGAACATCAGACGGGGGACCTCCATCTCGCGGTCGCG
>Ga0116193_1003083_pt1 | contig 12194 bp, 10 predicted proteins | sample AD_UKC115_MetaG_FD_89892 | JGI IMG/M metagenome (GOLD analysis project Ga0116193, IMG submission 89892) | Active sludge microbial communities of municipal wastewater-treating anaerobic digesters from Hong Kong - AD_UKC115_MetaG | ecosystem: Engineered > Bioreactor > Anaerobic > Digestate... | reverse complement strand
GCGGGAACGCGCGGCGCCACCACGTCGCTGCCGGACACGAGGTCCGAGATCATGTCGGCCAGCACCAGGCTTTCCGCGAGCCGCAACGCGCGCCGCGCCGATTCGAGCCTGGCCGCGACCGCCAGCAGGGCCGCGCCCTCCGGCGACGCCTGTTCGGCCAGGCGCCTGACCTCGTCCGGCGCCGATTGCAGCCGACGCCAGCCGAACGGCCAACCGGCCGCAGTCGCCGCGCGCGCGAGCTCCTCCACCGCGCCGATGCGCCACTCGCGGAACACGGCGAGCTCGCCCGCCGATTCGGCCGCGCGCGGCTGGTTGACGTAGGTCGCGAGGAAGCGGGTGGCTTGCGTGTAGCCGCAGCCGCGCCGCTCGGTCCGGTGGCTCGGGTCTTCGCCCAGCATCTCGGTCAGGGTGCGGTGGAGCGGAAGTCCCGCGCTGGCGCAGGCGGCCACCAGCTCATGCATGCGGCATCACTCCAGGCTGATCAGCAGCGCGCGCACCAGGTGGGCCATGTGCTCGCGGTCGCGCGCGTCCACGCTGAACACCGGGACCGCGAGCCCGCGTTCGCGCATGGCCATGCGCACCTCGTGCAGGCTGAAGCCGGGCGCGACGTCGGAGTGGGTGACGCCGAACGCCAACGGCAGCTCGCGATCGATGGCGCCGATCGCGTCGATCCAGCCGATGCAGGTGGCGGCGATCGTTTGCTCGCGGGCATCGAGCATCACCAGCGCGCCGACGGCGCCCTCCAGCACGATCCCGCGCATGAATTCGAAGTGGTCCTGGCCCGGCAGGCCGTAGAGGAACAGCGGGGTGCCGTCGTCCAGGATCGCGGTGGCGAAATCGAGCGCCACCGTGGTGGTGGTCTTGCCCGGCGATACCGGATCGAGCAGCGGCATCTCGGTCGACACCGGCGGGCTCTCGGCCAGCGATGCGATGGCGGTGGACTTGCCGGCGCCGACCGGCCCGGCGAACACCAGCTTGGCGGTGAGGAACGCGTCGTGGTGCCCGTCCATCATGCGAGCGCTCCCAGCCCGAAGTGCCTGGCCATCTTGGCCACCAGTTGGCCGAAGCGCCTCTTCGCCGAGCCGCGCGGCAACGGCTGCACGCCGCCCAGCGAGGCATGCTGGAGCACGCCGGACGCGGCGAAGGCCCAGAGGCATGCGCTGACCGCGTTGGCTCCGATCCCGGTGGCGGCGGCGATGGCGTCCATGCTGGTTTTTCCCCTCAACAAGGTCCGCGCCACGAGCAGGGCGTCGACATGCCGTGGGGCCTGGCCGAGGTCCGGCCAATCGCAGAGCCAGACGTCGCGCAGCGGGAAATCCGGCAGTGCCGCGTTGCGGTGCAGTGCGGCCTGCACGTACGCGGCGTCCAGGCTGACCGCGACCTTGGTGCCGGCAGGGACGCCAGCCGGCGCATACGGTTCGATGTCGCCGCCGATACCGGACAACAGCGCGCGCGCGCCGGCGATGTCCTCCCCGCTGGCGGCGAATAGGCGCCCGGCCTGCGGATCCGCCAGCAGTTTCCGCTTGCTGAAGCCGATCAACACCCGCTTGCGGCGGATGCCGGGATCGAGCACCAGGCGCACCAGCGCGGCGCGCGAACCGAACACGCTCGGGCCGAAGCCGCTGCCGTCGCGGATCGCGCTGGCAGCTTGCCGTTGCGCTGTCGGCGGATCGGCGGAAAGCGCCCCGACCAGCGCCTTGGTCAGCACCGAGACGGTCGCGTCGCGCCGGAGCCACTGCGCCCAGGTATCGGACGATCCCGCTTTGCCGGTGAACGCCAGGATCGGCGTATCGCGGCGGCGCGCGATATCGGCGGCGATGCGGCCGTAGGTATCCTCCGCGTCCGTGATCAGCATGTCGCAGCGGGTGCCGTCCCACGGATTGGCGCTGGCCCGGATGTGGTGCGCGGCCAGCCCGTTGATCGCGAAGCAGACACGACGCTCCACGTCCGGATCCAACCCCGCATATCGGATGTCGACTGGCATTGCTCTCGCCTGTGCGTCGGCGCGTCACCCCCGGCCGCCGCAGCGACGGCCGGGGATCGCGGATCGAGGTCAGGAGAAGTCGATCGACTTCTCGAAGCTGCGCAGCTCGTGGCGCGCCATCGCCAGGTTCGACTTCGCGCGGTCCAGCACCACGTACAGGAAGAGCTTCTGGTTGCTCTCGAGCGGGCGGATCAGGTGGTAGGCCTTGGTCAGGTTGATCAGGATGTCTTCGATGGTGTCGTTCAACTTCAGCGCGTTGGCGACCTTGCGCTTGGCGCGCACCACCTCGCTGTTGCCGGCGGCGGCCAGTTCGAGGTTCACGCCGGTGCCGTCGCCGGCCAGCAGCATGCCGCTTTCGCCGTCGACCAGTGCAGCGGCGACGTAGCCGTCCAGCGAGCGGAGGGGTTCGAGGTTGATCTTGGGCATTGCATTGCTCCTGTGCTTGAGTTTCAGAGTGGGACGTGAGGGCCGGCCGCCGCGTTTGACCGAGGGTGTGGCCGGCATGGTTCAGTTCGCGCCGTCGATGATCGACGCGAGGTCTTGCGATAAATCCAGCGCGCGCCGCAGGGTGACCGCCTGCATGTCGCTCGCGTCCGCGCCGACCGAGATGACATAGGCGCGCGAAACCGAGGGCACCCGCACGACGATGATGTTGCCGTGGTCCGAGGCGATCAGCGCATGGTTGCAATTGCCGCGGATGGACTCCCTCGAGAACGACTCGCTGAGCGCGACCAGCGAGCAGGAGATCGCCGCCATCCGCTGGGCCGCCTTGCCGTCGTCGGCGTCGCCGGCGTCGTTGCGGGCGAATGCGAATGCGCGTCCGTCGACCGTCCCGAGGCATGCGAACACGGCCGAGGGAACCTCGCCGCAGAACCGGCCCAGTCGCTCCTGGCACTGCCGCCGCGCGGCGTCCGGCGCATGCGAGGTTGCGGTTTTCCCGATTGCCTTCACTGACGTCCCCGTGGCTTCCAACGATCCGGGCCCGCCCGGGATTCGACCCGGCGCGTGCCGGTGGAAGCCACGTTACTGCGCGATTCCGGCGACGACGGAATCGTTGACGATGTTTGACAGTTCGGGACCGGCAACGCCCGGACGGCGCGCGGTCAGGCGTTCGCTTCGACGTATTGCCGCAACGCGTGCATGGCATGCGCGAACTCGTCGCGGACGGCATCGATGCGCGCGGCCAGGGCATCGGCCGCGCCGTCCGCGCCGCAAGCGCGTTCCGCTTCCCACGCGAGCGCGCTCAAGCGCGTGGCGCCGAGCCCGGCCGCGCTTCCCTTGAGCGAATGGAATCCCTGGCGCATGCGTTCCTGCGCCGTTTCCGCACCGGCGTGGCCGGCCGCGAATGCGAGGAATTCGCCGGTGCCGTCGTCGAACTTCTCGACCAGCCGCTGCAGCAGGCCCGGCCGCACCGCACCCAGCTTGCGCACCTGGTCGATGATGGCAAGGTCGAGCCGGGGCTCGAGCGAAGCGTCCAGGTTCATGCCCGGCCGGCGCCGCCGTGCGGGATCGGCGGCAGCGAATAGGCGTCGATCGCCGCCATCAGTTCCGCGGGGTTCCACGAACGCGCCCATTGCGCGCAGCCTTCGCCCGCCATCGGCGCCGCGATCCCCGTTCCTTGCGCCTTGGTGCAGCCCATGTCGCGCAGCCAGCGCGCGATCGCGCTCGATTCGACGCCTTCGGCGACGGTTTCCATGCCGAGCGAGGCCCCCAGCCGCAGCATCGCCGCCACCACTTCGCGGGCCTCGCGCGAATCGCCCACGATGCTGACCAGCGAGTGGTCGAGCTTCACGCAACTCAACGGTTGCTGCAGCAACCGGCTCAACGACGAGAACGCGTTGCCGATGTCGTCGATGGCGAGCATGAACCCGTGGATCCGCAACCTGGTCAGCGTCGCCAGCGCCACCGCCTGGTCCTGCACCGCCATCGATTCGGTGATCTCCAGCATCAGCCGGCGCGGCGATACCCCGTGTTCGCGGCAACGCAAGAGCATGTCGTCGACGAACTCCGGATCGGACAGCTCGCTCGGCGAGATGTTGACGGACAGCACGACGCCCGCGGGGAGGCCGCCGCAGGCGAGCCATGCCAGGGCCTGGTCGAGGATCTGCTTGGTGAACTGCCGCATCACCCCCATCGCCTCGATCCCGTGCAGGAACGCGCCCGGCAGCAGGATCCCGCGCCGCGGATGGCGCCAGCGCGCCAACGCCTCGACCCCGGTCAAGCGGCCATCGCGCAGGCTCACCTGCGGCTGGTAGTAGGGGAGGAATTCGCCGTGCATCAGGGCGGAATGGAGCTCCTCCGAATCGGCGGTGTAGGCGTCGTCGCCTCCGGGCCGGCCGGGCATCTCCGAAGCCGCGGCCTTGGGGCGCAGCACCGCTTCCAGGCGCCTGTAGTCGATCGGCTTCTCGAGCACGCCGCTGACGCGCAGGCCTTCCTGGTGCGCGACCTTGCCGACCGCCTCGCGTATCCGCCGCTCGGTGGCGCTGACGATCGTCACGGCGGCCCGGCATTGCCGCTGCACCAGCGCCTGGATCACCTGGATCCCGTCGGCGGAGCGCAGGTGCACATCCAGGGTCACGTGGCTGGGCTGCCACGCGTCGTAGGCCTGCAGGAACGCGGGCACGTCGCTGGCCATCTGCACCTGGAAACCCACGCTCTCCGCCGCAGCCGCGATCAGCTCGCAACTGGTGGGGTCGTCGTCCAGCACCAGCAACGCGTTGCGTTGATGGCGTGGCGATGCGGGAAGGCGGTTGTCGTGAATGGCGGCCACGGGCGATTGCTGGGAGTCGACCGGGGCAATCTAGCCCGACCGCGCGGATCGCGTCGTAAACAATTGTCAAAACACCGCGCCCGCTCAGGGATCGAGGTTGGCAACCCCCGTCGAACGCGTCAGTCTGTACCCCAACTGGTACACGCTGCCGAGCGTCCACCCGGATTCGCCGTTCAAGCCGGCCTTGCGTCGCAAGCGGCTGATGTACGTGTCGATGCTGCGCGTGGTGGCGCTGGCCGGCAGCTTCCACACTTCCATCAGGAGCATTTCCCGGCTGACGATTCGGTTGATGCGCAGGAACAGGTAGGACAGCAGGTCGAATTCGCGCTCGGTGACGTCGATCCCGGCGCCATTCAGGCGGACCGTCCGCTCGCGCAGGTCGAACTCGAACGGCGACGTGCCCGAAATCCCATGGCCAGACTCCCTCTGCATGCGTCGATGGACCACCCGCACCCTGGCCGCGAGTTCGGCGGCCCGGGGCGGCTTGATCACGTAGTCCTCCGCCCCGCACTGCAGCGCGTAGACCACGTCGCGCTCGTCGCTGTTCGCCGTCAGCAACAGCACCGGAATGCGCTGGCCGCGCTTCTCCTGCAACGACTTGAGCAGCTCCAGGCCGGAGACCCCGGGCAGGTTCCAGTCGAGCAGGAGCACGTCGATCGACTCCGCGCCATTGCGGCGGCGGAATTCCTGCACGGTGCCGTACACGCGCACCTGGATCCCGTTCGCGGCGAGCATGGCCGAGTACAACTCGGCCTGGATCGGATCGTCTTCGACCAGTCCCGCCACGATCCCGAACTGCATCGCCAATGCACCATCGTTTTGTCCCGAACAAGCCTTGCCCGCCCCATTGCGGCTGTCAAGAACTCGAGCGATGCGCCGGGCTTCCGGCGACGGCACGACGCGGCGTGCGCACGCCGTGCGTCGGTTCGCCCCGCGCCCGTCGCCTGCCGATCATCCGGGCTACCCTTGCGGCCGGGAACGAGGATCCCCCATGCAGCGCCAACCATGCATCCACACCGCGGAACTCCCGGCGGGGCCGCGCGCGGAATTCATCGACCTCTGCGCCCGCATAGGGGCGGATGCCACGCCGGCCACCGCGCGCACTTGCGACCTCGCCTGCCTGCATGTCCGCCGGCAAGACCTGGGCGGCCTGCAGCGCAGGCTGAAGCCGCTGCTGCGGCAGGCGGCGGCAGCCGTGCTGCTGGTCGAGCGCAATGCCGCGCCCGGGATCTCGTTGCCGGTCGAGCTGGCGGACCGCTGCCTGGTGCTGGCCTGGCCGCCGTCGGGCGCCGATGCCGATGCCCTGCTGCGCGCTTTCATCCTGCGCCATGCGAGCGGAACGCCCATGTCCGGGCATGAGCCGATGGCGTGTTCGCCGCACGCTCCGTCTGCGGAAGCGCTGGCCCATGCGGGCATTTCGCATTGGGAATGGGCTGCCGCGGCCGATGCGCGCAGGCTGGCCGCGACCGCCGGCAACCCGCTCGCCTGCCTTTCCGTCGACGACTTGGTCGCGCCCGCGGACGCCGCCCGCGACCGTGCCGTGTTCGAGGATGCGCTACGCGGCGCAACCGCGTATCGGAGCGAGGTCGACTTCCGCCATCCGGTCCTGGGATTGCGCCGCTTCCTGCTCACCGGCGTGCCGCGCATCGGCAGCGACGGCACGGTCGTGGCGATGGCCGGCATCGCCCAGGACGTCACCGCAGTCGAGGCACGCCAGCCGCGCATCGAGGTCCACGAGCAGTTGTTCTCGAACTGGCTGAAGAACGGGCAGATGTACTGCTGGGAATGGGACCTGGAGACGGGCGTCCGCAGCACGCTCGGCCCGAGCCAACGCATCCTCGGCATGCACATCGATGCCATCGAGCAGGCGCAGGTCGTGGTGCATCCGGACGACCGCGCGGTCGACGAAGCGCTGGTGGCCCGCGCGATCCGCGATGCCGTCCCCTACGAGAACGAATTCCGCGTCATCAGGCCGGATGGCCGGGTTCGCTGGATCCATTCGCGCGGGGAAGTCGCATACGCCGCGGACGGCAAGGCCATGCGGTTGAGCGGGTCGGCGATGGACGTCACCGAACAGCGGGACACCCTCTGCAAGCTCCAGGATTCCGGGCGCCGGCTCGGGCTTGCGCTGCGCGCGGCCAGGCTGAACCCGTGGAGCGTCGACCTGGTCAACGAGATACACACCAACGGCCCGCTGGACATCGAGTTCTTCGGCGAGCCGCTGACCAGCAGGGCCGCGTTCGTCAGCCGCGTGCACCCGGAGGACCGGGCGCTGGTGGCGCGCATGCGCGATGCCGGTTTCCTGCGCTCCCAGCGCCCGGAGGAATTCACCTTCCGGATCAACCACGCGGACGGCAGCCAGCACTGGATCCGCTCGCACGCCCAGGGCGTTTGCGATGCCGCGGGAACGCCCATCCAGATCGTCGGCGTGAGCAAGGACATCACCGAGGTCCACGCCACCACCGAGCGGCTGAAGCGCACGCAGCACCTGGTCGACCGCGTCCAGAGCGCCTCCAACATGGCGCTGTGGGAATGGTCCGCCGCCGAAGGCATCCGCTATTTCCGCGAAGGCGGGCGCATCCTGGAAGCGCGGGAGATGCCGGTCGTGCACCCGGACGACACCCGCCGGGTCGCCAGGGCGATCGTGCGCACGGCGCGCAGCGGGCGTCCCTACGAGGACCAGTTCCGGATCATCCGCCCGTCCGGGGCGATGGAATGGGTGAAGATCCAGGCCAGCGTCTCGCGGGACGAGCGCACCGCCGAGAGCATCGTCAGCGGCGTGCTGATGGACATCACCCAGCAGCACCATGCCGCGGAAAAACTGGCGTCGACCCAGCGCCGCCTGGTCCGGGCGATGGAAGCCAGCAGGATGTTCGACTGGGAGCTTGGCATCGAACCGCCCCACCACCCCGGCGCCCCGTTGCCGATCGACCCTGGCGCCAACATCTTCGGCCGCATACACCCGGCCGACCTGCGGCGGCACGAACAGGAACTCACGCAGGCGCTGAACGGGCCGCGCGGCCAGTACCGTTGCGAGCTGCGCGTGCAGGACCGCACCGGCGAATACAGCTGGCTGCTGATCACCGGCCAGCGCGAACTCGACGATGCCGGCCGCGCGATCGGGCTGAGCGGCATCGCGATGGACATCAGCGGGCGGAAGGCGGTGGAATCGATGCTGATCGAAAGCCGCGAGTGGCAGCGCCTGGCGGTCGGCGCCGCCGACCTGAACCTGTGGCGGATCGACCTGGGCACCGGGCACCGCTACGGCGGCGACCGCGACTGGCGCATGTACGGGCGCTCGCCGGACAGCATCTCCGAACTGATGCGCTTCATCCATGGCGAGGACCTCCCGGTCATCCGCGACGCGCTGAACAACGCGGTGAGGGCCGGGGTTCCGTACCAGATCGAGTATCGGCTGCATTCGGAAGTCGACGGCATGCGCTGGATCCGCGATCGCGGCGAGGTGGTCGACTCCAGCCAGAACGGCGGCCGCTACCTGGTCGGGGTCAGCATGGACATCACCGACCAGCGCAACGCCAACGACGAACTGCATCGCGCGCTTTCCCTGGCGCATGAGGCCTCGGAAGCGAAATCGGGGTTCCTCGCGGCGATGAGCCACGAGCTCCGCACGCCGCTGAACGCGGTGCTCGGCTTCTCCAACCTGCTGCAGGTGACGGACGACCCCAAGGTGATGGACGCGCACCTGCATGCGCTCAACGTCGCCGCCCACCAGTTGATGTCGGTCATCAACAACGTGCTGGATTTCTCCCGCATCGAGGCCAGCGCACTCAAGCTGGAGCGCGCGCGCTTCAGCCTCGGCGACTGCATCACCGGCGCCATGGACATGGTCGCCGGCACGGCGGAGGAGAAGAACCTCTGCCTGATGTTCGTCGCCCACGACGCCGGCAACGACCAGGTGCTCGGCGACGCGACCCGGGTCCGGCAGATCGCCCTCAACCTCATTTCCAACGCGGTGAAATTCACCGACCAGGGGGCTGTCCGCGCATCCCTCGGGATCTTCCGCGCCGGGGAACGCACCGACGTGGTGTTCGGCGTCGCCGACACCGGCATCGGGATGTCGCCGCGGACGCTCGAGCGGCTGTTCGAGCCGTTCCGGCAAGGCGACGAATCGACCGTGCGCCGCTTCGCCGGTTCCGGGCTCGGGCTTTCGATCTGCCGGCGCCTCGTCGAGATGATGGATGGGACGATCGAGGTCGAGAGCACGCCCGATGTCGGGACGCGCTTCCTGGTGCGTTTCTCGCTGGACGCCGCCGAACCCGCCGCAGCGGTTTTCCATCGGCCGCTGGGCGCGCAGCGCATCGGGGTCTGCGTCAGGTCCGAGCACGTCCTGGCCGCGTTGCGCGACCAGCTGCGCGAGTACGGCGCGGAGGTCGTGGAAATACCGCCCGCGGAGATCGGCGGCGGATCGCTCGCGCTGGCCGGCCCGCTTTGCGCGCTCGTGGTCGGGGCGCCGTTGCTGCCGCTGCTGTCCGGCATCGCCGATTGGCCAAGCCAGGCCTCTGGCAGCGCGCCGCTGCCGATCATTCCGCTCGTCGGGATCGACACGCCGCTCTCGGAAAGGACGGAGCGCGCCGGGCAGCGGGTGATCCCGATCCATCGCGCGCTGAAGCCGCGCCAACTGCTGAACGCCGTGCTCTCCGCCAGCAGGGGATTGAAGCTCGACGATCCGGGACCCGCGGCCGGACCATCCAGCCACGACCCGTCGGAATTCGATGGCGTGCGGGTCATGGTGGTCGAGGACAACGAGATCAACCGCACCCTGCTCGCGTTGCAGCTCGAATCGCTGGGGATCGCCTGCCTGCTCGCCGAGGACGGGCACGAGGCGATGTCGCTCTATGCCTGGCAACCCAGCGACATCATCCTGATGGACATCGAGATGCCCGGCATCGACGGCATGCAAACCACGGTGTCCCTGTTCGATGCGATCCCGCACGGGCAACCGCGCCCGTACGTGGTCGCGGTGACCGCGCATGTGTTCGGCGACACCCGCGAACGCATGCGCCAGGCCGGCATGCACGACTTCATCAGCAAGCCGGTGGTGATGGACGAGCTGGTCGGCGCATTGCGGCGGGGGGTTCGGTCGAAGGCAGCCGCCGCCGGCGACGGCACGCAGGCGGGCTGACCGCAACCGGGTTCGCCCACCGCCTCGCCCGCGATCGATCGCATCCGCGCGCCGCCGGTGCCTTCGCGCCGGGAGGACCAGGCCCATCCGGGCCATCGCCTCGCGCGCCGCGGTCCGCTGGATGGTGCCGCTTGTCCGAATCGAACGGACGACCTACCGCTTACAAGGCGGTTGCTCTACCTGCTGAGCTAAAGCGGCGCAGGCGGCCATTCTAGCGGCTGCGCCGGCGCGGTCATAACCGGCCGTTCTGGGCGCATGACCGAGCCGATCTTCCTTCGCCGCGGCCGCGGGCCGAGACTGTCCGCAATTCCCAGCGGTTCGATAGGAATGCTCACCAACAAGGCCAGGTACGGGTTGCGGGCGATGTGCGCACTGGCGCAGGCCGGGGGCGTGCGCCTGCAGGCGCATGCGATCGCGCGCCAGGCCAGCGTGCCGGAGAAGTTCCTCGAGGCGATCCTGGTGGAGTTGCGCAAGGCCGGCTTCATCGACAGCCGGCGCGGGCAGCGCGGCGGCCATGCGCTGACCCGGCCGGCCAGCCAGATCCCGGTGGGCGACCTGATCCGCGCCATCGACGGCCCGCTGGCGCCGGTGCGCTGCGCCAGCATCAGCGCCTACGAACCCTGCGCGGACTGCGCCGATCCCGAGCGATGTTCGATCCGCGCGCTGATGCGCGAAACCCGCGGCGCGCTGGCCGGGATCCTCGACGGCCGCAGCCTGCAGGCGTTGAGCGAACACGAACCGCCCACCGCCCCGTCGCGCGCCTGACCGCGCGGCACCCATCGCCCAAGGAACCGCCATGATCCGTCCGACCCGATTGGGCCTTGCCATCGCGCTGGCCGCGAGCGCCCTGCCGGCGCATGCCGCCGACCCCACCACCCGCGAGCTGCTGGCGCGGATCGCCGCGCTCGAACAACGCCTGGCCGCGGTCGAAGCCGCCAATGCCGCACCAGCCGCACCAGCCGCGGCCGTCGCACCCGATGAACTCGAGCAGCGCCTGCGCTTGGTCGAACGCCGTCAGGAACTGGAGGCCGAAGCCGATGCGGGCAAGGCGGCCTCGACACCGGTGCTCGCCCTCAACGAGAAAGGCCTGTCGGTGAAATCGGCGGCCGGCGATTTCGAAGTGAAGCTGCGCGGGCTGGTGCAGGGCGACGGACGCTATTTCGGCGGCGACGCTTCCAGCGCGCAGACCGACAGCTTCCTGCTGCGCCGGGTCGAACCGACGCTGGAAGGCAGCTGGGGCAAACTCATCGGCTTCCGCATCAATGCCCAACTCGCCGGCGATAGCGCCACCATCAACGATGCCTACATCGACCTGAAGGTCGACCCGCACGCAACCGTGCGTGCAGGCAAGTTCAAGCCGCCGGTCGGACTGGAACGCCTGCAATCGAGCAATGCCACCGCCAGCATCGAACTGGGCCTGCCCTCCGAACTGGCGCCGGGCCGCGACATCGGCGTGCAGCTGTCGGGTGAATTCGCCGGCGGCGGCCTGGGCTACGCGCTGGGCCTGTTCAACGGCGCAGCGGACGGCCGCGACGGCCTGGCCAGCAATCCCGACGGCGATTTCGAAGTGGCCGCGCGGGTGTTCGCCGAACCGTGGAAGAACAGCGCCAATGCCTTGTCCGGGCTGGGCTTCGGCATCGCCGCCAGCCGCGGCGACAAGCACGGCAACGGCAACAACGTCCTGCCGCGCTACCGCACCCCGGGCCAGGTGCCGTTCTTCAACTATCGCGGCACGGTGCTGGCCGATGGCGAACACCTGCGCATCGCGCCGCAGGCCTACTACTACGGCGGACGGCTGGGCTTGCTGGGCGAATACATCCGTTCGCAACAGGAACTGCGCACTGCCGCCGGCGCCCGCGCCGAACTCGACAACAGCGCCTGGCAAGTCAGCGCCGGCTGGGTGCTGACCGGCGAGGACGCCAGCTACAAGGGCGTGCTGAAGCCGAGCAACGCGTTCTCGCTGGATGGCGACGGCTGGGGCGCATTCGAAGTGGTCGGTCGCTACGGCCGGCTCGACATCGACGACGCGGCCTTCCCGCTGTTCGCCGATCCGGCCGTGGCCAGCGCCGCCGCGCGCAGCTGGGGCATCGGCCTGAACTGGTACTTCAACGCCAACTTCAAGCTGGTCGCCAACTACGCGCGCACCGCGTTCGATGCTGCGCCCGGCGCCACGGCGCGCGACGACGAGGAGATCGTCTCCACCCGCGCGCAATTCTCGTTCTGAGCCCGCGCACAACGCCTACGGAGAACCCCGCATGAACATTCGACATCCGCTGCTGCTGTCCGCATTGCTGCTC
>Ga0116193_1003080_pt1 | contig 12207 bp, 12 predicted proteins | sample AD_UKC115_MetaG_FD_89892 | JGI IMG/M metagenome (GOLD analysis project Ga0116193, IMG submission 89892) | Active sludge microbial communities of municipal wastewater-treating anaerobic digesters from Hong Kong - AD_UKC115_MetaG | ecosystem: Engineered > Bioreactor > Anaerobic > Digestate... | reverse complement strand
TGGCCTCCGAGTGCGGAGTGGTTCCCGCCGACGTCGTGTTCGTATCCCCCGGCACGCTGCCCCGAACGTCGTCGGGCAAGCTGCGCCGGCTCGAAGTCAAACGAAACCTGGAGGCAGCCAACCCATGACGGACATCGACGGCTTCCGCGCACTGCTCGACGAGGCGTTCGACGAGCGGGTGGTCACGTGGACCGCGGAAGCCGAAGCCAGCGAACGCTTTCCGCGCAAGCTGATCGAACATCTCGGCACCTCCGGCGTGTTCGCCGCCAAGTGGGCCGATGACGTGCAGCCGGATGTGGGCAAGCTGCTCGAATTGGCCTACCACTTGGGCCATCTCGGCTCGGCGGGCATCGGGGTGGGCGTCAGCCTGCACGACTCGGCGATCGCGATCCTGCGCCGGTTCGGCAGGTCCGATCACCTGAAGCGCATCGCCGACGCCGCGATCGCCGGGGACGCGGTGTTGTGCATCGGCGCGTCCGAGGAGTCCGGCGGTTCGGACCTGCAGATCTGCGAGACCGAAGTGCGTTCCACGCGTGACGGTTTCGAGGTCCGCGGGATCAAGAAGTTCGTCTCGCTGTCCCCCATCGCCGACCACATCGTGGTGGTGGCCCGCAGCGTCGACCACGACGCCACCAGCCGGCACGGCAACGTCGCGCTCGTCGCGGTCCCCACCGCCCAGACCGAGATCCAGCCGCCCTACCGCAAGGTCGGCGCCGGACCACTGGACACCGCCGCGGTACACATCGACACCTGGGTGCCCGCCGACGCGCTGATCGCCCGTGCCGGAACGGGTCTGGCCGCGATCTCCTGGGGACTGGCGCACGAACGCATGTCGATCGCCGGTCAGGTGGCGTCGTCGTCGCAGCGAGTACTGGGCATCACGCACGCCCGGATGGTCAACCGCCGCCAGTTCGGCAGCACGCTGTTCGAACATCAGGCACTGCGGATGCGGATGGCCGACCTGCAGGCCCGCGTCGACCTACTTCGCCACGGCCTCAACGGCATCGCCGCGCAGGGCAGGCTCGACCTGCGCGCGGCCGCCGCGGTCAAGGTCACCGCCGCGCGCCTCGGCGAGGAAGTGCTCTCCGAGTGCATGCACATCTTCGGTGGCGCAGGCTATCTCGTCGACGAGACACCGTTGGGGCGGTGGTGGCGGGATATGAAGCTGGCCCGGGTGGGCGGCGGCACCGACGAGGTGCTGTGGGAACTGGTGGCCGCGGCCATGCGACCCGACCACGACGGCTACGCCGCGCTGATCGGTCAGCCCACCCCGCCGAACAACAGCAGCCCGGTCACCACCAGCGCGACCACCTTGATCGCCTCCAGCGCGACGTAGTACAGGTGCGCGCTCGACCGCTGGTGCCCTTCGCCGGGCGCACTGGCCAGCACGGCATCCGAGCGCCGGCTCAGCGCGGGCCGAACCGCGAGCAGCTGCACCGCCAGCGCGGCGGCCGCGACCGCGAAGGCCGCCCACCGGCCGGCCGAGGCCTGCGAACCGTACAGCCCGGCGGCGACCACCAGAGCGAGAACCACCTCGCAGGTGTTGAGCGCGCGGAACACCAGCCGACCGATTCCGAGGCCCAGCGCCAGCGTCACTCCCGGGGCCCGGAACTTCAGCGGCGCCTCCAGGAACGAGATCGCCAGCACCATGCCCAACCACAGGAACACTGCGGCCACCGCGACCGACCACGACACGTTCATGCGGTCAGTCCAGCATCGGGCCGCGCAGCCGGACAAGGGACTTGGGTCACTTCTCCCAGTGGGATGCATCACGGGCGCAGAATGGTTCGATGACCGATCCCGTGGCGATACTCGAGCGCTGGGCGGACTCCGGCGGACTGTGGCGCGTCCTGACCCGCCGGGCCGACAGTGTGACGGTCGGGTTGTTCCGGTGCGACGGCGGCGAGCAGCTCGACGAGATCCGGTCTGCCGAACCGGGTTTCCTCGAGTTCCTGGCGGGCCGCGACAGCAGCCTGGACTAACCCCCAATTCCCATCTGTTCAGCGCTGGCTGCGACGAAGTGCGAGTGGGTCTCGCACAGGACGCTGAACAGATCCGGGCGTGGAGGTCAGGCGGGCCGGTGCAGCGCGTAGAGCGCCATCCGCCGGTTGGCCATCTCATGCTCGCCGAGGAACTCGCAGCCGGCGAACTCGCACAGCCGCCGCGCCGCATCGTTGCGGTGATCGGGATCGAACATGATCCGCCGGCACTGCGGCTCGAGCTCGAACAGGCTGGCCGTCAGCCGCGGCAGCAGCAGCGGGCCGAAACCGCGGTTGACCAGTCGCAGATCGGCGATGGCCGCATGCAGGCCGAGATCATACGGGTGGGCGTCGTAGCGCGGGGCGATGGAATCCTTTGCCGCCCGGTACACCTCGACGTAACCGTGGGCTTGCCCGCGCAGGCTGCCCATCAGCGGCCGCGAGTACGCACCCGCCAGCTGGGCGTTCAGATAGCCGTCCCACCATGGCGCCGGGTTGGCGTACTCCCACGCCTCGGCCAGGTGCGGCCGGTTCATCCATTCCGAGATGGTCGCGGCGTCGGTTCGCGGGTCGACCACGCGGATGTCGTACGGGTCGGCCAGGACCGGGATCGGGGGCGCGGGTACGGCCCGGATCTCGTCGGAGATCGTGGTCAGCTGGCGAGGCAGAACCGGCAGTACGTCAGTCATCGTGAGCGCAGAGCCTACCCGAGCGAATGAGGCTAGGTTTACCTTCCCATTGGCGCTCGGGGACTCCCACGAAACCCCCTCAACACCATCCGTCACGCGGATAGCATCAGCAGGTCGGCGACGATCTACTCGAGGGAGAACCCGGTGTCATCGAACACAGCAGCCGAGATCGTCAAGAGCGTCGGCGGCGCAGCGAACATCGAAAGCCTCACCTACTGCGCAACGCGGCTGCGGTTCCAGCTGCATGACGCCTCCGGGGTCCAGCAGTCCACGGTCGAGGCCATCCCGGGCGTGATGGGCGCGGTGCCCCAGGCCGGCGACCGGTACCAGGTGGTGATCGGCGGCGGCGTGCAGAACGTCTACAACGACATCATGAAGCTGCCCGGCCTCGGCGCCGGGGGCAATCCCGACGACGCGGCCGCGATCAAGGCCGCCGCGCGCGCCCGGGGACCGCGCGGCCGATTCGCTTGGCTGGACACCTTCTTCGAGTTCCTGTCCGACTCGTTCCGGCCGATCCTGCCCGCACTGCTGGGTGCCTCGCTGTTCATCACGTTCATGGCGCTGATGAGCACCCTGCACGTCATCCCGAACTGGGCCGACCCCCGCACCGAGCTCTCGCCGTCGTGGCAGTTCGTGAACCTGATGTGGCAGTGCGTGTTCGTCTTCCTGCCGTTGATGGTCGCCTACAACGCGTCGAGGAAGCTCGACGCGGACCCCTGGGTGGGTTTCGCGATCATGGCCGTGGTGATGCTGCCCGGCTTCGCCGGCTTCAAGGAGGTCGCCGAGAAGCTCACGGTGTTCGGCTCCGAGGTCGACGTCGTGCACATCTTCGGGGCGCCGCTGACGGTGTTCAACTACAGCTCCCAGGTGTTCCCGCCGCTGCTGATGGCCGCCGTCCTCGGTCCGCTGTACAAGTACCTCAAGCGGCTCATCCCCGAGAACGTCCAGATGATCTTCGTGCCGTTCCTCGCGATGCTGATCATGATCCCGCTGACCGCGTTCCTCATCGGGCCGATCGGGGTGTACGCCGGCGCCGGTCTGGGACATGTCCTCAAGTCCATCAACGACTTCTCACCGCTGATCTTCGCCATCATCATCCCGTTGGCCTACCCGTTCATGGTGCCGCTGGGTCTGCACTGGCCGATCAACGCGATCATGTTGATCAACATCCAGACGCTGGGCTACGACTTCATCCAGGGCCCGATGGGCGCCTGGAACTTCGCCTGCTTCGGCGCCACCGCCGGCGTGCTGTTCCTGGCCTGGCGGGAGCGTGACGTCCAGATGCGGCAGACCGCGACGGGCGCGCTGGCGGCGGGTCTGCTGGGCGGCATCTCCGAACCGTCGCTCTACGGTATTCACTTGCGGTTCAAGCGAATCTATCCACGAATGCTCGTCGGCTGTCTGGTCGGCGGTCTGATCATCGGCCTCGGCGGCGGTGTGAAGACCAGTGCGTTCGTGTTCACGTCGTTGCTGACCATCCCCGCGTTCAACAGCATCGTGCTGTACGGCATCGCAGTGCTCGCAGCGTTCTTCACCGCGATGATCCTGGTGATCATCTCCGGCTACAAGACACCCGAGCAGAAGGCCGAACTGGAAGCCGCCGAGGTGCCGGTGGCCGACCTGGAGCGGGCCCCCGCGGGTGCCAGCGCCGGCACCATCGCCGCCGCAGCCGCCACCCAGGCCGCCGCCGACGCGGGCGTCATCACCGAGCTCGCCTCGCCGCTGGCCGGCACGCTGGTGCCGCTCGCCGACGTCCCCGATCCGGTGTTCAGCAAGGGCACCATGGGACCCGGTGTGGCAGTGGAACCTTCGGGCGACACGGCGTACTCCCCCGGCAACGGCACGGTCATCGCGGCGCAGCCCACCGGCCACGCGTTCGGTCTGGTGCTCGACGGCGGCATCGAGGTGCTGATCCACGTCGGCATCGACACCGTGCAACTCAAGGGTGAAGGGTTCACCGTCCACGTCAACAAGGGCGACAAGGTGACGACGGGTTCGCCGTTGGTGACCTTCGACCGCAAGATCATCGAGGACGCCGGCTACTCGCTGGTGACTCCGGTAATCGTGTTGAACGGCAAGAAGTTCGCGTCCGTAGACCCCGGCGCCCCGGGCCCGGTGGCGGTGGGCGACCCGATCCTCACGATCCAGACGAAGGCCGCGCCGGCCAACGTCTGATCCCGCTCAGAGGGACTCGATGAACGTGCTCGCAGTGGGCAGGTCGACGCCCGCCTCGTCGCGGTAGGCCTTGACGGCGCCCATCTTGTCCCCGGCCGCCAGGAGTTGACGGACCCGGTCGGACACCTGCGCGCCGGCCAGTGTCCGCAGATCGGGAACCGCGATGCCGGTCTTCTCGTAGAGATGGCGCACCAGTTGTTCGAGCACGCCCAGACGTTCGTAGATGTCGTTGGTGGTGGTCATCGGCACACCCTACGGCGAAATCAGCGCTACGAAGCAGGAGCCGGCGTAGATTGCTCGATCCCCATGGACTCGAGCCGATGCTGGGATCCCTGCGAGCGGATCACCTGGGGCCACCAGAACCACCGGCCCATCAGTGCCGCGATGGCCGGCGTCATGAAGGACCGGATCACCAGGGTGTCGAACAACAGGCCGATCGCGATGGTGCTGCCGACCTGAGCCATGACCTTCAGATCGCTGAACGCGAACGAGGCCATGGTCGCCGCGAACACCAACCCGGCCGACGTGACCACCGAACCGGTGGCCGCCATGGCGCGGATGATTCCGGTCTTCAGGCCACCGGGCAGTTCGTCCTTGAATCGCGAGACCAGCAACAAGTTGTAATCCGAGCCGACCGCGAGCAGGAGGATGACCGCCATCGGTATCACCATCCAGTGCAGCTCGAGCCCGATGATGTGCTGCCACAACAGGACCGACAGACCCAACGACGTTCCCAGCGACAGCAGGACGGTGCCCACGATCACCGCGGCGGCCACCAGGGCGCGGGTGATGAGCAACATGATGACGAAGATCAGCGCCACCGCCGCGATGGCCGCGATCAGCAGGTCGTACTGCGCGCCGTCGTGCATGTCCTTGTAGGTGGCCGCCGTGCCGGCGAGGTAGATCTTGGCGCCCTCGAGCGGCGTGCCCTTCAGGGCCTCCCGAGCCGCGATCTTGATGGGGTCGACCACCGAAATGCCTTCCGGCGTAGCGGGATCGCCCTCATGACTGATGATCAGGCGGACCGACTTGCCGTCCGGCGAGATGAAGCTCTTCATGCCGCGTTTGAAGTCCTCGTTGTGGAAGGCTTCGGGCGGCAGATAGAACGTGTCGTCGTTCTTGGCGGTGTCGAACGCCTCACCCATCGCGGAGGAGTTCTTCGACATCGCCGCCATCTGGTCCTGCTGACCCTTCTGGGTCTGGTACATCGTCAGCATGTAGGTCTTCATGCTGCGCATCTGATCGATCATCGACGGCATCAGGACGACCATCTGCGGCATCAGCGTGTCCAGGCGCTCGAGGTCGGGCATCAGGAGCTGGATGTCGTCGGTCATGGTGTCCATGCCGTCGAGGGTGTCGAACACCGACCGGATCGCCCAGCAGCCCGGGATGTCGAAACAGTGCGGTTCCCAGTAGAAGTAGTTGCGGATCGGCCGCAGGAAATCGTCGAAATTTGCGATGTTGTCCCGCAATTCGACGACGTCGAGCGTCATGTCCTTCATCTTGGTCACCATGTCGTGCGTGGTGGCCGCCATCTGTTCGGTGATGCTCTGCATCTGCGACATGTTGTCGATGGTGGACTGCATCTCGTCGGCCTGGACGAGCATGTCGGCCATCCGGTCCTGCTGATACCCCTCGTTCATGATGTTGGTGGTGCTCTGCTGGCTCACCATGAACGGGATGGTCGTGTGCCGGATCGGGGTGCCGTCGGGTCGGGTGATCGTCTGGACCCGCGAGACGCCGGATACGTTCTTGATCCCCTTCGCCAGCTTGTCGATCACCAGGAAGTCGGCCGGGTTCCGCAGATCGTGGTCGGCCTCGATCATGAGCAGGTCGGGGTTCATCCGGGAGGCGCTGAAGTGGCGTTCGGCGGCGGCGTATCCGATATTGGCGGTGAGGTCGGGCGGCAGGTAGCGCCGCGCGTCGTAATTGGTCTTGTAACCGGGCAGGGTGAGCAGGCCGACGAGGGCCAGCGCGATGCTCGCCACCAGGATCGGCGCCGGCCAGCGCACCACCGCGACGCCGACGCGCCGCCAGCCGCGCGATCGGATGGCCCGCTTGGGTTCGAACCGGCCGAACCGGCTGCCGATGGTGATGACGGCCGGACCCAGCGTGAGCGCGGCGATGACGGCGACGAACGTACCTATGGCACAGGGCACGCCCAGGGTCTGGAAATAGGGCAGCCGGGTGAAGCTCAGGCAGAGCATGGCCCCGGCGATCGTCAGGCCGGACCCCAGCACCACGTGCGAGGTGCCGGCGAACATGGTGTAGTACGCGTCCTCGCGGTCCTCACCGTCGCCGCGCGCCTCCTGATAGCGGCCGATGGCGAAGATCGCATAGTCGGTCCCGGCCGCGATCACCATCAGGGTGAGCAGGTTGACCGCGAACGTGGACAGCCCGATGATTTCGGCGTTGGCCAGGAACGCGACGGCCCCGCGGGCGGCGCCGAGCTCCATGAAGACCATCACCATGACCAGGATCATGGTGACCACGGACCGGTAGACGATCAGGAGCATCAGCGCGATGACGCCGAGGGTGATCGCGGTGACCCGGGCGATGCTCTTGTCGCCGGCGTGGTGCTGATCGGACACCAGCGGCGCGCCGCCGGTGACGTACACGTGCAGGCCCGGCGGCGGGGACGACTGCGCCACGGCGTCGCGGACGGCGGCCACCGAATCGTTGGCCAGTGTCTCGCCCTGGTTTCCGCGCAGGTAGATCTGGACGTAGGCGGCCTTGCCGTCGTTGCTCTGCGAGCCGGCGGCGGTCAGCTTGTCGCCCCAGAAGTCGGCCACATGCTCGACGTGTTCCGTGTCGGCGGTCAGCCTCTTGACCAGGCCGTCGTAGTAGTGGTGCGCGGCGTCGCCGAGCGGCTGATCGCCTTCGAGTACCACCATGGCGGTGCTGTCGGAGTTGAACTCATTGAAGTTCTTGCCGATGCGCTGCATCGCGATCATGGCCGGGCCGTCCTTGGCCGCCAGCCCGACGGTATGGGCCTCGCCCACCTTCTCGAGCGGCGGGACGAAGACGTTGGTGACGACGTTCAGCGCGATCCAGCCGAGCACGATGGGCACACAGAACACCCGGATGAGGTGCGCGATCGTCGATCGTGAATGCCCATTACCGGTCGCATTCACGACAGACACCCTCCATCGACGGCCGGAGATCCCGGAGAAGAACAGTGAACAAGCTCTCCGCAGAATATACGTAGCCTGTCAAACTGTCGCGCGTCTCCCCCGGCGGCTACTCCTGCACGATCACCGGATCGCCGACCTCGACGGTGTTGAAGTACCACTCCGCGGCGGCCGGTATCAGGCTGATGCAGCCGTGGCTGACGTTCTCGACGCCCATGGCGGGCACGGCCCATGGCGCGGAGTGCACGAACAGGCCGCGACCGGTGATGCGCACCGCATAGTCCACATCGAGTAGGTAGCCGTCCGGGGAGTCGACCGGGATGCCGACGCTGCTGGAGTCCATCAGCACGTCGCGTTCCTTGGACAGCACGGTGTAGTTGCCGACGGGTGTCGGATATTCCGGCCGGCCCATGGAGGCCAGCAGCACGCCGTCCTCACCGAAGTGCGGCAGGTGATGCGGCGACGGCAGCGGAATCGGCGATCCCGCCCCCATGCCGTCGACGGTGACGGTGAAGGTGTGGTCGGAAATGTCGGCGACCCCCACCACGGCCGGGCCCGTCTTGAATTCCGCGAACCGCCCGCCCACCGACAGCGCGATGGTGCTGTGCGCGGGCCAGTAGTGGTCGGGAACCCACTGCACCACGTTGCTCGCGGGCCACTCGTAGTGGCCGGTCATCGCCGGCAGGGACGTCACCGCCACGCTGCGTTCGGCGCCGGCCCGGTTTGCGGGGTTGATCGGGCCGTTGAAGGTCACCACGACCGGGTGCGCCACGCCCACCTGCGTGCCCTCCGCCGGCAGGATCGACTTCACCCCGGAATTCAGCGGCGAGGTGGCCACCGCGTACTGGATGAGGGGTGCCCGCCCCGTCATCGCCGTGGCGAACAGGCAGAGCGCTAGTACGACGTGGAGAACCGTTCGCATCGAATCGACCCTTTGTGTGAAGAGACACCTGCTGACCCCTTTGCCCAGGGTACGGGCATTGGCTGCAGCCAAACTGCAACGGCGCGTTCATAATTCATCACGGAATTACTACAAATTGCTGTGCGACAACTGGATTCAGAGACGTCGTAATTCCCTGCACCGCAGGGGAAGTCATGCTCCCGTATCAGCCCTGCGGGCCGGCCGGGGCCGGCACGCCGTTCATGAATCCGTTTTCCACCGGAGCCATCGGGGCGCCCTTGCCCGACCCCGCCATCGGCACGATCGGCGCTGCCACCGGCGCCGGGGCGGCTCCGGCCATCGGCACCACCGGCGCCACCACCGGAACCGGCGGAACCACCGGACCCGGGGGCACCACCGGGATCGGCGGAACCACGGGAATGGGCGGGAGAACCGGGGCGATGGGAACCACCGGCACGGGACCCGGCGCGACCAGCGGCACCGGTGCGGCGGCCGGTGCGACGACGCCCGTCTCGACGCACGGTCCACCGGGAGTCGACCCGGCCTCGGGCGTCACCGGGGCCGACGGACCGGCGCCGGGCACCGGCGGAATCGCCCCGCCACCACCGCCGATGGGTCCGGCCGCAGCGCCGGCACCACCGGCCATGGGCGTCACCACGGCGCCATCGGCGGCCGGGGCGGCGGCGCCGGCCGAGGTCTCCAGGCAGTGGGTGCCACCTGTCTTCAGCGGCGTGGCCGCGGCCTGCGGGCACAGCACCAGGGCCGCCGCGCATGTACCGACGCCGGCAACAACCTTGATGGCCACGCGATCCCCGATGGTCGTCACGGTCGGCTCCTAAGTTCTTGGATTGGAATTACAGCTACGAGATTTCTTGGAATCGGACCGTACGGCAGCTCCCGAAAGGGTGTCCATAGGAATTTGACGTGGTTGCAAGACCGAAGCGAAATAGCGCCCAGACGTGTGAGAACCGTTGCCGAACAGTGACCTTCGGCGGTGTCGGGTTACTCGGCTGCGCTGCCGACGAAGTCGATGCCGGCATCGATTGCCGGGCGGTGCCGCAGGATTCGGTAGTGCGCCAGGCGGCCCAGTCCGCGCGTCGTCAGCAGTGCCGAACCCGGCCACGCGCCGACGAGTTCCTGGCTCATGTCGTACGGGCTGTCCGGATCGTCCGGGTCGTGGATGACCAACAGCGGCGGCGCCGCCACGAGGGTGGCGGCCACCCGGACGATGTCGGTGTCCACCAGCGGCATCTTCAGGCGCCGGTCGAGGCGGCGCTGCAGCCCGCCGAGAATGCGCGGTCCGAAGCCATGACGATCGGCGAAAATGTCCAGGTACCAAGAGAAGTCGCCCATCGGCGCCAGGAAGACCAGCCGTTCGATGTCGGCGCCCCGCGCCACGGCCAGCGCGGAGGCCTTGGCACCGAGCGAGTGCGCGACGACCGCGCGCGCGGGTCCGTGTTCGCCGACGAAGGCGCGCACCGCCTCGGCGCACTCGACGATCGTGGTGCGGCCCGGGGCGAGGGCGCCCGGGTCGGAGTCGTTGTGGCTCGGCAGATCGAAGGCGATCACCCGGTGTCCGGCGGCGACGAGCGGCTTGACGAACACCCCGAGGTGCGCCCGGCACCCGCCCCAGCCGTGTACCAAATACACCGGAGGTCCCTCACCCCAGGCCTCCCCCGCGATCCGGTGACCGGCCCAGTGCGCCTCGACCGGCTCGCTCGGCGGGACACCCGGCGGCATGCGCAGGCTGGCGTCCACCGAGGGCGGCGTGCACCACAACTCGGTGGCCCACCTCGCGCCGATCGCGGGGGCGAACCGCTCGAGCAGCCCGAGGGCTCGACGCACCCGCGGCTCGACGGGCGGTTCGATGCCGGATCCGGCTTGCTCGGCCATCAGGGCTCCCTTCCGACGGGCCGATCGTACTTGGGGTTTCTTCACCCGAATCCAGCCCGGCCAAACATCGGCCACCGATGGACTAGACCAGACTAAGTCCATTGGATTACATTGGCTCGGTGACCGTGAACGTCAACATCCATGAGGCGAAGACGCATCTATCCCGGCTGCTCGAACGGGTCGCGGGAGGCGAGCGGGTGGTCATCTCCAAGGCCGGGAAGCCGATCGCCGATCTGGTGCCCCACCGGGCGATCGATGTCGCCTTCGGTGGCCTGCGGGGCCAGCTCACGTATGACGACGCCGCCTTCGACATCGACCCGGACATCCAGGAGATGTTCTACGGCGATGCTGCTCCTCGATAGCCAGGCCCTGCTCTGGCTGCTCGACGACAACCCCCGGCTGGGCCCCGGGGCACGAGCAATTATCGGTTCGGCACCCGCCGTGCACGTCTCGGTGGCCACCGTCTGGGAGCTGACCATCAAGACGATGCTCGGCAAGCTCACCGTGCCGGCCGGGCTGGCCGCGATCCTGACCGAGCAGGGGCTGCAACTGCTGCCCGTCACGTCCGAGGATGCCGAAGCGATCCGGGACTTCCCCGAGTTACTGAGTCACGATCCATTCGATCGGCTCCTCGTCGCGCAGGCCGATCGTGGCGGCTTACGACTCCTCACCGCCGACAGAGTCCTACTCGGGCTTGGCAGGGACTTCATCCTCGACGCCACGAAATAAGGGGCCGCATTTCTGCGGCCCCTTCTGGTGGAGCTGCCGGGAATCGAACCCGGGTCCAACGGCATTCCCTCAAGACTTCTCCGTGCGCAGTTCGCTATGTCTCTACTCGGATCTCCCGGTCACGCGAACCAGCCGAGATGACGATCCCAGTCGCTGTGAATGTCCCGATGAGCCCCGCGACCGAACTCATCGGTGGATCCCTCTAGATGACGCCAGGGTCCGGGTCGAGGGCGGTCCCGGTCTGACGGACTAGCTCTGCTTAGGCAGCGAGAGCGAAGTCGCGCTGATTGGAATCGGCGCTTAATTGGTTGCAACGACGCTTACGGTGGTCTCTTGCCTGCACCGGCACGCTTCCCTTGATTCGATGCGCGATGTCGAAACCGTTCAGCCCCTCGATCGTGCATCCCCACCGAGGTTCGGCAGGACAACTCATCATACCGGGCGCTGCGCCGCGGTCCAGCGAATAACCGCCGGGTTCGGCGAGCGGCGTAGTTCCGCGAGCGCGAGGCCCGGCGGTAACAAGGAAGTCCCGGTCACGTCTCGACTTCTGCGTGGTGGTCGTCCCCGGTGCTGTTTTACGACCCTGGTGCAGAATTCGGCCCGTGGCATGCGCCGCGTGCACGGGTCAGATCACGTAGTTGAGCTTCTCGACGATCCGGCGCCCCACCTCGGCGTCGCCGTCGTACTCCACCGGCGCCGACGGGATGCGT
>Ga0116193_1003077_pt1 | contig 12225 bp, 12 predicted proteins | sample AD_UKC115_MetaG_FD_89892 | JGI IMG/M metagenome (GOLD analysis project Ga0116193, IMG submission 89892) | Active sludge microbial communities of municipal wastewater-treating anaerobic digesters from Hong Kong - AD_UKC115_MetaG | ecosystem: Engineered > Bioreactor > Anaerobic > Digestate... | reverse complement strand
TACCAATTGATGGTAAAATATAATGGCCTGCTTTTGTTAAATAGTATCGGGCACTTCTTGCAGTCCAGGCAGGCCCATTATAAGGCCAGGATGGAACTGGATATCAACCCGGCAACAACCATGTAAGGAGGAATGTCTGTGGCAGTTTACCAGGTGTTAACACTACCCAACCAGGTTTTACGCAGCAAGGCTGAGCCGATAGAAAGGATAAATAGCGGTGTTTTAAGGGTTTTGGACAATATGCGCCACACTTTGTACGCCGAAGATGGCGTAGGTCTGGCAGCGCCGCAGATTGGTATTTCCAAGCGCCTGGTGGTTATCGATATTGGTGATAGCCAGCTTATTGAACCGATTAATCCTGAAATCATAATGATGGAAGGCGAGAAAGCCGGCAATGAGGGTTGCCTCAGTATACCCGGGGTAGTTGGCGTGGTCAAACGCGCCGAACGGGTAAAGGTTAAAGCACTGAACCGTCAGGGAGAGGAAATACAAGTCGAGGGTTCCGATCTGCTGGCCCGGGCCTTCCAACACGAAATTGATCATCTGGACGGTATCCTCTTTATTGATAAAGCCATTGAAACTCGCCGGGATGATTAACGGAGGGGCAAGATGCGAATTGTTTTTATGGGAACTTCAACTTTTGCCGTCCCCTCACTGGAAGCATTGCTGGGGGCGGGACACCAGGTACTGGCAGTAGTCACCCAGCCTGACCGGCCCCGGGGGAGGGGAAAACATCTTAAGGCTCCCCCGGTTAAAGAGGCAGCACTGCAGCACCATCTGCCAGTTTTTCAGCCTCATCGCATTAAGGATCGGGAAGCCATAAACCAGGTAATAGAGTGGGACCCGGAACTTATTGTGGTGGCCGCTTATGGACAAATTATTCCCTCGGAAATTTTACAGTATCCTGGCTACGGTTGTATAAACGTTCATGCTTCGCTTTTGCCGGAGTACAGAGGTGCAGCGCCTATTCAGCGGGCCTTGATGGCCGGGGAGAAACAGGTTGGGGTCACCATAATGTACATGAATGAAGGGCTGGATACTGGAGATATTATCAGCCAGCAGGAGATTAGTGTAAGCGATGCTGAAGACCATGGCCGCTTGGAAGCCCGTTTGGCCAGTGTCGGAGCAGATCTGCTGATAAGGACCATTGCTGACATGGCCGCAGGCATGGCCAAGAGGATTCCTCAGGATGAAAAGATGTCCCATTACGCGCCCCGGATTACCCCAGGTGAGGAGAAAATAGACTGGTCAAGCCCGGCCATAGAAATTCACAACCTGATACGGGCGTTGAGCCCTGAGCCAGCCGCTTACTTTTCCTGGGAGGGGCAAAAAATCAAGGTCTTTCGCAGTCGGGTAGTGGAGGAACAGCATAAGGAAAGTCCCGGGCAGATTGTTGCCGTTGATAGTGAAGGCTTTACGGTACAAACCGGCAGTGGTCTGCTTAAAATACTGGAAGTACAGAGACAAGGCAAGCGCAGGATGACCGCGGGGGATTTTTTGCGGGGGGTTCACCTGCGCACGGGAGGCAGGGTCGATTAGATAAAATGGGGAGCGGAGAAACACGTAAACGCCTATATATTGGGCTTATGATCGGCAGTCTGCTGCTATTGCTTGTCATAATAGCGGTTGTCTTTATATTAGTATCCCACCCGGGCGGCCGGTTGGGACGGATTCTGCTCCTGGCCCTGGCAGCATTAGCGGGAATATTTTTATTCTTTCTGGGAGTGGGTATACTGGCAATGGTTGTAATGATCTGCCGGTCGCGCTCGGTTCCTTCACTACATCAACTCAGCCAGATGGTAAATGAGACCCTGTTCCCATTGACTCTCCTGGTAGGAAGATTACTGGGGGTAAGCAAGGAACGAATACTCCGATCATATATATCAGTAAACAATTGTCTGGTAAAGAATAAAAAATTCCTGTTACCGGGACCCAGAATTCTAATCTTGGCCCCGCATTGTTTACAGAATTCGGATTGCCCTCATAAGATTACCGTGGACGTCGAAAACTGTAAAGGATGTGGTAAATGTGCTGTCGGTGCGCTAAAGGAATTGGCAGGCAATTATCACGCTACCCTTAAGGTGGCTACCGGTGGAACCCTGGCCAGAAAATACATCAACGACATCCGCCCGCAGGCAGTAGTTGCTATAGCGTGTGAACGCGATCTTTCCCTGGGGATTCATGAGATAAGCACCCTGCCGGTTTTGGGGGTGTTAAATATCCGACCCAATGGACCATGTTGGAATACATTTGTAAATCTGGGCCAGGTAGAACAAGCTGTAATGACGTTTTATAAAGGAGGATGATGGAATGCTGTCGTACTTGATTTTTATGTTGCCGGCTTTATTGATCTCCATATACGCACAAATGAAGGTAAAATCTACCTTTAATCATTTTAGCCATGTGAGGTCAAGACGGGGAACCACCGGGGCTGAAGTTGCCAATGTTCTATTGCGCCGGGCGGGAATCAGTTCAACAGTGGGGATTGATGCCATTCCCGGCAGCCTGACTGATCATTACGACCCCCGCAGCAAGCGGGTGCGCCTTTCCCAGGATGTATACAATAATACGTCCATTGCCGCCATTGGGGTGGCTGCTCATGAAGTGGGGCATGCTATTCAACATGCGCAACATTATGGACCTCTGGAATTACGCCATACTCTGGTTCCGGTAACCAACTTTGCGTCGTCACTGGCTTTCCCGGTTATTATAATAGGGGCCTTTTTATACAATATTAATTTAATAATGGTAGGAATTATTCTGTTTTCGGCCGTCGTACTATTTCATCTGGTGACCCTGCCGGTAGAATTAAATGCTTCCCGGCGGGCTATTGCCGAGCTCAGTGCCGCCGGATTGGTGAGCATGGAGGAAGTCCCCATGGTGAAAAAGGTTCTGGGGGCAGCAGCCCTGACTTACCTGGCAGCAGCTCTGGCAGCGGTAGCCAATTTGCTTTACTACTTAATGATTTTTTCCGGCGGTGACGACTAAATTATGGTTTGAGGTGGAAATGCATTGAAGACTCAACCGGGTAGAGCCATTGCGCCCGTAAGATGGCAGGCTCTGCAGCTGGTGTTTGACATAATGGAAAACCAGGCCTATGCGAATCTGGCCCTGGACAAGTTCCTGCGTAAAAGCGCGCTGTCAGCACAAGAGCGCAGACAGGTGACGGAGATGGTCAATGGGACCGTGCGCATGGCAGGACACCTGGACTGGGTGCTGAACGGTTTTGTAAAAAAGGGAATTGAACACCAGCACCCCTGGTTGCGAAACATTTTACGTCTTTCCCTCTACCAGATTCTGTTTATGGACGCAGTGCCCGAATTTGCCTGTGTAAATGATGCCGTGGAGCTGACGCGCAAGAAGGTAAGCCCGCAGATGGGCAGTGTAACCAATGCCGTTTTGCGAAATATTCTGCGTCAGCGAGATCGGCTTCATTACCCTGATAATGAAAGCGATTATCTCTCGGTTTTCTATTCCCATCCTCCCTGGTTGGTGGACAAGTTTTTGGAGCTTTTCGGTGCCCAGACTACGCGCGAAATCTTAGCCTATAACAATCTGCGACCGCGGTTGACGGTACGAGTAAATACCCTGCTTACTTCCCGCTCGGAACTGCTGGAGCAAATGCAAGCCGAGGGGGTCAAGTGCTGCCCCGGGGAAACCCTGCCAGTTTCCATTCAGGTGGAGCAAAGCCCTCAACCAATTTACAAACTCAGCACTTACCAGGAGGGGAAATTTTATGTACAGCAGGAGGCTGCCATGCTGGCGGCCTTTATCCTGAACCCACAGGAGGGGGAAACCGTTTATGACCTGGCTTCGGGAGTAGGAGGGAAGTCTATTCACCTGGCCGAACAAATGAAAAACCGGGGTCAGGTGCAGGCATTCGATCTCTATGAGCATAAACTGCGCTTGCTGCAGGAGAATTGCCGGCGCATGCATATAGACATTGTAACCCCTCGGGAAGGCAACATTCTCCAACTTAGTGGGCTGGAAGCGGCGCAGCGGGTGCTTTTGGACGCACCCTGTTCGGGGTCGGGTGTACTGGGACACAGGGCTGATGCCCGCTGGCGCAAGACTGAAGCTGAGATTGGCGAATTGCACTCTTTACAAGTGGCTATGCTGGCCCAGGCCGGTGATCTGCTAGCAGATAATGGCTATCTCCTCTATTCCACCTGCTCCATTCTACGGGAGGAGAATGAAGAAGTTATTGAGCAGTTTCTGCAAGAGCGCAGTGACTTTACTTTGCAGGGGTTTGCTGATCGCCTGGCAGGTTTCCCTTTGGATGAAGGGGATCTCAATAAGGCCAGGGCAGGCATGTTAACATTATTGCCTGGAAAGTACGACACAGACGGGATGTTTTTTGCTCTGCTAAGGAGGCAGGAAAAGGCCTGATGACGATTTCGGAAAAGATTGAACTCCTGGGGATGGACCTTGAAGAGCTGGAACAATTTGTTTTGGATCAGAGGGAACAGAAATTTCGTTCCCGGCAGTTGCATAAATGGATATATAATAAATCGGTGGGCTCATTTTTCGAAATGAGTGACCTGCCCCGAACCCTGCGCTATAAATTTGATCAGGCAGCTCGGATTTCCATTCCTCGAGTGCTCAAGCAAAGGGTTTCGCAGGATGGCACCCGAAAATACCTGGTGGAATTTTTGGACAGAAAAAGAGTGGAAACCGTACTTATTCCGCAGGGAAAAGGGCGGGATGCTCGTTTTACCCTGTGTATCTCCAGTCAGGTGGGTTGCCCGCTGGGTTGCGCTTTCTGTGCTACCGGGACAAGTGGGTTCCAGAGGAATCTTAAGGCCTATGAAATGGTCGGAGAATTATTGGCTTCACGGCGGGAACTGCAGAAAAAACTGCGTAATAATGATGAAGGTCTGATTAGCAATTTGGTATTCATGGGCATGGGTGAACCTTTTTTAAACTATGAGGAAATACTGCAGGCCATACATATCTTCAACGATCCGCGGGGACTCAATATCGGACAGAGGCATATTACCATTTCCACGGCGGGCGAGGTGCGGGGGATTAACCGGTTAGCCCGGGAGGAACTGCAGGTTACCCTGGCTATCTCGTTGCATGCCGGCAACGATGAACTCAGGAATTCATTAATGCCTATAAACCGTCGCTATCCGCTGGCGGAACTGATAAAGGCGGTAGAGGATTATACAGACCGAACCAACCGTCGGGTAACCTTTGAATATCTGCTCCTGGAAGGGGTAAATGACAGCAGAAAGGATGCCCGGGAGCTTATAGAATTGTTAAAACCGTTACTAGCCAATGTTAATCTGATTCCCTATAATGAAGTAGAAGGTCTGCCATTTAAAAAACCCGGTGCAGCAAAGGTTGCCCAGTTCCAGAGCTGGTTACTGGAGGGAGGACTCCATGCCGTCATTCGGGAAGAGCATGGTGCAGACATCGAAGCAGCCTGCGGACAATTACGCCTGGCTGGCCGATAATCATTGGCCGCGGGACGGAAAAGACCGCAGTGGGAAAATATGCTTGATTTTTTGTTATGTTGCCTGGAGTAATCGACCAGGTTGTGTTGCCGGGGCGAGGTGTTATTAATGGATGTTGCCATCATTTCCGATCGTGGGCTGGTTCGCCAGGCCAATGAAGACAGTTATATAGCCAATCCATCCCAGGGGTTATTTGTCATTTGCGATGGAATGGGTGGACACCGCGCCGGCGGCGTTGCCTCTCATCTAGTGGTGGAAGTATTCAAGAACCTAATGGCCAGCATGGATGGCAGCCGTCCGCGGGATATACTGGGACAGTGTATTGCCGAGGCCAACCGGCTCATACTTGCTCGGGGAATGGAAAACCCCGAGTGGCATGGCATGGGGACTACGGTCACGGCTGCGCTCTTGCAGGACAAGTACCTTACGGTAGCCAATGTGGGGGACAGTGCGCTATTTCTAGTACGAGGAGATACTATTAGGAAGATAACCCGGGACCACACTCTGGCAGAAGAGATGGTAAAGGATGGACTGCTCAATCCAGAGGAGATCCGCAGCAGTCACTTTAATCATATTCTTACCCGCGCTCTGGGAGTGGAGGAAGAGGTAGAAATCGATTATTTTGAGGAAGACCTTCAGTCCGGTGACTGTATGTTGCTGTGCAGCGATGGCCTGAGTGACCTGCTCACAGAAGCGGATCTGGCCGATATTATGCGACAGCACCCCGATCTGTCCGAGGCAACCCGAGCTATGCTCAAACTGGCTCTGGACAGGGGCGGGTACGACAATATTACCGTTATCCTGGTTCGTATCTAAATTGGGAGGTAACCGATTTTGAACGGGACTGTTTTGGGTAAACGTTATGAACTTTTGGAAGTAGTAGGCGACGGCGGGATGGCTACGGTTTATAAGGCCCGTTGCCGAATGCTGGACCGTATCGTGGCGGTGAAGATCCTTAAGCCGGAGTATTCCCGGGATCAGAGTTTTGTTGAAAAGTTCAGAACTGAGGCAACGGCGGCGGCACGTCTCTCCCACCCCAACATCGTTAACATCTATGATGTAGGGCAGGAAGATGACATCTATTATATCGTCATGGAGTATGTGGAAGGCCGCACTTTGAAAGATATCATTTCCGAAGAAGGCCCTCTGCCGGTTGGCAAAGCGGTGGATATAGCGATCATGATCTGTGATGGCATTCATCAAGCCCACCAGAAGGGCATCATCCACCGGGATATAAAGCCCGCCAATATTCTGGTAACCAGTAACGGCATGGTCAAGGTGGCTGATTTCGGTATCGCCCAGGCCATCTCCAAAAAGACCATTACTTTCGGCGAAAATGTAATTGGATCCGTTCACTATATATCCCCGGAACAGGCCAAAGGAGAACCACTTACGCCCGCTACAGATATTTATTCCCTGGGTTGTGTACTCTTCGAAATGCTGACCGGCCAGATTCCTTTTGACGCAGAAAGCCCAATTACAGTAGCATTAAAACATATTCACGATGAGCTGGTGTCACCCAGCAGTTTAAATCCGGAAATCACCCCCTCCCTGGAGGCAATTATTTACCGCGCCATGGACAAGGTGCCGGCCCGCCGGTTTAAAACCGCCGAGGACATGCGTAATGCCCTTTTGCACCTGGGACGGGGGCAGGAGGGGTACGGACCAGGGAGGCACCGTCATGATAGAACCATTGTTATGCCAGCAGTTTCGGGGGAGGGGGGGGAGGAACCCCTGGGTAAGAAGAAGGTACGTCCTTACCGCCTGGCGATAGTTTTAATAGCCGTGCTGGGCCTGCTTTCCGGTGTTTGGGTCGTGCTGGGGGATGGACTCTTTGGCCGGGATATCGAGGTTCCCAACCTGCAAGGGAAGACGCTTAAAGAGGCAGATTACCTGTTATCACAAAGCAAGCTGGGATCGGAAGTAAAACATGAATTTAGCGATGAATTTGCCAAAAACACCGTTATCCGCCAGTCGCCGATTGCGGGTACCAAGGTTAAACAGGGCCGTCGGGTAACTATGTACCTCAGTCAGGGCCCAGAGCTGGTAGTCGTTCCCCGGGTGGAAGGACGGCAATTGGCCGACGCCGAAATCATGCTGGGCAATAAGGACCTTTCGGCCAATGTAGAAGAGGAATATGATGACAAATACGCTGCCGGTTTTGTTATTTCCCAGGAACCGGGGGCGGGCAAAAAGATTGAAAAGGGCGGAAGTGTCAACTTGCTGGTGAGCAAGGGACCACAACCGGAAAAGGTATCCATGCCTGACCTGGTAGGTCTAAATCTGGATGAAGCCCACCGCAAGGCGGAGGAAAAGAAGCTGGTTTTAGATGAGAGCGGGCGCAAGGATAGCACGGAATATTATGCCAATCAGATCATTTCCCAGGACCCCGAGTCGGGGGTAATGGTAGATGAGGGCAGCACGGTCAAAGTGGTAGTCAGCAAAGGACCGGGACCGGTAGCTCAGACGGTAAGCCTTCCCATCGATATACCTGCCGATAGAGATGTTTACAAGGTGCAAGTGATTTTGCGTGACAGCAGAGGCAACCAGGAAATTTACAATGAAATGCACCCGGGCGGCGATAATTTCAGCCTGGGTATCACTTACCTGGGGCGGGCGAAAGCGGAAGTCAAGCTAAATGGAAAACCGTACCGGTCGTTTGACCTGTAAACCACGAATGGGAGGAGATTTATGCCTGAAGAAAAAGTAGAGGGCCTGGTTGTCAAAACGTATGGTGGCTTCTACTATGTTCAGGATCACCAGGGAAATAATTATGCCTGCCGCCTGCGCGGCAAAATCAAAGGGCCGGTACTGGCCGGTGATCACGTGGTGATTACGGTATTGGAGCAGTGTGAAGGAATTTTGGAGCAAGTTTTACCCAGGAAAAACGAACTGTACCGTCCACGTGTGGCCAACGTTTCATTGCTGCTCATCGTTATGGCAGTTGCCCAACCTGCCCCCAGTCTGATTCTTCTGGACCGTTTGCTTTTCCTGGCAGCCTATTACCATGTAAAACCCTGCATAATTCTAAACAAGTGTGATCTTCCCCGCACAGAGGCGGCGGACAAATTGGATGACTATTATGTCCGGGCCGGATTTCAACTAATCAAGACTTCGGCGACGACGGGTGAGGGACTGGAGAAACTCCGAGAGATTCTTGCTGGTAATGTAACCGTACTGGCGGGTCCCTCAGGTACAGGCAAATCGAGTCTCTTAAACAACCTGACCGGGGCGGACATGAAGACCCAGGAAGTCAGCCGGAAAATAAGCCGTGGGCGGCATACCACCCGCCATGTTGAATTATTTCCGTTATTATCGGGAGGCTGGATGGCGGATAGCCCCGGTTTCAGTGTAATCGATTTACCTTCATTAGACAGCCGGGAACTGGCCGGATATTGGCAGGATTTTGCCACTTTTGTTGACCGCTGTCGCTTTGATGATTGTCTCCATTATCGGGAACAGGACTGCGGGATCAAGCAAGCCTGTTTGGAAGGGCAAATTGCCGATTTCCGTTACCAGAATTATGTGACCATCCTGGAAGAGGTCATGCAAAACGAGAGGTGCTATCGATGACCCTTATTGCTCCGTCTATTTTATCTGCCAACTTTGCGCGTCTGGCTGAGGACATTAAAGATGTGGAAAAGGCTGGCGCCGACTGGCTGCACATTGATGTAATGGATGGGCATTTTGTACCCAATATTACCATTGGCCCTCAGGTGGTGGAGGGTATTAGAGCGGAAACCGGCCTGTGGCTGGACGTTCACCTTATGATAGAAAATCCCGATCAATTAATTCCCGCGTTTGCTGCTGCCGGTGCTGATCTCATCACTGTACACCAGGAGGCTTGTCCCCACCTGCATCGCACCATTTATCATATTAAGGAACTGGGCAAGCAAGCCGGGGTAGCCATCAACCCGGCTACACCCGTCTCGGTTCTGGAGCCAATTATAGCTGATGTGGACCTGGTACTGGTTATGACCGTTAATCCAGGCTTTGGAGGGCAGAGCTTCATTTCATCCATGCTACCCAAGATTGCCGAACTTCGCTCCATCCTTGACAACCGAACGCTGGCTGCTTACCTGCAGGTGGATGGAGGAGTGAATGCCGATACCGGCCAGGCGGTGGTCACGGCCGGTGCTGATGTTTTGGTAGCGGGATCGTATATTTTCAAAGGTGACAAACGCGGTGAGCGGGTGGAAACCTTAAAAAGACTGTAGTGTATTGACCCGTGTAGTATAGCGTGCTAGTATAAATGCAAATATAAGTCGAATATAGGTGCTTTCTTCGGGGACGGGTGGAATTCCCTATCGGCGGTACAGCCCGCAAGCCGCAAGGCATGATCCGGTGCAACTCCGGGGCCGACAGTAAAAGTCTGGATGGGAGAAGAAGGCAAGTTCATGCTGGCCGATAGCGCCTGTGTGCTTGTTTTGTTGTCCCTTTTACCCGGAGTTGCCGGGTTTTTTGTGTTTTTGGGGAGATGACTATGAGCGATAAAACTGACCGTCACTATATGCAGCGTGCCCTGGACCTGGCCGGTCAGGCGCTGGGACGAACCAGCCCCAACCCGGTTGTGGGTGCAGTTATTGTTAAAGACGACGCCATCGTTGGCGAAGGATATCATCAGTGTGCCGGCCTGCCTCATGCGGAGGTAAACGCCCTCGAGGCGGCCGGGGCTGCGGCCTGTGGCTCTACCATTTATGTAACCCTGGAACCCTGCAGTCACCAGGGGAGAACTCCACCCTGTGCTCAGGCGCTGGTACAGGCCGGTATCACTAGGGCAGTGGTGGCAACCGTAGACCCCAACCCCAAAGTTTCCGGTCAGGGGCTTAAGATTCTCAGGCAGGCGGGTATTGAGGTTCACGTGGGAGTTATGGAAGAGGAGGCCCGTCGCCAGAATGAGTTTTTTTTAAAATATATCAGCAGCGGGGTTCCCTTCGTTACTTTGAAATGGGCTATGACCCTTGATGGAAAGATTGCCACTGCCCAGGGTGATTCGCGCTGGGTGAGCGGGGAAAAGTCACGACGGTTTGTTCATCAGCTTCGTGATATCCATGACGGTATTCTGGTGGGGATTGGTACCGTGCTTGCTGATGACCCGCTTTTAAATACCCGGCTGGAAAAAGAAGACCGCCGCAATCCGGTGCGGGTAATTGTCGATGGAGGTTTGGAATTACCACTGGACAGCCAGATAATCAGGACCTGCCGTCAGCAGAGGACCCTGGTCTTTTGTTCCCGGGAAGCTGAGCGGGAACGAGCCCAACGCTTGCTGGAGGCGGGGGTGGAAGTGCTGGAGGTTCAAGGTGGCCCGGAAAAGCTGTCCATTGCCGACATTCTAACCCGGCTCGGCCAGATGGGGATATGCAGCCTGCTGGTGGAAGGCGGAGCTTCAATAAACGCGGCTTTTATTGAAGCAGGTCTTATTGACAAGGTTCATGTTTTTATAGCCCCTAAAATCATAGGTGGCCGTCAGGCACTTACCCCGGTAGCCGGGGAAGGCCGCCGTTTGATGGAACAGGCCTGGCGCCTAAAGAAAATGGAAGTAAGTCAAGTCGGGGAGGATATACTGCTCACGGCGTACTTCCCGCAAGCCTGGCAAAGGATGAAAGCAGAAGGCTGGAAAGAAGGTGGCTCCGATATTTACAGGTATCGTTGAAGAATTGGGTGTTTTAAAGAATGTGCAAAAGGGAGCGCGTTCCTCCCAGTTAAACATTCAAGCTGAGGTAGTACTGGAGGGACTGCATGTCGGGGATAGTATTGCTGTCGATGGAGTGTGTCTGACCGTGGTCAGTTTTGATGGGAGTTCTTTTGTGGCGGACGTTATGCCGGAAACCATGGAAAAGACTACCTTGCGTCAATTGCATCCCGGTCAGCGGGTAAACCTGGAACGGGCTCTGCAGGTGGGAGACCGCCTGGGAGGGCATCTGGTGCAGGGCCATGTGGATGGAATAGGTACCATTCGTCAACAAAGCGTTTTGGATATCGCTACCCTGGTTACCATCGCTGCTCCCCGGGAGGTTCTGCGCTACTGCGTCCACAAAGGCTCCATAACCGTGGATGGAATCAGCCTGACTATCACCGGAGTCGATCGGGATGTTTTCAGTGTTTCCCTTATTCCGCACACCTACCGCAATACCACCATGGGGTTTAAAAAAGTCGGGGATTCGGTAAACCTGGAGACGGATATTATCGGTCGCTACATTGAAAAGTATCTCCAGGCAGGCCGAGAGGAAGGTAATATCAACATGGGTTTTCTGGCTGAAAACGGCTTTATATAACAGGGGAGGTTGTAAGATATGCTTTGTACCATCGAAGAAGCAATTCAAGACGTACGCGCAGGCAAAATGATTATTCTGGTTGATGACGAGGACCGTGAAAACGAGGGGGATATCATCATCGCCGCAGAAAAAGCGACCCCCGAAGTGATCAATTTTATGGTCACCAATGCCCGGGGCTTGGTCTGTGTTCCCATGCTGGGAGAGCGCCTCGATGAGCTGGAGATAGAGCCTATGGTGGTTAAAAACACCGACAACCATGAGACCGCTTTTACGGTATCCGTTGATTACAAAGGAACCACCACCGGCATTTCAGCTTTTGAGCGAGCGGCTACGGTGGCGGCCCTGATTAACCCCAAAAGTGAACCTGATGATTTTCGCAAACCGGGCCACATTTTTCCGCTTCGTTACAAAACCGGCGGGGTTTTAAGGCGTACCGGGCACACCGAAGGTTCCATCGACCTGGCCAGATTGGCAGGCTTATACCCGGCGGC
>Ga0116193_1003073_pt1 | contig 12237 bp, 10 predicted proteins | sample AD_UKC115_MetaG_FD_89892 | JGI IMG/M metagenome (GOLD analysis project Ga0116193, IMG submission 89892) | Active sludge microbial communities of municipal wastewater-treating anaerobic digesters from Hong Kong - AD_UKC115_MetaG | ecosystem: Engineered > Bioreactor > Anaerobic > Digestate... | reverse complement strand
TACTTCAAGGATACCGTAAAAAGTCTTTCATCTATGTATTTGGATTTAAAAGAGAGTTCTGAAAACCTTCTTTCTATATATGAAAACAAACTTGATAAAGAAGATTTTCTTATTTCTCAGCTTCATGAGAATCTGAAACGTTATGAAAGTCATTTATATTCATATCCTAAAGAATGGAAGATTGTTATTTACAATGACGGCCAAGTAATCCACATCGACAGTTCTGAAATACTTATAAATTTTCTTAGAGGAAAAGAAAAAAATCATATATATCTCTTTATTATCGATGCACAATAAAAAAACGAAGGGGAATTGTCCTTCGTTTTTTTATGATTATTCAAATTTAGAAATCTTCATTGTTACAGTTTTTACTCCGTCACTTTCTGAAAGCTTAAATGTTTCATTGACACCACTTTTTATCTGTTCAAGAATCACTCCGAATCTTGTGGAGTTTGAAAAGTCTTCACGTGTTTTTTTCCATAGTATCATCCTCAGCGTTTCAACTACTCTTGCGGAATCAGAAGAAATAAGGTTCTTTGCTTTATCGCTCTGAACAATCATAGAAAATTCGGTTATATAAACTTTATTTTTGTAATCTATATTTATGGGATACTCAGAAGAAATAATGCTTACTTTAATAGCAACAGGAGTAGCTGTTTTCTCAATAACCTTCTCTACATATTGTATGACCGGTTTTGAAGAACCGTAGTACTTTATGGAAGTTTCTCCCAGATATACCGGGGATACATATGAGTCCTTAAGGGAGTATACGTAGACTTTATCCCCGTCTACTCTTGCAAAAAGATAGTTGTCTACTATCTTTATACCGTTAATATCTTTTACATCAACATTTTTTTTGATTGCTGGATTTTTAAGGTCTTTTATATCAGCTATGGTGAATCCTGACTGATCTCTTAATATGTAAAGATAGTTATCCTTTTTAATAACGTCAGTCACATTACCATCAAGCTTTATACTTGAAAGTTCTGTTGGTTTCTTAGGATCTTTTACTTCATAAATAGTTACTCCCATTTTCCCGCTTGGGGCAAAGAGGTACTCCTGATCTTTTTCCGCCGAAGCTGTTTTAAACATCGCAATGCTTTGGGCAGATTGGCCGAAGGAATTTTTGACAACAACTTTTAAAGTATATGTTTTACCAGGAGAAAGCTTTTTATACTCATACATAAGATCTTTTATATTTTCAGCAACTTTAAACTCAGTTTCATCACCTTGCTTAAGGTATACGTCATAAGTAAGACCCGCTGAATCAAGACTTGCAGGCTGCCAGACAAAGAAATAATTAGTACTGATTATAAGCTCATTGTTTTCAGGCGATATTATCTTTGGAGGTAATGGTGGCACAAGTGACGAAAGAGATAAAGAGTCAGAAAATTCGTATAGTCGACTATCTTTTAAAACAGAAAACTTCACATCTTTGCTGAGATCAGTAAATCCTTTCAAAGATATGGTATTAATAGATGTTTCATATGAGAATTCAAATTTACCGTTATTTTTTGTATATACAAGGTACTTGTCAAACCCTGCAGGAAGATTTACTAATAAATCATCTCCGATTTTTACAGGCTTCAGATCGTAAAGGACCTGTTCTCTCGAAAGGAAAAAATCTTTGCTTGTTTTATCTTTTATAAACACTGATTCCTTTTTAGAAAAAACTATATAATTTTTTGAATTTATGGCAGAAACTTCGATAGAATAGTTATCTTCTTTCAATTTAGGTATTGTAATAGGATCGTTTAGACCGTACTCTTTTATGAAGTTTGTTTTTCCTGAAATACTGACTTTTATCTTTTGTATGTCTTCTATTATATCTGTATTAGGAATGGAATAGCTTAAAGTCAGTTCATACTTCTTGCCGGAAAAAACAAAGAAAAGTATAAGTGCTGAAATAAGCAGCAAGACACCTATTGTACTCAATAAGTAAATTTTTTTCATTGAAAAACGATTTTCTTTTTTCTTTTCGCTCAGAAGATCTTGAAATTCATTTTTGCTTGAATTGTTTTCAGTATCGTTAGGCATCTTATCACCCCCATGGGAAATTATATCATATTTTTTATCAAAACTAATTATCAGAAGATTAATGATAATTAAATGGGTGGATTTAAAATCCACCCATGATATATCATTCTATCAAAGAATCCATTATTGAGGCAAGGTTTATAAAAGACGGTTTTAGCGATGCTCCTCCAACAAGGCCTCCATCAATATCTTTTTTCAGAAATAGACCAAGATAATTTGACTCACTTACACTTCCACCATAAAGAATGGTAATAACTTCTGCTACTTGGTTTGAATATAACTTTGCGATAAGTTCACGTATGAACTCATGAACTTCCTGAGCCTGCTCTGGAGAGGCAACCTTCCCAGTTCCTATTGCCCAGACCGGTTCATAAGCGATGACAACCTTCTGTATATCTTGGACAGATACATTTTTAAGTCCTTTTTTAATCTGTCTTTCTATTACATTGAATGTGAGATTGTCTTCACGTTCCTGCAGCTGCTCACCGACACATAATATAGGAATCAGCCCTTCATCAAGGGATTTTAAAACTTTTTGATTTATCAGCTCGTCATCTTCATGGAAGATATGGCGTCTTTCGGAATGCCCCAGTATTACATAATCAACAGATATATCCTTAAGCATACAAGCTGAAATCTCACCGGTAAAAGCACCGCTTGTTTCATGGTACATATTTTGTGCACCTGTAAAAACATGGGTTCTGTCCACGTACTCACTTACTCTTTCAAGAGCGGTAAACGGTACACATAACACTGAAGTAATTTTTTTATAATTCAGAAGTTTTGGGACAATGGCACAAGCGAATTCTGCAGCTTGTGAAGGTGTTTTATTCATCTTCCAGTTGCCGGCAAGAATAAACTTCCTAATTCCTAGATTTTTTTTTTGAGAGATGCTGGCGATTCCCGGAAGGGTTATTCCTTCAAGATACTCAAGTGAAGCTCCTCCTCCTGTTGATACATGGGAAAACATTTGCGCCAACCCAAACTCTTCGGCAGCGGCTGCAGAATCTCCACCTCCAACAACAGTTACAGTATCTTTGGATGTCATTGAAGATATTATTTTTGCAATCTCTTTGGTGCCATAAGAAAAATCAGATATTTCAAAAACTCCCATGGGACCGTTCCAGATAACTGTTTTAGCGCCACGGAGTTTTTCAGTGAAAAGTTTAACTGTTTCCGGTCCAATGTCTAATCCCATCCATCCTTCTTCAATCCCACTATTTATTGAGACGAGGTGGGTTTCTGTCCCGGCTTCAAGCTTTTGTGCAATAATAGAATCGACCGGAAGTACTATTTCGACATTTTTGGAAGCAGCTTTCTCAAGCAGTTCTTTTGCAAAATCAACTTTATCGGCCTCATATCTAGAAGAACCTATATCTTTGCCCTGTGCCTTGAGGAAGGTAAACATCATGGCTCCGCCTATCAATATTTTATCAGCTTTTTCAATAAGGTGGTTTATAACATTAATTTTATCTGATACTTTTGCTCCTCCAAGAACGACTACATAGGGATGTTCCGGTTCATATGTAACCTTACTTAAAAATTTTATCTCCTTTTCCATCAAAAATCCAGCGATGCTTGGAATATAACTTGCAATCCCGACATTTGAAGAATGTGCCCTATGTGCCGTGCCAAAAGCGTCATTTACATGAATGTCCGCCAAACCGGCCCAATACTTGGCTAAATCAAGATCATTTTTTTCTTCACCCTTTTCAAACCTAGTATTTTCAATCAAGAGTACGTGTCCTTGTTGGAGATTCTCAACAGCCTTATCGACACTTTCACCACGAGTATCTCCAACAAAAGAAACCAAAGATGGTAAAAGTTCGTTGAGTCTTTCAGCAACCGGTTTCATAGAAAATTCTTGATCAGGACCATTTTTTGGTCTTCCAAGATGCGAGAGAAGAATTACCTTTGCATTGTGATCTATAGCGTATTTGATGGTTGGAAGAGCCGCTTTTATTCTTGTGTCATCGGTTACCTTGCCGTTTTTTACGGGAACATTAAAGTCTACCCGCATAATAATTTTTTTTGATGTCAGATCAATATCTCTTACTGTAAGCATATTCATCAAACTCACCTCCGTTAGATATTAGGCATATTTTCAAACCCGCTCAGATATTTTTGAGAAATTTTCTCAGATTCGGTTTCTTTCAATTTGGAAGCTTTTTCTAAAGCTTCATTGGTGGCGGCTATTATCATGTCTTTTATTATATCGATGCTTTCTTCCTGAAGCTCCGGAGATATATCAATATTTTTAATTTTTAGATCGCCTCCGGCAGTTACTGTTACTACTCCCCCTCCACTGCTTGCCTTAACTTCCTGCAATGCAAGTTTTTCCTCAAGTTCTGCCATTTCTGACTCCATAGCTACCTGAGCTTTTTGAGCTTCTTTGAGCAACTGTCCCATATCGGCTTTTTTAGAAATTCCCGGTTTTAAAGATCTTCCTCCAAGACTTTTAATTTTTTTGGCCATCGATTCTCTCTCCTTTCAAATTAAATATTACACAAGTTTAATTATACCATTTTATAGGGAAAAAGCAAAAAAAATAGTAAAATTAGAGTATAAAAGTTTATAAGCTGGTGTAATAAAGTAGTGATAGAATTTTTCAGAAAAAAACAGGAGGTGGGTACTTGCGTGCGGTTATAATTGATGGTTATGTTGATGAACCGGCTGTTTTAGGTGTGCCGCCATATATATCACCGTACATAAGATACAGTGCCGGAGCATTGATGTACCGTTCAATAGAAACGGATTACGTTACAATTGACGAAATAAGGACAAACGATTTTTTTTCTTCTTTTGATTCGTATGATTATATAATAATCATAGCTGGAACAACTGTTCCGGGACATTATTTTATGGCTACTCCGATTTCTCTTTATGAGATAAAAAAGATATTTGATAATAATTCCAGACCATTGAAGGTTCTTGGAGGTCCCATAGCAAGAGGATATACTCTTAAAGGAGGTAGTAGCGCACTTTTACTTAAGGAGTACCTAAAAGAATCGGTAGATTTTGTTATTCCAGGAGATATTGAGAATTTCTTGTTCAAATATCCTGTTTCTGATGATTATAATCTTGATGAAAGATCAGGTTATGAGCTTACTGATATGTTAAGCGAATTGGGAGCACAGATAGTAACTAAGCATCATATGTTTCCTAATGTAATGCTGGAGATAGATGTATCCCGTGGCTGTGATAGAAAGGATGGTTTCTGTTCATTTTGTACGGAGCCCCTGACACACGGAGTATACCGTGAACGGAAAGTTAGTTCGGTGATTTCTGAGATAAAATCGCTTCATTCGTTGGGAGTAAGAAACTTTAGATTCGGAAGAAGTGCAAATTTTCTTGCTTACGGAAGTGCTGTAAACGGAAATCTTCCCAATCCAGCCCTTTTTAAGGAGCTTTATTCAGAAGTATCAGGGTTGTCAAGAGTTCTTCATACTGATAATGCCAATGCAGATTTTATAGCAAAATATGAAAAAGAATGCAGGGAAATCATAGGAATAATATCCAAGTACAATACATCCGGAGATATTCTATCATTTGGAGTTGAAACCTTTGATCCTGAGGTATCCCAGAGGAACCGTCTCTACAACAGTAACGACAACATATTGAAGGCAGTGCAGATAGTAAATGAAGAGGGAGGTTGGAGGGATAGCGATATGGTTCCCAAGATTCTTCCTGGTATCAATATCTTGTACGGATTGCTTGGAGAGACAAAAGATACATATACGAAAAATATAGAGTATCTGAAGAAGATTTATGATAAAAATCTTATGTTAAGACGCATAAATGTAAGGCAGGCTATGGCCTTTCCCGGGACGTATCTTTATGATAACAGAGGAAAAGTATTTTTTGACAGGAAAAGTTTTGTAAGATTCAAGGAGTTTATGAGTGAATATGACTCTCTTATGCTCCAAAGAGTATTTCCTATTGGAACGGTGATAAGAGATATACTTCCGCAGGAAAACAAGGGAGAAATTGCTTTTGGAAGGCAGATAGGAACTTATCCTATACTTTGCGGCACATATTCTGATGTGAAGAGGGGTGTTTTTTTTGACGGAAAAGTTGTTGATTATGGTTCACGTTCAGTTACCGTCATAGACAATTCTAAGAGCATAAAGGATCTTTCTGTAAAAGAATTAAATTCAATAAAGGGCATAGGAAGAAAGACTGCCGAATCAGTTTTTCTTAGTGCAGAGTCATCAGTTGATAAAATGATTTTGGAAAGGCAGCAGAAAGAGATCCTTCAAAATATTTTTAAATGCTGAGAATCATCTCATATTGCTGAAGGAAAATCTTAGAACCTGACATCAATAATACGTAGTTGAGAGGATCGTTCTGAGGAAGAGATACGATGATTAAAGGTTTTCCAAAGGAGCTCAGAAAAGATATCGCATCTTGAACTATGTCGCTGTATTCGGTAGTAAAATCAGTCTGGTAAATATCGACAATGTAGGTGGTGTCTTCTGTTCTTCCCCACAGTATTTTTGCTATTTCTTTATCTTTTGCTCGTATCTGGTTCATGAAGTAGTCTTTTTTGCTGTTTTGTATCGAAGTAATTTCCCTTTGCCAGTTGGGAGCTCTTTTGGCTTTTAGCAGAACGTCATGGTGTATTGAACTTTTTGAACAGGTTAAGGAGTAGTTAAACTTATGACATGAAGTTATTTCTGGAAGTATAAAAGAATCAAGAGTACGAGAGATTTTAAAACCGTTTTTAATATAAAAATCAACCGCACGAGTTTGACTGCTTTCGACTTCAAGCTGCAATGATGAAAATCCTTTTTTTGCAAGATCGTAAAAAACATTGTTTATAAGAAAATAAGAAGCACCAGTTTTTCTAAATTCGTTTTTTATGCCAAAGGAGTCTATTCGTGCTCTTTTTCCTCTAGCAGATGTAATACAGAAACCAATAGGCAACTTTTCATTTCCAAAGTATAGTATCTGAGAGTGATCCAAAATAATTGAATTTTCCGCCATATCAAGCAGAAAAGATTCTTTGGTCCAATTTATAGGGATAACATAATCTTTGAAAACCTCATTCACAAGTTCTGTAATATTTTCAATTTTTTCTTTTGAAGCATATTGTAAGGTATACATAAATCCTCCGGGAAAAATGTAAAGGAGAAAAAAGCATGTTCAGTTCATTTCGGGAACTTGTAGATCTATCGTTAAAAACCGATCAGCCTCTGGCTGAGGTAGTAAAAGAATGGGAGATGCTCGAAAATGGCACAGATCCTGAGTATCTCTCTGAGCAGTCGTTAAAGTTTGTGACACAGATGATTAAAACCTATAAAGACAAACTGAACTCTGATTCTTTAAGCTTAACTGGATGGACTGGATTTAACACCGGACTATACAATGATTATAGAAACAGCAACAAATCAATTTTCAACAGTTTAATCTCCAAAAGCATTCTTGCAGCTCTTGCCACTTCTGAAAGTAATGCATGTATGGGCAAGATAGTTGCTTGTCCTACAGCAGGTTCCAGCGGTGTAGTTCCTGGGGTGGTGATTGCTCTTCATGAAGAAAAAGGTATTGATCTTAAAACCCTTTCCGAAAGTCTTATAGTGGCAGGAGCTATAGGTGAATTCATAAGGAGAAAAGCAAGTCTTTCCGGTGCAATCGCTGGATGTCAGGCTGAAATTGGTTCTGCCTGTGCGATGGCTTCAACTCTTGCTGTTTATGCTTTAAAGGGTTCCCCTCAGATGGTCGAGAATGCAGCATCTTTAAGTCTTAAATTCCTAATGGGATTGGTGTGTGATCCAGTAGGTGGATTTGTAGAGGTGCCGTGTGTAAAAAGAAATCCTGCAGCCTCAGTACTTGCATTTACTGCTGCGGAAATGTCTATGAGCGGAATAAAGAGCCTTATACCGTTCGATGAGATAACTGAAGCCATGGGAAAAGTAGGCAGATCATTATCAGAAGATCTCAGGGAAACCGGAAAGGGAGGTATTGCTGCGACCAAAACTGCAAGATCGCTTTTAAATGCCTTTTTTAACAATAATATCTAAAACATTTTTTGCTATAGGTGCTGATACATGTGAGCCGTAACCAACATTTTCAACCATAACGACTATCGAATATTTTGGATTGTCGGCTGGCATATATGCGGCAAACCATCCGTGTGGTTTCTTTCCTCCTGAGACTTCAGCAGTTCCAGTTTTTGCTGCGGTTATCACAGGAAAGTTCTTAAAGGCATCATAGGCAGTTCCGCCGGGAGTTGTAACCTCTTTAAGTCCTTTTAGTATGAGCGATAAGTAGTCATTGTTTATTTGGTAATTTTCTGCAAGATTTACTTCATAAACTACCGGAGATTCTTTTTCCAATGTGTTTGAGGACCTTAGAAAAGTATGAAATTTATAGTACTTACCTTTTGATGCAAGGATGTTATAAAACTTAAGGATTTCTATGGGAGTAGTCAAAACATACCCTTGTCCAATATAGGCGTTAAGTGTTTCTCCGGGGTACCATATCTCGTTAAACGTATCTTTTTTCCATTTTTGATCGGGAAAAATTCCTAAAGACTCACCCGGAAGGTCAATTAAAGTTTTTCCTGTTATGTTGTAAAAGTCAGACTTAGTTTTTAGGTAGTCGATTCCGTATTTTTCGCCAAGCCAATAATAATAAGAGTTTACAGATTCTTTGAGAGATTTTATTAGATCAGTAGTTCCGTGTCCGACGAGATTCCAGTCAGTAAAGGATCCGATTACCTGTCCTTTAGAATTTTTAAGCTCATAGCGTCCGTCCGAAAAGATAGTCTTGTCTGGATCAAGACCTGCTTCTAAAGCTGAAAGAGCAATAAAAGGCTTTAAGACTGAGCCAGGAGGATAAAGGGCTGATATGCCGCGATTTATAAAAGGTTTTTTTGTATTGTTTGAGAGCCTTCTATACTCAAGATTGGTAAGTCCTCTGGAAAACATATTTGGATCAGGTGTAGGAAAGCTTACAAGAGCATATATTTCTCCATTTCGCGGATCAGAAACAATTATGGACCCAGGATAGCCCGAACTTTCAAGTTCTTCAAAAGCTTTTATCTGTATATCGAGATCAATTGTAAGATAAATATCATCTCCAGGAATTGAAAAAGTTTCTTCAACTGTACTTTTTATTTTTCCCATGGGAGTAAGATTTACTATCTTGTATCCAGGCTGTCCACGCAGTATTTTGTCATAAATTTTTTCAAGTCCCATAACCGGATTGCCTTCAATATCTACATAGCCTAATATATGATATAACGATACATGTGCATACTTTCGTATGCTTTTTTCCTGAACATACAAAGTTTTAATATTAGAGAGTTTTTTCGCAAGGGCAGCATTAATACTTAAATTTATCTTTCGCTGGAAGTTAAGTTTGTCTATTATTGAATCCAGATCAAGATCGGTTTTTTTTAGTATTTCACGTATAAGTTCCTCTGTTTGTTTGTCAATTTCTTCACTCAAATTATATATTTGAAAGAGTTTTTCATTCCATGCCAGAAGTTTTCCATTTCTGTCGAATATATTTCCTCTTTGTGAGTCGGATTGTATTATTCTGGTATTAAGATCCTGAACTTCGAAGTTTAGGGTACTCCACTTGAAAACTTGAAGATAAAAAGCTCTTATCAAAAGTATAAGTATCCCTATTGCAAAAATAAGGTAAAGCAATTTGCCTCTACTATCTACCATGAGTTATCAGCCTCAGATTGAGAAAATAAAGTACGGAGATCAAAGCGATACCTGTAAAAAAAGAAGAAAACGAAAAACTCAAAAAGTTAAGATAAAAAGATAGGATGGAAAAGTATAGCAATGCTGTCCAGAAGTTTTGTTTAAATTTGGACAAAAGAAGATCACACAAAAAGTACAAAACAAAAAAAAGGATTGCCATAAAACCTATATCGTACCTATTTGCAAAATAAAATAAGGTATAAACAGTTGCAAATATAAAGCGCTTTTCGTCATTCATGCCAAGATATTTAAAGTAAACGGCTAGAAAAGGCATTGAAAAAACTAATTGCGATCCCATCCATTTATCCCATGAAGAACTTACTACTGCAGAGACTGCGACTAAAAAAGAAAGTAAAATATTCATTGCTTACTCCTCCAAAAAATATACTACAGGATTGGCCGCTTTTTTTGATCTAAACAGAAAGAAATTGGCGTAATATTTTGATACAAACTCTCCTGTTATAAGAGTACTGCTTTCAGATACAGAAAGGAGGTACTTTGGAATATTTATATAAACTTGTGTAGACTCAAAAGTAAAGTTTTCAGGAAGTTCAACAAGAATATTTCCTTCCGATTCCTTTATCAGAACATCTAATCCATCAATCTCACCGAAAAATTCATTTTTTCCATATCCAAGCTTTTTAACCTCAACTCTATTTGAAAATACTCCGCATACAAAACCTAGAAGATTAGCGTTTTCATCTATGACCAACGAGTTAAGTTTTGGCTTTTTATTAGCTGCAACAGTAAAAGAAGTAAGATCATCGAACATTATTACACCATAGGGAATGGAAAGTTTTATTTCCATAGTGTCCACTACCTTTATAGGCGAAGATTCTATTGTTTCAAGTATTTTATCAAAGCTATCGGCTGATATGCCTGCCGATAAAAACTTCTGCTGCACTTTTGAAAACAAAAAATCTACCGGATAAGAAATCCAGTAGAAAATATTTTCTGCACTCTTTATCAGATTAAAGAAGATGGCCAGAATTATAAAAAGATTCAGAAAAAAAAGTTTTTTTTTCATTTTTAGATAGCTCTATTTTTCTCAAGATTTTCAAGGATATTTATCTTATCTACTACAAGACCTGCTCCGCGAGCCACGCATGTCAAAGGTTCTTCGGCAACAACAACCCGTATCTTAGTTTCCTTCTCTATAAGCTCTTTCATTCCTTTAAGCATAGCTCCACCACCCGCAAGGAAGATTCCCTTGTTGACAATATCAGCTAACAGTTCGGGAGGTGTGTTTTCTATGGCTAATTTTATATTCTCTATTATCTTTGAAATGGGGAGAGATATAGCTTCACGTATCTCTATACCCGAAAGTACAATTCGTTTAGGAAGTCCGCTGAGCATATCAAGACCGATAACATCAATCTTAAGATTATTATACTCAGGTGTTTCAAAACAGTTTCCTATTTCAATTTTTATCTGTTCTGCAGTTCTGTCGCCTATCAGTAGGGCATACTTAGACTTAATGTAGTTGACAATGGCCTGATCAAGCTCATCGCCAGCAATACGTATTGATTTTGAGAGTACAATGTTGCCAAGAGAAATTACTGCTATTTCAGTAGTTCCTCCACCGATATCAATGGCCATATTTCCGGAAGCTTCTTCAACCTCAAGTCCTGCTCCAATAGCAGTGGCCATAGATTCTTCGATTAAAAAGGCCTTTCCTGCCCCGGCATCAAGTGTTGCATTTTTAAGTGCCCTACGTTCTACTTCAGTGGCATTGGTTGGTATTCCTACTATTACCGTAGGCTTTATAAGGTTAAAGCCACCTAGTGCCTGATTTATGAAGTATTTAAGCATTGCCATGGCAACTTCATAATCGGCAATGACCCCATCTCGCAACGGTCTTATAGCCACTATATTGGCCGGTGTCTTTCCAATCATTTTTTTGGCCTCGGTTCCCACCTGAAGAATATCTTCCGAAACTTTATCTATAGCAATAACCGATGGCTCATTAATTATTATTCCTTTACCCTTTAAGTATACAAGTGTATTAGCTGTTCCAAGATCAATTCCAAGATATGCTCTCATTCAAAAAATCCTCCCTGTCATGTCATCATTATAAAGTATAACACACTTACCATAATACGCATAAGTTGAAAATTTTTAGAAACAGAAAATTAAATGATTTTCTGTTTAAAACCTAAGAAAGATCTTAGTGGGAAATTTTGAAAAATCTTTTATAAAGTATATTCCAGAAGAGTCAATTAGCATTTTCAAATAATGGTAGCCGTAAAACTCGATTTTTCTGGATGGATCAAAGAACTTTTTAAAAATATTTTTGGGTAGACCAGCCTTAGTTATAACAGTCACAGGGTATCCTAAGCTTTCTGTTTCATAAATTATAAGCTCTTCCTCAGAAATATTTTTATCCTTTTTCTCCGAAGTTTTTATATCTCCGAATATACTGTTTTTAATATCCTCAAGCTCACTTATTCTTCCCTGTGTGATAGCGGTCATCTGTTTGAGTAGG
>Ga0116193_1003072_pt1 | contig 12240 bp, 14 predicted proteins | sample AD_UKC115_MetaG_FD_89892 | JGI IMG/M metagenome (GOLD analysis project Ga0116193, IMG submission 89892) | Active sludge microbial communities of municipal wastewater-treating anaerobic digesters from Hong Kong - AD_UKC115_MetaG | ecosystem: Engineered > Bioreactor > Anaerobic > Digestate... | reverse complement strand
GCAACTCAACAAATGCGCCAAATTTGGTTATACCCTGGACCTTACCCTCGAGAATTTCTCCCGGCACAATATTACTTTGTTCGGTCGGCATAGAGAATGATTTCCCCCTTGGTATATACTAGCCTCATTGTATTAGATGGCATCGTGGTAGTCAACCTACAAATACCGTTAACTGGCGATTTCTATAGAAAAAGTTTAAACCCCAAGGATAATCATAGCGAAAAACGGCCTGGTTTTTTGCTGCTCGGGCCACTGGAACAAGCCGGGTGTCTAATAGTCGCTGGTCGGCGCCACCTGTACCATAAGTGTCTCGCCGTCCTTGACCATGCCCAGCTTTTCCCGTGCCAGGCGTTCCACTGTTTCCGGCTCCCCGGCTTCGCGGTACTTCTGCTTTAGCTGCTGGTTGCGCGTCTCCAACTGCGCCTTGCGTGCCGCCAGTTCTTGTTTCTGCTGGTTTAAATCATGAATGGTCAGTAGTTTGGGGACCACGGAGAAAAATAATAGAAATACAACCGCACCCATGACTATAACCATCCACTTCCTGGGATTGGGTTTATTCTTCTTCATCCCCGCCCTCCTTGTCAGGCAAACCCAGAACATCTCCGGGAAGAATGATGACCACCTGATAGCCTTTGGATCGGGCCCGATTATAGAGTGTAGCCACGGTGCTGGGACTTATCCCCAAGCCCCGGGCAATTTCGTCATTGCTGCGGCCCATTTCTTTCAGGGTCACAACTTGTCTTTCCCGAAAACTGAGTTTTTCTACTCCCCGGATCTCTATCTGCATTTCCACAACACTCTATCCACAATATTTCCACAACCTGTGGACAAATCACGTAAGTAATTCTCTTCGGGGAGCACCTGGCAAAATCCTGCCGACCGGACAAGAAATTTTATTTAGCTTAATTCGTCTTCACCTTCATCAGGAGGAGGAGGCCTCTTAAACCGGCTGGTAATAACCCCGGCCAGCCACCGGCTGGGCCGGACCACCGCTGCGACCAGGAAAGAGATCAGTTTCAAGGTCAGCCTCACGGCCCGCTCCACCACGACCTGCAGGCGGGGGGAAAGGTACTGGTAGTAAAGAAAGGCCCCCGCCAGAAGTGCCACCAAAACATAAATCCTCATTTCGCCCTGATTGATCAGCAGGAGGGCGGCAAAGATCAGCAGAATCATGACCATCCACAAAAAGAAGTCCAGCACATATAGCGCGACACCCTTGATCCGGGCCATGCGAACGGTCTGCTGATAGAAGTGAAAGAAAGCCCCTGCGACCAGCCCCAGCACCAGGGTCAGGGTGAAGGCTTCAACCTGGTATAGCCATGCCGGCAATCGTCATCTCCTCCTTGCTCTCTCTCCCGGCTCAGGTGTAAGCTGCCCTATCGGCGCTCCTGCTGCCTCGCCCCGGCAGGCCTTATTTGAGCAAACGGCCTAGAATGCTTTTGCCCTTGCTTTTCAGATCTGCCCCGGGTTCCTTGTATTCGATACTGTTTATCTGGCCTTCCAGGTTGACCTTGCCTTCTTCCAGATTGAGCATGCTTACATGCAATTCGGATCCGGCAATAAGCAGAAAGCCCAAACTCGTTTCCAGAATGACCTCATCTTCATCAAAATTGTTTACATGCTTGATTCCGGACATCTGAATTTTTTTGCGGTCCACCAGCGTCAGGGAGTGTTCAGACACCGTTTTCGCCTCCTTTGAAATATACGCAGGGAAAATCACCCCGCGGGACAACCGGGATTCTGTAGAAAGGTATATGCTTTTACCCCCGGTTTTTATGTCAGGAAAACTATCTGGAGGCTGGTCGGGAAGGGTGCTCAGATGCGGATGAAAGCGGCTGGCATCAATTACAGCCCTGGTTTAAAAAAACCGCAAAATAAAACCGCCCGGGTGGGCGGCTGATTATTCGATAATTCGGTAGAGGTTTTTGGCTTCCGCTGCTTTTACATTTTCTTTGGTATCAAGGACTTCGAAGATAGTCTTTCTATCCCCTATCTGCAAGGTAATGATATCGCCCTTTTTTACATCACTGGAAGGCTTGGCCATTCTGCCGTTGATTAAAACCCGTTCATTTTCTGCAAATTCCTTGGCAATGGTGCGCCTTTTAATGATCCTTGAAACCTTAAGATACTTATCCAGACGCATTTTCTAATCTACAGCGTCTTTAAGTGCTTTCCCGACCTTAAAGGCAGGTATACGGGTTGCGGGAATGTTGATTTCTTCGCCGGTGCGCGGATTTCTACCTTTACGCGCCTGCCGCGACCGTACTTCAAAGGTGCCGAATCCCACCAACTGTACCTTTTCCCCGGCTTTAAGGGCTCCTTCTACCGTTGCGAAGAAAGCATTCACTACCTTTTCCGCGTCCTTTTTGGTCATGCCGGTCTCTGCAGCTACTTGTCCGATTAATTCTGTTTTGTTCAAGAATTTATCCCTCCTTTTGCATGGTATATAATGGCTATTCGCTGTCTATTGGCATTATCCTTCTTTTCCCGGCAAAAACTTCAGGTACCAGGCCGTTTCTATCAGCTTTCCTGTGAAAATAAACCCGGCTTGCTACCAACAAAAGACCTATAAAGAACAGGGATAGTGGAAGCGGCTCCCCGCTGCCTTTAACCCGTTCCGCCAGGTGCGGCTTAAAATTTCCCCGGGTCAAGCGGCTGGATTGCTGCCGCTGAAGCACTAGTATTTACAGGCCCAGGCTTTTAGCCTCTTCCCACAGTTCATCCATTTCTTGCAGGGAGGCCTGTTTCAAATCGCGCTGGCGCAGGCGCAGCTGCTCCTCGATGTAGCGGAAACGGCGGGCAAACTTGTCATTGGTGGCCTGCAGGGCCTGCTCTGGTTCTACTCCTTTGAAGCGGGCTATGTTTACCAGGGCAAATAGTAAATCTCCGGTTTCCTCGCGTACTTCTTGCTCCCCTTGTGCCCGGGCCAGTTCGTCCGCCTCTTCCTTGAACTTTTCCAGAGCTCCACCAACATCGGCCCAGTCAAATCCTACCCGGGCCGCCTTTTCTTGCATTTTTTCCGCTCTCATAAGAGCGGGAAGCATGGCCGGAATTCCTTCCAGGAGGTGTTTTTTGCCTTCTTTTTTCTTGAAATCCTCCCAGTTTTCCATGACTGCCTCACTGCTCTCCAACTGCAGGGAACCGAACACATGCGGGTGGCGGTCAATCATCTTCCGGCTCACCGTCCTGGCCACGTCGTCAAAATTAAACCAGCCCTCCCGCTCGGCCAGGGCAGCATGGAAAACCACCTGCAGCAGCAAATCCCCCAGTTCCTCCCGGAGCCGGTCCATGTCCTGGTGCTCAATGGCCTCAATAACCTCGTAGGATTCCTCGATGAGGTAGCGCACCAGGGATGCGTGGGTCTGCTCCCGATCCCAGGGACAACCTTCCAGGCTTAACAGCTTGTCCATGATCTGCAATAACTCCTCCAGAGAGCCGGTTCTGTCTTCCATAGTCGACCTCCTTCATGTTAAACGCCTTTTAGTATACGTTTTATCATGCCCACGTCTAACTCTTTGAGCAGCACCATAAAGCCTCCGTAAATGCCGACGCCAATAGTAATGGCAATGAGGGTGGCAAAATGAGAGCGGATGTCTGCCCCCACCAGGGCCTGGTAGGATAATTTGACCGCCAGGCCCATGAATATTGTAACCAGGGTAATTTTGAAAAAGCGGAAGTATTCATAGTGAACCCCGGTGATGCGCTGCAGGTAGATAATATTTAACAGTGATCCGACCAGGAATGCCACCACGGTGCCGGCAGCCGCTCCCCGGACGTTCAGCGCGGGGATGGCGGTCAGGGTATAGTTGAATATGACTTTGAGGATTCCGGTTACAATCAGGTGGCGCATGGCTATCTCCGGTCGCCCGATTCCTTGCAGGCCAGCCGAGGATATCTGGAAGGCGGCCAGTACAATGCAGGCAAAGGCCAGTGGTTGCAGCGGGATGCCCGCCTCCGGCGTGGCGTAAAGGAGATCGCAGATCTGGAAGGCTAAGATGTACAGCCCAGCAGCACTGGGCAGGGAGATAATCATTCCGGCCCGAAAGCCGTAATTAAGCCGGCTGTTAAGGAGTTGCCGGTCCTTTTTGGCCACAGCCTCGGAAATGGCTGGAACCATGCTGGTGGCAATGGAAATAGTAAAGATGGTGGACAGGCTGATCAACACCCCGGCCATTCCGGAAAGTTGCCCGTAAAGGGCGGTGGCCTGTGAGGTGGTGTAGTTTATGTCCATTAATCGCCCGGGAACGATAATGGCGTCCAACATCTGCACCAGGGGTAATACCACTGCCCCAAAGGAGACGGGAATAGCCAGCCGTACCATTTCCTTGCCCAGGTCCATGGCCGCCACCCCTGAAGTGAGCAAAGGCTGGTTGGATTGCTTTTGCTGCTTGCGAAATCGATAGTAATAGATGCCCAGTACCGCGAGTCCGGCTACTCCTCCCACTACGGCGCCAAATGTGGCCCCGGCGGCCGAATATTCCAATCCCCGGGGGAAAAGCAGGAAAGCTAAAATGAGAACCGCGGCAACCCGGAATATCTGTTCCACCACCTGGGAAACGGCGGTGGGCAGCATGGACTGATGGCCCTGGAAATAGCCACGAAATACGGACATCAGTCCGGCAAAGAAAATGGCCGGGGCTACGGCCACAATGGGATAGTAGGCCCGGGGTTCTTCGAGGATGTAGTTGGCAATAAAATGAGCCGACTGCATGACCAGGATGGTCAGTATTATGCCAAATACGAGCAGCAGGATCAAAGAGACCTTAAGAAGTTTGCGGCTGTCTCCTGACAGGCCTTCGGTTTCTTTGCGTGAGACCAGCACCGATATGGCCACGGGTACCCCGGCCGTGGCCAGGGCCAGGATGGTGGTATAGATGGGATAGGCCATCTGGTAAAGACCCATCCCTTCCCCGCCGATGAGACGGGCCAGGGGTATACGATATACGGCTCCGAGAATTTTGCTGATGCCACCGGCTACACTTAATACGATAGCTCCCCTGAGGAAGTTCTGTTTGTTTTCCATGGTCGCCCTCCCCAATTTCGCGAAGTCTATTATACCACAACTGGCAGGCGGGGGACGATAGACGCTGATAACAGTATTTCGGGATTGGCACGAACGGGGTTTTTTTACGCCGATTTACGCTGACTGATATTGACAACTATTTATGTAGATGTTGTTAACGTATTCTGGGCGAAGGTTGCCATTGCATTAAAAATACCTGGTTTGGTTCTATTCAAAATCCCAATTGGGTGCATTAAGATGCTTCAATTTGTTGCCGGAGCATGTAGAAGCGCCCTGCTAAGGGTGGTCGGGGGACAATCGATCTATTCTCCCTTCGTCCAAAAATAATCCCCCTTAGGGGACTTACAGTGTTCCCCGGCAAGGCCGGGCCACAGCATCAAGGTTACCGTATCGTTTAACCCCTCCAGCGTAAGTCTGCGTTTGTTTGCGTCAAAAATAGAACCATTACGGCTGCCGTGCTATCCGTCAAATCCGCGTTTTCTGTGTCTATTTCCCCGGTTCACCATGACACGCACAGAAAAAAGCGATCTTACTTTAATAAGACCGCTTCTCGTTCTGCTGTTTGAGCCCGTTTATTGCTCCATCTGTTTGGCCAGGAAACCAGCGGCGGTTTCTGCCAGTTTAACTTCCATATCGCCCAGTTTGACTCCGGGTTCCTTGCTGACAATGATTACCGCTCCGATGGGGTCTCCCTGGGAGATAATCGGGGCGATGACCTGGGATTTGACGGTATATTCCCGGTCGTCAAGCTGGATGACATGGTGACCCTCGTCATCAGCTGCCTGAAGGTCGTTCATAACCAAGGTGGTTCTTTCCTCCATGGATCTTTCCACTGCTCTACCGATGGGTTTGCTTAAAAACTCCCGCTTGTTGGCCCCGGCCACGGCAATAATTACGTCCCGGTCGGCAATCATTGATATATGACCGATAGTCTCATGCAGGGAGTCGGCATATTCTTTAGCAAAATCCCCGAGCTCACCGATGGGGGAATATTTCTTTAATATAACTTCACCTTCACGGTCAACGAAGATTTCCAGAGGGTCACCCTCGCGTATGCGCAGGGTCCTGCGTATTTCCTTGGGAATCACGACCCTGCCGAGGTCGTCAATTCGGCGCACGATTCCTGTTGCTTTCAATTTACAATTATCCCTCCTTTTTAGAAAGTCTTAAAAGGCTGTTTTGTTTTCAGTGATAGTATATAACTCAAAATCCCCTTTTATTCACAATTTACCATCGTGGTTAAAAAAAATGCGAATGCCTCCTATCGAACTGGGAGCAAATACTGATAGGGACAGCCGTATTGTCCTGCCTTTTCCCGTGTTTTGACACCAACTGCCCGGTATCGGGGCACAGGGTATTAACATATTTTTTTCCTTTTTGGTCAAGATAGAAGCATATTTGGTGACGGGGTGGTACAGGGTGGTAAAACTGGATCGTTTTCAACTATATTGTATGCTCCTGATAACGGTGGCGCCGGTCGCTTTCCTGGAACAAACCCGGGAAGCCATCACCTTTGTTGCCAACGATGCCTGGCTGGCCTTTGCCGGTGCTCTGCTCCCGGGATTGATTGTCGCCGCTCTTTATACCGACCTGCTCAAAAACAGCCGCTGGCCCTTTCCGCGTATGCTGGAGGAACATCTGGGCAAGTGGCCGGGAAAATTGCTGGGCTTATTATATGTACCTTTCTTTATTCTGGTCTGTGCTTATACCCTGCGGGTATTTACCGATTTTATTGAAACTAATGTCCTTCCCGGCACGCCTATCAGTGTGTTTATCGTCGTGCTGCTCCTGGTGTCCTTTTTGGTTCTCAAAATTGGGCTGAACGCCCTGCCCCGCGTTTGTGTTGCAGTCACCATTATCGGCCTGCCCTTTAGTTTTCTGATTGGCCTGCTGGCTCTGGGGGAACAACCTGACTGGGGAAACCTGCTGCCTTTGGGCTATATGCAGTTATCCCATTTTTTCCTGGCTACTACTGCTACCAGCGCGGTGGTTTTCAAGGTTATGCCGGTCTTGACTTTGGGTTTCTTTGTTTCCCCCGGAGAAAAACCCCTGATCTTCAAAACCCTCTTCCAGGTGGTGATATCCTATGTGCTGCTCATGGTTTTGCTCACGGTGGCCACGATTGTCAATCTGGGCGGGGAAGCAGCCAGGTTTTTCTCCTTTCCGGCCTTTTCCGCCATTCGCCTGATTTCCATTGGCCGCTTTATTCAAAATATCGATATTGTCTTTATTGGGATCTGGATTCTGGGCATCTTCGCGGTGCTGGCCCTGTTCTGGTTCATGATGGCTTATACTACCCAGGAATGCCTGGGATTATCAGATTACCGGTTTTTGCTGGCTCCCAGCGCTCTGATTATCGGCGTCCTGGCCGTGCAGCTCGCCCCTAATATTATTGTTCTGGAGAAAACCATCCGGGAGATCATTCCCGCCTCCTATCTGGCGTTCTTCCTCGTTATACCTCTATTGACCTGGGTGGTCATGCGCCTCAAGCGATGGTTGGGCCGTTCCCCCGGCCCGGCGGCTCCCGCACAGGTAGGCAGCGGCTCTGAATAATCTGGACCGCCCAGGCTTAAACTAAGGAAAGTTTTGGAGAAGTGGGCCGCTTATTAATGGTGTTTTTAAAGTAATTCTATCCCAATATTATAGATCTGGAGTTTATATGAATGCGCTATATTCAGGGTAAACGTGAGCAGGAAAAACCTGCGCCAGCAGATATCATTGGGCAAAAACTGTCCACCAATATTGAAGCCAATCGGCAGGCTCTGGCCTTGCTCCTTACCGGCTGTTCCGATGCAGTAATGAAAGACTTCTACTTTGGCCACGATGCGGATTTGCGGGGGCTGGTGGTATATTTTGATGGCCTGACGGACCGTAATGAGGTGGAAAACAATCTCTTACGGCCTCTTTTACTGGAAATCAACATGGTTAACCGTGAGATCTGGAAGCCGGAGGGCCTTGATAACTTCTCCCTGATTGCGGAACGCATTGTTTCCCTGGCCGACCTTAAGATGGTGGACAGCCTGGAAGAAGTTATCCACCATATGTGTTCCGGGGATGCTGTTTTTATTTTTGAAGGATCAGCCCGGGGACTGGCTGCGGGGACCCGTTCCTGGCAGGGCCGCACGGTACAGACTCCGGAAAATGAGCTGGTTATTTTCGGTCCCAAGGAAGGCTTTGTTGAAACCCTGCGCTTTAATACCGCCCTGGTACGCCGCCGCCTGAAGTCCTCCCAGTTAAAAATCGAAAACCTGGTCCTGGGAAGAATCAGCAAAACAGATGTGGCTTTTATGTATATTGAGGGTATCGCTCCTCCCGGCTTGGTGGAGGAGGTACGCCAGCGCCTCAATAGAATTGACATTGATGCGGTACTGGACGTTAATTACCTGGAAGAGTTTATTATGGATGAAAAGGCCACGATTTTTACCCAGGCGGAGCATTCGGAAAAACCGGATCGGGTTTGCGCTCATATGCTGGAGGGGCGCGTCTGTCTGCTGGTGGACGGCTCCCCCATGGCCCTGATTGTCCCGGTGTCCTTTCCCCAGTTCTGGATTTCCCCGGAAGACTATTACGTCCATTATGTGCCGGCCTCCCTTTTCCGGCTCTTGCGCTTTATAAGTTTCTGGCTGGCCCTGACGCTGCCCTCACTGTACGTGGCCACCATTAGTTATCACCATGAAATGATCCCCACGGACTTGTTCTTAACCATTGCCGCTACCCGCCAGGGGGTGCCTTTTCCAGCCTTTGTGGAAGCCCTTTTGCTGGAGTTCACTTTTGAAATGCTGCGGGAAGCGGGGCTGCGCTTGCCCCGGGCGGTGGGCCCGGCAGTCAGTATCGTCGGAGCGCTGATCATTGGTGATGCTGCCGTACGGGCCGGCCTGGTCTCCACCCCCATGGTAGTGGTAATAGCGGCAACAGGTATTGCATCCTTTGTCGCCCCGGCCTACAATGCCGCCATTATTATTCGCATCGCCCGCTTTGGTTTCCTGGTCGCTGCCGCCGCACTGGGATTTCTGGGGATTATGATTGCTTTTATTCTCATGCTGGTCCGCATGGCCTCCATGTCCAGTTTCGGCATGCCTTACCTGACTCCGGTGGCACCTTTCAACCGCTCCCAGCTCAGTGATATTTTCCTGCGCCGCCCCTGGTTTAAGATGGAGAAAAGGCCTTTTGTGGATGGGATGTCCAACGTTGCTCGCCAAAATCCTGATGATAAAGGGGAGCCCCCCTCATGAAAAAAGTGCTCTGCCTGCTGCTGCTGTTCTCCTTATGCCTGACGGGGGGATGCCGCATCCGGGAGGTGAATGAAACCGTAGTCGCTACTGCCCTGGCAGCCGACTGGGACGGGGAGCGGATGGTGGTTACTGCCCAGCTGGCCCGGCCCGGCCAGGGCCAACAAGGTGGGGGAGGTGGTCAGCCCTCCGCCCTGGTAATCTCTGAAAAAGGGCTTACGGCTACTGATGCCACCCGGGCCCTGTCTCTAAGCATCCCCCGCATACCTCTGTGGTCGCATGCCAGCCTGGTGGTGCTGGGAGAAGGTCTGGCCTACCAGGATTTGTCCTTGATTGCTGACCTGCTGTCGCGTAGTGTGGATATTCGCAAGAATGCTCTGGTGGTGGTATCTTCCCAGGTTACCCCCGAGGAACTTTTGCAGGCAGAAACCCCTCTGGAGCCCTATTCCGGAATGGGTATGCAAAAAATGTTGCGCATTCAGGAGCGCCAGGTGGGGATTTATGTCCCTACAACTTTACATGATTTCCTGGCCGCTCTGGCTACCCCGGGTATCGATCCCCTGGCCCCTCAGGTTACGGTTAGCAAGAAAGGAGACCGGGAGCTGGTGCAGCTGTCCGGTATGGCTGTATTCCGTGGCCGCCGTCAGGTAGGTTCCCTTAATGAACGGCAAAGCCGGGGTTACCGTTGGATGCAACCGCGTCTCATTCAGGGAGGGCTATTTCCGATTCCTTTCCCGCACCAACCGGAAAAAAGCATTGCCCTGGAGCTGATACGTTCCCGGGCCCATATTACCCCAGAGATTTCCCCTACTGGTATCAAAATGGTTATTAAAATCAATGCGGAGGGGAATTTCTATGAACAGACCGGTAGGGGGGAGATGCTGACTGCGGAAAAATTTGCCCAGTTGGAGCGAGAGGCGGAAAAGGAGATTGCGGGGCAGTGCCGGGACTGTATAAAACAGGCGCAAGAGCTAAGCAGCGACATTTTTGGCTGGGGGAGAATGGTGGAAAGTGCTGATCCCCGGGCCTGGCAGGAAGTGGCCGCTGATTGGGAGAGGGTTTTCCCCGGGGTGGAAAGTGAGGTGCAGGTGAAGTTTGCCCTGCGCCGCACTTATCTGACTGACAGGTCTTTTGAGTTTAAGGAGTAGTGGGTACGGATAGGGATTCTTGACGCTGATTTACGCTGACGGGGGGACGTTTGACGCGGATTACACGGATATAAATAGATTGACGCGGATAAAGGTTTTCTGACGCTGACTTACGCAGACTTACGCTGAATGACGCTGATTGGAATTGGGGGATTGGGGGGACGTTTGATGGGGATTGTTTGGGATTGACACGGATCGGTTTTTTTTAATCCATTCAGCATTAGTCAGCGTCAAAATCAATATCCTTTTGGTCCATTCAGGGTCCGTCAGCGTTGGTCAGCGTCAAAATCGGTATCCTTTTGGTCCATTCAGGGTCCGTCAGGGTTAGTCGGCGTCAGGAATCTCTTACCGGAAGGGAGTTTGAAAAGGGTTGTTTGCCTTGTTGGTGGTGGTTTACCTGGGAATAATACTAATGGAACTTCCCGCTCTGCTGCGGCAGAAGCAGTATCGAGAGGTATTGGTCTTCGCGGTTTTTATGGTTGTGGGGGTTGCCTTTAGCCTTTATCAATTCTTTTCCGGTTGAATCCGGGCGGAGGTTGACAGATGCGCAAATTTCCCGGCCTGGTTTTGCTTATATTGCTCCCTCTGCTGGGGGGGTGCTGGAACCTGCAGGAAGTGGGAGACATCGCTGTAGCTGCTGGCCTGGGGGTAGATTACATCGCGCCCAACCAGGTGGAGTTTACCGCCCAGGTGGTGGAACCCCAACCAGCCCAGGAAACAGGAGCCGCTCAGGTGCGCCCCCTGGCCTTTTCGGCGAGGGGCTCCACTCCCAGCCTGGCCGCCCGCCATATTATGCTGTCTTTTCCCCGTGTACCCCAGTGGGCCCATGCCAGTGTCTATTTACTGGGAGAGGACCTGGCCCGCCACGACCTGAGTCTGGTCACCGACCACCTGGCCGGCAGCCGCACGGTTCGGCCACATGCTGACTTGTTGATTGTGAAGGAGGGTACGGCGCGTCAGGCCCTGGAAACCCGGGATCTCCTTTCCGGTGGAAGCGCCCGCGAATTACAAGTTCTGGTACGGCTGCAGGAGGTACAAAGGGGAACCTACGTCCCGGTAACCATCTCCGAGTTTTTGCTCAAGGCCAGCACTCCGGGGGTGGAGCCGGTTATCCCCCAGATAAAGATAACCACATCCAACGGCCAACCAGTCCTGCGCTTGGAGGGGTTGGCGGTTTTAAAGGGAAACAAAATGGTGGGCAGCCTGGATGAAAAAGAAGCCCGCGGTTACCGGTGGCTGCAGCCGAAGTATCCCAAGGGCGGTATTTCTATTACAACTCACCAGCAGAAATCCGAATATCATGTGGTTGTGCAGATCAGCCGCTTCCGCAGTCAAACTAAGGTGCAGATGGTTGATGGAAAGATAAAAGTCCGGCTGAAGGTATATGCTTCGGCAAACTTTCTGGAACAACAGGGCCCCGCCGCCCCATTGAACGAAGAGCGACGCCGCGAGTTGGAACAAGCGGTCAGCCGGTCAATAGCATCGGACATCCGGGCCGGTATCAACAAATCCCAGCAACTCAATAGTGATATTTTGGGCTGGGGCCGCCTCCTGTATCGCACTCACCCGGAGCTGTGGCAGCGCATCCGGGCGGACTGGTCCCGCATCTACCCCACTGTCGAGTACCAGGTGCAGGTACAGACCACTCTGGACCGGACTTATCTGGACCGGGGAGCAATTCCAATTAGATAAGCGGGTGACTTTTTGTACTATATTATTGCTGTTTTTCTAGTTCTTACTTTGTGGCTCGAGGTTCCCCGGCTCTGGAAACGCCGGGCCTTCCGGGAGATGTTAATCGTCGGGCTGCTATTGGTATTGGGTAGCCTTTACGGGGTTGCAG
>Ga0116193_1003070_pt1 | contig 12242 bp, 11 predicted proteins | sample AD_UKC115_MetaG_FD_89892 | JGI IMG/M metagenome (GOLD analysis project Ga0116193, IMG submission 89892) | Active sludge microbial communities of municipal wastewater-treating anaerobic digesters from Hong Kong - AD_UKC115_MetaG | ecosystem: Engineered > Bioreactor > Anaerobic > Digestate... | reverse complement strand
TCCACTTTGAGATCCTGAAATTTCAGGGTTTTTGAAAATATAAATTATCGATCTTATAGATTTTAGCGACAATCTTTGAAAAGCTACCGGTTTATTTGCTATTTTTAGTTCTTTAAAAGAGATTGAGAAGCATATAATAAGCATAAATACAATAAAAAAACCAATAAGCAAAAAAAATAAATTCTTTCCTTCTAAAATTCCATTTTCTTTTTTTTTCTTTAGCACAACCTTTTTTATGTATTTAGCTGAAAAATAGAATATGAAAGCTATTAATACGAAACCAAAACTTACTATAGCTGTTCTACTCCATGAAAGAATAAGGCAAAAAAATTGCAGAACTAAAAATATTGAAAATAGTAACCAAAAAAACAGATAAAATGATTTTTTTAGTTTAGTATAAAATTTATTTTCTATAAATGAAAACCATAGAAAACATAAATATAAACTAATAACATTTGTCATATGACTGAATGCTATAGCATTTCTAAAAAAACCATATTGCCTGTTTGATAATATTAAAGCCTTCGAAAAATTGTTGCTGTATAAAATATAGATAAAATTTATTATTATACAAATATATATTAAAATTATATTTATAAGAAAATCTCTATATTTATTCGAATAATTGATAGATGATCTTATTGAAAAAAGATAATACCAGGAAAAAAGTATTGAAAAATTCATAAGATAAATTGGTAATCTCTTTATTGATGATTTTATATCTATTGAAAAAATAAATGATAAGATAAAGCCAAATAGCAAAAATAAAATAAGTAAATTTATTATTTTAAAATTTTTGATCGATTTCTCTTGATCTTTAGAAAATAGGTAGACAGAAATTATAAAAGTAACTACAGAAAGTATTGATATCAAAGAAATTGATAAATATCCACAAGTAATACAAATTGTAATCAGATAAAAAATAAATCGATCTAATTTTTCATTATTTAGATTTAATTTCAAACTTATTTCCATTTTTTAAATATGTAAAAAACATCAAGTATCCTTATTAAATTTGAAAAACAATTTTTATATTTAAGATTATTTTTATAAAATTATTACTGTGTCACTTTGTTTATCCAGAATTAAAAAGGTGAAAACTTTGAAATAAAAGAGATAATCTTTTTAATCTGTTTTTGATCTATCTTATCATGAGCTGGAAGATTTACAATATGCTGGCAAATCTTCTCTGCTTTTGGGCAGATACCTTTTGTATATCCAGCCAACTCCCAGCTGGAAAGATTTGGATGAACTGGAGATACAAACCAGTCTCCTATCTCTATCCCCTGTTGTAAAGCTCTTTTAAGAACCAATTCTTTATCTTTGACAAGAATAGGCAATCTCAAAAATGAAATGTCAAGATTTTCAAAATCTTCTTTTTTCGAAAGATAAGGGCCAAAGTATTGAGCAGGAAGATATTTAAAGTATTGATTTGCTACCCACTTTCTATAGGAGATTAATTTATCTTTTTTTTCAAAAATTTTTTGAAGTTTTTTGAATTGCCAATCACTCATCAACTTCGTATAATCAACTGGCATTTTGCAGGAAAGTTCATCTTGTGATGATGAGCCAGTCAATATACCTTTTCTGTATAAAAAAGAATAAATTTTTTTTGCCTTAAGATATATTGAAGGAGTAATAAAATTTGAATATAAACAATATTGAAGAGATAACGAAATCTCTTCTTTTTTAGATGGCCTTGAAAATGATTTTATTATATATTCAACTTTATCAGATAGATCGTCGTTGTTTATATTAATCCATCCACCCAAGCCAGTAGTTAAAGGTTTCGACCATTGTAAAGAAAAAAAAGCCGCATCACCAATAGTTCCAACCTCTTTATTATGATATGTTGAACCCAATGCATGGCAGGAATCTTCTATAACATAAAGGTTATATTTTTTTGCAATATTCAAAATCTCATTCATTTTAGCTGGAACACCAAATGTATGCTGGGCAATTATCGCTTTTGTTTTCTTTGTTATATTTTTTTCTAAAAGTGATGGATCAATATTGTAAGTTTCTGCTTCTATATCAACATATACAGGCTTTGCTCCGCAATAGATTATTGCATTTGGAACAACAACACAGGTAAAGCCTGGAAGTATGACTTCATCATCCTTTGTAATATTCATAGCTTTTAACAAAGCATATAAACCAATGCGACCTTTGAAAAAGTAAAAGGTATTTTTTATACTCATAAATTGCCTTTGAAAATTTCTTCAAATTTATCTGTGATTTTTTCATATGTATGATGCTTTAAAACATATTCCTTTCCATTTTTTCCAAGTATATTCCTTTGCTCTTCTTTCATATTGTAAAGTTTGAGTATAGCTTCTGCTATGGCTACTGAGTTTTCAGCCTCGACTGTTATCCCACAGTTAGCTTTCTTTACAATATCTGCTTTTCCAGAATATGAATGCAAAATAGGTTTACCGCTATACATATAATCAAATATTTTATTTGCTGAAATACCGTATTTGTATAATTTTTCATTCTTCCAACCAATATAACAAACTTTGCATAATTTTAATATTTCCTGTACCTGACTTTTTGATACTGGGGGAATAAAAGAAATATTACTAAGTTCAAGATTTTTGGCAAGTTCTTTTAGATTGTTTTCTTCCATCCCTTTGCCAACAAGAATAAAGTGAATATCTTTATGATCTTTCAAAAGTAATGCACCTTGTAATAAATATTCAAGAGGATCATTTTTCCCAAAAGTACCAGCATAAATGATATTAAATTTATTTTCTGGTATTAATCTTTTAATTTCATTAGATAAAGGATCTATATGCTCTAATTCATCTATTGCTATACCATTTGGGATATAAATAAATTTACTGGAATTTAATCCGAGGTTTTCTATATGTTTAAAAGCTAAAGGAAGTACAGATATAACTTTATCAGATTTGCAATATGCAAATTTTTCAAATAATCCCATAATTAGAATAAAAGGATGATACTTAGAGTACCCACCAGTTTCTATTAAAGATAAAGGCCATATATCTTTTACTTCAAAAATTAATCTTGCTTTAAATCTTCTTGCCCACTTATAACCAGATATAATTGGAAATAACGAGGGTGACGAAATAATTATGTAATCTGGTTTAGATAAATTTCTAACTGGTAAAAAAAAATATGTTTTAAAAGTAAAAACTAACCACTTAATTACTCTTTTTTTATCCCAGGAATTTTTGTACTTTGGAACTTTTACCCAGATATAAGTTATACCATCAATATTTTCAACTTCAAATGTTTTTTTTACATCAGGTAATTTGACATATAAATGCGAATATGAAGCAGATATTATATAAACATTATAACCTCTTTTGATTAATTCTTTAGAAAGGTAATAATGACGATATTCCATCCCATGATAAGGAGATCCTGCATATTCATTTATTATCCATATTGTTTTCATAATTTCCTTATAATTAAAGTAAATTAAAAAAGGAATAAAAAATGTTACTTTAAATAATTTTAGTACATAGGTTTTTAAATTTTTTTGCGTCATTTTGCCAATTATACTTCTGCTCAATATAATTTCTTATGCTTTGTACCATTATAATCAACCAATAATTTTTCACAATCTTCCACCTTAGATGCTTGAGCTATATGTCCACTTCTAATAACTTCTAAGACCGCTCTTTCTTCTTCACTTCCTAAAGCTGGCTTGGAATGAAAGAAAATTCTACTCAGTTCTTTCATAACTGTTCTTCACCTCAGAGTTACTATTTCTAATTATATCAATAGAAAGTTTGCCTGAATTAAATAATAAATCTATTATTGACAAGTTTGAAATAAAACCACAATGTAGCTGATTATAAATAGGATGATGAAAGTCATAATAAACCAGCTTAATGCCTGCCTCTTCAAATACTTTCTCTTCTTGATATTTTGCTCCTCCAAATCCAGAAAGATATATTTCGCCATTAAGCTTCTTAACAACCGATACTAAAAGCTCTGTGGATTTTCCACCAATACCTAAATCTGAAGATCTTATAAATTCTCTTTCAATATTCAAGTAATTACAAATTTTTAAAATTAGCTCAATATTCAGCTCCGAAATATTTTCCCAACTATCTTTATAATAAACTTCTTCTATAAGTGAGTAAATCTCAACAAAAAAAGGTGCCTTTTTATAATTTAATTCTAAAGTTTTTAGATGCTTCTTCCGCCAGTCGAAACTATTATCTATCTTAACTTCAAAAATTTTCTGCCCAAAATGAAAAAATACCGGAACTGTCAACCATAATTCTCCTTGACTTGTTATTATCTTATTTCTGTTTATAAAGCTATTCTTTGTATACTGTACATTATCTAAAAAAACAAATCTTTCACATTTTAAGATTTTATAAAAGTAGCCAATCCAGGGTAAAAAATTAGGCTGATGAATGCTTATTATCATCTTTTCAAATCTCTTTACATCACCCATCTTATCACCTCAAAAGCCTCTGCATATTTAGCTTTGATCTGAGTTCCTCTTGTAATAGCTAAACTTCTCACAAAATCTTTATTAGCATAATATCTATTCTGTTGTGATTTATATGCCTTTAATGCCTCTATCTTTCTTATTATATGTCTTTTTTTTAATTTAATAAATGCCTGAGTATGAAAAGTTATATTATTCCATGGAAGCTCATATCCAAGGACACTAACCTGTTTAAACGCCCTCATTCCTTCAATAGCTATAGTATAATGATCTTGATGTAAATCATTAGGAGAGGGTATAAAAACAACATCAGGATTGATCTTGCTTTTCAAATTTACCAATTCTTCTAATATTTCCTGTCTTACATAATTTAATTTCCTTACCTGAAATTTATAAACTATTAAGTTATTAGGAATTATTCCCAATATATTAGTTGCTTCTCTTACCTCTGTTTCTAAAATATTTTTAGGAAGTTCATCAGGGACAGAATCTTCTGCAGTAGAAAAAGCCACATAATAAACTTCTTTACCCTCTTCAATAAATCTAGCAATACTTCCACCACACCCAAATTCACCATCATCTGTATGTGGGGCTAGAACCAGGACAATTTTAAAATCATCATTATGCATAGTTTCATTTCCTTATTTCAAATTTACCAAATTCTTATATAAATTAACTAACTTTTCAACCTCTTTCATCCAATTATACTTCTCTAATACTGCTTTCTTTCCATTTTCCCCCATCTTTTTAGCTTCTTCAGGATGGTCAAATAAATATCTTATTGCTTCTGCTATTTCCTGAGGATTTAATGGGTCAACACATATGCCACAATTATTCCCTTCTACTATCTCTTTCCATAATGGAAAGTTTGAAACTAATTTTCATATCCTAAAAATTCATCAAAATTAGTTTTTATTAATAACTCATATATCATTTTCCTGATTTCTAAAAATATCTAATGAAATAAATTTTATTTAGTTATATCTTCTCGCTCTTCTCTGCTTTGTATGGGTAAATTTATATGTATTAAGATTAAATGAAGAGTTTATTTTTTTTCAAAATTTGCCCGTACATAATTGAGAAGAGCCAATCTTGTTCATCTAACTCTTGACTTTTTAAATAATTGATCAATAATTTTTCAGGTTCATTTTTTTACGTTAATGATTTTTAATTATTTCGTTAATAACTTTACATAGTTTATTTTCTTCAAATTCTCAATAAATTTTTATATATTCTTATCATCTGCCTTATATTATCATCCCAATTAAAATATTTTTTTACTCTCTCTCTACCTTTTTTTCCCATCTTTTTTCTCAAATTTTCATTTAAAATTAATTTTTCAATAGCTTCAGCAGTTTTTTCTGGATTTCCTGGTGGTACGACAATACCAGTAACTCCATCTTCTACAACCTCAGGAAGTCCTCCAACATTCGATACCACAACAGGTTTTTCACATGCAGATGCTTCTATAACAGCTACTCCAAAACTTTCGTTATAAGATAAAGCTACAAATACTGATAGCATATTTTGATATTTTGGCACATCATTAAAAGTAACTTTTCCTGTAAAAATCGTTTTACTTTCAATTTTTAATTCTTTGGTTATTTTTTTTAGTTTATTCTCTAAACTACCCCCTCCAACTATCAATAATTTTATTGGTAAATCAGCATATTTATCAGAAACTATTTTAAAAGCTCTTATTAAATACTCTATTCCGTATTTTTTTTCAAGTGATTTTACAGTTCCAATTACTATATCATTTTTATCAAATAAGCTTTCAACTTCCATTGGTTTAAATTTTTCTAAATCTATACCAAATGGTGTAACTTCTATATCTTTATTTATATATTTTTTTGTTTCTTTTGCCATTATATGAGATGTTGATAATATTTTATCTGCTTTTTTTAAATTATATTGTAAAATCATCTTATGGATAGGTGATTTAAGAGGAAAACTAAATATATCACTACCCCAAACAGATATAATATAGGGGTGAAATCCACTTAATGCACCAATAAGCCCATAACTTGTAGCATAATGAGCATGAACAATATCAGGTTTAAAATTTTTGATAATTTTTTTTACAATAGGCAATGCTTTAAAATATTTGACTTTAAAAAGAGAATTTTCATTTTTTGAAAATTTTAGATTTAACATCTGAATATTAATATTTGAAATTCCTTCATAATCCTTAACATAAAGATCACCCAATCCAAATATAACAATTTCAATATTATTTTTTGCTAATGACTTCGCCCATTTTATAGTATGGGTAGAATTGGGGTCTGATAAAAGTAATAATTTCATTTTTTATAAATCCTTAATAAAGTTATAATATTATAAAACTTTTAAATTTTTAAAAATTGATATTTTTTATACATCATATAATTATTAATAGTCACTATTGAAAAACCATACAAAATCCACATAGGAAAAAAATAAATAACCGAACTAGCAGAAATGCAACCGATAAAAAATCCTATCAACGAAATAAATGTGGAAGAAGAAAAATATTTTAAAATATAGTTTGCACTTCTATTATAAATAAAATACAGTTTTAAAAGAATTTTAAAATACCAAATTAACAAAAAAATAAAAAATACTATACCTCCATCAACTAATAATTCAAACCAAAAAAAATGCATACTAGTAATATTCCTACTTCCCACTCCTCCTTTTAATTCTTGAATATATTCTGAATTACCGGCTCCCACACCTAAAAAACAACTTTTTTTCAGTGCTTCAAGACCATTTAATATTAATATTTTTCTTATAGAAACAGAAGAAGTATCGGAAAAATTAATATTGCTATAATCCAAATAATTTTTAATAAGATCACTAAAATCTAATATTTTAATTAAAAATTTATTTGAAGAATTTTTAGCAAAATCTATAACAAAGTTAATATTTAATACAATTATTAATATTAAAAATATAAAAAAAATAATATATAAATACTTTTTTTTGCTTATAAATATAAAATAACTTAAAATTTGAATTATAAATGCAAATAAATTAGTTCTTGAATCAGTCTTATAAATTATAAAAAAAATAGAAAAAGAACCAAGTAGTTTTACAAATATATTTTTGTCTAAAATAAAAAAAGGAAAAATTATAACCATAGCTGTAGCCAAGTTATTTGGATTCCAGTGAAAACCTGTAGGTGTTGAAAAAATTTCATTTAATATGTTAGAAGACCAATTAAGATCTACCTTCATTTCTCTTCTAAAAAATTTTAAGGAAAAAGAATAAGGAGATATTGGCCACCTAAAAAGTTGTAGAGCTTCTAAAATGCATAAAATAATCTCAAAAACAAAAATAATTTTAAAAATATTAAATATTTCAATCTGTTTTTCTAGATTATCACAATAATATATCATAACTAATATAATTGAAACTCCAAAAATTATGTAAGCTAAATATCGTAAAGAATATATTTTATTGGAACTCCAAATCATTGAAATTGCATACCAAAATAGCATAAAATAAAAAAAATAATGATAATTTGTTTGTAATTTTTTAATTTTTAATACATAATTATTCTTATATAAATAAAAAAAAATTAATATTATTAACATTATATGAAAAAAATATAATTTGCTATAACTAATTCCAACACCTATTACAGAACTAATAAAAAATAATTTAACTATATTACTAAATTTGATTTTCATTTGTAGTTAATAACCTTTCTACTTCTTTTATTTCTGTATTTAATCTTTCTTCCCAGGTCCATAATTTTTCTCTTTCAGTAATCCTAATATTATCAGTTATCTTTTGCATTAAATCCTTATTATTAATTAAATAATAAATGTCTTCAGCCATATTTTCTATAGTATTATCATTAATTTCATATATAAAACCATTTTTTTTGTGTTGAATCCATTTATTAGTTGTTCCATTATTAAGAGTAAAAATGATCTTATTAGCCCTAATAGCTTCAAGAAGAGGATTACCAACATTAGAAACATCATAAGCAGAAATAAATATATTTGCAATATTTAAATATTTTTTAACCTCATCATTACTAACTCCACCAATAAAATCAATATTATCAGTTAAATTTAATTCTTTGACTAATTCTTCAAGTTTTTTTCTTTCAGTTCCTTCTCCTATAATAAAGTAAACTAAATTAGAAACATTATATTTCTTTACAAGCTTTTCAACAACATAAATACCTCTTTCAACTCTTTTCCATTCTACAAGTCTACAAACTGTTAACAGTACAATTTTATTATTCAAATTAAGGATATTTCTAAGTTTTATAATTTCTTCTTCGGGTAACTTCAGTTCATCTACTCCATTAACCCAAAATTTTAAATTACAAATATTTTTTGATTTAATTTTATTTAATACCCAATCCCCTTCAGTCCCATCATTAGTCATTATAAGCAAATCAACAGGAAATTTCAAAGCAATTTTATGATCAAAATTTAATAACAACTTAAAATAATTTCTTGTTTTTAAATAATAATAATAATATACACCTTGAAATCTACTAACTATTTTAATGTTTTTATCAATTTTACCTAAAATTTTTAAAAATAAAATTGATAAAACTCCATGATATTCATATCCATATAAAACATCGATTCTTTCTTTTTTTAAAATTTTTGATGCTATTTTCACCATTTTAATTATTCCGAAATAATATCTAATTTTATTTATTATAGATCTAATAGCTTTTATTTTAATATTATCTATCAGATTTGTTAATGGAAGATATATTCTATATAATTTAACTCCTTCCAAAAAGATTTCTTTTTCATAAAAATAGTTACCATGCTTAGAGTTATCTCTTAAAACAATATAAATTACATCCCAACCATTTTTTACATAATATACTGGCGTCTTTTTAATAACTTGTATTGATTTTTCTTTAAAATCTAATGCTGAAATAAATAAAATGTTTTTTTTGTTTTTCATACAGTTGGACCTATATTAAAAAATAATTTTTTTTATATTTTTTTTATTATCTTAGCTGGATTTCCAGCAATAACAACACGACCTTCTCGGAAAGATTTTGTAACTATTGAACCTGCGCCAACAAAAGTATTTTCACCTAAAACAACACCAGGTAAAATAACTGAATTCATCCCAATCCAACAATTATCTCCAATATAAATATCTTTAGCTTCAAGATGTTCATTAAGATTATATAGATTATGATTAGCTGTTATTAAACCAACATTTGGAGCAATATAAGTTCCTTTACCTATATGAATTTTGCCAGAAAAATTTTGAAAATAAATTCCAAAACTTTGAAAATTATTTAAATCATTAGGATGAAAAATTAGGTTATTGGGATTACTGATTCTAATAAATGGACTTACAGGCCAGGGAATATTACAATTAAATTTTAATATTTTTTGATAAAAAATACCATTTAAACACCATCTAAAACCGGTAAGTCCTTCATCAAACCATCTACCTACTAAAAACTTTTTATCATAAAATAATGAAAAAAAAGATTTTAAAATGAATCTTACAAATTTATGTTTAAAAAATTTTTTAATCATATTATCTCCAAACAACTAACTTAACTTATTTGATCTTGATAATTTAAAATAATAAACTGCAAATAAAAAATAAATAACACTTAATGAAATAGTTAAAAATATTATAAAAAAATTAAAATTTTTAACTAAAATTATAACAATAACATTAATAAAATTTATAAAAAAATTTATAATTAATTCAATTTTATTCTTTTCAAAAACAATTAAAATTATACTTAAATTTGAAGAAATAAATCTTACAAAAAATAAAGGAGTTAAAATCATTGCATACAATCCCGCATCTTTCCATGTTTCTCCAAATACAATTGGAAATAATGGCTTTACAAAAATGAAAATAGACAAAAAAATTGGAATAGAAATAATTAATAATTTTTTAAAAGTACTTTTAAAAGTGTTTATTGCTTTTCCAGTTTTTTGTACTTCTTCGGTTGCTTGCTTAAAAAATACTTGGGAAATAGCTGAACCAATAAATGTAGTAGGAATACCTAAAATTCTAAAAGCCATATAGTATTGGCCAAGATAATATGAACCAAAAAAAATGCCTATCAAAATATTTGTTAGTTGGTAACCTGAAACATTTAATAAAGCACTCCACATAGAATATTTAGGAAAATTTGAAAATTTTAATGCAACCTCTTTTATTTTTTCTTTTTTTACTTCTTTCAAGAGTCCAGTGTTTTTAATATTAATAAACAATTTTGTATTTGCTACCGCTTTTGAAATAATTTCTCCTGATATTAATCCAAAAGATGATTTTTTTAAAAAACCCATTATAAGTTGTATAGAAGAAACTACGATTCCTTTTAATATTATCGCTTTTGAGATATCTTTATAAAGTTTGAATCTATTGTTTGTATAGTTTAATATAGTAAATATTCCATTGAAAAAAACAGTTAAAGGAGCAAAGTATATCCAAAAGGATAATGATTCTGCTTTTAAAAGTTTTAAAAAAGGGTCTTTCAATAGTAAAACAATTAACAAAAAAAGAAAACTAATAATAATATTAAAAATAAAGCCTATAGCTGCAACATTTATGGCATCTTCATCTTTTTCTGGAAGCATAATTGCAAGTTCATACCTTCCATTAGCAATTACAGAAACAATAGAAGTTATTGATACAAACAATGCTAGTACTCCAAAATCATAAGGAGTATATATCCTTGATAAAATAGGTGAAACAGCAATAGGCAAAATCTGCGAGATAACTGTTCCACCTGAAAGTATTAAAACATTTTTGTTAAATTCATTTTTAGTGAGTTTTGTTTTAATTTTATTAAAAAAAATTTGTTTCATTTACCTTACAATCTCTTTACCATACTTTCTAAAAAAATCTATTATAAATACTAAGAAAATAGCCAGGAGCAAAGAACATAAAAAGGCTATTAAAACCTTTGTAATAAAAGACTTGCTTAAAATATTCGTGCTAATTGTATCTATTTCTTTAATACTAAACTTAAGTGAGGATAATTCAAAATATATATTATCACAAGCCTTTAAACAGATGTCTTTTGCCTCCTTAAGGTAACTGATCTTCGGATCGAAATTATCTATATAGGTTTGTGCAAGTTTATAAGTTGTATCTATATCGTCGTTTCTAAGATCGAAGATACTATTAAGATTTTCGGTGATCTTGGTGAACAGAAGGATTATTTCTGCAGTTTGAAGGTTGTTATTCGAACCAATTACACTACTAGATTGTTGTATGGGAGTTTTTAAGGCATTTACCGTATCGAGTAGTTTTTTTTGAAATATAATATCTTTAATATATTTTTCAAAACTCTCAAAAGTAACATTTGATACCTTTTCTGAAAATTTGACATTAACCTTAAGTTGAACCACTGGAAAATCTGCTGGTTTATATGGTTTTGCCTTAATGTCAGGGGTTTCAACGGAGATCTGCTCTATCGAAAACTTGCTTGACAGGTAGCCTTGATTAAAGTCGTATCTTAACTGGATATCTATAGCCTGATAGAGTTCATATGAGATGCCTGGAAGATTGATAAAGATATTGTAACTATTTTGAGTAATTTTAGCCTTATTTATGTTTGATACATATAAAATAGCTGAAATAATAAAAGTTAGAGCAATGCAAAAAACAACGATAAACCATCGATACTTCCAGATAATCTTAAGAATATCGACTAAAGATATCTCGTCGGAATAAGTTTCATGTGTAATCTTATCTTTGTCCATAAAGTTTCCACCTGTAAAATATTATATCTATTACATAAAAAAAGTATAGCATAAATTAATCTCACGTCAATTACTTTTCTTTAAAAGTTTTTCAT
>Ga0116193_1003068_pt1 | contig 12252 bp, 8 predicted proteins | sample AD_UKC115_MetaG_FD_89892 | JGI IMG/M metagenome (GOLD analysis project Ga0116193, IMG submission 89892) | Active sludge microbial communities of municipal wastewater-treating anaerobic digesters from Hong Kong - AD_UKC115_MetaG | ecosystem: Engineered > Bioreactor > Anaerobic > Digestate | place... | reverse complement strand
TCATCGCTTGCGGCGACAATGCACGTAGGAAGGTCGCGCGCGACTTCTTCGGCATGCGTGGGACCCGACAGCACTGAATAGCGCAGATTCGGGTGTGAAGCCTGAACCTCATCCCTGATCACATCTATCAGAGTCATAAGCGTCTCCTGCTCGATGCCCTTGGACACGTTGATGATGAGCTGACCGTCAGACATAAATCCGCACGCAGCAGAGGCTGTCTTTCTTATATACGGAGACGGAACTGCAAACATTATCGCATCCATTCCTGTGCATGCCTCAGCTATATCTTTTGTAAATCCGACTGTGTCCGGTACCTTCATGTAGGTCATGTTCGGATTGCATCTGAATTTGTTATAGTAATCTATCTCCTCCGGCAGCGCCGACCACACAGTCACCTTGCTGCCGTTGTCCGCCAGAACCTTCGCGAGAGCAATTCCCCATGTACCTGCACCAAGAACCCCGATATCAGCCATAATACGTCACCATTTCCATTCTTCAAAAAATCTCTTGTTTCTGCCGTCTTTATTGTGTCTCTTGCCCCACTCGTTCACAGCCGCAAAAGTAATAAGTATAACTCCGGCGATGAACAGGTATATAACCCACGCAATACTCTCCCAGAATGTCACGGAAAGATAAACTGCTATCCCCAGGATAGAACTTACACCGAGGATAAACCACGTTTTCGCTTTCCTTACAAACGAGTATATGAATATAACGATTGCGAAAAAACCGACAATAATCAGATCCAGTATCTCACCTGTATCAAGTGCTGAGACACTCTCTGCCGTCATAGCTATTGCGACCGACACAAACCAGAGTATTCTCATCATCTTCTCAGACGCGGGTCTGAAAAGATATCTGATTATAATAACATCTGCAAGAATTGAAGCAATATAAATTTCAAGACTGACGGAATCCTCATACCTGACAAAGCCCTGCTCAATCAATCCGATTGTAGCCAATACCAGCGCAACACTGTAAAGGTAAGCCGTTCTGATTTTTACGCGCTGTGACAGATTAATGACGGCCGCAGAGATAATAAACAGCGGCACCATCGGATTATATGGTGCGGGCGATACTCCTGTCAGCATAAACAGCGGCAGAAACGCGAGATAATCCACACCTTCCTTTGAAAAGACCTTCTTTCTGTATATAATGCGTCCGATCGTAGGAAGGAACAGCGCAAAGGCGAAGATTATCATATCCGGAAGGAATCTGTCCCCGTCCATATAACCGGATAGAGATTCACTCGCAAAGAACTGTATCCCGCCTTCCAGTATAAGAATCGGAACTACAGTCATAAATCTCGAACCGCAGAAATAAACAGCAGCAATGCCCGCCGTGGCAAGAATAAGTTCCGGAACAAAGCCGGTGCAATCGTATATACAAAAAATGAGCCAGATGCAGAGACATATGCTGAGTATCCACTTAAGAGGGTTCTTGTACGGCCTTAACCGTTCCGTCAGAGCACCTGCCGCCTTAAGCGCTGCAAGCGAGATGACAAATACAAGAAACATCATACCTGCAGAAACAGGTAAAAGGACAGAGTGCGGTGAATTCCGGTAATCCGTGAACAGAAGATTGACAGGGCTGTCGTCAGACATAAGCCTTATTCTTGATACCCGGTCAAGGCTATAAGCGATAAAAGCGATTGAATTGAGCGCACCGGTAAGAGCCAAAATAAAAGCCACCGAGACATGCTCTCCGTCTGATCTGAGCCGCATTGACAAAGCTGCTGCAAGAAGAATCAGAAAAGAATTCAAAACAATAATGACCGCATCCGCTCCGTCTGTAATAAAGAAAATAACAATGCCCGGAACAAGCGATTGAAAAAGCATAACGGCAGTGACAACACGCAGCCTGACCGCCTCTGCAAACTTCACACCCGCAAGCCTGAGAACAAGCAGAATTGCGGCGGATATCAGAACAGGCAGCATATAAATAACCGAATAAGAACTGTCGCTGACTCTGCCGCTTGCTATCAGTGCAATAGCTGAAGCCACCTGAAACATAAGCGAAGCAATTATGAGTTCTGCCGTCGAAGGAGCTTCGCGCTTCTCTGTGAGTGCCGCAGACACTTCAAGTGCAACAAAGACAAGCATTGCGATGCTCGCAGCAAACCGGAACTGCGTCGATGCGGTAAACATACAGCAAAAGCCTGTAAGCGGAAGCAGAATACCGGACACAGGTGTCCTCATGCGGCTTAAATGATAGAATGCAAACAGTGCGCCGACAGTCAGTCCAGCGAAAACAAAAACATAATCTGAATCCGCCGAATCTGCTGCCCGGGCAACGCTGACAACCAGTGAAAGTGTGAGAAACGGTGTCAGATATCTGAGCCATGAACGGCTCTTTGTAAAGCAGAGAATTGAAACAGCGGCAAATGACATTGCCGTTCCGACGATTTCCGCCGCTCCCGCATCCCCGTAAGTGAATCCGAACAGCCCGGCAAACGCTGCAATATAGGTAATAATCTCGCTGTATACACTTTGAAACCCGGAGCGAAGTACACCCGGAAAACATCTCGCAATCTGCATTACAAGCGCAAACAGTGCGATTGCGATAAAGGCTCCTTCAAGTGCCGCGCCGTCTCCGTCTATTGAAAGTCCTGACTGGGCACCTGTAAAAATTACAGTCCAAGTAAGTCCAAAGTACAGTATTCCCTGGTAAGTCTTCGATTTGTATATCTTTCGACCGACGAATCCGGTAACCATGAACAGCGCGCTCGCTATGGCACATATACAGAAACCGTTGCCGGAATCAAACGACAGACTTCCGACAAGATTCAACGCACCAAGCCCGATAATCAGAACAGGTGTCAGAAAACTTCCCAGCACATAGAACGCAAAACCAGTCTGACTCAGCTTGAGTAGATGGCCGGACACATATGACAGTGCGAAAACAGAGACCACAGCAACCACCAATGTGATAATTCTTCCTGCATCGCTCAGAAAATTCCATGACGCCGACAGAAAAACTGCGCCGACTATTGTAAGAAGCAGTACACCGACACCGAAGGAGACATTGATACTGCTGATTTTGTGCTCTTTTTTTCCTGCTTTGCCAGATTTATCGTTTCTGGTATATACCGGCAATGAAGATCTGTTGATGCTTTTATTCTGATAATCGCCGGGCGTCTCTGCAGATGCCGGCTGTGAAGGCTTTGAGGAAGTATTGCATTCTGTTCTGTCCGGAGCCGTTTCTTCTCCGCTGCTGCGGCAAACCACTTCCGCAGGTCTGGCAGCTTCGATTGCAGCCAGCCTGTTTCTGAGTTTCTTTACCTCAGAACACTTGCATATAAACAAAACCAGAAAGCAGATAAACGGAACGAACCAGATTGAACCGAAAATTACCGCCAGTATTAATGTGACTGTTGCGCTTCCATCCATCATAAAGTCAGTACAATACTCCCCAATTGTGTAATCAGTCTTCCGGCGTCAATTCTACTTTATCAGTATATCATAGTTACGTGAGCTGCACCTACAGTATGTATTGACTAACAAACATTTATGCTGATACAATCCGTTTGTTTTGTGAAACTTCTTCGGAGGATGAATTATGTTTGGTATTCAGCTTATAATAAATTCAGTTCTGCTCGGTATCGGACTCGCGATGGATGCTTTCTCTGTATCAATCGCAAACGGAATTGCAGATCCCGCTATGCGTAAACGCAGGATTATGCTCATAGCAGGAACATTTGCCGCTTTTCAGTTTGTCATGCCGCTCGGTGGCTGGGTATGTGTCCATTTTGTTGCGAAGCAGTTCACTATGGTTCAGCCGGCAATCCCGTACATCGCATTTGTCCTGCTGCTGCTCATAGGCGGAAATATGGTGCACGAGGGTTTCGCAAAGAGCAACCATGAAGAACCGGATAACAATAAGAGCGGTAACAGACTTAAACTGTCGACGCTGTTTATTCAGGGAGTAGCAACTTCAATCGACGCTCTGTCTGTGGGCTTTGCAATTGAAGAGTATCGTGCGGTTCAGGCGATCTTCTCATCGCTCATCATCGGCGTTGTCACGTTGGCAATCTGTCTTGCCGGACTGCTCTTCGGGAGGAAAATCGGAGCAAAATTCGCATCGCGCGCAACAATAGTTGGTGGCATAATACTAATATTGATCGGTGCTGAAATACTGATTAAAAGTTTCTTATAATCCGGAGGACATGGTTTATGATCAGAATTGCAATTATGCTGGCAGATGGTTCTGAAGAGGTTGAAGCTGTTGCTCCTGCCGACATCTGCAGAAGAGCGGGCATTGAAGCTAATATGGTTTCTGTCATGGGAAGACTTGATATTACAGCTTCACGCGGAATAAAGATTACTGCCGATCTGATGATTGAGGACATTAATATTGATGATTACGATATGATTGTTCTCCCGGGCGGCGTCAAGGGAACAGAGAATTTCAAAGCCTCACAAATACTCAATAATTACATTATTGATTTTGCAGACAAAGGCAAAGGCCTTGCCGCTATCTGCGCCGCACCGACAGTTTACTCCGGCCTTGGCCTTCTTAAAGGCAGACACGCGGTCTGCAATCCATACTTTTTCGACGAGCTTCGCTCAGACGGTGCCCTGCTCGATGAAGATGCAAGAGTGATTACCGCCGACAACATAATTACTTCAAAGGCTATGGGAACCGCTTTGGATTTCGGCCTTGCTATCGTTGAATTTTTCCTTGGCGAATCAGGATCTTCAGAAATGTGCACATCTCTGTGTTATTAACTGATTGCCCTGTATATATTTATTGAAGACTCACTGTTGGTATAGACAAGCTCGTATCCGGAACTGTCCGCAAGATAACTGTCCATCGCCGAACCTGCGGTAGGCGCGAACCAGTTGAACCCGTATGATGATATGAACTTCCCGTAATCAATGTTTCCTGTCCATGCGTTGAAGGCCTCTTCTATAAATGCCTTATCTTTGGCAATCCTGGGGCTGTACAGTTCCGGACGCGCATCATAATAGACTTTATATCCTTCTATAAGAAAATATGTCCCGCTGTTGAAATCAGTATAAAGCACAACGGAACCCGTGGGCGGAAGAGTCTGTACCATCGCGGTATCTGCTGCAGCAACCGGATTGTAATTCAGTATCTGAAGAATGCAAAGTGTGCCCGCTGCAATATATCCCCATCGCATGATTCTGTGTGCGCGCTGCTCGAATCTGATATTCGGCAGAAGCGCTGCCAGGGGCAACGCAAGAGTCCAGCAGCATCTCATGTACACGCACGACATAAGTATGCTGCCTGCCGCAAGGAAAAACTGTTCCGTTGTCAGCGTGCGCTTGAGCCCGGCCCATATCATAAGCGCTGCCACAGCGATAATCAGCACGGTATAAACAGACAGCAGATCCGGATGCTCAATCTCGATATTGTGGAAATCTCCGAGAGTACCAAGAGAATAGTACAGATATAGCGGCCCCTTTATTCCGATAGGGCTGACAAGCGAGCCGGCTGCACCGGCAGCAACGGCAGTACATGCATGAAGACGGACCTTTAACCTGCGTTCCTTTATTTCCGGTATGAAGCAAAAAAGCCACAGAAACGGATAGAACAGGTTAGACGCCTGCCAGTTTGCCTGGAACACAAAGACAGAAAAAATGCCGAGATAAAATGTAAAATAATCGCGCACCTTATGGTCGTCTTTGCAGAAGAAACGTCTTATAAGAACAAGCTCAAGCAGTGACGCGGCAATTGTAAGTGCGTAAGGCCTTGTCGATATGAACTGACTCATAACAATCCAGCAGAAAACCGAGGTGTTTATCGCCACATCGCGGTTCTTTATCTCCTGATTGCAATAAAGCAGCAAAGCAGCCAGAAGAATCAGATTGAAGACAATGCCCAAAACAAAAGTGCCGGTGAAGCCGCCCATACTGTACGCCATGTAGTTAATGACGTCACATAACCACTGCTGCACTATAGTCGGAACGCCCGGCTTAACAAGCCAGTACGCCGTCTGAGGCAGCTGTCTGTTGCTTACAATATACCGGCCGAGATCTATGAGAAAGTAAGAATCAGGATCGGGGTTATGAAGCAGAGCCTGCGCGAAAGTGTATATACCGAGCGCGGCAGCAAGAAGCACCTTGCTAAGAATATCCTTCGTCTCAGCTTTTTTTATTCTGTCCATGTATTGCGACTTGAATCAGATACGATCGCTCTTGCAGGATACAAACTTATAGCCCGCTTTCACGACGCTGTCTTCCATCAGAGCTTTGTCAGGCTCCTCATCTGACAGAATCACCGCGTTGCCGTCTTTGTGCGAGACGTCGACAGATATTGTCTTAACCGCGGCCTTTATCGCTTCGGTAACATGCTTCTCGCACATACCGCACATCATTCCTTCAATTACTGCGACAGTCCTGTACATTTCTTACACTCCTCATTCTCAAGTTTTAGTTTATTATACCCTATCAGAGCGTAAGAAACTTCGAAACATCTTCAAGAGAACCGACTATACAGTCAGACAGAGAACGCATCTCATCGTCAGGCATAATAAGGTCAGGAACCATGCAGGTGAACAGCCCCGCGCGCTTGCACGAACGGATTCCGTTATATGAATCTTCAAGTCCGATCGAGCGCGATGGAAGAGCGCCTGCCATTGCACACGCCTTGATGAATATTTCGGGATCAGGCTTGCATGCCTTTACTTCATCGCCGCAGATCATGCCGTCCAGAAGCACGTCGATACCCCAGAAATGCATCTCGTAAGTTACTGTGCAACGCGAAGTGGATGACGCCAGACATATCTTCATGCCGAGGTCACGCATCTGTCCCATAAGTTCCTTGACATAAGGCTTGAGCGGAACTTCACCCCTGTCGAACGCGTCAAGAAAAATTCTGCGTTTCTCCTCGAGAATCCGTTTGAGCGGGACTTCACTGCCATAGCGTTCAACAAATCTGTGATTTGTCGTCAGTGTATTCTGACCAAGTACGCTGTGCGCGAAGTCCTCAATTCCGACGAGTCCGTAGCGCGCGCCAACAGTCACCCAACTGGACAGGACGAACCGCTCTGAATCCAGAATCAGTCCGTCCATGTCGAAAATCGCTGCATCAAACCTTCGTTTGTTCAACCTTAAATCTCCATCGTTCCTTCAAATACGCGATCGCAGTTTCCTGTCATACTGACAGCATCGTCAGTGTAATTGACTATCAGATCTCCGCCCTTGAGAATTACCCTGATGTCTTCTCCCTTGCGGCAATGTCCGTTTATGCATGCCGCCACAACAGATGCGCAGGCGCCTGTTCCACATGCCATTGTCTCTCCTGATCCTCTCTCCCAGACTCTCATCTTTAGAGTGTGATCATCAATGACCTTGACAAACTCTGTGTTAACACGCTCGGGGAAAAGCTCCGAAGCATACTCAAAGCGCGGTCCGATTTTCTCGAGATCCATCACGTCAACCAGCTCAGAGAATACCACCGCGTGTGGATTCCCCATGGAAACGCATGTGATGTTATATTCCTCGCCGTCAATATTCACAGGCTTGTTGACAACCGAATCACCCTCAATATTTACGGGAATCAGTGACGGTTCAAGAACAGCCTTGCCCATATCTACTTTGACTCTCTTGACCACGCCATCGGCTGTCATCATCTCGAGCTTCTTTATGCCGGACTTTGTCTCGATTGTCATGTGCTTCTTCTTGTGACCGGCAATATCATACATATACTTGCCGACACAGCGGATGGCATTTCCGCACATCATTCCTTCCGAGCCGTCGAGATTATACATAATCATACGCGCATCAGCCACCTTGGAAGGCGCAATAAGCACAATGCCGTCACCGCCGACACCGAAATGCCTGTCGGACATGAATACCGATAATGACTCCGGTGAAGACACCATTTTTTCAAGACAATCTATATAAATGTAGTCGTTGCCCGCGCCCTGCATCTTAATAAAATCAATCTTCTTGCGCTTCTCACGCATATTGTTGATATCGACAAGCTCGGTATTGATCTCACTGTAACGGCTCATGAGTGAATCTGCGAGAGCATCCGCCGTATCAACTGCTGTAAGGCAAGGAATTCCAAGCATTACGGCGCGCCTGCGAAGCTTTACGGAATCACGTGCCGGCAGTCTGCCCTTGGCTGAAGTTGAAATTATGTAATTAACCTTGCCGCTCTCAAGAAGCGTCATGGTGTTGTTGTCGTCAGATTCATGAATCTTCGAGACCACTTTTACATCAAGTCCGGCCTGTGAGAGTGCTGTCGCGGTACCTGCCGTAGCATAGAGCTTAAAGCCCAGGGTATCGAACTTTTTGGCAATCTCAACAATCTCCGGTTTGTCGGAATCTCTTACCGTTACAAAGACTCCGCCCTTCTTATACATCTTGTAGCCGGCTGCCACAAGTCCCTTGTAGAGCGCCTCGGACAGATTGCGGCCTACACCCAGAACCTCTCCGGTAGATTTCATCTCAGGTCCCAGCTGCGTATCGACATCTGTAAGTTTTTCGAAAGAGAACACAGGAACCTTGACTGCCGTGTATGGCGACTGGCGGTAGAAGCCGGTGCCGTAATCCATATCGGCGAGTTTGCGGCCCAGGCTGACTTCTATCGCGACGTCTACCATCGGTATGCCGGTAACTTTGCTCATATAAGGTACAGTTCTCGAAGCGCGCGGATTGACTTCAATTACATAGATTTTGTTATCTTTCACAATGTACTGAATATTTACAATACCGGTTGAATTGAGCCCGTCGCAAAGAGCTATTGTCGTATCGGCAAGTCTTCTGTACATATCATCATAAATATGCTTTGCAGGATACATGGCGATTGAGTCTCCGGAATGGATTCCGGCTCTCTCAATATGCTCCATAAGGCCCGGAATCAACACGTCCTTGCCGTCGTAGATAGCGTCAACTTCAATCTCTCTGCCCTGGATATACTTGTCTATCAGCACCGGGTTCTCTATTCCCTGCGCAAGAATGATTCTCATGTACTCGTTGACATCCGCATCATTGAAGGCGATTATCATGTTCTGACCGCCAAGCACATACGAAGGTCTGAGCAGCACAGGATATTCGAGCGCATTTGCAGCCTTGAGCGCCTCCTCAAGAGTAAGTACGGAGAAGCCCTTAGGTCTGGCAATATTCAGACGCTCGAGAAGGTCATCGAACCTCTCTCTGTCCTCCGCCATATCTATTGAATCCGCAGATGTTCCTATAATATTGACATTGTTCTTCGCAAGTGTCTTTGTGAGCTTAATCGCCGTCTGTCCGCCGAATGCAACAACAACGCCGTAAGGCTTCTCCTGGTGAACAATGTTCATGACATCTTCAGGTGTCAGCGGTTCGAAATAAAGTCTGTCGCCTGTATCAAAGTCCGTGGATACAGTCTCAGGGTTATTGTTGACTATTACCACCCTGAATCCGAGCGAACGAAGCGCGTGTACACAGTGAACCGCGGCATAGTCGAACTCAATGCCCTGACCGATTCTGATAGGACCTGAGCCGAAAACCATAATCGTCTTCTTGTCCTTGTCCCCTGCCTGTTCGAAATCAGCCTCATTCTCTCCGCCTGATTTGTCAGAGTTGTATGTGGCATAGAAATACGGCGTCCTTGCGGCAAACTCTCCGGCACAGGTATCAACCATCTTGAATGTAGGCTCAAGCTTGTATTCAGGTGCCGTGCCGCAGATGCGCGTCAGTGCCTTGTCGGTAAACCCGAGTTTCTTGGCATGGAAATACTCTTCCTCAGTTAAGGTTCTGCCTGAACACTGATCTTCGAAATCAAGAAGATTTTTAATTTTCGAGAGGAACCACAGATCGATCCTGGTCTCCTCGTGAATCTTCTCTATGGTGACGCCGCGTCTGATTGCCTCTGACACATAGAAGATTCTCTCATCGGTGACCTTGACGCAGCCGGTCATAATGTCCTCGTCGCTCACCTGCGCGAGCTTCGGAAGACGAAGTGTATCAACCGATATCTCCGCTCCCCTTACTGCCTTCATGAGAGCACTCTCGAACGAATCCGAGATTGCCATAACTTCGCCGGTCGCCTTCATCTGTGTACCGAGATTGCGCTTTGCATAAACAAACTTGTCGAACGGCCACTTCGGGAACTTAACCGCCACATAGTCCAAAGCAGGCTCAAATGCCGCGTAGGTATACCCTGTGACACTGTTGACAATCTCATCAAGCCTGTAGCCCAGCGCAATCTTTGTAGCAACTTTGGCTATAGGATATCCTGTCGCTTTTGAAGCAAGCGCAGAAGACCTCGACACACGGGGGTTAACTTCGATTACGGCATATTCAAATGAATCAGGATTGAGCGCAAACTGACAGTTGCATCCGCCTTCAACGCCTAACGCCTCTATAATATTCAGAGAAGCTGTTCTGAGCATCTGATACTCTTTATCGGAAAGGGTGACGGCAGGGGCGATAACAATTGAATCACCGGTGTGAACGCCTACAGGATCAAGGTTCTCCATCGAGCAGACCGTGATGACGTTTCCGTCTTTATCTCTTACTACCTCAAATTCAATCTCTTTCCATCCGGCAATGCCGCGTTCAACAAGAATCTGGGTAATAGGTGAAAGGGCAAGACCGTTCCTGGCAATCTCGTGAAGCTCCTCCTTGTCAGCAGCTATTCCTCCGCCGGATCCGCCCAAAGTAAATGCCGGTCTGACAATTACCGGGTAACCGATGTAATCTGCAAATTCAAGTGCGCTGTCCAGATCTGTTACTACCTTTGACGGTATGCACGGCTGACCGATGGATTCCATCGTGTCTTTGAAAATCTGTCTGTCCTCAGCCTTGTCGATACATTCCGGAGATGATCCCAGAAGCTTGACATGATGCTGTTCAAGGAAGCCTTCCTTGGCGAGCTGCATGCAGAGTGTAAGCGCCGTCTGTCCACCGAGACCCGACAAAATCGAGTCAGGTCGTTCTGTCTCAATAATTCTCTTAACCGTCGTAAGTGTGAGCGGCTCGATGTAAATCTTATCCGCCATCGACTTATCGGTCATAATTGTAGCAGGATTTGAATTGACAAGAACAATCTCAATTCCGTCTTCTCTAAGCGCACGGCAGGCCTGTGTCCCCGCATAGTCGAACTCGGCTGCCTGACCAATTACAATCGGGCCTGAACCTATTACCAGTACTTTTCTAATTTTCTTGTCCAGTGGCATTGCTGTTCACCTCAACTTTCCATCATGTTTATAAATTCGTCGAAAAGGAAGTCCGTATCCTGCGGTCCGCCGCAGGCTTCCGGGTGGAACTGCACGGAGAACGCCGCTTCGTTCAGATATTTAAGTCCCTCATTCGTTCCGTCATTACCGTTAACGAAGAATTCCTTCGCCTGCGCGCTGTCTATACTTTCCTTGACAACCGCGTAACCGTGGTTCTGAGAAGAAATATAAACTCTTCCTGTCTCAAGGTTCTTAACGGGGTGATTGGCGCCTCTGTGCCCGTACTTCAGCTTGGTTGTCTCAAAACCGTGCGACAATGCCAGAATCTGATGTCCGAGACAGATGCCCATCGTCGGGATATTGAACGCACGCAGCTCCTGCAATGTCTTTATTGCCGCAACGTTATCGGTAGGATCTCCAGGACCGTTGGACAGGAAAAGTCCGTCCGGATCAATTTCTCTTACCTTCGCGGCAGACGTATCGGCCGGAACAAGGAAAACCTCGCATCCGCGCTTAAGAAGTGATCTTACGATATTCTTCTTTGTACCGTAGTCAAACATGACAACCTTGAACTTTACTTCTGTCTCAGGCTTGTAGTCGACAATTTCCTTAACGGTAACGTCTTCTACGGGGTTGACAATTCTGTATGCCCTGATGGCTTCAGGAGTGAACTCATCCACGGAATCGCAGATGGCACCGTTCATCGTTCCGTGTTCTCTCAGAACCTTTGTCAGCGCACGGGTGTCGATACCTTTGATCCCGGGTATTCCCTGCTTCTTAAGGAATGTGTCGATATCTGTCTCACAGCGAAAATTTGACGGGAAGCTGCAGGCTTCCCTTACGATGTAACCCGATACCGAAACAGTCTCACCTTCCATATCAGAAGTGATAATTCCGTAGTTTCCTATGAGCGGGAAAGTCTGAACGACCGACTGGCCTTTGTAACTTGCGTCTGTCAGTGTCTCAATGTATGCCGTCATGGAAGTCGTAAATACAATCTCAGATATTACGCTTCCTCCCGCGCCAAAGGCCTCGCCCTCATATACATTGCCGTTCTCAAGCACCAGGTATTTCTTCATAAAGCCACACATCCTTTCATATAAAAAAGGCTTTTTTCT
>Ga0116193_1003066_pt1 | contig 12255 bp, 10 predicted proteins | sample AD_UKC115_MetaG_FD_89892 | JGI IMG/M metagenome (GOLD analysis project Ga0116193, IMG submission 89892) | Active sludge microbial communities of municipal wastewater-treating anaerobic digesters from Hong Kong - AD_UKC115_MetaG | ecosystem: Engineered > Bioreactor > Anaerobic > Digestate... | reverse complement strand
GAGGGCCGCCCGCTCGGCGGCCTCACGCACCTGACGGTTGCTGCTGTCCAACTCGGGCAGATAGCGCCGCCGGCCGAACACGGTCGAGGTGTAGCCGTCCTTGCGGGCCTGCTCGACGACGGATTGGAGATAGTCGCGCACCCCGCCGAATCGGGCGAAGTACTGGTCCATCTGGGCCTTGGCCTCCTCCGTGGAGATCTTGAGCTGGGAAGCCAGGCCGTACGCACTCAGGCCGTACGCCAGGCCGTACGACATCGCCTTCACCCGACGACGCAATTCCGGTGTGACATCCGCGATTTCGACGCTAAAGGCCCGGGAGGCGACGAAGGAGTGGAGGTCCTCGCCGGTGTTGAACGCCTCGATGAGGCCTTCGTCGCCGGACAGGTGCGCCATGATCCGCATCTCGATCTGGCTGTAGTCGGCGGTCATCAATTCGGCGTAGCCCTGGCCCACGACGAAGCCGTCCCGGATCTCGCGTCCGGCTTCGGTCCGGATCGGGATGTTCTGCAGGTTCGGCTCGGTGGACGAGAGCCGGCCGGTGGCCGCAATCGTCTGGTTGAACGTGGTGTGGATCCGCCCGTCGGCCGCGGTGGCCGCGAGCAGGCCGTCGACGGTGACCTTGAGCCGGGTCTTGTCGCGGTGGGTCAGCAGGTGCTGCAGGAAGGGGTGGCCGGTCTTGTCGAACAGCGACTGCAGCGCGTCGGCATCCGTGGTGTAGCCGGTCTTGGTCTTCTTGGTCTTCGGCATTTCCAGTTCGTCGAACAGCACGACCTGCAGTTGCTTGGGTGAACCGAGGTTGATCTGCTTGCCGATGACGGCATAGGCGGCCTCCGCGGCGTCGCGGATCTGGTCGCCGAACTGGCTCTGCAGCTGGGTCAACAGGTCCAGATCGACCGCGATACCGGTGGTCTCCATGCCGGCCAGCGCCGACTGCACCGGCAGTTCCATGTCGACCAGCAACGACGCTGAGTCGATCCGGTCCAGCTCGGTGTCCAGCGCCTCGGCCAGGTCGATGACCGCACGGGCGCGCAGGATCAGCGTCTGCACGGCCTGATCATCCACGCCCTCTTCGTCATCGAGCAGCGAAAGCTGTTGCTGCTCAGGGGTATCCGCCCGCAGTTCGCGGCGCAGGTAGCGCAACGAGAGGTCATCCAGGGCGAAGCTGCGCTGCCCGGGACGCACCAGATAGGCGGCCAGCGCCGTGTCGGACGTAACCCCGGCCAGGGTCCAGCCGCGCCCGGCCAGGTCGTGCATTGCCAGTTTCGCCTCGTGCACGGCTTTCGGCCTGCCCTCGTCGGCCAGCCATTGTGCGAGTGCCGCCTCGTCCTCCGGGGTCAGTGCCGTGGTGTCGATGTAGCACCCTTCGCCGTCGGCCGCTGCCACCGCCAATGCGGTCGCGTCACCGTCGAAAGCCAGATGCGTGCCCACGACCGCGATCCCGGCCCGCTCACCGGCAGCGAGATGTTCATCGAGCCACGCACCGACGGCCCCGGGCGCCAGCGCGCCGCCGCGGACGTCGAACCCTTCGTCGACCTCGGGATCCGTCGAGGCCAGCGTGTCGAACAGCCGGTCGCGCAGCACCCGGAATTCCAGATCGTCGAACAGCCGGTGGATGTGATCGCGGTCCCACGGCTGCATCCGCAGCGTGTCGGGTGTCTGCGCCAGCGGAACGTCCTTGACCAGGTCCGTGAGCTCGCGGTTCAGGATCACCGAGGACAGATGCGCGCGCAGCGCGTCACCGACCTTGCCCTTGACCGTGTCGACGTTGTCGACCAGGCCCTGCAGCGAGCCGTACTCCACGATCCACTTCGAGGCCGTCTTCTCCCCCACACCCGGGATGCCCGGCAGGTTGTCACTGGGGTCGCCACGCAGCGCCGCGAAATCCGGGTATTGCGCCGGGGTCAGGCCGTACTTCTCGACGACGGCATCCGGGGTGAAGCGCGTCAGTTCGCTGACGCCCTTGCGGGGGTAGAGCACGGTGACGTCATCGCTGACCAGTTGCAGCGAATCCCGGTCGCCGGTGACCACCAGCACCCGGTAGCCCTGGTCCTCGGCCTGGGTGGCCAGGGTGGCGATCAGGTCGTCGGCCTCGAACCCCTGCTCGGCGAGCACGGTGATACCCAGTGCGACAAGAACTTCCTTGGTGATGTCGATCTGGCCGCGGAACTCGTCGGGCGTTGCCGACCGTCCCTCCTTGTACTCCGGGTACTTCTCCTTGCGGAAGGTCTGCCGGGACACGTCGAAGGCGGCGGCGATGTGCGTGGGACCTTCGTCGCGCAGCAGGTTGATCAGCATCGCCGTGAAGCCGTACACCGCGTTGGTGGTCAGGCCGCCCTTGGTCTTGAAGTTCTCGGCGGGCAGCGCGTAGAACGCCCGGAAGGCCAGCGAGTTGCCGTCCAGCAGCATCAGGGTGGGCTTCGTGTCAGAAGGCGCGTCGGCGACAGGGGCAGTCTTGGCGGGACTCACGGGCTCAACTCTAAGCATCGGGCCCGACAGCAGGCTCGGCTCCCGGTGGCCGGAACAAAACTGGAACACGTTTCAGTTTGGCCGCCGATCTCCGTTACGCTGACCGGGTGCCAGAAGCTACCGCGACCCAGCCCGCGATCGACGGCTGGTGGGATGTCGACGAGGCAGGACTTCCGCATCTGATCGGGTCGAAGTGTCCGCAGTGCGGGACCTACGTCTTCCCCCCGCGCGCCAACAACTGCCCCAACCCGGCGTGCGACAGCGACGTCCTCGAACCCGTCGCGCTCTCGCGACGCGGAAAGATCTGGAGCTACACCGAGAACCGGTATCCGCCGCCGGCGCCCTACCCGGCGCCCGATCCGTTCGAGCCGTTCGCGATCGCGGCGGTCGAGCTGGCCGACGAGGGCCTGATCGTGCTGGCAAAGGTGGTCGACGGCACGCTGGCCACCGACCTGGGGGTGGGCATGGAACTCGAGTTGGCCCTGACCCCGCTCTACGTCGACGACGACGGCGTCCAGCGGCAGACGTACGCGTGGAGGATCCCGTCAGGCGCTGTCGACGATGCAGCGCAAGGCACGAGCGATGAGGAGGAGCGGCGCCGATGAGCACGAGCCCCGATCCGCTGTACATCCTGGGCGCGGGCATGCACCCGTGGGGCAAATGGGGTCGCGATTTCACCGAGTACGGTGTCGTCGCTGCCCGGGCCGCCCTGGCCGAGGCCGGACTCGACTGGCGTCAGATCCAATTGGTGGCCGGCGCGGACACGATTCGCAACGGGTACCCCGGTTTCATTGCGGGGTCGACCTTCGCCCAGAAGTTGGGCTGGAACGGCGTGCCGGTCAGTTCGAGCTACGCCGCGTGCGCCAGCGGCTCGCAGGCCCTGCAGAGCGCCCGCGCGCAGATCCTGGCCGGCTTCTGCGATGTGGCGTTGGTGATCGGCGCGGACACCACCCCCAAGGGCGCGTTCGCCCCGGTTGGCGGCGAACGCAAGAACGACCCGGACTGGCAGCGCTTCCACCTGATCGGTGCGATGAACCCGGTGTACTTCGCGCTGCTGGCGCGGCGCCGGATGGATCTGTACGGCGCCACGTCCGAGGACTTCGCCCAGGTGAAGATCAAGAACTCGCGGCACGGCCTGCAGAATCCCAATGCGCGCTACCGCAAGGAAGCCACCATCGAGGACGTGCTGGCCAGTCCGGTGGTCGCCGATCCGCTGCGGCAACTCGACATCTGCGCCACCTCCGATGGCGCCGCAGCCCTGATCGTGGCCAGCGCCGATTTCGCCCGCAAGCACCTGGGCTCGCTCGACGGTGTGCCATCAGTACGTGCGATCAGCACGGTCACGCCTCGCTATCCGCAGCACCTACCCGAATTGCCGGATATCGCAACGGATTCCACCGCAGTGGTGGCCGCGCCCGAACGCGTGTTCAAGGACCAGATCCTGGACGCGGCCTACGCCGAGGCCGGCATCGGCCCAGAGGACGTCAGCCTGGCCGAGGTCTACGACCTGTCCACCGCACTCGAGCTGGACTGGTACGAGCACCTGGGGCTGTGTGCCCGGGGCGAAGGCGAGCAACTCCTGCGCAGCGGCGCCACCACCCTCGGCGGCAAGGTTCCGGTCAATCCGTCCGGCGGTCTGGCCTGTTTCGGCGAAGCGATCCCGGCCCAGGCCATCGCCCAGGTGTGCGAGTTGACCTGGCAGCTCAGGGGCCAGGCCATCGGCCGGCAGGTCGAGGGCGCCACCGTCGGCGTCACCGCCAACCAGGGGCTCTTCGGTCATGGCTCGTCGGTGATCGTCGCCAGATAATTCCTCCGGCGAGCGTGCATGTTGGTCCACCGACACGCCGCGCGGGCCGCACTTTTGTGCACCCTCGGCGGTTGAATGTTCGGTCATGGCCGAGATGGTGACGGTCCGTGTCAAACCGGGCAGCAAGAAGGGCCCGCTGGTCGAATGCGGTGACGACGGCGATCTGACGATCTATGTCCGGGAACGCGCCGTCGACGGGAAGGCCAACGCCGCCGTCGTCCGGTTGTTGGCCGAGTACCTGGGGGTGCCGCGCGAGCAGGTGAAACTGGCCTCGGGTGCGACGAGCCGGCTCAAGCGGTTTCGCATCGACTGACCCTGCCCGCGAGGGTGCGCAGAAGTACGGACGCAGCGGCGTGTCGGCGGGCCGACACGCACGCTCGCCGAGAATCAGGGCGCGTCGATGAGACGGCGGGTCGGCTCGCCGCGGTAGCGCGACGGCCGGCCCCCGATCCGGCAGGCGCGCCACATCAACCGTGCGGCCGGGTTCATCAAATCGACCTCGTAACAGAGCATTCGGATATCGCTGTACATGTCCTGCAACATCTGACGCGAGGCCGGATCACCGAAGAAGGCCTGCCGGCGGACCCCGCGCGGAATCCCCAGCTGCGCGAAGAAGCTCCGCGGCAGCACCAGGAATGCGCCGCAGAGCACTCGCATGACGAGCGGAACGTACAGCGACAACAGGAACCGGTCGAATCGAGGAATACCCGGCACGCTGCGACCAAGGTAGGAATGGGCGAACGAGATGTGCCGCGCTTCCTCGGCCACGTGGATCGCGACGATCCGCTCGAGTATCGGATGCGTCGGGGTGGCGTCGCGCAGGATGGCGGTCTGGGTGCAGTCGAACGGCACCTCGCCCGCCAGCACGCCGAAGAAGAACGAATTGGGCATCGGGCCGGCAGCCAGTGTCAGTGCCGGCGAGAGCCAGCGCAGCCACCGCGGCATTCCGTCGACGTCGGCCCCGGTCCGGTTCACCATCTCCTGGAACATCATCATGTGATTGCACTCTTCGACGGATTCGTGCACGCAGTACCGAAATTCGGGTGAACCGTTGGGCAGCCGGAATGTGTAGTTCATCAACCCGCGGACCAGAATGCTCTCGAACTGCATGGCCACCTTGGCGATATTGGCCTGTCGACATAGTCCGATCTCGATGCGCCTGCTCCGAGACTGCGCGAGATACCAGGGATGGCGTCCGAGCGCGTCGGTGCGCGGCAGGATCCAGCGCGGGTCGTCGGGTCCGACGCGGAAGTCGGGATGGTCCCAGTCGATGTCGCGGTAGGCCTGGAAACTGCGGCGCACCGAGCCCTGACACAGCGTTGCCAGGGTCTGCAGATACTCGGTGTCGTCGACGACTTCGCGGCGACGCCGTCGCCGGCGGACACTCCGTCGCCAGCCGAGACCGCAGACCATGATGAGGACCAGGGTCCAGCAAGTAATTGCTGCCAACTCCCCACCAGCCCCTCGGACTCGGTCACCGGCGAACCATCGCTCGGCGACAGCAAACAAATGCGGGAACAAACATACACGGCGATATGGCAGCGTGGCCAGCTTGAACGCTCCAAGAATCTGTGACACCCCACACCACGAGCTCGAAGTCCGACCATGTTTCAGCTACGAAAATATTGACAGTGCCGACAGTGTGCGGCAGCAATATGAAATTTGCTGGACTCAGGCAACGCCCAGATAGGCCGCGCGCACGCTGTCGTCGGCCAGCAGATCCCGCGCCGGCCCGGACCGGGTGACCGTGCCCGTCTCGAGGATGTAGGCCCGGTCGGATCGGCTCAACGCCTGCTGGGCGTTCTGCTCGACCAGCAGGACCGTGGTGCCCTGCTTGTTGATCTCGGTGATGATCTTGAAGATCTGCGAGATCACCATCGGCGCCAGACCCATCGACGGCTCGTCCAGCAGCAGTACCTTGGGCCGGGCCATCAGCGCCCGGCCGATGGCCAGCATCTGCTGCTCCCCACCCGAGAGGGTGCCACCAACCTGCGAGCGGCGTTCGGCCAACCGCGGGAAGGTTTCGAATACCCAGTCCAGTCGTTCGTCGTGTTGCGCCTTGTTGTCGAATGTCCGCCCGTAGCAACCCATCTCGAGGTTCTCGACAACCGTCATACCGGGAAAGACCCCACGGCCCTCCGGGGCCTGGATCAACCCGTCGATGACCCGCTGGTGCGGTTTGACCCGAGAAACATCCCGACCGTCGAACCACACCGACCCCGAGGTCAGCGGCCGCAGACCGGAGATCGCCCGCATCATCGTGGTCTTGCCGGCCCCGTTGGCGCCCAGCAGGGTGACCAACTCCCCCTCCCGCACCAACAGCGAAACCCCGTGCAGCGCTTCGATTCTGCCGTAGTTCACCACGACATCGCGGACCTCCAGCAGCACCCTGCGGTCGTCACTCGAGTTCGTCATCGGGCACTCCCAGGTAGGCGGCGATCACCGCCGGATCCTCCCGGATCTCGGCGGGCAGTCCGTCGGCGATCTTGCGGCCGAACTCCAGCACCACGATCCGGTCGGTCACCCCCATCACCAGACGCATGTCGTGTTCGATGAGCAGCACCGTGTAGCCGTCGTCGCGGATCGCCCGGATCAACTCGATCAGGGCGGCCTTCTCGCTCGGATTGAACCCGGCGGCAGGCTCGTCCAGGCAGAGCAGTTTGGGCTCGGTGGCCAGTGCTCGCGCGATCTCGAGGCGCCGCTGGTCGCCGTAGGGCAGGTTCTTGGCCTTCTCCTCGCCGCGGTGGGCGATCCCGACGAATTGCAGCAGCGCGGCGGCCTTCTCGATGGCGCTGTGCTCCTCCCGGCGATGCCGCGGCGAGCGCAGAACGGCCCCGGGCACCGACGTTCGGTGCCGCGCATCGGTGGCGACGACGACGTTCTCGAGCGCCGTCATCTCACCCCACAGCCGAACGTTCTGGAACGTCCGGGCGATCCCGCGGCGGGTGATCTGATGACGCTTGATCCGGCCCAGCGGCTCACCGTCGAAGGTCACCGAACCGGATGCCGGCCGGTAGACCCCGGTGATGGCGTTGAAGCAGGTGGTCTTACCGGCGCCGTTGGGTCCGATGAGTCCGAGGATCTCCCCCCGCCGGATCTGGAAGCTCACCGAATCCAGCGCGGTCAGGCCGCCGAACTTGACGGTCAAATCGGTTGTCTCCAGCAGGACCTGACCCTCGGCGACGTTGACATCGCGGTGCAGGGCGGCCATCTCCTCGTCGATGACGGGCGTGTCGTCCGCGTGCTCGTCCGGTGCAGTCATGCGGCCGCCTTGGAACCCGGTCCGCCGGATGCGCCCTTCAACAGTGCACGTGCCCGCTTGCCGTAGGCCAGCAGCTGCTGGCGCACCGGGAACAGGCCCTGCGGCCGGAAGATCATCAGCAGCACCAGCGCCAGGCCGAAGAACAGGTACTTCAGATCGCCCAGATTCACCCCGAACAGGTGCACGCCCATCAGCCGGTTGGGCAGGTAGACGATCACGAACGCGCCGAAGATGACACCCAGCTTGTTGCCCTGCCCGCCGAGCACCACCGCCGACAGGAAGAGCATCGAGTTGATGATGTTGAAGTTCGTGGGGATGACGAACTGAACCTGGCCGGCATACAGCGCGCCGGACAGCCCGCCGATGCCGGCACCGATGACGAAGGCCCACAGCTTGAACTTGAACGTGTTGACGCCCATCATCTCCGCGGCGTCCTCGTCCTCCCGGATCGCCACCCACGCCCGTCCGACCCGGCTGCGCTCGAGGTTGCCGACGATGAGCAGGACCACCGCGACCAGGACCAGACCCAGCCAGTACCACCAGGTTCCGTAGTTCGAATTGCCCATGGCGTTACCGGCCGAGAAGTAGCCACCGGGAACGCGATCCTCGCCGAAGCGCGGGTAGGCGATGCCGCCGAGACCGCGCGATCCGTTGGTGACGTCATTGAGGTTGTCCGCCAGCAGCCGGATGATCTCACCGAAGCCCAGGGTCACGATCGCCAGATAGTCGCCGCGCAGCCGGAGCGTCGGGAACCCGAGAATGAGGCCGGCCAGCGCGGTGAAGGCCATCGCCAGCGGCACGCACGAGAGCCATGCCCAGTCCTTGCTGAACATCCCGTGCGCACTCAGCTGGTTCCACGGGCTCTGCGGACTGGTCAGCAGCGCCACCGTGTAGGCGCCGACGGCATAGAACCCGACGTACCCCAGGTCGAGCAGACCCGCCTGGCCCACCACCACGTTGAGCCCGATCGCCACCAGGGCGATCATCGCGAACTGGGCCATCACCCCGTCGAAGCTGACCCCGGGGGTGTTCAGGAAGGACGGTGTGTAGATGGGCAGCAGCGCCATCACCGCGAATCCGATGACGCCGAATCCCCACTTCTGCACCCGGGTCAGTTCATCCCACCAGGTGCGCAGGCCGTCACCGGGTGCCGAGAACATCCGGGCCGCTTGATGTTTCGGGGCGGTCATACGCGCGCCTTCCCGAGGCTCTCACCCAGGATGCCGGTGGGCCGGATCAACAGCACCAGGACCAGCAGCACGAAAGCGACGACGTCGCGCCACTGGGTGCCGAACAGCATCTGGCCGTAGTTCTCCATCACGCCGAGAATCAACCCGCCCAACAGGGCGCCGCGCAGGTTCCCGATACCGCCGAGGACGGCGGCGGAGAATGCCTTGATGCCCAACAGGAATCCGCCCGAGTAGATGATTCCCTGCGGCACCTTCAGGGTGTAGAGCAGCGCCGCCGCCCCGGCGAGCAGTCCGCCGATGAGGAATGTCGTCATGATCACTCGTTCCCGCGACACCCCCATCAGCGTGGCCGTCGTCGGGTCCTGCGCAACCGCACGGATGCCGCGGCCGAACTTGGTGCGGTTGATCACGATGTCGGTCAGCAGCGCGAAAACCAGTGCGGCCCCGATGATCACGAGCGTCACGTTGCTGACGTGGGCGCCCAGCACCGTGAACTGCACCTTCGGTTGCACCAGGATGATCGGCTGCTGCGCGTTGTTGCCGCCGTAGCCGTGGATGAGCTGCGGCAGGATGAAGTGCACGAACTCCTGGATCACGAAGGACATTCCGATCGCGGTGATCAAGAACGTCAACGGCCGGGCATTGCGGCGCCGCAGCGGCCGGTAGGCCACGAATTCCAGTCCGACAGCGGCACTTCCGGACACCAGCATCGCGAACAGCATCGCGATGCCCAGGTAGAACACGGTCAGCAGGACACCCTTGTTGTAGGCGTTGCCGCTGGGGGTGAACCCCAGGATCATGTCGAGGCAGAAGTAGGCGCCGAACATGCCGAGCATGAAGATCTCGGAGTGGGCGAAGTTGATCAGCCGCAGCACCCCGAACACCAGCGTGTAGCCGACGGCCACCAAGGCGTAGATCGAACCCCAGGACAGGCCGTCGATCGTCAACTGCCAGAAGCTCTTCAGCAGCCCATCGACATTGAAGTTGATGTTGGCCGCCAGACAGGCGTACTGGTTCAGGCAATCGGCCGTCATCCGGTGGCGGGCTCCTTCAGCTGGTGGAAGTGCAAGACGCGCCCGAGGCCGTCGGGTCTCGGGCGCGTCTCACGCGTATGTGGTTACTGAACCTTGTAGATCCAGACCATGGCGTCGGTCAGTTCACCGGTGTCGGTCCACTGGTAGTGGCGCGCCACGCCCTGGCCCTGGTAGTTGCGGACGAAGTCCAGCAGGTCCGCGCGGGTGATCTTGCCCGAGTCGATGCCCTTGAGCATGATCGTGCCGAGGTCGTAGCCCTCGAGGCTGTAGGTGCCGGCGTCCTGGCCGAACTTCTCCTTGTAGTTCTTGGCGAAGTCGCCGGTGGCCGGGCTGCACGGGCAGGACAGGATGGCGTCCTTGGCGGACTGACCGGCCTGCTTGACGAACTCGGGATCCTTGGTTCCGTCGGCACTGGCGAACGTGCCGGTGAAGCCGCCGTCGCGCAGCTGCTGCACGAACGGTGCGGCCTCGGCGTAGTAACCGGAGTAGAACACGGCCTCCGGCGAAGCGCCCTTGACCTGGTTCACCGCGGCCGAGAAATCCTTGTCGCCCTTCTTCACCGAGATATTGCAGGACGCGTCCGCCACGCCGGCGAGTGTGTCGCGCACGACCTTGGCCAGACCGAGGCCGTAGTCGGTGCTGTCGTCGACGACGCAGACCTTCTTGTACCCGAGGTTGTTCTTCAGGTAGTTGGCGATCGACTGACCCTGCACACCGTCGTTGGACAGGCCACGGAAGAACGTCTTCCAGCCCTGCTCGGACAGCGTCACGTTGGTGGCCGACGCCGTGGTGGCGGCCAGTCCGGCCTGGTCGAAGATCTGACCGGTGGCCTTGGTCTCACCCGAGAACGCCGGACCGATCAGGCCGATGGTGAAGGCGTCGTCGACGATCTGCGGGGCCACCTGGGTGGCCTTCTGCGGGTCGCCCTCGGTATCGAAGGTCTTCAGCTGGACCTGGCATCCGGGATTGGCCGCATTGTGCGCGTCGACGGCCATCTGCACACCGTTCTTGATGTTGACGCCCAGGGCGGCGTCGGCGCCGGTCAGGGCGCCGGCCATCGCCAGCGACACCGGCGGGCAGGTGGCCTTGCCGTCGCCGGCGGGGTCGACAGGGGTGGATCCGGCGGGGGGTTTGACCTCGGCGCCGTTCTGGTCGATCGGAATCTGTTCGACGATCTTGAGGTCGCTGGCCTCCGCGGTACTACCGCCGCCGCCGCTGGACTGCGACTGCTGCTGGCAGCCGGCGACGCCGAACGCCAACAGGGCTGCCGAACCGAGAACCACCGCACTTCGCATTGTGCGACCGCGCACTATCCACCTCCAGGTAAGTGTTCACGAAGGCCCCGACGGGCCTGGCCGGCCCCCCAACGCTTCGGAAAGAACATAGCCAACCGGCGACGTAATCGCGTGGTGTTGGCGCAGGCGTGCCGTCGCGTCGAACGGCAGGCAGGGCAAAGGCAGCGGTCAGCGCGGTCAATGAGGACAGAACGGCGCGACGGGAAACGCAGTGTTAACGCGCCCCGTCGGCTCCGACGGGCTGTCTATGGCGTGTCGGGGGCACCCTCGGCAGCGGGATCCAGCGTCTCGAGGACCACCTCGGCCACCCGCTTCATGGTGGTGCGACGGTCCATCGCCGCGCGCTGGATCCACTTGAACGCCTCCGGTTCCGACATGCCCTGCTTGGCCTGCAGCAGTCCTTTGGCGCGTTCGACCAGCTTGCGGGTCTCGAGACGGTCGCCCAGCGTGGCGACCTCCTTCTCCAGCGCGGAGATCTCGCTGAACCGGGTGACCGCAAGCTCGATGGCGGGGATCAGATCGCTGATGGAGAACGGCTTGACCAGGTACGCCATCGCGCCGGCGTCGCGGGCCCGCTCGACGAGGTCGCGCTGGGAGAAGGCGGTGAGCACCACGATCGGGGCGATGCGCTTCTCGGCAATCTCCCGGGCGGCGTCGATGCCGTCGCGACGCGGCATCTTGACGTCCATGATGACCAGATCGGGGGTCAGCTTCTCGGCCAGCTCGACCGCCTCCTGGCCGTCACCGGCCTCACCGACGACCTCGTAACCCTCCTCGCGCAGCATCTCGGCGAGGTCGAGCCGGATCAGCGCCTCGTCCTCGGCGATGAGTACGCGGTGTGCGGGGGCCTCGGCGGCGTCGGTGCTCATCGGCCCATTGTCGCGCAGTCGGTTCACGATCACCCGCCACGGGGCCGACGATGTCGCCGGGGCGATCATCTATGGTGGTTAGTCGCGCGCGCCCTCGTATCCCAATTGGCAGAGGAAACGGATTCAAAACCCGTGCAGTGTGAGTTCGAGTCGCACCGAGGGCACCAGGACTGACCGGGCTACCCGCCGACCCGCAGCGCGGCCCGTGAGCTCAGGCCCACTCGCCGAATGTCGTTGTCGTAGTGCGCCAGTACCCGCGGATCCATCACGCGGCGCCACAGTGGCGGAACGAGCGCGAGCAGCACCATGGTGCCGTAGCCGGCCGGCAGTTG
>Ga0116193_1003064_pt1 | contig 12260 bp, 11 predicted proteins | sample AD_UKC115_MetaG_FD_89892 | JGI IMG/M metagenome (GOLD analysis project Ga0116193, IMG submission 89892) | Active sludge microbial communities of municipal wastewater-treating anaerobic digesters from Hong Kong - AD_UKC115_MetaG | ecosystem: Engineered > Bioreactor > Anaerobic > Digestate... | reverse complement strand
TCTAAAAAGCTTAAAGGGCTTATTATATGCGGCGAAAAACATTTCGAAATAAAAAAACCGAATGAATATAACAAAATATACGCGGAAATTTACGATAAAGTAACTAAAACGCCGCTAATGGAAAAATATCACGAGCTCGGAACTCCTAAAAATGTTATACCGCTTAATAAAATAAATGCGCTGCCTGCATATAACCTGAAAAAGACGAATTATGAATTCGCGGAGGCCATATCAGGCGAGGCTTTTGCTGAAAATGTGCTTTTTCGAAAGGTATCCTGCGCAGGCTGCCCTATAGGCTGTATTCACGTGGGAAGCATGAGGCGCCTTTTTGATAAAGGCTATGAATACGAATCGGCGGCGGTCTCATACGACCATGAGCTTGTTTTCTCCCTCGGAAGCGAGCTTGGCATAAAAACACCCAATGAAGTTTTAACCCTTATATTCGAATGCGAAGAAATGTGCCTGGACGCTATTTCCGCCGGAGTAATCCTGGGCTTTATAACCGAGGCGCTTGAAAAAGGCGATATTACAACGGCCGACTCGATTATCGACTATAAATTCGGCGATACCAACGCTTATGTAAAAGGCATAAGGCTTATAGCCAATCCGCCTAATGAATTCTACAAGAAAGTCGGCGCCGGGCTTTCGACATATACGAAGTCGAGAAAAGATAAAACTTATGATTATGCAATTCAGATGGGCGGCCTTGAAATGGCCGGATATTTTACCGGACCTGCGCACATTTTAGGTCAGCTGACCGGAGTGCGGCATTCACACGTCGATAACGCCGGATATTCAATAGACCAGAAGCTGAAGGAATTAGTGCCAAAAACAATAGCGCAGAAAGTATTCGACGAGGAACTGATAAGATCGGTTTATACCTCGCTTGTAATATGCATGTTCGCGCGCGAGGTTTACGACTTAGACACCGTTTGCAGGGCGCTTGCTGTAATAGACCTTCCTTTTACGCCAGATGATCTTAAAACGCGCGGCCGCGAAATTTTAAAAATTAAATTTGAGACCCGCAAAAAAATGGGATTTGATGTTGACGCCCATCCGCTTGCCAAAAGATTTTTCGAGGTCCAGACACCGCACGGAATTATCAAGGAAGAACTTATGAACGAAGTGATAAAAGAATATAAAAACATAGTCGACGATTTCATGAAAAAATAAGCCGAGTCAGTCATGAACAGGAGTTCATTAAATCATGGTGCAAATACTCAAATTCATCGAAAAATGCGTTTACGTTGTATTAATACTGTTTATTATAAGATTGTTTTTCATGCCGACTTTTAACCGGCCGCACCCGGTCTCTAAAAAGAGGATGTGCATAAGCTGCATGAAAACTATCGAAGGCGCAGCGGAGCTCTACAAAATAGAAGCCGGAACGGATGAAGCGAAACTGAATATATTTTTTAAAACGCCTGAAAAAATAGTTGAAATACTTACTAATGAAGGCTACTTAAAAACTGCTCCGCGATGTCCGGCCGCCGGCAGATATAAAGTTTTTGAAATACCGGATGGTCAGAGCGGCACGAAATTCGACGTCAGCTGCGATATCCACGGCGATCTTTCCAAGCAGGACGGTGCGCATAAAACCATGGGAGAAAATTAAAACATGATACAATTTTTAAAATTCCTTGAAAAATGCCTTTATGCAATAATAATAATTTTTATAATAACGATGTTATTATTTCCTTCCCCGTACAAGCCGAGAGTTGGCGCCAAAAAAAAGGCATGCGTTTCAAATATGAAAACCATAGAAGGCGCGATGGAACTTTTCCAAATGGAAAACTCACCTAACGCGGCTAAAATGGCTTTAATTTGCAAAGCACCCGAAAAGACCGTTGAAAACCTTGCAAAAGAAGGATATTTAAAAGTCGTTCCGCGCTGTCCGAGCGCTGAAACTTATAAGGCCATTATGTTGCCTTCCGCCGATAAAAAAAGCGCTTTTAAGGCTGAAATAAGCTGTAATATCCACGGCGCTCTGGATAAACAGGACGGCGAAGACAAAAATAAAGGACTCTAATACAGACGCTGAAATAAAAAAATATTGAATTTTAATTAATATGGAGCATTTATGAGTTTTAAGCGAAGTCGTAAAACCTTACGTATAAAACATTTACCCGCCTTTATATTCATTTTATTTTTATTGTTTTTCAATATAGAGGCGTGCGCGGCGGCTGAGATAAAAATCAATGACGGCCGGCTGGCGCTAAACTCATCTGAGAATGAAATAAAAGCACATCACGATATGAATATAAATCCATCAGACGGCGCGGAAGGATTTTTCAAATTATTAAAAAAAAGCGTAAATACCCCGCCTGAAGAAAAATCATCAAAATCAAACAATGAAGCTCTTATGCGCGCACTCAATTCGAACGACACGGCTGAAATAAAAAATTCGATATTAAAATTAAAAGAAGATAAAAACTTAAAGTCGGAATTAAATGAAGCGTTGTTTTATTCGGCAGCCAAAGAAGCCACGGCCGCAATAGAAATCCTGCTTAATGCAGGCGCCGACATAAATTATAAAGACAGTAACGGTTTCAGCGTATTAATGCACGCGGCGGCTAACAATAAACCCGACAGCGTCAAACTTTTAATAAAACGCGGAGTCAAGCTTAATGAAGTTAACTATTACGGAATGACGGCTTTGATGTGCGCGGCCGGCAAAAATTCGACAGAATGCGCGGAATTACTTATAAATGCGGGTGCGTCAGTCGAGGCGCAGGCGCCGCTTAACGGCATAAACGCTTTTATGATAGCAGTCGGGGCTAATAATATCGATACGGCTAAACTTCTTATAAAAAAGGGCGCAAACATGAACGTGCGCGCAAAAAATAACCGCACTGCGCTTATGCTTACAACACAGTACGGTTACAAATCGCTTTATAAAATATTAAAAGATGCGGGCGCCATAGAATACCCTTATATAGAGCCTGATTATAAATAAAATTTAGTTTTGCGCATAAAAAATACTAAAAAATAAGTGTTTGCAAATTTATCTAAATTTAATTTTAATTTTAAAACTTAAGCCCGGAAATAACTCCAGCTACCGGCCCCTTATTTTGAACATTACTTTTATTCATTCTATAACGTAAATATTTTGAACCCTATTTTTTCACATGCTGTCAATGCGCATTCAGCTTTTTGCGCAAGATCCTCTACGCGGTGCGCGTCAGATCCGATCGAAATTTCCTTTATTCCGCAATCTTTAGCAATTTCAAGAATTTTTTCGACCGGATTAATTATGTTAAGGCCGTTTCTAAACAGCGCCAAATTGATTTCAAGCGCCATGCCTTTCTCCGCCATCTTGGTAAACATTTTTTCGAAATGCGCGGCCGGGATCTTCGAATCATCGCCGAAATCAGGATTAATTCTGGCCCCATAGCGCCTGTAGCCTTCGATATGAGCGATACTTCTGAATAATCCCGAATCGATTGTTTTTTCAACGTTCGCAAAGTACGAATTATAAAAATCGACAGGTTTCATCAGTCTGAAAATTTCATCGGCTTCCTTCGGAACCATTATGTCGAGATCGCCTTCTACAAGATGAACCGAACCGAGAAGAAAATCAAATTCATACTCTTCCGTCAGGCGTTTTTTTAATGCGTCGTGTATTTCAGGCGCGTAGTCCACTTCAAGTCCGGCAAAAACGCGCAAACCACGGCCTGCATATTTTTTATCCGCCTTACGCACCTCCGTTATATAATCTGCAAGCCAATCGCCCGTTACCGGAAATCTTTTTCCGTTTTTACGGACATATCCGTATTTTTCGATAACCGCCGGAACGGTTGTGTAATGCGGCGTAAAGCATATCTGCTTGAGGCCCAATTCCAGAGCGCGGCGGCAATAATCCTCGATAGGCTCATGCGTCGCGTCGAACGAGTAATTCGGATGAACATGAAAATCAACTTTTGGAAATTCTGACATTTAAGTTAAATCCGGCCTTTCTATATCTATTAATTTATTAATCTGAAATAATATTCGATTTTAAAGTAAAAAAAACAATAAAAGCCGATTATTTATATAATAAACCGCCCGGCAGTAATTAGTTTTTATAAATCAAAACGGCGAATATCAATACGCAAACATTTCAAAATCGTTTTTTCAGATCAAATTACAATGGTTTTTTATATTATATTGTTGTATTACAAACCAGCCATAAGCGCTTTTAATTTTTAAAAAATATCGATATAAATTTGAGCTTCTGGCCGCTAACTTTATTGTTAAATATTCCGTGCGTCGAACCGGAATGGCATATAAACGAGTCGCCGGGGCCTATTTCAAATTTATTTCCGTTTAATATTCCAAAACCGCGGCCTTCTATAACGAGGTAAAACTCATCCTCGCCGTCATGACGATGCTCCGGTATTGTCGCGCCCGGTTCCATTTCATTCAAGTTAAGGGCATTAAAGCGAAGTTTCGATGAATTTTCATTCAGATAATAGCGCGCCACTATCTCGCCTTCGCCGCCTCTTACATTTTTATTGATTTTGCATTCGACGTCATCATACATTTTAATCATTTCAAACTGCCCCCGCTTTAGATAAAATTTAAACATTATTTATTAAATGAACAATAATCCGAGACAGCTCCAATGGCCATTATCAAATTATAGTCCCGGCTATAACTAAAATATCCATTTGAAATTATCTTACGCCAAGCTGCACTTCAAACAGCCTGTTCCATGGAAATTCAGGAATTATATTGTTAATCAGGAATTCGCCGAGATATTTATCGGCGAAGCCGATGAGCAATTCCCTTAATTTTATTTTAGCTTGAAATTCTATGAGCCCTATATGTTCGCGCGGTAAATTGCGCGGTTTTAAATATAATTCATATATCTGCTTCCTGAAATTAGCCTGATAAGCCCACTCATCGAGGTAGCGCAACGCCAGCATCCTGTTTTTTTCATGCGGTCGCATCCATGACGACAAAATCCCCTGGCCGACAGCGTAACCTATTGTATTACCGGCCGTGTTCCAGCCGGCATAAGCTGAAATTTTGGCTAGAAGGCTGTTTTCGTGAAGCATTATCATAAGCGCGTTATCCGAGCCGTTAGCAAACGCGACATCGGCTATCGAAACCCTTCTGCCTTTTAAAACACTTTTTTTTACGGAGCTCACAAAAACCTCGAGCGATGAAGACGCGTTCATTTTATTAGAAATATCTTCCGCGCCTTTTGTGACGCCGTTAAACGGCGTGTTCACATATAAAACCATATCGGCTTTACTTTCATTCTCGCACGTTTCGGCATAAGCCGCCGCGATATGCGCCGCGATGTTATGTTTTATAGCATAATCCTCATAGGCCGGCACCGTTTCAGGCCCCGGGCCGTCGGAGTATTTTACGAATACGGAAGTTTTTTTATCTCTCATTTCACCTGCGCAGCGCGCCAAAAGAACCATTCCAAGTTCGTCTGCGCCCATGAACGATATGAATCTTTCGCGGCTTATACCTTCGGCATATTTAGCCAGAATTCTATATTCAAGCCGCGACTGCGAATAGGGATAGCAGTCGTCGCGGCATAATATGAAATAATCTATTTTTCCGCTTCTCGCTATGTCTATCATTTTTTTGTTTATCGCGAGATTTTTTTCGCGCCTTGCGAACCAATCTTCAAGACAATTTTCCGGAACTTCTTTATTCAAATTCGAAAGCTCGACCTGCTCGGTTTCGCTCAACTTCTGCTGCATCGCCTTATCGTTTAAAGCCGTTATCTGAAAAATTTTAGGCCCGAATTTTTCATAATACGCCGGTTCGACGCCGCCGCGGCTGGACTTTGGCGTGCGCATGATAGTGTTAAACACATATACCTTAACGTTCGGATTTATTTTTTTGATTTCATTGAATTTTTCCGCATTTTTTTCAAGGCACTCAACCGGCTGCATATGTATCCGCGAAGGCACAAGGCCGCCATATATCATGGTATCGCCGGATAACATTATAGAATCCGCATATTTTACATTCTCCAGAAGCCAGTTCCATATTTTATCGGTATCGCCCGGCACGGTTATTTTCGGCAAATATTCATAAGGCGTGCATATCAGATTAAAACCGGCGGCATCGGCCGTCTGTTTTACATATAAAAGATTCACGGGCCGGTCATCCATCGGCACGTAAAGAATGTTGTCGCATCGCTCGTTTAGAACCCCGGCGCTGCAATCAGATGTAACCGCCGAAAATGCGGCCGCAAAAATAAAAACAAAAATAAATAAAAACTTAAATGACCTGATTTTAAATGAATAATAATTCATTTTTTCGGCCCCTCCTTAAAATATTATCGATTATTCCATTTCGCCTTTCAATGTCCTTGTCATAAGCGATATTACCGATTCCTGCGGCGGTTTGCCTTCGTATAATATCCCGTACATTTCGTTTATGACGGGCAGCTCGACCTTTTCTTTCCTGCCGAAAAGGTAGCACGCTTTAGCGGTATGAATGCCTTCCGCTATGCCTGTTATCAATTTTTGCGCCTGCTCGCACGTATTGCCGAGCGCTATTTTTTCACCGAGCGTCCTGTTTCTAGAAAATTTAGAATAACTCGTGGCAAAAAGGTCGCCGATCCCGGAAAGCCCGTAAAATGTCTCCGGATTAGCCCCCTTAAACTGTCCTATCCTTATCATCTCGCGCAGCGCGCGCGTCAGATACGCCGATTTTGTATTATCTCCGTAGTTCAGCCCGTCGCAGATTCCGGCGCCTATAGCTATTACGTTTTTAAGAGAACCGCCGAGCTCGAGGCCTATTACATCCTGCGAAGTATAAACCCTGAACCTTTTATTCGCCAGCATAAGCTGCACGCTTTCGCGCAGCTCCTTAGATTCCGAAGCTACGACCGTAGTCGAAGGAAGCCCCGCCGCGATTTCCCTGGCCAGGTTCGGGCCTGAAATTACCGCGACATGATTTTTCGCCGCCCTGCAATCGTAATTTCCGGATTTAACGAGCTCATCGGTTATTATTTCAGAAATGGTAGCGAATGTTTTCTCCTCGATACCTTTAGTCACTGAAATTATTTTCGCGCCTTTCTTCAAAAACGGGATTAGCTGTTTTAAGACTGTTCTGACGGTATGCGATGGACTCGATATTATAATGAACTCAGATTCACTTACCGCCTCCGAAATATCGCTCGTAGCGTAAACGCCTGACGGTATTTCAATACCGGGCAGGAATTCGCGGTTTTCACGAAATTTATTGATATCTTCGGCGGTTTCTTTTTTGTACGCCCACACCTTCACAGGAATCCGGTTCTGGCTTATCATAACAGCCAGCGTGGTCCCCCAGGCGCCTGCGCCTATCATGGAAACTTTGGCAATCATTTATTATCATCTTCCTTTTTGCAGCCAGAAGTAATTTTAAGCTCGCGGCCGTTTATTAAATTTATAATGTTCTTTTTGTGCATGCAAATTACGAGAATTGATATAACAGCGGAAATAAAGACAAGCAATGACGACGATTTATCGGCAAAATAAACCAGGAACGGAAGCGCCGCCGCGGCCGCTATCGAGCCTACCGATGCCATTTTCGTGGCGAGAACAAGCGCGATCCATATAATTATACAAATAATTCCGGCTTTCGGAGTAAGCGCCAGAAACACGCCGCCGCTAGCAGCGACGCCCTTGCCGCCCTTGAAGTTTAAAAATACGGTGAACACATGCCCCAATACCGCAGTCAGGCCGATCAAAAATAATATAATTTCAAAATCAGGGCCGTTTGCCGCTCTTTTGGCCAGATAAACGGGGAAAAATCCTTTCATTATGTCAATCGCCATGACCATGACGCCTATTTTCTTTCCTAATACTCTGAAAGCGTTGCTGGCGCCGACATTTCCGGACCCTACCTGACGTATATCTATACCCTTAAAAAATTTTCCGAATAAAAAGCTCGTCGGAATGGCTCCGCAAAAATACGCTAAAATAAAATAAAAAGCCATAGAAAAATTAAAATTTTCCAATTTTTTTACTCCGATACAATAATTTATCAGATAACAATGATATTTTAAAAATTATTTACAATTAACGCGCGCATATAACCGCCGCGCTAAATTAAAATATCATTATATTCCAATTTAGCGCGGATTATTTTATTTAAAAGCAATTACTGATTTTTGGAGGCTTTTGACATACTGGTCTTGAAATTAGCCCTTATCGGATAGCCTTCGAAGTGAAACGCCTGCCTTAATTTATTTTTTATATATCTTTCGTAGGCCGACGAGACAAGCTTAGTATTGTTGACGAATAAAACGAAAGTCGGCGGCGTTTTAGCAACCATCGTCGAATAGTAGATTTTAAGCATCCTTCCCTTGAATGAAACCGGCGGATGCAGTGAAATTATTTCAGTGATATAAGAATTTAGCATGGAAGTCGTAATTTTGGAATTGACGACAGCCTCATATATCCTTATCGCCGTTTGCAGCGGCTCGAAAACGTTAAGATTTTTCATCGCGCTGACGAAGCACTTAGGCACATGCGCAGAATCAGGAAACTCGTTATGCAAATAATTTATAAGGTCCTGTTTTACGCTTTCAAGGTCTTTGCCCTTGATCATATCGATTTTATTGAACGATATAACAACGCCCTTGCCGTTTGTCAAAGCCACATCGAGTATGTGCTTATCCTGAAAAGTGATGCCCTTTACCGCATCTATCATTATTATAGCCACGTCGCATTTCTCAAGTGTAGCTATCGCGCGGTTCACCGAAAAATACTCCACCTTATCATAAGCCGAAGTATTTTTACGGATACCTGCCGTATCGATCAAAGTGATTTTACGGTTTTCAAAGGTAATATTCGTATCGATCGAATCGCGCGTAGTACCCGGCTCTTCACAAACAAGCGTGCGTTCGTATCCTAATATTGCGTTCAATATCGAAGACTTGCCCGCGTTCGGCTGTCCTACGACAGCGATTTTTATAGCGGCATTCGGATCGTATTCATTGCCTTTTTCGTCCTTTTCCTTCGAGGCCATTTCCTTTTTCGATGCCTCTTCCTCTATTTCCTTCCTGCGGCGGCGGCTCAAAGTTTTCGTCGTGCCGCGCTTGGTAAGGCGTTCTTCGTCCGGTTCCGGCTCTTTTTCCTCAGGCATTTCGGAGTGGCCCTTCTCTTTTAAAACATCAGTTATCATGTCAAGCAAATCGCCGATGCCGGTGCCATGGACTGAGGAAACACTCATCACTTTCTTGAACCCGAATTTGCTGTATTCGTAATTCACCTTTAATTTGTTCGGCCCGTCGACTTTATTTATTACAAGGATTATTTCCTTGCCCATCTTCCTGATAAGATTAGCTATCTGCTCATCTAGAAGCGTAATCTGCGACATTCCGTCAACCGTAAATATTATAATCTCAGCTTCCTCGATCTTACGGGTAAGCATTTCAATTATTTTTTTGTTAAGCGTATTTTTTAAAGTCGAATCGATACCAGCCGTATCGATCAGTTCAAAAACCACGCGGTTCCACGCAACCTCTTCGGTCATGAAATCCCTTGTCAAATAAGGTGTTTCATGAGTCAAAGCGCGCCTTTTGCCAATAATTTTGTTAAATAACGTAGACTTGCCGGCATTCGGCCTTCCTACAATAACTACTTTTGGAAGCATTCAGTCATTCCCCTCGTTTTATATTATTTATAAATGCGATTAACCTGTTATCAAGCGTAAAAGACTCTCAAAATCATTATCTATGATCTGGACATTCGAATCAAGCTCGTCCGCCATCTGGTCAATAGTCACATCATCCAAAAACCTGTCATCATTAAGCATTATTTTCGGTATCACAATATTTTCAGGTATATCGCGCGGATTTTTCTGAAAATGATTTATAATGTCGCGGCCGGTGACAAGGCCCGATACTGTTATTTTTTCACCAAAAAATTCATTTTCGACGGCGACAAGGTTTAATTTCAAACCGGCCACCCTCGTATTCAAATCGTTAATTATATTAGCGAGCGCTTTTTCGCCCAGAACTCCTGTAACCAGAGTAAATTCCTTTGAATATTTAAGTTTCGAAGGAATCTTATTGCGCATCGAATGAAAATCATCCTGAAACGAACGGGCAATCCCTATTCCGTTTTCGTACTGCGGATAGCCGTCGTATTCTCCGCCCTCAGGCAGAGGCTGCTCGGCCAGAAAGTAAAATTCATCGGCAAGATATACAAGACTTTTATCAAAGCGGCGCCTGAATTTGCTCTGAAACGGCTTAACTGTATTAATCACTTCGAGCGCGCTCTTTTTATCGAAACTTTTTAACGGCGTAAGGCCGTCGCGGTATTTCGTAAGGCCGACCGGCACGATTCCGATGCTTTCGAGCTGCGGATAAAAATATGAAAGGTCTTCGATCGTTTTAACCAGCTCCTCGCCGTCATTTACGCCGGGCATTAAAACTATCTGGGTATGAATTGAAATTCCGCTCGACGTTAATTCTTCGAGCTGTTTCATTATATTTTCGGCTTTATGACAGTGCATTATCTGTTTGCGCAGTTTAACGTTCGTCGTATGGACTGAAATATAAAGCGGTGAAAGGTAAAGCGATTTTATCCTCTCGAAATCCTCTTCGTTCATTCGCGTCATTGTTATAAAATTACCGTAAAGAAAAGAAAGGCGGTAGTCGTCATCATGCACATAAAGAGTTTCGCGCATCCCTTCCGGCATCTGCGCCATAAAGCAAAAAATGCAATTATTGCAGCATTTCATCACTTCGTCAAAAACGGCCTTCTCAAAGCTTACGCCGAGATCGTCCTCATAATCTTTCTCAATCTCAAACTCAATCAACTCGGTCTTCGATCTTTCGACCAGCACCTTCAAATTAACGTCGGCCATAGAGTATTGATAATCAATAAGGTCCCTTATAATCGAGCCGTTAATCGTAATTATTCTGTCGCCTTTTTTTATTCCGGCCCCGGCGGCTATGGAGCCTTTTTTTACTTCAAGAACTATCGCACGGTACTTTTCAAGCTCACGTTCATCAATTTCTAAAGGCAGTTCGCTTTCCATAAAAATTCCATCTTTCCCATCATAAAAAGTACGGGCGCGTTTAACGCGCCCAAAAACACGATTTTATTTAAGTTTTATAAGTTTCAGTTCCAGTTATTATTAAAATACTAAAAAACTATCTATATAAAAACACTGGTATTTTTGCCGCCCTGATTAAAAGCGTAGTATTAGAGCCTAAGAGCATCTGCTGAAATGTAGAGTGGCCGAACGCGCCCATCATTATTATATCAGCGCCTATTTCGCCGGCGGTGTTTATAATCTCGCCCACCGGATCGGCCGAAACCTTAAGAATTTCAGTCGGCGTAATATTATAATTATTTAAGTAACTTACGGCTTCGCTTAATATGCCCTTGCCTTCAGAATCATCTTCGGCTACGGTGACTACAGAAATATCAAGCTTCCGTTCAGTCGTAAATTCTGCGAGCACCTGAAGTCCTTTATTAGCCGAAGCCGAACCGTCATAAGCGTATAAAATCTTATTTATCGGTCTGAATTGTTCATCAACGACAAGCACCGGCTTATTTAACATTCTGGAAGCCGCTTCGACGACCGAGCCAAGGAAAACTCCACCAAAGCTCGCATTTTCGCCGCGTTTACCCATTATCACGAGATCGCATACCTTGCCCTGCTCAGCGACCGTATTTGATACTATGCCTGGCAATATTTTGCAATCATACGTTATTTTAGCCTCTTCGCAAAGTTTTTTCGCCTTTTCAAGCGCAGCCGCGCCTTTTTCTTCCAGAGAATTTTTTACCTCGTTATGATATTCAAAACTTGTAACAGTTTCCGATAAAAATGTAAGATCGCGTAAAAGCGGCCCTTCAACGATCTTTATGTCAATAACATAAAGAAGAGTTATTTTAGCCTTAAAAATTGCCGCTATTTCGATAGCGTGCTTTACCTGCGACTCAGCGTAATTTGAACCGTCAACAGGCACCAGAATGCTCTTAAACAAGGTAAAAACCTCCTAAATTTATTATATTTTCAAGTTTTAACGATATTTTCACGCTGGTTAAACGCGTAAAAACACTAAATTTTATCAGTATAGTATATAAAATTATATCTAATAAGTCAAGAATTGAATTTAACGCCCCTAAATTATTTTTTGTTTTTCTTTAATTTCATAATTTCAGGCATCTGGCTTTGAAACGAGCAGGCGACCCATTCGTTTTCGCCGACAAGCCGTTTAGGCTTAAACCCGCATGCACAAAAAGCCTTTTCGACTTCTTCATACTGCGTGCCTAGTATTCCCGATATTATTACTATACCGC
>Ga0116193_1003061_pt1 | contig 12266 bp, 9 predicted proteins | sample AD_UKC115_MetaG_FD_89892 | JGI IMG/M metagenome (GOLD analysis project Ga0116193, IMG submission 89892) | Active sludge microbial communities of municipal wastewater-treating anaerobic digesters from Hong Kong - AD_UKC115_MetaG | ecosystem: Engineered > Bioreactor > Anaerobic > Digestate | place... | reverse complement strand
GCTCGGCGTGCTGTTGCGCGGCGGCTATGCCGCGCTCGCCACCACCCTGCTTGAGGAGCGCCGTATCGTCGAGCTGCCGCCGTACGCGCATCTCGCCCTGCTGCGCGCCGAAGCGGCCCAGCCGGCGCAGCTCGAGGCCTTCCTGAGCGCCGCCGCGGCGCTCGCCGAACCGCCCGCGGGCATCGCCCTGCATGGCCCGATGCCCGCACCGATGCCGCGGCGTGCCGGCCTGCAACGCGGGCAGATCCTCGTCTCGAGCCTCGAACGTCCGCGTCTGCAGGCCTTCCTGCCCGACTGGCTCGCGCGCCTGCGCGCGCTACGCGAGGCCGCGCGCGTGCGCTGGTCGATCGACGTCGATCCGGTGGATCTGTACTGAGCGGCCGGATCGGCAAGCCGGAAACGACGACGGCCCCGAGCGGGGCCGTCTTATGATGCGTGGGCCGGGGCCGCTCAGGCCACGAACAGCGCGCGCATCTTCTTCATTGCGTTCGCCTCGATCTGGCGGATACGCTCGGCGCTCACGCCGTACTCGTCGGCGAGTTCCTGCAGAGTCGCCTTCTCGCCCTCCTTGAGCCAGCGCCGGGCGATGATGTCGCGCGAGCGGGCGTCCAGCCGCGCCAGACCTTCACGCAGCGCGTCGAGCTGGGCTTCTTCCTGATTCTCGCTGGCCAGCGTCTCGTACGGATCGGCGCCCTGATCGACGAGATACGCGCCCGGCGCGGGCGGTGCGTCGTCGTCGGCATCCGCTGGCGCGTCGAAGCCGATGTCGCGGCCGGCGAGGCGCGATTCCATCTCGAGCACGGTGGCGACCGGCACGCCGAGCTCGCGGGCGACGGTCTGCACCTCGTCGTGATTCATCCAGCCCAGACGCTGCTTGGACTTGCGCAGATTGAAGAACAGCTTGCGCTGTGCCTTGGTCGTGGCGACCTTGACGATGCGCCAGTTGCGCAGGATGAACTCGTGCATCTCGGCGCGGATCCAGTGCACCGCGAACGATACCAGGCGCACGCCGAGGCTCGGGTCGTAGCGCTTGACGGCCTTCATCAGGCCGATGTTGCCTTCCTGCACGAGGTCGGCCATCTGCAAGCCGTAACCCTGATAGCCGCGCGCGACGTGCACGACGAAGCGCAGATGCGAGAGCACCAGCCGCTTGGCGGCATCCAGATCGTTCTGGTGGCGCAGCCGGCGCGCCAGATCCTGTTCTTCCTCCTGACTCAGCATCGGCACGCGATGCACGGCCTGGATGTAGGCGTCGAGGCTGCCGAGCGCGCTCGGGATCGGAAAATTGCTGGCGACGAGAGCATGAGCTTCGGTCATCGGGCATTACCTCCGGATTGGGTGGGCCGTCCTGGCACTTGGCGTATCTAGATTGCCGGGACCGCACCGAGTTCCCCGCTCTATGTTGCGGCGGAACTCGAGGCCATGCGGTTACTGTACCACGCGGTTCATGAAATGGCCGGCGTGGCGCTCTGCGCCGATTCAAAATCCGTGCTTGCCGACGCGCACCGTCCCATCGGCCTGCCTAGACTTGGGCCACGCTCAGACCGGACCGAGTTCGGCGGCCGACGGCAGGCTCCAGTCGATCGGCGTCTGGCCCTGCGCGACGAGGTAGGCGTTGGCCTTGGAAAAATGCCCGCAGCCGAGGAAGCCGCGATGCGCCGAGAGCGGCGAGGGATGCGGCGCCTTGAGCACCTGATGGCGACGCGTGTCGATCAGCCGGCCCTTGGCCTGCGCATAGCTGCCCCAGAGCATAAACACGAGCCCCTCGCGCTCGCGGTTCAGGCAATCGACCACGGTGTCGGTGAAGCCTTCCCAGCCGAGCCCCTGGTGGGAGTTGGCACGGCCCTGCTCGACGGTCAGCACGGCGTTCAGCAGCAGCACGCCGCGTCGCGCCCACGGCACGAGGCAGCCATGATCGGGCGGCGCGATGCCGAGATCGCGGCGGATCTCCGCGAAGATGTTCACGAGCGACGGCGGCACCGGCACGCCCGGCAGGACCGAGAAGCACAGCCCGTGCGCCTGGCCCGGACCGTGATAGGGGTCCTGACCGAGGATGACGACCTCGACGCGATCGAACGGCGTGGTATCGAGCGCGGCGAAGATCCGGCCCGGTGGCGGGTAGATGACCTTGCCGGCGCGCAGTTCATCGCGCAGGAAGGCCGCGAGCCGCTGCATCTCCGGGCGTTCGAGATACGCGCCGACCCGCACCTTCCAGCTCGGTTCGAGGCGGACCCGCTCGCCGTTGCTGTTCATGCGGCCTGCGCAGCCTTGCGCCGCAGATGTTGGCCGACGCGCAACTGGAACAGCAGCTTGGTGATCAGGAGCCGCTCCTCGATCGGCTTCTGCACGAGGTCGTTGGCACCGGCACGCAACAGCGCGGCCTGGTTGCGCGGATTGTCGTCGCCGGTCATCACCAGCACCGGCAGCTGGCCCTTGCCGTAGCCGTAGTCGCGACGGATCTTATCGAGCAGGTCGCCGCCGGTGAGCTCGCCCTTCAGGTTCACGTCGGTCAGCACGATGTCGGCGCCCGGGATGCGGCCTTGTGCCTTGGCCGTGTCGAGCAGCGCAAGCGCGTCCTCGACGCTGGCCACGTGCAGCACGGTGAGGCCGTGCTTCTCCATCATGCGCCGCGTGGCGAGCGCGACCACACGGCTGTCCTCAACGTAGAGCACCTCGCCGCTGACCTGCGCCTCGGGCCGTACGTAACCGCGGATGAAGGCGGCCAGCGCATTGAAGCCGAGCGACTTGTCGAAATAGTCGGTGACGTCGTCGGTCAGCGTGCGTGCGACCAGGCGCTCCTGCACATCGCCCGAGACGACCACGATCGGGATGTAGGCCTGCGGCGCATGCTCGCGGATGTGGCGGGCGAGCTCGAGGCCGTCCATGTCCGGCAGGCGCAACGCGGTGGTGACGAAATCGACCACGCCGGTCTCGAGCTGCTGCTTGGCCTCGGCACCGCTTTCGCAGGCGAGTACCGTGACACCGGGCAATTCGGCCTTGAGCACTTGCTCGATCAGCCGGCGTACGACCTTGGAGCCGTCGACGACCATTACTCTCGGGTTGTCGCTCGAGATGTGGCGGGTGAGATGTGCTGCTTCCATCCGTGCCTCCCTACGAACGCGGCGGCGCGATCCAGGACGCAGGTCGCCACCGCAGGGTTCCACAGTGCACAGAGTACCCGATCGGCTACCGCGGAATGCCGGGCGCCTTCACGGATCGCCGGTGCAATGCGTGCGCCGTGGCGTCATTCGGGTTGTCCGGCAGCCATGTGCCGGGAGGCCGCGAGCAGTGCGCCGAGCCAGCCGAGCACGCCGCTTATCAGGATCGCACCGAGCGCATGGCCCACGCTCAGGCCGTCGATCGCGAAGCGCTGCGCGTAGCTCGCGACCAGGCGGGTGACCGGCTCGGCGAGCGCGCCCTCCACGCCGAGCACCAGCAGCACCGCGATCAGGCCGCTGGCCAGGCCGTACCAGAGCCCGGCATACAGGAACGGCCGACGCACGAAGCCGGGGCTCGCGCCGAGCAGCTGCATCACGGCGATCTCCTCGTGACGCGCCTGGATGTCGCTGCGCACCGCATTGCCGATGACCAGCAGGGCCGCGGCTGCGAGCAGTATGCCGAGTACCTGCACCGCCCGTGCAGCGAGGCCGAGGATCGCCGCGAGGCGCCGACGCCAGGCCGCGTCGTACTGGACCAGATCGACACCGGGCTCGGCGGCGAGCGCTGCGAGCACGGCCGGATCGCGCTCGCCACCCGCCTCGCGCGGCGCCACGATCAGCACTTCCGGCAGTGGGTTGTCCTTGAGGATGTCCAGCGCCTCGGCGAAACCTGAGAGCCGGCGGAGTTCATCAAGTCCTTCCGCGGGCGTCTTGCGCCGCACCGCGACCACATCGGCACGTGCGGCGAGCTTGTCGGCGAGCGCGGCCCCAGCCTGGCCGTCGCTGCCGGGCTTCAGGAACACGCTGATCTCGTGCGATTCCTGCCAGCCGCCGCCGAGCTCGCGCAGGTTGTCGAGCGCGAGGCCGAACAGCAGCGGCAGGGCAAGCGCGAAACCCATCACCAGCACTGTGAGCAGGCCTGCCCACGGCCGCGCGACGATGCGCCCGAAACTCGACAGGGCGCTGTGCAGGTGATGATCGCGCCAGACCGCGAAGCACCACGGCGTGCGCGGCAGCACGGCGCTCTCGCGGCGCACCGGCGCGGTGCGGCGGTTGCGGCGATTGCCGCTGTGGCTCATGCGTCACCTCCGAGCCGCACGTCGTCGAGCAGACGGCCGTGATCGAGCACCAGCACGCGCCGTGCGACGCGCTTGACCAGTGGCAGGTCGTGGCTCGCGACCAGGACCGTGGTGCCGACCTGCCGGAATTCGGCGAACAGGGCCATGATCTCGGCGGAAAGCTGCGGATCGAGATTGCCGGTCGGCTCGTCGGCGATCAGTACGGCCGGCTTGGCGACGATCGCACGCGCGATGCCGACACGCTGCTGCTCGCCGGTCGAGAGCGTGACCGGCGCGCTGCGCTCGTGCGCCAGCAGGCCGACCTTCTCCAGCGCGGCCCGCACGCGCCGGGCGGTTTCGTCGCGCGGCACGCCGGTGATCACCAGCGGCAGCGCGACGTTGTCGAACACCGTGCGGTCCATCAGCAGGCGGTGGTCCTGGAACACCATGCCGATGCCGCGGCGCACGTGTGGCACGCCACGCCTGCCGACCCGACCGAGGTCCACGCCATTCAGGTGGACTGCGCCCTGCGTCGGCCGCTCCATCAATGCGATCAGTCTCAGCAGCGTGCTCTTGCCGGCGCCGGAATGGCCGGTGACGAACACCATCTCGCCAGGCTCGATGCGGAAGCTCACGCCGTCGAGCGCGGTGTGTCCGGAACGGTAGCGCTTGGAGACCTGATCGAAATGGATCATGGGAAAAGTTCACGACCCGGGTCCGGGGGTCCGGGATTCGGCATCCGGGTCCCCGGCCCCGGATGCCGAGCCTGAATCGCCCCACATCGCGCCGTCATCACTTCACCATCCGGTTCAGGTCAAAGATCGGCAGCAGGATCGCGAGCACGATGAGCAGCACGATCGCGCCGACCACGACGATCACGAGCGGGCCGAGCACCGCGGTCAGTACGGCGAGCCAGCGGTCGAGCTCGCGCGTATGGTGGTTGGCGGCCTCGTCGAGCATGCGCTCGAGTTCGCCGGAACGCTCGCCGCTTGCGATCAGACGCAACGCAACCGGCGGAAACAGGCCGCTGTCGGCGAGCGCGCGCGAGAAGCCGCTGCCCTCGCGCACGCGCAGCGCCGCGCGGCGCAGGGCCTCGCGCATCGGCAGGTTCGCGACCACCTGCGCGGCGATGCCGAGCGCATCGAGCAATGGCACCGCGCTCGCGGTGAGCAAGGCCAGCGTGCGCATCGCGCGCGCCGTGTTCGCCGCACGTTCGAGCCGCCCCATCAGCGGCAGGCGCAGCGTGAAGCGCTGCCAAGCCGAACGCCAGGTCTCGCGGCGCAATGCGAGCCGCACGGCGAATGCGAGCCCGGCGAACGTCGCCAGCAGCAGCCAGCCCCAGTCGTGCAGCGCGGCGGACAGGTCGATCAGTATGCGTGTCGGCAGCGGCAGCGCCTGGTGCAGGTTCTGGAACACGGCGACGATCTGCGGCACGACGTATACGAGCAGCCCGCCGACCACCGCGACCGCGACTACCGCAAGCAGCAGCGGATAGGCGAGTGCCGTGAGCACCTTCTGGCGCAGCGCATCGCGCGCCTCGGCATAGTCGGCGAGTCTCGTCAGCACCGTGTCGAGCCGGCCGCCGGCCTCGCCGGCCGCGACCGAAGCGCGGAACACCTCGGGGAAGCTCTCCGGGAACTCGCCGAGCGCGACGGCCAGGCTCGCGCCCTCGAGCACCCGCGCGCGCAGCGCCGCCGTCAGGGCCCGCGTGCGCTCGTCCTCGCCCTGCTCGCCAAGCGCGGCAAGTGCCTCGTCGAGCGGCAGGCCGGCACCGAGCAGGGTCGCGAGCTGCCGCGTGAGCAGCGCGATCTGAGTCGTGGAGAGACCGTGCCGGCCAAAGCCACCACGGCCCGCGGCGCTCTCTACCGGCGCGACGTCGAGCGGATTCAGCCCACGCTCGCGCAGCGCCTGGCGCACCGCGCGCGGCGTATCGCCCTGCAGCACACCGCGCCGGGTTTTGCCGGCAGCATCGAGGGCCTGGTAGGCGAAGGCGGGCACGCGGTCATCCGGCGATGGGTCAGTGCGCGATTGTCTACGGAAGCCGCGACGCGCGGCAGCCCCTCGGCGCACGGTCGTGGTGTCGGCCTCAGCCGGCGGAGGCATTCGCGAGCCGGCTATGGCGGAGGCCGTAACCGGAATAGATCACCAGTCCGATCGCCATCCAGACCAGGAAGCGCTCCCAGGTCACGGCCGGCAGCTGCACGGCCAGCCAGGCCGAGAAACCGATGCCAACGAGCGGCACGAACGGCACCCACGGCGTGCGGAACGCGCGCGGCAGTTCCGGGCGGCGGTGGCGCAGCACGAGGATCGCCGCGCAGATCACGATGAACGCGCACAGCGTGCCGATGTTGACCAGCTCGGCGAGTTCGCCGATCGGCAACGCACCGGCCGCGAGCGCGGTGACGATGCCGAGCAGCAGGGTCGGCCGATAGGGCGTGCCGTAGCGCGGATGTACCTTCGCGAACCACGCCGGCAGCAGGCCGTCGCGCGCCAGCGAGAACCAGATGCGCGCCGCGGCGAGCATGAACGCGAACACCACGCTGATGATGCCGGCCACCGCGGTGATCGAGATCGCGACCATCACCCAGGTCAGGCCGAGACCCTTGAACGCGTTCGCGACCGGCGCGTCGTTGCCGAGCGTCGTGTAGTGCGCGATGCCGGTCAGCACCAGCGAGATCGCGAGATACAGCGCCATCGACAGGCCCAGCGAGAGCAGCACCGCACGCGGCAGGTCGCGCTGAGGATCCTGCGCCTCCTCGGCGGCGGTGGTCAGCGTGTCGTAGCCGAACACCGCGAAGAACACCACGGCTGCCGCGGTGACCACGCCCTGCAGGCCGAAGTGGCCGACGCCGTGCGCATCGACAACGCGCGCCGGGATGAACGGCTGCCAGTTCGCCGGATCGACGTAGAACACGCCGACGCCGATCACTAGCGCCACACCGATGACCTTGATCGCGACGATCAGCGTATTGAAGCGCGCGCCCCATTCGGTGCGCACCGTGAGCAGGCCGGCGACAGCGAGCGCGACCAGCGCGGCGATCACGTTGAACACGCGGCCGTCACCGGTGCCGACCGCACCCTGTGCCCAGACCGGCAGCACGATCCCGGCCGCACCGAGCAGGTTCTGCAGATAGCCCGACCAGCCGCTCGCGACCGCGGCGACGATCAGCGCGTATTCGAGCAGCAGGTCCCAGCCGATCAGCCAGGCCGGCAGCTCGCCGAGCACGGCATAGCCGTAGGTGTAGGCACTGCCGGTGACCGGGATCAGGCCGGCGAACTCGGCATAGCAGAGTGCCGCGGCGGCGCTCGCGATGCCGGCGATCAGGAACGACAGGGCAACCGCCGGACCGGCATTGGCCGCCGCCTGCTGGCCGGCCAGCACGAAGATGCCGACGCCGATGATGCCGCCGAGACCGATGCCGGTGAGTTGCCACAGGCCGAGCACGCGGCGGAAGTCGTGCCGCCGGCCGGCCTCGGCCTGCAATTGCTCGATGGACTTGTGGCGGAACAGCGTGGCGAACGCACCCATGCGCAACCTCTCCGGACGATTCGTCGCGCGAGCTTACACGCGCACCGGACCGGCGCGTTGCGGCTTTGCGGCAAAACGCGGGGTCAATCCTCGCGGGTGACGCGCAGGACTTCCTCGACCGAAGTGATGCCGGCCACGCACTTGTCCCACGCATCGGCGAGTATCGACGGCGCATCGCGCCGTGCATGGCGCTCGAGCTCCGCCTCGGCGGCACCCTCGTGGATCAGACGACGCAAGGTCTCGTCGACGCCGACGAGTTCATAGATGCCGGTGCGGCCGCGATAACCGGCCACGCGTCCGCTATCGGCGTCGGCCGGCCGGTACAGGGTCGCGGCGAGATCGGCCGGACGACCGAAGGCGGCCAGTTCCCGCGGCGTCGCGGGATAAGCTTCGCGCTGCGCCGGATCGAGCACGCGCACGAGGCGCTGGGCGAGCACGCCGAGCAGCGACGAGGACAGCAGGAACGGTTCCACACCCATGTCGCGCAGGCGCGTCACTGCACCGACGGCAGAATTGGTGTGCAGGGTCGAAAGCACGAGGTGGCCGGTGAGCGAGGCCTGCACGGCGATCTCGGCGGTTTCGAGATCACGGATCTCGCCGACCATCACCACGTCCGGATCCTGGCGCAGGATCGCGCGCAGGCCGCGCGCGAAGGTCATGTCGACCCGGGTGTTGACCTGGGTCTGGCCGATGCCGTCGATGTAGTACTCGATCGGATCCTCGACCGTCATGATGTTGCGCGAGGCATCGTTGAGCCTGAGCAGCGCGCCATACAGCGTGGTGGTCTTGCCCGAACCGGTCGGGCCGGTCACGAGCAGGATGCCGTGCGGCCGCGCGATCAGATCCTCGAGCCGCGCGCGCGTCGCCGCCGCCATGCCGAGCCGGTCGAGATCGAGCTTGCCGGCCTGCTTGTCGAGCAGGCGCAGCACGACGCGTTCGCCGTGCCCGGCCGGAATCGTCGAGACGCGCACGTCCACCGGCCGACCGGCGATGCGCAGACCGATGCGGCCGTCCTGCGGCAGCCGCTTCTCGGCGATGTCGAGCTTCGCCATGACCTTGATGCGGCTGACCACGGCCGGTGCGATCGCCTTCTGTGGCGCGAGCACCTCGCGCAGCACGCCGTCGATGCGCAGGCGCACGACGAGGCGGTTCTCGTACGGTTCGACGTGGATGTCGGAGGCGCCCTCCTTGACCGCCTCGGTCAGCAGGGCATTGATCAGGCGGATGATCGGCGCGTCGTCGTCGCTCTCGAGCAGGTCCTCCGGCTCCGGCAGATCGTCGGCGAGCGCGGCGAGATCGAGCGATTCGTCCATGTCGCTGACCAGGCCGCGCGCATCGTCGCCCTGCTCGTAAAGACTGCGCAGCAGGCGATCGAACTCGGCCGGCGCCTGCCGGACGAGATGCAGCGGCGCGCCGAGATGGCGACGTAGCTCGGCGAGCGCCTCCGGCCGGACACCCTCGCGGCAGACGACCTCGGCTGTGCCGTCGCGCCAGCCGATCAGCGTCGCGCCGTGGCGGCGCGCGAAGCCGAAGCCGGGCCGCGCCGGACGCGCCTCGCTCACCGGCCGTCTCCGGCCCTGGCCGGCCGCGCCGGGCCTTTCGGATCGGCGAGGAAGTCGTGCGTCTCCGGCAGCAGCGGCTGCTGCGCCTTGGGTGTGAGCAGCTCGCGCGTCTGGCGCATGTCGAGCTGCCGGGTGCGCATGTAGTTGTACTTCTCGTTCGACAACGCCGCCTCGCTCGCCGCGTCGCGCAGGATCTTCGGGTGCAGGAACACCATCAGGTCGCGCTTGGAGCGGTTGTTGTTGCGGTAGCGGAACAGGTTGCCGAGCAGCGGGATGTCGCCGAGCGCCGGCACCTTCTGCACGGTGTCCTTGACGTTCTGGTCGATCAGGCCGCCGAGCACCAGCGTCGCGTCGTCGGCGACCAGCACGCTGGTCTCGATCTCGCGCTTGTTGGTGACCAGATCGACTGCGCCCTGCACGGACGGCGCGAGCGAGGAAACCTCCTGGTGCAGATCGAGGCGCACCGAATCGCCTTCGTTGACGTGTGGCGTGACCTTGAGGGTCAGGCCGACGTCCTTGCGCTCGATGGTCTGGAACGGATTGGTCGGCTGGTTGCTGCCGCCGTTCGTCGAGGTGTTGGTGTACTGACCGGTCAGGAACGGCACTTCCTGGGCCACCTTGATCACCGCCTGCTGGTTGTCGAGCGTGAGCACCGAAGGCGTGGAGAGGATGTTCGACCTGCCGTCGCCCTGCAGCGCGCGCAACAGCGCGCCGATCTGCAGGAGCGGCGTGTCCGAGCCGGGCAGCGTGACCGTGCCGCTGACATAGCCGAGGTTCAGGCCGCCGCCGAGCGAGAGCGGGTTGCTGCCGGCATTGAGGATGTTGCCCTGCCCGTTGGTGCCGGTGAAATTGGTGCCGCCGACCACGCCATGATCGAAGCTGCCGTCGGCGTTCTGCTTGAACGGCGCCTGCCACTGGATGCCGATCTCCCTCGCGGCCTCGTCGGCGACCTCGGCGACGATCGCCTCGATCAGCACCTGGGCACGGCGCACGTCGAGCGCGCGGACCACGCTCTCGATCGAGCGGAACACCGCCGGCGGCGCGCTGACGACCAGCGCATTGGTTTCCTCGTGCGCCTGGATCGTGGTGCCAGCCGGTGCCGTCGCGGCGGCCGCGCCGCCGGGACTCGCGGCCTGGGCGCGCGGTGCGCTGCCTTCGCCGAGGCTCGCGGCCACGCCCTGCAGGATCGGCACGAGATCCTTGGCCTTGGCATAGCGCAGGTAGATCACGTTGGTCGCGCCGCCGTTGTCGAGCGGCGTGTCGAGATGCGTGATCAGCGCACGCATCCGCAGGCGGCCGCTCTTGCCGCCGGCGAGCAGGATCGAGTTGGTGCGCTCGTCGGCGAGCACACGCGCGTTCTCGCCGGTAGCCTGGGCGGTCTTGTCGTCGGCGAGCAGGCTGAGCGTGCGCGCCAGTTCCGCGGCATTCGCATGCTGCAGCGGGATGACCTCGATCTCGGCGTCGGCCGTGGTGTCGATGCGTGCGACGATGCCGGCGAGCCGGGCGACGCTGCTCGCGCGATCGGAAACGATCAGCGCGTTGGAACCGTCATGCGCGACGACCTGCGCGCCCTGCGGCAGCAGCGGGCGCAGGATCGCGACGAGTTCGGCGGCGGAGACATGCCTGACCGGCACGATCTGGGTGACGACCTCGTCCGCCGAGCCGGGCGCCGCGGTACCGGCCTCCGGCTGTGCCAGCGCCTCGGGCACGATCTTGACCATGCTGCCGGCCGACACGGCCGCGTAGCCGTGCACCCGCAGCACCGACAGGAACACGTCGTAGATCTCGTCCGGCTTCATCGGTTTGGCCGAGACCACGGTGACCTTGCCCTGCACGTTCGGCGCGACGATGAAGTTCCTGCCGGTGATCTCCGACACGGTGGCGATCAGCGCCTGGATGTCGGCGTCCTTCAGGTTCAGCGTGTGCGTGCCCGGCGGATTCTGCGCGGCACTCGGCGGCGGCTGCGCGATGCCCGGGGCGAGCGGTGCGCCGGCGAGTACGGCGGCCAGGGCGAGCAGGACGGGACGCAGCGGTTTCTGGATGGGCATCAGCAGACGCTTCATTGGAGATCGACGCTCAGGGTGGCGGGCTTGCCGCCGCGCTGCACGGTGGCCTCGAGGCGCGCGGCGGATTTCAGGTTGGCGAGCAGTTCCGTCACGCGCGCCGGCGAATCGAGCGCGATGCCGTTGACCGAGGTGACCACGTCGTCCGGTTTCAGGCCGAGTCGGGTCATCAGCGCCGGATCTCCGCCGGCGAGGCGCACGCCCGTCATGCGTCCGTTCTCGATCACCGGCTGGGCGCTGAACTGGCGCGCGAAACCGGCCGGATCGGCGGCGATCTGGCGCTGCATCGCGGTCCAGTCGACGCGCCCGGGATTCGCGGCCGGTGCCGCGCCCGGCGTCGCAGCTGCCGATGCCGGCCCCGCCGCCGGACGTGATGATGACGAACCGGCCACCGGCGTGGCGGCAGGGGCCGTCGGGGCGGGTTCTACCGGCAGGCTCAGGGTCAGCTCGGTACCGTTGCGGCGCAGCACCGCGCGGTCAGGATAGACGGCCACGAGGACCGTGCCGCCCGGTAATTCTTCGCCGACACGCCAGGCCTGCTCGACGCCGCCCTCCCCGGCGAGGACCGCGATGCCGCGCTGCGGATCGGCCTCGGCGAGCGTGCCGCGCAGGACAAGGTTCAGCGGCGCGCCGGTGGTCCCGCCGTGGCGGGCGGTCTCCGCGCCCGGATCGCCGAACAGGTGCCATTTCGAGACGGTCACGACCGGCGCACCGGGTGCCGCGACGGGCCCTGCCGGAACCGATGCGGCGATCTCGGACGGACGCGGCCAGAGCAGCCAGGCGGGCTGGACCACGAGCCACGCGCACAGGCTCGCGGCGCATGCGACCACTGCCCACGCGCCGACGCGCGAGACGCGCTCGAAGTCCACGTTGCGCACGTCGCCCATTGCCCAGTC
>Ga0116193_1003060_pt1 | contig 12266 bp, 10 predicted proteins | sample AD_UKC115_MetaG_FD_89892 | JGI IMG/M metagenome (GOLD analysis project Ga0116193, IMG submission 89892) | Active sludge microbial communities of municipal wastewater-treating anaerobic digesters from Hong Kong - AD_UKC115_MetaG | ecosystem: Engineered > Bioreactor > Anaerobic > Digestate... | reverse complement strand
TTCCGGGAATTTCAGCAGGTCGCCGATCCGCGAGGTGTCGGTGCGGAAGCCGCCGCGGGTCAGGAACCAGCCGACATGGCTGCGCCAGAAGCCCTTGCGCGGCGTGTGCGGGTCGCGCGCGGTATCCGCATGCACGTGGTGGTGGCGATGGTGGGCGGCCCACCACAACGGACCGCGCTGCACCGAAGCCGCGCCCAGCAGCGCGAACGCGAACTGCACCGGACGCGAGGCGCGGAAGGTGCGATGGGAGAAATAGCGGTGGTAGAAGCCGGTGATGGCGAACATGCGCAGCGCATACAGCGCCAGCGCGACCCACAGCGCGGCGGCCGACACGCCGACCGCGAACACGGCGAGGCATGCGAGGTGCATGCCGATGAAGGGAAGCGCGCGCAGCCAATCGATGCGGTCGTCGTCGGCGCCGGCATCGCCCGCGTCCGCCACTGCGGCCGTGTCGAGCCAGCCGCGCAGCGCCGCCAGCGCCCTGTCGCCCCGATGGTTCCGTCCCGCCGCGTCCCTGGCCGCCATCGCCTTCTCCCGTGTGCGTCCCTGCCTACGCAGCCGGGCGCGGATCGGATGCAAGGCGCGCATCAGATCGCGCAACGCCCGCGCAGCGGGTCGCCACGCAGCGCCGCGACCTGCGCGTCGTCGACGGCGCGCGCGCGCGGCTCGAAGGCGATCCGCACCTGCGGATTGCCGCCACGCGCGTCGCGGATGTTGCCGGTGCCGGCGAATTCCAGCAGCCTGCGGTCGTCGCGCGCGTACACCAGGCGCACCTCCGGCACGGCGAAGCCGAACCAGCTGTCCAGGCGCATGCGCAGGCGTTCCGCGGGGATGCCGCGCCAGTCCAGGCTGCCGGCGCGCTGCACCCGCAGCGGATAGAAGCGCTGCCGGCTGGGCACCAGGAAGTGCAGGCGCAGCGCCTGCCCGCGCATCAGCGCGTCCCAGTTCGCGCGCACCGCGGCGTCGAAACCGGCATCCGCCACGCCATCCGCGGGCACGCGCACGCTGCGCTCGCTGCGATCGCCGTCCCCGCCCGCATAGGCGGTGCGGGTGCCGCTGCCGGCATGCAGTCCCTCGGCATAGCCGCGTCCGTCCTCCAGCGCGAATGCGGGTGCGGCCGATCCACCCTGCACATGCTTGCGCGCGAACGCCGCGCCATCGGGGCAGCGGTACGCCACCCAGCGCTCGCTGCGCGCGCCCGTGCGGATGAAGTGCGATTCGCGGTACAGCAGGCGCGCGTCCTCGGCGCTGCGCACTTCGGCGTCGCGTCGCAGCCAACCGGCGGCATCCGCCGCATGCAGCGGCGGCATCGCCAGCATCGCAAGGCCGGGAAGCAGGATTGCGCGCATGTGCGGTTCCGTGATCGCCCATCCCGCCTACGCGGCAAGGCGCGATCCGGATGCGCGCGGCTCAGGCCGTCGTGCTCAGATCCCGAACAGCGGCTGCAAGCGGCGCGCGAACCAGCCCGGGAAGCGCAGCGGCGCATCCAGCGCGGACACGCAGATGCAGGCTTCGCCGGGCGCGGTCACCGGCTGGTGCTCGGTATCGGCGTCGAGGTCGGCGACGTCGCCGGCCGCGAAGTGCCCCAGCGCATCGTCGTAGGCGCCGCGCACGATCTGGGTCAGCTCGCTGCCCTGGTGGCCGTGCACCGGCATGCGCCGGCCAGGCCCGATCCGCAGCAGCAACATGGTCCCGCCGCTTGGGCCGAGGGTCCTGATGTAGTGCATCCCCGGCCCCATCCAGCGCCATTTCAGCGCCCGCCAGGAGGCGCCGAAATAGGGATGCAGCGGCGCCGGCAGGCGATCGGGATCGCCGTCGGCGTTCGCCGGCGCGGCGGGCTGCGGCGCGGGTTCGTCCAACCGCGCCAGCATGGCGTCGCGCAATCGCGCGTGCTGCGCGCCCTGCGCATGCGCGGGATGCTGCTGTTCGACCAGCACCCCGCCGATCGCGTCGGCGCGGGCCAGGCTGGCCCGGCACTCGGCGCAGCCGGCAAGGTGCAGCGCCACCACCGCGGACATCTCCGGCGACAGCGCGCCCGCCGCGTGGCTGACCAGGGTGGCGGCATCCAGGTGATGGCGCGGGCTCACGGCTCGCCTCCCATTTCGCCCTGCAGGCGCAGGAAAGCGCGGCGCACATGCGATTTCACGGTGCCCAGCGGCATCCCCAGTTCGCTTGCGATCTGCTGGTGGCTCTTGGCTTCGAAATAGGACATGCGGATCAACCTGGCCTGCACCGGCGGCAGCGCCTCGATCCGGCGCTGCAGTTGCACCTGGTCCGCGTGCGCCTCGGTGGTGCCCGGGTCGGCATCCCATTCGGCGTCGATCGCCTGCTCGCCGACCTGCGGATGCCCGGCCTCGCGGCGCAGGCGGTCGATCTGCAGGTTGCGCGCGATCCGGAACAGCCAGGTGGCCAGCGCGCTGCGCGCCGGGTCGTAGCTGGAGGCGCGCTGCCACAGGCGCAGCAGCGATTCCTGCGCCAACTCCTCGGCCACCGCCTCGGGCACGCCCACCCCGCGCAGGTACAGGCACAGGCGCGGCATGAAGTGGTCGTAGATGCGCAGGAAGCAGTCGCGGTCGCGCCGCCCCGCCACCGCCGCCATCTCGTCGGACCAGTCCCTGGCTTCCTGCCCGGTGGCGGCGGACGCGGACATGCGCCTAGCCGCCTCGAAGGGCGCGGGACGCTCGCTGGGCGCGGACTGGGGCATCAGGCATGGCCGCAAGGGTAGCAATGCCGATGCCTACGCAGGATGCGGCCGATCGGATGCAGGGGGCGCCGGCGCGCCGCGCGGGTTGGCCTGACCCGGCCCGGCTGCGATAATCGTCACGGTTTAGCCAGTGTTCTGGCCCCGTAGCTCAGCTGGATAGAGCGGTCCCCTCCTAAGGGACAGGTCGTGCGTTCGAATCGCGCCGGGGTCGCCATCCGCAATCGCAATACGCCTCCCCGCCCTGCGCGGGGCATGGCCACACCCGGAGTAACGCAATGTCCCACCCCGTCCTCACCGCGCTCGGCCTGCAGGCCGTCGAATCCGGCACCTACCTCGGCAATGGCGAATGGTCGAAGACCAGCGATGCCGGCGTGCTGGAACCGGTCAACCCGACCACCGGCGAGGTGCTGGGCCGCGTGCAGGCCTCCTCCAAGGCCGATTACGACACCATCGTCGAGCGCGCCCAGGCCGCGTTCAAGGTCTGGCGCACCACCCCGGCGCCGCGCCGCGGCGAGGCGATCCGCCTGTGCGCGGATGCGCTGCGCGCGCACAAGGACGCACTGGGCTCGCTGGTCGCGCTGGAAATGGGCAAGTCCAAGCCGGAAGGCGACGGCGAAGTGCAGGAAATGATCGACATCGGCGAATTCGCCGTCGGCCTGTCGCGCCAGCTGTACGGCCTGACCATGCATTCCGAGCGCCCCGGCCACCGCATGTACGAGCAGTGGCACCCGATCGGCCTGGTCGGGATCATCAGCGCATTCAACTTCCCGGTCGCGGTCTGGGCCTGGAACAGCTTCGTGGCGGCGGTGTGCGGCGACATCAGCATCTGGAAGCCGTCGCCGAAGACCCCGCTGTCGGCCATCGCCAGCATGAAGATCTGCAACGAGGCGCTGCGCAAGGGCGGCTTCCCGGACATCTTCTTCCTGTTCAACGACGCCGGCAGCGAGCTGGCGCAGCAGTTCGTCGACGACAAGCGCATCCCGCTGATCAGCTTCACCGGCAGCACCAAGGTCGGCCGCATGGTCGGCGAGAACGTGGCGCGCCGCATGGGCCGCAGCCTGCTGGAACTGGGCGGCAACAACGCGATCATCGTCGACGAAACCGCCGACCTGAAGCTGGCGATCCCGGCGATCGCGTTCGGCGCGGTCGGCACCGCCGGCCAGCGCTGCACCACCACCCGCCGCCTGATCGTGCATGAATCGGTGTACGACGACGTGCTGGCCAAGCTGATCGCCGCCTACAAGCAGGTCGAAGGCAAGATCGGCGATCCCACCGACCCGAAGAACCTGATGGGCCCGCTCAACAGCAAGGACGGCGTGGACGCCTACCTCGACGCCATCGCCAAGGCCAAGGCCGCGGGTGGCAAGGTCGAGACCGGCGGCGAAGCGATCGACCGCCCCGGCAACTTCGTGCTGCCGGCGATCGTCACCGGTCTGAAGAACACCGATGAAATCGTCCAGCACGAGACCTTCGCGCCGATCCTGTACGTGATGAAGTACACCGACCTGGCCGACGCCATCGACATGCAGAACGCGGTGCCGCAGGGTCTGTCGTCCTCGATCTTCACCACCAACCTGAAGCGCGCGGAAGCCTTCCTGTCCGCGGCCGGCAGCGACTGCGGCATCGCCAACGTCAACATCGGCACCAGCGGCGCCGAGATCGGCGGTGCGTTCGGCGGCGAGAAGGAAACCGGCGGCGGCCGCGAATCCGGCAGCGACGCCTGGAAGGCCTACATGCGCCGGCAGACCAATACCATCAACTACTCCGACGCGCTGCCGCTGGCGCAGGGCATCAAGTTCGACCTCTGAGGCCAACGCCATGAATGCCAACCTCCGCCAGACCAGCACGCTCGCCATCATCAGCCTCGTCTCCGGCATCCTCGGCTGGACGCTGCTGCCGTTCCTCGGCAGCATCGCCGCGGTGATCTTCGGCCACATGGCGCGCGGCGAGATCCGCCGCCAGCCCGACCGCCTCGAAGGCGACGGCCTGGCGGTCGCCGGCCTGGTGCTGGGCTACCTCTCGATCGCGCTGGCGGTGCTGGTGGTGGTCGCGATCTTCCTGCTCTTCGGCGGCCTTGCGGCGTTCCTCGCGTTCGCGAACCACTGACCCTTGTACGGACTCGCCCGCCCGTTCCTGTTCGCCTTCGATGCCGAGCGTGCGCACGGCCTCGGCCTGGCGTCGATGGAGGCCGCCTACCGCAGCGGCCTGAACCCGCTGTTGGCGGCCGCCGCCAAGCCGCTGCCGACCAAGGCGTTCGGGCTGACCTTCCAGAATCCGGTCGGCCTGGCCGCCGGCCTGGACAAGAACGGCGCGCACATCGACGCGCTGATGGCGCTGGGCTTCGGCTTCATCGAGATCGGCACCACCACGCCGCGCGCGCAGCCGGGCAATCCCAGGCCGCGCATGTTCCGCCTGCCGCAACACGAGGCCATCATCAACCGCCTCGGCTTCAACAACGAGGGCGTGGATGCGCTGGTGCGCAATGTCGAACGTTCGCGCCGCGACCGCGCCCTGCTCGGCATCAACATCGGCAAGAACAAGGACACGCCGAACGAATCGGCGGAGGCCGATTACCTGTTCTGCCTGGAACGCGTGTACCCGCTGGCGGACTACGTCACGGTCAACATCTCCTCGCCGAACACCGCCGGCCTGCGCGAACTGCAGGAAGAACAGGCGCTGCGGCGGCTGGTCGGCACCCTGCGCGAGGCGCAGGAGAAGCTCGGCGCGCAGCACGGCAAGCGGGTGCCGATGCTGGTCAAGATCGCCCCCGACCTCAGCGACAGCGACATCGACGCCGCCGGCCGCGTGCTCGGCGACCTGCAGGTGGACGGGGTGATCGCCGGCAACACCACCATCTCGCGCGACGGCGTGGAAGGCGCGCGCCATGCCGATGAAGTCGGCGGCCTGTCCGGCGCGCCGCTGATGGGCAAGTCCACCGCGGTGCTGCGCATGCTGCGCACGCGCCTGCCCGAATCCATCCCGCTGGTCGGGGTGGGCGGCATCCTGCACGGCGCGGACGCCGCCACCAAGCAGGCGGCGGGCGCGACCCTGGTGCAGCTCTATACCGGCCTGGTCTATCGCGGCCCGGCCTTGATCGGCGAATGCGTGGACGCGCTGCGCCGGCGCAAGGAAGCCCCCAGCAGCACCCCGCTGCCGCTGGCATGACCACGGGTTTCCGCCTCGTCGAGAACGCGCGCCTGGATGCGCGCAACACCTTCGGCGTGCACGCCACCGCACCGATGCTGGTCGAGGTCGCGGATGCCGCCGCGCTGCCCGAACTGTTCGGCTACGCGATGCTGCGCGACGGCCCGGTACTGGTGCTGGGCGGCGGCAGCAACCTGCTGTTCGCCGGCGATCCGCCGGGCGCGGCGTTGTCGCTGACCGCGCAACGCATCGAAATCGTCGAAGACGCGGGCGATGCCGCCATCGTCCGCGCCGATGCCGGCGTGGTCTGGCACGACTTCGTGCTGTGGACGCTGGGCCACGGCCTGTGCGGCCTCGAGAACCTGTCGCTGATCCCGGGCACGGTCGGCGCCGCGCCGATCCAGAACATCGGCGCCTATGGCGTGGAAGTGCGCGACTGCATCCATGCGGTGGACGCCTTCGACCGCCGCAGCGGCAGCTTCGTGCGCTTCACCGCCGCCGAATGCGCATTCGCCTACCGCGATTCGCTGTTCAAGCGCGATCCCGAGCATTACATCGTGACCGCGGTGGAGTTCGCGCTGTCGCGCACGCCGGCACTGAAGCTGGAGTACGCCGGCATCGCCGAGGAATTGCAGGCGATGGGCATCGACGGCTCGCCGCGCGCCTCGCAGGTGGCCGAAGCGGTGATCCGCATCCGCCAGCGCAAGCTGCCCGACCCGGCGCTGCTGGGCAATGCCGGCAGCTTCTTCAAGAACCCGATCGTGCCGCTCGCGCAGGCGGAGGCATTGCTCGCCGCACACGCGTCGATGCCGGTGTTCCGCGGTGCCGGCGAGGACAGCCGCAAGCTGTCCGCGGCCTGGTTGATCGACCAGTGCGGCTGGAAGGGCTACCGCGATGACGACGGCGATGCCGGCGTGTCCGCCGCGCATGCGCTGGTGCTGGTCAACCACGGCCATGCCACTGGGGCGCAACTGCTGGGCCTCGCCCGTCGCATCGCGGCGTCGGTGCAGGGGCGCTTCGGCGTGGCGATCGAGCCCGAACCGCGCATCATCGGCGCGAGCTGGTGAGCCACGCCCGATCGTGAACACGCAACTGCGCGCCGCGCTGTTGATGCTGGCCAGCACCTTCGGCTTCGGCCTGATGGCGATCTGCATCCGCCTGGCCTCGCAGACCGAACCGACCTGGGAAGTGGCGTTCTTCCGCAACGCCTTCGGCCTGCTGTCGCTGCTGCCCATGCTGCTGTGGCCGGTGCTGCGCCAAGGCGGCCAGCGCCCGCTGGCGCGCTTCGCCGCGCACGTGCGCACCACCCAGCTGCCGCGCTATTTCATCCGTTGCGGGATCGGCATCGCCAGCATGTTCTGCGGGTTCTGGGCGATCGGCCACCTGCCGCTGGCGCAGGCGATCTCGCTGGCGTATTCCTCGCCGATCTTCATCACCATCGCCGCCGCGCTGTGGCTGGGCGAACGCGTGCGCCTGCGCCGCTGGGCGGCGGTCGCGGCCGGCTTCGTCGGCGTGCTGGTGATCGTGCAGCCGTGGTCGCATGCGTTCACCGGCGGCACCCTGGTCGCGGTGGGCGCGGCGATGATGAACGCGCTGGTGGCGATCCAGATCAAGCAACTGTCGCGGGTGGACAAGGCCGACACCATCGTGTTCTGGACCTACGTGCTGTGGGTGCCGATGTCGCTGCTGCCCGCGCTGTTCGTCTGGCACCCGCCGCAAGGCATCGCCTGGCTGTGGCTGGCGCTGTCCGGCGTGCTCGGCACCGTCGGCCAGGTGCTGTGGACGCGGGCGCTGAAGCTGGGCGAGGTATCGGCGCTGACCCCGATCAGCTTCGTGCAACTGCCGATCGTGACCTTGGCCGGCTGGCTGCTGTTCGCCGAGGCCGTCGATGGCGGCACCCTGCTCGGCGCGGCGATCATCCTCTCCGCGACTTTCTACATCGCCCAGCGCGAGGCGCGGCTGGCGCGCCAGGCCGCATCGCAGGCGCCGAGCGAAGCCGCCAAACCCGGCGAATGACTCAGTGCGCGCCGGCCTGCGCGGCCTGCGCTTCCTCGCGTTCGGTGTCGATGATGTCCTTGCGCTTGGCCGCGCGCTCCTCGTCCAGGCTGTCCGCCCTGGCCTGCAGCAGCGGCGTGATGTAGCGCGCGCGCAACGCGTCGGCGCCCGCGCGGTCGCCCTGCCGGCGCAGCAATCCTTCCAGTTGCCAGGCCGCGTCGATGGTGCGCGCGGCGTCCGCGCCCAGCGCGGCTTCGCGCAGCGCGAGCAACTCGCGGTACGAGGCGATGGCGAGCGCATGGTCGCCGAGTGCGTCGGCGGCCTGGGCGCGGATGTCGTAGCCCATGTGCACCTGCGGGTGCTTGTCGCCGAGCACCTTGCGCGCGAGCGGCAGGATCCGCTCCAGCTGCGCCAGCGCGGCCTTCGCCTGCCCGGCCTGGTACAGGGTGGCGCCGCGGTTGAGTTCGATGAACAGCGTGTCCGGGTGCGCCGGCCCGAGCAGGCGGGTGCGGGCCGCGGCGACCTGCCCTTGCAACGCGATCGATTCGTCGAAGCGCTTCAGGCGCGCAAGGATCGAGGACAGGTTGAGCTTGGCGCGCAGGGTCTGCGGATCGTCCACGCCCAGCACGCGCGCGCGCGCCTCGGCCACCGCCACGGCGATCGGCAGCGCATCCGCCGGCTTGCCGCTGTCGTTGAGCATGTTGCCGAGGTTGCCGCGCTCGCCCAGGGTGGTCGGGTGTTCGGCGCCGAGCCGGCGCGTCTGCGTCGCCACCAGGCTGCGCTGCAGGGCGACCGCGCCGTCCTTGTCGCCGGTCATGATCCGCATCACCGCCAGGTTGTGCTGCGCCGACAGGGTGTCCGCGTGGTCCGCGCCCAGCACCTGCATGCGCATCGGCACCAGCGCTTCCATCAGCGCGCGGCCGGCCTGCGCTTCGCCCATGCGCCCGAGCAGGATGGCGAGGTCGTTGGTGACTTCCATCGTGGTCGGGTCGCGCTCGCCGCGCAGTTCGATGGCATCGCCGCGCAGGCCCTCCATCAGCTTGCGCGCACGCGGGCGGTCGCCCAGCGCGGCGATCGCCTCGGCCTCGTCGAGCCGCAGCTTCAGCCGCACCGGTTCGCCCAGCGGCAGGCGCGCGGCATCGCGCAAGGCGGCCTGCACCAGCGCCAGCGCATCCTTGGGTTCGGCCGCCTCCAGCATCGCCGCGGCCTGCTGCTGCCGCGCGCGCAGCGTTTCCGGCGCCGCCGCGCCCAGCGCGCCGGCGCGGTAATCGGCGACCCGGGCGAAGATGCGCGCCGCGTCCTTCGGCAGGCCGAGCGCCAGCCGCACCTTCGCCACCGATTCGCGCAGGTCGGCGGCCAGCGCCGGCTCGCGGGCGAAATCGCGGTCGATCGCGCGTTCGGCATTGGCGAGGATGTCGCGGTCGACCAGGCCGCGGGCGATATCGGCGGTGCTGGCGTGCGCCAGGCCCAGCTCGAACCCCGGCAGGTCGGCGGCCGCCTGCTGCGCCACCTGCTCGCGCAGGCCGGTGGCCATGCCGATGCCCATCGCCTCGATGTCGATGCCTTCCAGCATCGACTGCTGGAACGCCGCCACCTTCTCCAGCTCCGCGCTGCGCTGTTCGGCGATGGCGCGCTGCGCGCGCGCCTGCAGCAGGCCGTACACCGACAGCGCCAGGCCGCCGACCAATGCCAGCGCGACGAGCGACGCCGCGGCGATCCCGCTGCGATGGCGCTGCGCGAACTTGCGCACGGCGTACCCGCGCGAAGGCGGCACCGCCTGCAGCGGGCGGCGGTCGAGGAAGCGCTGCAAATCGTCGGCCAGCGCCGCCGCGGAGGCATAACGCTGGTTGCGGTCGTGGCGCATCGCCTTGGCCACCACCCAGTCGAGTTCGCCGCGCAGCACGCGCCGCATGCGCGGCAGCGATTCGCCGCGCGCCTGCGCCAGTTTCGCCGCATCCAGCGGCGACAGCGTGGACAGCTGTTCCGAAGGCAGGCGCAGGCTGCGGCCGTGGTCGGTGACGGTTTCGCCGGCGGCCGGCGGCCGCTGCCCCGTCAGCAGTTCGCACAGCACCACCCCCAGCGCGTACACGTCGCTGCGGGTATCCACCAGCGACTGGTCGCCGCCGGCCTGTTCCGGGCTCATGTAATCGGGAGTGCCGGCGATTTCGCGGCCTTCGGTCAGCGAGCTGGCGGTGGCGATGCCGAAGTCGATGATCTTCGGCAACGCGCGGCCGTCGACTTCGTCCACCAGCAGGTTGCCGGGCTTCAGGTCGCGGTGGATGACGCCTTTCTGGTGCGCATGCTGCACGCCCTCGCAGACGCGGATGAACAGCGCGATGCGCTCCGCCAACGGCGATGCGTGCTGGTCGCACCAGCGGGTGATGGGACTGCCGGCGATGAACTCCATCGCGAAGAACGGATGCCCGTCCGGAGTGGTGTCGGCGTCGTAGACATGGGCGATGGCGGGATGCCGCATCTGCGCCAGCAACTGGCGCTCGACCTCGAAATAGGCCAGGTGGCGCGCATCCAGCTTCTGCGCGCGCAGCAACTTGAGCGCCACCGTCCGGTGCACCGGCTCCAGTTGCTCGGCGCGGTACACCGCGCCCATGCCGCCGCGGCCGAGCAGGCTCTCGATGCGGTAGCGCCCCAGGCGCGCGCCGGGGGCGAGCGCATCGTGCTCGGTGCCCACGCCCGCCGCCGGCGAGCGCGTCGCCAGCAATTCGGTGCGTTCCGGATCGTCGTGGTTGCCCTGCGCCATGCTCGTCCCCTGCCCTGCGCGCGATTCTAGCGAAAGGCCCGATGGCGGCCCTGACCGCGTCGCCGGCAGCGGCTACACTCGCGGGAGCCGATCGAACGCGGACCATGGCCAGCGACCCGCATCCCAACGACACCACCCAGCGCACGATGCTCAGCCAGGGGCCATTGCGGCCGGCGCGGCGCTCGGCCTGCGTGGTGGTGATCCATGGCGAGGGCCTGGGGCGGCGCGCGGACATCGACGAGGCGCCGGTGCTGGTCGGGCGTTCGCAGGAAGCCGACCTGGTCATCGCCCACAAGAGCGTCTCGCGCGAGCACTGCCGGATCTGGCGCGAAGGCGACGGCTATCGCATCCGCGACCTCGGCGCCACCAACGCCACCCGCCTCAACGACCGCCGCATCGACGGCGAATCCGCGCTGGCCGACGGCGACCAGGTGACGGTGGGCGAAAGCATCCTCAAGTTCATCAGCCAGGACAGCGTGGAAGCGCGCTACCACGAGGAGATCTACCAGCTCGCCACCCACGACGCGCTGACCGAGCTGTACAACCGCCGCCATTTCATCGAGATGGCGGACAAGGAGATCGCGCGCGCGATGCGCCACGCGCGGCCGCTGTCGCTGTGCATCGTCGACGTCGACCTGTTCAAGCCGGTCAACGACCGCTACGGCCACATCTCCGGCGACGAAGTCCTGCGCCAGATCGCCGCCCTGCTGCGCCGGCACGCGCGCAGCGACGACCTGGCCGCGCGCATCGGCGGCGAGGAATTCGCCCTGCTGTTGCCGGAATGCGATGCGTTGGCGGCGCAGGCCTTCGCCGACCGCCTGCGCGAAGCGGTGGCGGTCGCGCCGTTCGCGCCCGGCGGCGAGCCGCAGCGGATCACCATCAGCATCGGCGTGGCCGCGCTGGCGACCGGGCGCGATGCCAGGCCCGCACTGATGGCCGCCGCGGATGCCGCGCTGTACCGCGCCAAGAGCGAAGGCCGCAACCGGGTCTGCGTGGAACCCTGAGCCTCAGCGTCCCCGCCAGGGTCGCTGGCCGTGCGGGAACACCAGCAGGTAGGCCGCGACCGTCCATGCGCTGGCGGCAGCCCAGCCGGCGAGGATGTCGGATGGGTAGTGCACGCCGAGGTAGACCCGCGACAGCCCGACCATCGCCACGAATGCCGCCATCGACGCGGCCACCCACCAGCGCCAGCGCGTGTGCCAGGCCAGCAGCACCAGCACCAGCGCCAGCGTGATCGAGCCCATCGCATGGCCGCTGGGGAAACTGAAGGTGCTCTCCGGCGCGATCGATTCCCACAGCGACGGCCGCGCGCGCGCGAACAGCTGCTTGGCGCCGAGGTTGAGCAGCGCGGAGCCGATGATCGCGATGCCGGCGAACAGGCCCTCGCGTAGTTTCCGCAGCGCCGCCAGCGCCAGCACCAGCAGCGCGTCGAACGGCACCACGCCCCATTGGTAGCCGAGCTGCGAGAACAGCAGGAAAGCGCGGTCGAAGCCGTCGCGGGCGATGGCCCGGGCGAACTGCAGCAGCGGCGCGTCGAACGGGAAGGCCTCGGCTTCGCGCACCTCGTCGGCCAGTTCGCCGAAGCCCCACAGCGGCAGCAGCAGGCCGGCGAAGGCCAGCAGCAAGCGCCGCCAGCGCCTGCGCAGGAAATCCATGCCGAAGCGC
>Ga0116193_1003056_pt1 | contig 12276 bp, 8 predicted proteins | sample AD_UKC115_MetaG_FD_89892 | JGI IMG/M metagenome (GOLD analysis project Ga0116193, IMG submission 89892) | Active sludge microbial communities of municipal wastewater-treating anaerobic digesters from Hong Kong - AD_UKC115_MetaG | ecosystem: Engineered > Bioreactor > Anaerobic > Digestate | place... | reverse complement strand
CCATGCCGGGGGCAAGTTATCTCATGCCCATTTAAGGGACCCTCAATGACCGGCCCTCCATCATGAGTACAGATATCTTCCATTGCATAAAACTTACCCTCTACATAAAATACTGCAATAACCAAACCATCAATATCAAAAAGTTTCTTCTGTACTAATTCAATTTCACGGGCAGAACATACTTTTATCATTATTAAAACCCTTTATTAATGAGACGGGCACGCCTTCGGGGATTCACCTTGATTATCCTGGTCAGAAGTATCCATTCCATGTTTTTTACGGATATACTCACGAATAGCTTCGCGAACAGCATTTAATCCCAGAGTTGAACATTTAGGGCGGGTCAACGCAATTTCATTTCCAACAATTTCCATCATATAGTCTTGAGGTAAATTCATAATATCATCCATATCTTTACCAAAGACCACTTCCATTGCCATTGATGCAGCAGCCTGGCTAATAGTGCATCCTTCGCCTTCAAAAGACACATCTTCCAACTTTCCATCTGGCCCAATCTTTGCATAAAGATTAATGATATCTCCACAACCTGGATTGGTCATTCGGATCGTAACTGTTGGATTTTCCAATTTTCCATAATGCCTGGGATCTTCGTAATGATCCATCAGGTCATCAATTTGTTCTTCACGAGATCGTGAATTACTCATTTCGTTTCAGTCCTTAAATAAAAGTCTAATTAAGATAGAACAGAAGATAAACCAAGCTTATTTAATATTAACCCACGAACACGTTCACGAATATACTCAGATTGCATTCGTTGCATCACGGTTTCAAAGAAACCTTCAACGATTAAATTATCCGAGTCCTGTCGTGAAATACCACGACTCATTAAATAAAGAACTTGATCATTATCTATCTCACTGGTTGTTGAACCGTGAGTGCAACGAACATCATTAGCCGATATTTCCAAACCCGGGATAGAGTCAGCTCTTGCATCGGAACTTAATGAGAGATTATTATTTTTCTGGTACGCATCTGTCTTCTGAGCGTGCGGATGGACTTTTATCATCCCTCTGAATACAGTCCGTGATTTATCTTTTAGAACAGTATTGTAAAGTAAATCGGAGAATGCATTAGGTGCGTCATGGTCCTGAAGAGTATGATAGTCTAGGTGTTGTTTTCCTTCTGAACAAACAAGTCCCAACATATCCACCCGGCTTCCTTCCCCTTGAAGATGAGTATTGGAATCTGTTTTAGACAATCTACCCCCTAACCCAACAGCAACCCATTCCAGATGAGCGTCCTTAGCAAGAAAAGCTCGATGTGTATCAATATGCCATGATTTTAAGTTCCAATTCTGAACATCAACAAAAGATACATTAGCTCCTTCTTCAAGGAAAAGTTCAACAACGCCTGTATGGAAGCCGTCCAGTTTTTCATCCAGACTTTCAGTTTGCCGAATAATAGAAAATTTACTATTTTTTCCAGCAATAACCAGTAGATGCGAAGTATCAATACCTTTGTTTTTGGACAGCTCAATAAAATAGTTAAAGGGAAGTTCTACGACCGTGTCCTGCGGAATATAAAGAAGCGCTCCACCCGATTCAAAAGCATAATGCAGCGCGGAAAACTTACTATCATTAACAGGTACAGCTTTTGAATAATATTTTTCAATTAAGGGATTTGATTCTTTCACCAGATTTTCAAAATGATCAAATACTACCCCTTGAGGAGATGTTGAAGCCATCTTTCGAAAGAAAGGTTTACTGTCCAGGGTTATTAGTGTTCCGGCAGAATCTCCCCAGGAAGATGATAGCTTCTGGATGATTTCTTCAGATTTAACGGCAGTAGTCTGAGCCGTTCCAGCATTTCCAAAAGATTCAAACTCATAAGAATCAAGGGATAGGGTCCTGATATCTGTCCGTCTCCATGATTCATCCTTTAAAGTTGGAAATGCTAGTGTTTGCCAAGCCTGCCAGGCAGATTCTCGACAACTCACAAACCATTTATTTTCATCACGATTTTTACAAAACAGATTGAAGACATCGGGATTGATTTTATTGAATGATGTTTGATTAGTTTTAATATCGGTACTCACAATTATCTCACCTCATGTATGGGCTATTTTGATTTAATGTCAGCCTACGGAACCTTCCATTTGAAGCTGAATCAGCCGGTTCATCTCAAGAGCATATTCCATGGGTAATTCTTTTACCAGAGGCTCTATGAATCCCGCAACTATCATGGAGGATGCTTCCTGCTCAGATATACCACGACTCATCAAATACAACAGTTGCTCATCATTGATTTTACTGACAGTGGCTTCATGTCCGATGGATACCTTCTTTTCTTCAACCTCAATATAAGGATAGGTATCTGAACGAGATAATTCATCTAAAATCAAAGCATCACACACAACATTTGATTTTGAACCAATAGCTCCATCAACAACTTTTAAAAGTCCGCGATAGGAGGATTGTCCACCATCCTTGCTGATAGATTTCGAAATAATCCGAGAAGTTGTATAGGGTGCCCCATGAACCACTTTTGCGCCAGCATCCAGTTGTTGACCTTTTCCGGCAAAAGCAATGGAAAGGATTTCACCGTGAGCACCCTTCCCCATCATATAAACTGCCGGATATTTCATAGTCACCTTACTGCCTAAATTTCCATCTACCCACTCCATGGTCGCATCTTCATGACAGATGGCTCGTTTGGTAACCAGGTTGTAAACATTATTTGCCCAGTTCTGAATAGTGGTATATCTGACCCGGGCACCCCGTTTCACGATAATTTCGACAACCGCACTATGAAGTGACTCGGATGAATAAGTAGGAGCAGTACATCCCTCGACATAGTGAACAAAACTACCTTCATCAGCAATGATTAAAGTTCGTTCAAACTGCCCCATACGTTCAGAATTAATACGGAAATAGGCTTGCAAAGGAATATCAACCTTCACTCCAGGGGGGACATAAATAAAACTTCCTCCCGACCATACTGCACTATTTAATGCGGCAAATTTATTATCATCTGGAGGAATAACCGTCCCAAAATACTCTTTAAATAAATCAGGATGTTCTTTCAAGGCCTGGTCAGTTCCTACAAAAATTACACCTTTACTTTCCAAGTCTTCTTTTAATTTGTGATAAACAACTTCCGAATCATATTGTGCACCGACACCCGCCAAATATTTTCTTTCAGCCTCAGGGATACCCAGTCTTTCAAAAGTATTTTTTATATCATCTGGGACATCTTCCCATGTTCGCTCTGCACGATTGGAGGGTTTCACATAATAATAGATGTCTTGGAAATCAAGAGCAGAAAGATCAGCACCCCAATTCAAATCTGGTTTTGCAAAAAACACATTCAAAGATTTTAGACGGAATTCTCTCATCCACTCCGGCTCACCTTTGATGTCTGATATTTGATTTACAATTCGAGGATTTAAACCTTTTTGGACTTCATAAACATTCTTTCGGTCATCATGAAATCCATATTTATACTCTTGCGTTAATGCTTCTGCATTTTCATTTTTAGTATTTGACATATCGGTCTCCTTTTCTTTAAATTAGACGACCGGTTTTAAGGCAGTTTTATCTTCATCAGATAAATTGATATCTAAATTGTATTTTTTTCTGATAGTTTCATATCCACTTTCTTCCAGCATTAAGGCAAGTTCAGGCCCCCCGGATTCCACAATTTTCCCAGCCATAAATATATGCACAAATTGTGGTTTTATATAATTCAAAATCCGCTGATAGTGGGTAATAATTAAAACACCCAGTTCAGGTCCTGATAATCTGTTCACACCTTCAGAGACAAATCGAAGGGCATCAATATCTAACCCGGAGTCAGTTTCATCCAATACGGCATATTTGGGCTTTAACATGCTCATTTGTAAGATTTCCATTCTCTTCTTTTCGCCACCTGAAAAGCCGTCATTCAATGAACGACGGGCGAATGATTTTTCAACACCCATCTGCTTCATCTGCTCATCGAGTTCTTTTCGGAAATCACGCATTGGAATTAAATGACTGTCCTGACTTGGAGAGGCTTTTTCTGTTTCACTTATATTTTTTCCATGTTGCCGCACTGCACTCACAGAAGACCTTAGAAAATTTGCAACACTCACACCCGGTATTGCCACAGGATACTGATAAGCTAAAAAGAGCCCTTTTATAGCTCTCTCACTAGGTTCCATATCTAAAACATTTTCACCATTCAATAAGACTTCCCCTGATGTCACCTCATAGCGAGGATGTCCAATTAAGGTGTACGCTAAAGTGCTTTTACCTGATCCATTTGGACCCATTAAGGCATGAACTTCACCCTGATTAATGTTCAAATTCACACCTTTTAATATTTCCTTGCCCTCGACTGAAACATGAAGATCTTTAATCTCTAAAGTTTTGCCAGCCATTTTATCTAGTATCCTCCTGTGAAAACGGGTTAATATTTGAATCTTTATTGATGCGGAACTTGCACCCGGACGAGCCTTTCATTATCCACTCATGCCGCTCCACTTCTTTACCTAATACTTTTTTCATCATTTCAAGTTCCATACGGCAAACATCAGGATCAGCTTTCGCAACTTGATAATACGGACATATATATTCTTTCCACTCAAAACTGTCCTCTTCTTCTTTAATTTGAGTCGGAATTCCCCTTGTATTTAATAACTCAATAAATCGACTCAACCTGTTTTCTGGAGATACTCCTCGCAACTCAATCTCATACTCTTCAGCCATGCGGGTACTAATAACTTCCATTAAACGGGCTTTTAGTGTTGAATCAGATAGCGAATTAATCTCCTGCCATATGCTTCTAAATAATGACTTATACTGGTCAGGTAACGAATCTCTTCCAATCTCTGTTACATAATATAGATTATAGGGTCTTCCCCGTTCAGTTTTGACCAGTCGCGAGCCAATTAAACCTTGAATAATTAAACTATCCAATTGGGGACGAATTGCATTCCGAGTTACGACAAGACCTTCTTCAATTTCTTTTATAGTAACCTCCCCCTGTTCCAAAATAAAGCGAAAGATCTTACCTGAAGGGCTATCAAATATTTCTTTTTTCATCTGGATTTAGATTCTCCTTCATTATCACTCTATTTATTAACCATCCTAACTAATATTAATATTTATGTCAATTATTACTGACATAAATGAAATTTAGGCATATCAACGGAATGAAAATAAAAACATATTATTTGTAAGGTAAAATATACCTATGGTTTTCCCACAAAACAAACATATTTGCCTATTTCTTGTCTTAATTCATCTCTTGATTGGAATTGGATGGGGCTCAACAATGAAAAAACCAAATTTAAGGATTCAGTTCCCTATAAAATCGGTTTACGGACTAAATGATTCTCCCCAAGTACAATTTCCAGGCAAGACTGATGAAGATGTCGTAAAGCTTCTAAAAGAAAATAAGATCAATAGTGTTTTTGGGGGATATAAAAATACTAAACTACGAAAACTTTTGAAGCAAAATCAAATAAATGTTTATGCAGAGATAACATTATTTGCAGGGACTGGATTATGGAAAACGAATCCCGAATATAGGCCCATCACGTCATCTGGCAAATTAATTGAAAAAGATGATTGGTATGGTGGCTTGTGCCCTAATCAACCCAAATTACAAGAAAAACGATTACATGAAATATCCGAATTAATTGATAAATATGATGTTGATGGAATATGGCTGGATTTTATCCGCTATCCAACCCATTGGGAGGTTAAAAATCCTCGATTAGACCAGACATGTTTCTGTCCGGTTTGTCTGGCAAAATTCCAGAAAGATACAAAAATTCAAATTCCCACAAACTTAACCAAGACCGCTGACAAAGCACACTGGATCCTCAAAACTCACAACCAGACATGGGTAGATTGGAAATGTCAGAATATTACCACCTTTACAAAAAAAGCGTATCAGCAAATTAAGTCCAAGAATCCATCTATCGTGGTTGGATTCTTTGGAGTTCCGTGGACTCCTGATGATTTTAATAATGCAATACATTCAACAATTGGACAGGATTACAAAACATTAAGTCCCTATGTAGATGTTTTTACGCCCATGGTTTATCATAAATTATGCTATCGTGATATTAACTGGATTAACGCGATAATAAATTATCAGTCAAACCAAACAAATAAACCTATCGTGCCAATTATTCAGGCATGCAGTATTCCTTCAGAACTTAGTAACAAAGAATTTACCAGTACTATCAATGAAGCATTAAGAACACCTTCAAAGGGTGTTATTATTTTCACTTTAGACCACGCAATTAAGGAAAATAAGTTTAATAATTTAAAATCAAAATGGTAGGACCTATGGAACCACGAATCGTCATTATTGATTATGGAATGGGTAACCTTCGTTCCGTACAAAAAGCTATTGAAAAAGTTGGATATACCGCTGAAATCACTCAAAACCGACAATCAATAAGAAATGCTACCCATGTTGTTGTACCTGGTCAGGGTGCATTTTGCGATGCAAAACGCTGCCTTGAAGAAAATAAGTTGACAGGGGAAGTCATCTCAGCCATTCAGAGTGGAAAACCATTTTTGGGCATTTGTTTAGGTTTGCAGATGCTCTTTACCGTCAGTTATGAGGGTGGTGTTTTCGATGGTATGAATGTAATTCCAGGTGAGGTTGTTCGTTTTAGCGGATCAATGAAGATCCCTCATATTGGTTGGAACCAACTAATTATCAAGAAAAATATACCCATCTTCGACAACATACAGAACGAATCATATGTCTATTATGATCATTCCTTCTATGTAAAACCATCGAACCCTGAATGGATTGCCGCAATAACTGATTATGAAGGCGAATTTACAACAGTTGTAGCAAAAGATAATGTTGTAGCCACTCAGTTTCACCCCGAAAAGAGTCAAAAAATTGGATTGCAATTTCTGAAAAACTTTGGAATGATGAAATAAGGATTTTTTCAAAAGGCTTTTGATTTCGGAATATAGTTTGTTTGGCACTCGATAATCCGGATTAAAAGAAGAGTATTTGTTTTCAAAATAACGATATAGTCGTTTCCCCTAACTTATGTAAATTCCTTGGAGTTTATTTATACGTACTTTTAACAAAACTTCCATCCAATATAATCTTGACGCTATTTCTTAATTAAAATTTGCTTTCTTCATGAATATTGTTTGAATATCATATTTTTAAGCAAAATCTTTGTTTTTGATGAAACTATTGTACGATTCGTACAAATTCACAAAAACGATTCTATTTCGCAATAAAAAAACAACCTAACCCCTTTAATATCATATATATATAAACATAATTACCAATATGTTTATTTTTTAATACATTTCATCATATTTAGTCGTATAATATGAATATAGATTTATTTATTGCTAATTATATATGCGTAACTATAATATAAAAATGAAAGAGTTCATTATGTTTAAACTAAGTGTTATTGGTGATGAGATATCAAGTAATTTACAAGAACAAGTCAATCTTTTGATCCAGGAAAACATTAACCATATTGAATTGCGCAGTATCAACAATAAAAATATTGTTAATTGGACTTCTCATGAATTATCTGAAGTCAAAAAACTTCTTGATGGGAATAATATTACTGTGTCTGGATTATCCTCTCCAATTGGTAAAACGCCTATCACCGATCCTCCAGATTTATCACTCGCAAACTTCCAAAAAATTCTTGACTATGCAGACTATTTTCAAACTAACAACATCCGAATATTCGGTTATTATTTACCCGATACCGATCATATGTCTTGGGGGAATGCTGTTGTCGACAGGTTACATATACTTCTTGAAACAGCAAAAACAAGAGGGCATATACTCCATCTAGAGAATGAAGATGGTTCACTCTTTGGCTCTACTCCTGATGAAGTACGTTTTATAAATAAACATATTTCCTCTCCAAGTTTTGACTTCTTATATGACCCAGGGAATTATATATATTTCATGAAAGAAGCTGTTACTCACGAAATGACCCCATTGATGTTACCCTTAACTGGCTATTTACATGTAAAAGATATAAAACTTGGTAGCAATCAATTTCTTGTACCAGGAAAAGGTGAATGCGAATTTGAAAAAATAATCACAGAATTATGCAAACTTAAACAGACAGATGTTATTTCATTAGAACCACATCTTCAAGGTGGAGATTCCAAAGGCGGATTTAGTGGCATAGAACCCACAAGAGAAGCTATTCGTTCTTTAAAAAATATTTTGAACAATATCGAAATGAAGGAGTCTCTGTCTAAAAATGCCTAGCGAAAAAATCACAGTAAATACTCCATATGATCGTTCAAAAATAAAGAAGGATATAGAACAATACTCGGACTTGGCCTCACTTCGTGAGGCAATTTACAGAGACATTTCTGAAACTTTTGATAACTCTATAGAAATCAATAACGTACATACTGTATCTGATTGGTGCAGAGCAAATGATACACGATTAATATGTGGCCGTTTTTCTAGAGCCTTTTACATTGATGGTATGTTGATGGCTTCAGCAAAAGTCATTGAATCACTCAGCATCCACATTCCCATTCAAAAAATCGTCGCATTTCTAAAACAAAATAGAGATTTTTACTCTATTGAAACATATTTGGGTTCTGATATTCAGTCTCTAATCAACTTAAATTCAAAGGAAAAAGTATCTTTAGCTGAAATAAATGGGATTCTTACACGGCTGAAAAAATCGCTCCAGAGTTATGAGAGTAAGACAACTTCTTTCCTAGAATCGAAACACGGATTGAATCATGATCAATTCGTTATTGAATACAATAAATTGATTAGTATTACATTGAAATTAAGACAGCTGGTTACAAATCTTGAAAAGAGTATACAAAAAGCTCCCCAATATGATCCTGCTTTTCTTGTATATTTCCAACGAATAACCAATACAGGTTCTATCAATATTGGCATGCTTAATGAAAAAAAGGATCCTTTTTTTGGACAAGATGAACACATCCTACAGCTGTTAGAAACATCTGCTCCAAACTCATATATTACTCCCCATTTAAATACATGGTTACAAAAATGTGATGATTGGATTGAAGCACTTCCTGCATATGCATCCTATAAAATAACCCCTAAAACCGAAGGTGGTTATGATATTACGGCACAAGTACAGAGAGCTTCTTTGGAAGAGATGTATCGAAGACATGCTGATGATTGGGCAATAAATATTGAAGAGGTAATGTTAATAGAGAATGTTGAAGTTGCACGTAGATTATTAATATCAAACTGGAATAAATTATCACATTCACAAATCGTGAATAAAATAAAAAAACATAATCTTTCTAACAGGATAGTTTGGATATCAGAATTAGTCGAAGATATAAGTAAAAAACACGTCAAGACCATTGGTTATGAGATAGAAAAAGGGAGCAGCAGACTAGAAGCATTATGGCTGATAGCTCAAAACGACAGTAGGTTAATCAAAAAAATAAATAATCACAAAACGAAACCATCAAACAATTCTATTTACTATAACCATGTATTTGATAAGGTTAGACCATTACCATGTATTCATGTTCTCACCACACTTGGTCCTGGCGAAACGGAAGTTAATGTTGAAAATTGGTTGCAAGAGACAATGGCATTATTCAACGTAATCCGTGCATTTAATCTTCAAGGAAAAGTTGCTGACATAATTAAAGGGTATAAGAAAACAATTATCGATTCTGCCAATGCTGTCATCAAAGAGCTTGAACTCGAAGGAACATTATTAAATCTAATCAGGGATGAAGGGCTCAATGCTTCCTTAGAGCAAGATTTAAACAAATGCGTTATAAAACTACTAATGTCATATCCTGAAGTTGTAAAAGCAACAGCAAAAGTACTGTCAATTGAAACCAAGGATCTTTATCGACAGCTTGACAATACAATGGCAACAATCTCTGCTCGCAGAGAAGTCATCGCTGCGGAGGGATTCTCTTCTTTATTAATGGATCCTCTATATCGATATGAAGCAAGTGGTCCTTACAAACGGTACAATCTTTTATATACACCTAGCCGTGTTGATCTTGGAATAGAAGAAGTTTACTCTGTCCAAGGAATTCCAAAGTGGCTTGGAGGAAGAGATCAAGCTGCATCAATTCGTGGTAAAGAATTATATTCCCTGTATAATGCCAATCCACAAGCCGTAAATTCTCCAAGATTAGCAGAATTCATGAAAGTGGGAGAAAACTTTTTTACGAGAGGTGGTGTTTATTATCTATCTCTCGCAGCCGGAGCAAATATTGATGCTGTTGGAATCGGTGATTTCGAGTTTTTCAGAGATCAATGGAATATGCGTGAAGACCGTTTAGTTTTGCCCACCGGTGAAACGTATGGTGGATTTTGTGTACCTAAGGAATTCACACTTCTTTATGCAGTCACTTTAGCTGCCGTTGATAAAGATACCTCTGCAAAACTACTGACTAGTTTTAATATCCCAACAGCAATTCAACCTTCTCTTGTAAATGATATGCGCAAGATTTTAGCAAGACGAATTGAATTTGACTCAATATTAGATTGGGAAGATGCATGTCAGAAATATTTAACAGAAAAATATAAGAAATACTTTACAACAGAAAACGGCTGCTTCTACCTTCCCAATCCATTTGCATTGGCCAATACGTTTTCAAAAGCCAATGTAATATCAACCACCTCAGAAAAAGAAACAAATGAAACATTAAAGCTTACCAACTGGATAAATAAAAAAGCACAAGGCTTGGAAGAAATAAACCGAATTGGTCCTTTCCGAAAAGTCCAATTGATTCGAAACCTTCTTAATAAATCACGTCAGAGAAACCCAAACATTCCAGACGACCCCCAGCTTATCGGAGTAATGACAGCCTCTTATAAAGAGGGAGCTTTAAACAAAGATGGCCTTGAGATTCCAATTACTGATGTAAGATTCAGTGCCGGTGCTCGTAAATTAGAAATATATTCAGGGACTTATGAAAAAAATCTACTTAAAGATATTGATCCAGAAGGTAGAGAAGTCCTCAGAAATATGTTTAGGGATTTCAAGACTGTTTCCGATATACGATTTGTGGGTACATGTACAGGTTCTGACATTCTAAACTATGTTCCTGGTTCGGGCTTAGAAGATTTAAAAGAGCAAATAAATCAGAAACTAATTGATGCAGGACTAAATCAAGCACAGATTGATGCAAACTGTAGAGTCTATGGCGGAGATTTAAAGAACTGGACAGGTATACAAGAGTTAGCAGATTCCGTTAAGTCAGCATTGTTATCTGAGATTGGGCCCAGTATTCATTTACTGGTCACTGATCGGCGTGGAACATTTGCAACTTATGATGAAGCAGTTCAAGGCGTTGATTTTATTGATTTAGGTATTCCTGATCCTGGACTATTAGATTTAATCGATAATTTTCCAAAACTTTGTGCATTAATGAGATTTGGCAGACCCAACTCCACATTAGTATTTGCTGATGGTACATCAGGTGGTCGGAGAAGAACATTTTCTTTCAGATATGCTTCATCTCGCAGAAAAGTAAAAGAGCTCTTCGCATGTGAACCAAATGCAGTCTATGGATCTCTCGGTTTGGGTCAGGAAACGGTAGACCAGTGGCGTCAAGAGATGGAACTCGAGAAAAACCTTTGTGACGAATTATTCGCTTCAATTACAAATAAAAATCACACAAAATCACGAGCTCTATTAAACAAGATTGTGACATCAGCAAAACTTTACGATAAAGCGCTTCAAGCAACCACTGAAGAAAAGAAAGCCCGGGACAATGGAGTCTGGAAACCCATTGATAGATACATATCTCGTGCCTATGGAAGACTTGTATCAGAATATAGATTAGAAGATCTTGACTTTGGAGCATGGTTGATATTAGGTGGTTCATATGTTGTCAATGGAAAAATTACGAATGAAGAATTAGTAAACATTCGCAAGTCATTCGAAAAATCAATCCCTAGAAAAGGCTCACGTCCTGAGTTTAATGAATCGGAAATCAACGAAATCATATCTTCCCTGTTCAGACCTGTTTTTAAGATTAATATCTCAGATGAGTATAGAGAAATTAAAACAGGAATTGGGGGTTCATTAAAAGCAGTTGAGGAAAAAACTTCTCGTTTAGAAAAATTAAATGAACGGCGAAAAACAACTCGGCGAGTTCTCGGTATTCAGCAGAGAAAAATCGCTTTCCAATCTTCAAATCTCTGCAATACTGAACATAATATCCAATTGATTTATAAGCAGGCCATCGCTAAATTATCTATTAAAGTGTTGAATGATAATACACAATTAGGGATTTTAATGTTTCATCTTTACAAATCCCTTGAGAT
>Ga0116193_1003054_pt1 | contig 12283 bp, 11 predicted proteins | sample AD_UKC115_MetaG_FD_89892 | JGI IMG/M metagenome (GOLD analysis project Ga0116193, IMG submission 89892) | Active sludge microbial communities of municipal wastewater-treating anaerobic digesters from Hong Kong - AD_UKC115_MetaG | ecosystem: Engineered > Bioreactor > Anaerobic > Digestate... | reverse complement strand
GCGCGCGGGTGCAAAGCGAGTTCCCCGATGCGCTGGTCGTCCACCGGCTGGACATGGAAACCTCTGGACTGATGGTCTTTGCGCGCGGCATTGAAGCGCAACGCGCGCTCGGCCGTGCCTTCGAGCGGCGCAACGTGCACAAGCGGTATGAGGCGATCGTTGAGGGGCTCGTGGCGTCGGACACTGGAACGGTCGACCTGCCGCTGATCTGCGACTGGCCGAACCGGCCCCGGCAAATGGTGAGTCATGAGCTGGGCAAGCCCTCCACCACGCACTACGCCGTGGTTGCCCGTGACCCGCTGCTGGCGCGAACCCGCGTCTCGCTGATACCCGTGACGGGCCGCAGCCACCAACTGCGCGTGCACATGGCCGCACTCGGGCACCCGATCATCGGCGACAGTCTTTACGCCGGCACGCCGCCAGCACCGGGCGAGCGGCTGTTGTTGCACGCGGCAAAGCTGGCCTTTCCGCATCCGGTCAGCGGCGACGCCGTGAACGCGACATCCCTCGTGCCATTCTGACGCACAGCCCCTCTCGCGGGCGCGCTTGACGCCCCCGACGCATCCGCCACTCGCCGCGATTCACGCGCGATTTCGCCGATTCACGAAGCTGCCCCGCAACTCGTCGCGTGCCTGTATGCACTGGTTGCCGGCGAATTTACAGTTCGCTCCATCGCAACAACGCGATTTCAACCAAACAAAGGAACTCACCATGAAATCGATCTCTTTCCAGGGCATCCTCTCCCGCACCGAACGCGCTCTTGTTGGCGCCGCCGCAGCCACGATGAGCCTCGCATCAACCACCGTCATCGCCGCTGCCTTCCAGGGCGCCGCGCTGACCGAACAGTCACACCTGATTGCGAGCATCGGCAAAGCGTTCTTCGGTTAAGCCATGACCTGCGTTGCAGCCAATGCGCTGTTTTCCACCCGGTGTGCATCGCCCCGCACACCGGTTCAGCCAAGCCTCGCGCAAGCACCTCAGGAAGCCTGACTCCCCCGAAAGATGATCGGGCTTCCTGACGTGCTCGCGCGATTGCGTTACACATGAGCTGACCGCCGCGCCCCTACACTGGCGGCATGAGCGACGCCAGAACCACGCCACTTTCCGCGCCCCAGTTTTCATTTCACGCGCCGCAGACATTACTGCCGGTGCCACTGCCGAAAGCCTATCGCCTGCTTAACCACGGCCCCACTGTGCTGGTCTCTGCCACGCACGGCGGCCAGCGCAACGTGATGGCCGCCGCGTGGAACATGGCGCTCGACTTCAACCCTTGCAAGGTCGCCGTGGTGATCGACAAGGCCACATACACCCGCGAGTTGATCGAGGCGAGCGGGCGCTTTGCACTCAATGTCCCATCACGCGGGATTGCCGCAGAAGTGCTCGCCATCGGCAACACCTCGGGGCGCGATCTCGATCATGCGAACTACGGCGACAAGTTTGCGGCCTTCGGGCTGCAAACCTTCGCCGGTCAGGACAACACGCTGCCACTCGTCACCGGCTGCGTCGCCTGGCTCGAATGCACACTGATCCCCGAACCTCACAATCAGCAGCGCTACGACCTCTTCATCGGCGAAGTCACCGCCGCATGGGGCGATTCCCGCGTGTTCGTCAACGGTCACTGGAACTACGGTCCGGACACGCCCGCCGAGCTGCAGACGTTGCACTATGTCGCGGGTGGCGCGTTTCTGTCGATTGGCAATGGATTCAATGTGACAGCGGCGGAGATGCGCCAAAACCAGCGGCCGTCGTAGGCTGGGTCGCGACCCAGCATTCGGTGTTTCAACCTTGCCGCCAAGTTTTCAACGCAGACTACCACACAATGGCGCTACGCCAACACAAACGGCAAACCCCGCAACCGCTTACCGGTAGCCGCAAAAATCGCATTGCCCAGCGCAGGTGCCACCGGCGGCGTGCCGACTTCCCCGATACCGCCAAGCGGTGCGTCGCTATTCACGATCACCGTTTCGAACGTCGGGCATTCGGCCATTTTCAACAGCGGATAGTCGTTGAAATTGCTTTGCTGCACGACGCCTTCGCTGAGCGTGATCTTGCCCTTGAGCGCGGCGGTGAGGCCGAAAATCGCCGCGCTGGCGATCTGCGCTTTTACGTTGTCGGGGTGTAGCGCGGTGCCGCAATCCACGGCGCTGACCACGCGGCGGACCTTGATGTCCTTGCCGACAACTTCGACATCCACGACCTGGCAGACGATGCTCTTGAATGATTCCGCCAGCGCGATGCCGCGGCCCCAGCCCTTCGGCAGCGCGCTGGTCCACTGCGCGGCGCTGGCAGCGGCATCAAGCACCTTGACGAAGCGCGGCTGCGCCTTGAGCAATTCGAGGCGGAAGAGATACGGGTCTTTCTTCAGCGCCACCGCGAGTTCGTCGACGAATGATTCGACGAAGAATGCGTTGTACGAGTTGCCCACACTGCGCCAGTAGCCGGTGGCCACCGGCAGATTCACCTGCGCGTGGTCGCAGCGAAAGTTGGCGAAGGTGTAGGGCAGATGCATCGCGCCTTCAGCATTGGTGAGATCGGGCGGATAGTCGCCGGCAAACATCGGGTTCATGCGGCCGATCACGCTCTTGCTGACGCTGGGGCCGACCATCTGCTGCTGCCACGCCGCAACCTGTCCGGCGTCGTCGAGCACTGCCGTCATGCGCGCTGCGACGGCTGGGCGGTAGGCGTCGTGGCGAATGTCATCTTCGCGCGACCAGATCAGCTGCACTGGTTTGCCGCCGGTGACTTTGGCACATTCCAGCGCCTGCCGGATCACCTCGAGATCAAAGCGGCGACCAAAGCCGCCTCCGAGATAGGGCGTGTGCACTGTCACGTTGTCCACCGCCGCGTCGGCCACGCCAGCGGCGAGCCACTGCACAATGGTGGGCGCCTGATTGCCGGCCCAGACGTCAACCTTGCGCTCCTTGCCGTCACCCGCGATGCGCGCGGTACAGTTCAGCGGCTCCATCGTGGCGTGGGCGAGGAAGGGCACGCTGTAGTCTGCGTCGAATCGCTGTTTTGCCGGCGCCGCCGCGATGGCCTTCGGCGCGTTGCCGTGCTCGCCAAAGGTGCGGCGAATTGGTTTGCCAAGTTCGGGGCCGCCGTCCTTGCCGTCGAGCACATCGCGGTAGCGCGCCGCCAGCTGCTCGCTGGACATTACCGAGGCCCCCGGACCACCGCCCACGAGTTCGACGTCCGCCAGCGCTTGCTGCGCGGACCAGTAGCTCGCCGCAATGACCGCCAGCCAGTTCGGGCCACGCACCTGATGCAGCACGGCTTTCGGCGGCGTGCCCCGCTTCCAGCGCAGCTCCTGCAGCTCGCCGCCGGCCACCGGCAGATGCTTGATTGCCGCGTACAACAAGCCGTCGGGACGCACGTCGATGCCAAACTGCGCGCGGCCCATCGCCTTCTCCGGCACGTCGAGGCGTGCCGGGCTGGTGCCGAGCAACCGCCACTCACTGCGCGGCTTGAGGCGGGCTACAGCCGGCAGCGGCAGCGCCGCTGCGGCCTGGGCGAACTCGCCGAGGGTGCCCTGCTGGCCGGACACAGCATGGCGGATGACGCCATTTTCTATGCGCAGATCAGCGGGCTTGACGTTCCACTTCACGCCCGCCGCGGCAAGCAGCAAGGTGCGCGCACTGGCCGCTGCCGCACGCATGGGCTCCCACGCATCACGCGTGGAGGTGGAGCCGCCGGTCATCTGCACGCCGATCAGCCGCGCGGTGGTGATCATGGCGTCCTGCATGGCGGCGGGCGCGCTGTCCCCGAGGGCCGTGACATTGGCGTAGACCGGGTTGATGGCGGCCTGCTCGACGCGCACCTTGGACCAGTCGGCATCCAGCTCCTCCGCCACCAGCATGGCGAGGGTGGTGTAGATGCCCTGCCCCATCTCCTGGCGCGGCACCTGTACGAGCAGCGTGTTTTCCGGCGTGAGTTTGAGCCACGCATTGAACGCGACCTCACCGCTCTGCACCGGCGGTTTGAAGCCCTGCGCGTTGGTGATGCGTTTGGATGCGAGCGTGAAGCCGACAGCAAGCGCGCCGCCGACGAGGCCCCCACCAATCAGGAACGCGCGGCGAGCCTTTGACGTTTTGCGGACGGGAGTAGCGGTGCTGCCGGTATTGCTGCTGGTCATGATCACGCCCCCGCTTTCTTGAGCTCGGCCGCGCGCTTAATGGCGGCGCGCATGGCGGGGTAGGTGCCGCACCGGCAGAGGTTGGTGATCGCCGCGTCGATGTCGGCGTCGGTCGGGTTGGGGGTTTTCTCCAGCAGCGCCGTGGTGGCCATGATGAAGCCGCTCTGACAATACCCGCATTGCGGCACCTGCTGCTCGATCCACGCGCGCTGCACGGCGCTCGGGCCCTTCTCGCCAATACCTTCGATGGTGGTCACCTGTTTGCCGGCGACATCGCCCACTTTGGTGACGCAGGAACGTACCGGCTGCCCATCAACCAGCACCGTGCAGGCGCCGCAGGCGGCGATACCGCAGCCGAACTTGGTGCCGGTCAGCGGTGTGTCTTCACGCAGCGCCCACAACAATGGCTTTTCCGGCGGCGCATCGAGTGCGACGGGCTTCTGGTTCAGGGTGAATTGCACGGGCATGGGGCCTCCGGCGGAATGCAAACGCGATCAGGTTAATGCTGGCAGACTATCAGCTTAGCGCTGCGATCCCCATTCAAACGGGGCGCGACTGCGGTTTTGGCTAACAATCGACTTTCAAAGAAAAACGGGCGTTAGCCCGCGTCAAACCTTGCTTTCCGGCGAAAGCTGCTTGTGCTGCAACCGGCGGGACGCAATCCAGATCAATACGAGGACGGGGACGCCGATCAGCGCCGTGCCGACAAAGAATGCGCGGTAGCCGACGGCGTCGACCGCGACGCCAGAAAAGCCCGCCAGCCACTTGGGCAGCAGCAGCATGATTGACGACAGCAGCGCGTACTGAGTGGCCGAGTAGCTGATGTTGGTGAGGCTCGACATGTAAGCGATGAAGACGCTGGACGCGATGCCGGCCGAGAGGTTGTCCACCGAGATCACCACGGTGAGCCACGTGACGTCGTGCCCGATCATGGCGAGCCACGAGAACAGCAGATTGCTCGTTGCCGACAATATGGCGCCGAGCATCAGGGTGCGCATCATGCCGAACTTGATGGCGAGTACGCCGCCGAGTGCGGCGCCGATCAGGGTCATGACCAGGCCGTACACCTTGCTGACCGCCGCGACCTCATCTTTGCTGTAGCCCATGTCGACATAGAACGGATTGGCCATGATGCCCATCACGATGTCGCTGATGCGGTAAGTCGCGATCAGAGCCAGCACCAGCAATGCGTTCCAGCCGAAGCGGCGGAAGAAATCGGCAAACGGCTCGACCAGCGCGGTCCGCAACCACTCACCTACGTTTTTCGCAGGTGCCAGCGGGCGTTGCACCGGCTCGCGCGAGAACAGGACAGTAATGAAGCCCACCGCCATCGACGCAGCCATCACCAGATAAGCGACGCGCCAGCCGTTGGGGTCGTAGTTCTGCGGGTTGGCAACCTCCGCGCGCGCGGCGATCCACAGAACCCCGGCGCCGGCCCAGATCATCGCGATGCGGTAGCCCGTCTGGTACGCCGCGGAGAGCGCCGCCTGATGGTCGGCATCGCCGGATTCGATGCGGTAGGCATCCAGCGCAATGTCCTGCGTGGCAGAGCCGAACGCGGTCAGAACCGCAAACCAGACGCTGGGCATCAGCGCGACCTTGGGGTCGTTCAGGGCCATGCCCACCAAACCACAAACGATCATCGCCTGCGACAGCACCAGCCAGCTGCGGCGCCGCCCCAGCCCCCGCGTCAGGCCGGGGATCGGCAGGCGATCCACCAGCGGTGCCCAGCACCATTTGAACCCGTAAGCGAGCCCCACCCACGACAAAAAGCCGATCGTGGAGCGATTGATACCCGCTTCACGCAACCAGAAAGAGAATGTGCCAAGCACCAACAGTAAGGGCAAACCTGCCGCGAAACCGAGTGCCAACATGCGTAGCGATGGCGGCTCAAGGTACACCGCCAGGGATTGCAGCCAGGTGCCGTTGCTGGCTGCCTGATCAGCGCCGCCACCGCGCCGTGTTTCTGGTTGAGAGCCGGCTGGGGGGAGGGCATTGCTCGACATGCAGCAATTATCTGCAATGTGAGGCGTAGACGGCTGCGCCCAACAAGCTATCGAGGCCCTTGATTGGGCCGCGGGTCACCCCGCGTGCCCGGAGGCCATCGATCAGACGATTAGCGCGGCTTCAACTTCGCTGACTTTGTAACGGGCCATTGCCAGGTTTCCCTTTTTGCGATCGATCACCACGTACAAGAACAGAGTGCCCTTCTTGGTCAGCGGGCGGATCAGGTGGTACTGCTCCTGCAGCGTGATGAGGATATCCTCAATGCCGCCGGTAATGCCAAGCGATTTTGCGACGCGCAACTTCGCGCGCACCACTTCGGTATTACCCGCTGCTGCTACCTCGAGATTGAGGCCGCTGCCGGCAGTGCCTAACGCCATGCCGCTGTCTACATCGACGAGCGCACAACCCATCGCGCCGTCGATCGACAGTATCGCCTTCAGACTTTCTGCTACGTTTGCCATGTCGAAATCTCCCTTCGTTACTGGCTGGGACACAAAACTATTGGCCGCCGGGGGCAGTGGCCCATTGGCACTGACCGCCGCAACAGCAGGCGGCTGCGCCAGCGGTGTCGCGGCACGCTGCGGCAGGTCGCGGGCGACCGGCGCAATTGCCGCGTTCGCGGGCTCTCCCCCGGCTGCTGCGGCGCCACGCTCGGATTCGACGCCGCGCGCACGCATGCGGTTGGCGTGCAGCGGGACTACCGTCGCGGCCAGACGCTCCTGTATGGTTCGCCAGAGCTGAGCAGAATCCGCCAGTGGCACCGAGATCTCGCTGTAGGGCACACGAAGTGCATCCGCCACCTGCAGGAACTCGTGCTTGTGCGAAGCTGCCGCGGTTGAAAACGCAAACAGAAAGCTCGGTCGATGTTCGGCGACCGTGTGAATTGTCATCAGGCTCCGAAGCAGCTCAATCTTGTGATTGATATCGCTTGAACGAATCAGGAACACGATCAGTTTGGCGCGGTGATAAATGCCCTCAAGGTAACCGCCGGGCATCGTTGACGAGGCAATGGCGATCACGGTCAGACCGTCTTTGGTGGTCAGATATTCAACCAGACCATCGGTGTCGAGCAAATCAGGGGACTGCAGCCGGGTTCTCGCCAGTTCAACCCGGGAGGTATGAGCTGCCTGGCTGACAACCGCGGACGCCCAAATCATGTTGGCGCCCGTCACGACGACCGGGCGCTGGCTGGCAATGTCGTCGAGGCCCTGTTGGCCGTAGGGCATGGTGAAGGCACGGACAAAATCCTGCGGCTCGACGTTGCTGCCCGGCAGCGCGGTGGCCAGCGCCCGGACGCGGGAGTCGAGCGTCTCAGCGTCGTCTGTCCGGGCCACCCGAATCATGCTCCAGGGGCTGTTCAATTGCTGCGGACCGCTCGCCTCGTAGATAACCTGCACATCGCGGTGGCGTTTGTCCACCGCGATTCGGCCCATGGTTTCCACGACCTCGGCGGCTGGCCCTTCCAGCCACTGCAAAAACCAGCCCCGGCAATACGCGAGGACGCCGCGAATCCGCGACGAATCGTTTCGGGCCCGGGAGCTTCGCTCAAGTTCGGGCAACCACTTTTCCGGATCTGTTCCAGGGGCCGCCCGACTCAAGTAGACGACGTGCAACAGCTCGTCAAAATCACGGCTCACCTGCCCACCAGCGGAAGTGTCCGACGCTGCGTTTACCATGGGGCTGCTACTCTGTGCCATATGTCCTCAATCACCGTTGTCTGCGGCCGCGTCCTCAGCGCCATCGCAAACAGCTCCTCCATGCATTCACTTGTACCGTGCAGCCTGCCTACAGTCTTTGCGCCGGATCGACGCTTTAGGAATAAACCGAGAGCGAATTGTTATTAGTCAATATGTCATTGAGTATAGCGGCTGCATATGCCAAGTGCATAACTGTCTGCCCTTAAGCAACATGCTGTTGGAATTTCGTCACTAACCCTGAAATCAAGATGGGTATCGCAACCTCCAGGCGGACTATTCGGCGTTGCGCGATTGATTGAACTTGGGTCGCACCGTGTCGTCGAAACTGCTGATCCCCGCTAGCATTGCCAGATGAAATCGCACTTTTTCTCCCGCGTTTGCGCCCGCACGGGTGGCGCCTTGCTTGCTGCCATGATCTGCAGCGTTGCCGCGCATGCACAACTGTCCAAGCCTTTCTTGTGGGAGCTCAGCAAGGGTGACAAGAAAGTCACCCTGTTCGGCTCGCTGCATGTCGGCAAGAATGATTTCTATCCGTTGCCGGAGGCGGTGCTGTCGCGATTCGACAGTGCAAAGGTGCTGGCGGTCGAGGCCGACATCACCCAGCCTGAGACCCAGCAAGCGTGCACGCGCCTGGCCGCCACGGATGAAAAGCTGGACAAGGTGCTGTCGGCTGAAGACTTCGCGGCCCTGCAGGGCTATTTGCGTGCGTCGAACCTGCCACCTGCAGCGTTTGAGGGTAAAAAGCTCTGGCTGGTGAACCTCGTGATGGTGGGCGCAGAGCTCACCCAGCTCGGCGTGGATTTCGGGCGTGGCCTGGACCTGGTGTTCTTGCGCGACGCCAAGCTTGCCAAAAAGCGCATTGCCGAAGTTGAAGGCGGCGCCAGGCAATGCGCAGCCTTAGCCGGTGCCAGCAACACGGAAGCTGCGGCAGCCATGTCGCGCTTTTTGGCGACCGTGCGGGAAAACAAAATGGAGAAGCGGCTCGACGAGATGGTCAACGCCTATCGGGCTGGTGACGGCCCCAAGCTGTCTCGTGTCGTGCAGGAAGAGTTCGGCACGTCGGCAGAAGGTTTGGCGGCTCGAAAGCGGGTGTTTGACGACCGCCATCCAGCCATGGCGGAAGCGATTGACACATACTTCAAGCAGCCCGACGGTCATTTCGTGGTGATTGGTGTCGGCCACATGTTCGGCGACAACAATTTGCTCGAGGCGCTCGCCAAGCGTGGCGTGCAGGCGCGCCGCATCGAGTAGGCGCAGCGCGCGCGGCTTCGGCGCCGTCCGGCGCTAGTGCTGGTGTGCCATCGCTACCTTGCCGTCGGCCGTCTTGGGAGCCTTGCGGATCGTTCGAGGCTTGAACTCGAATTTCACAGTGGTCTGCGTGGTGCCGCTTTCACTTACCGTGATCTTTGACGTGAGTGGCGCCTTGAATTGCCCGAGGTCAGGATGCCAGGCCGTTAGTTCGTAGTCCCCAGGGGGCACGTTCTCGATTCTGGCCAGCCCGTTGTCGCCGGAAATGCCTGTCCAGGGCGTGTCGGCCACGTAGACATAGGCCCGCATCCAGTCGTGCAGGATGCAGTACGCAACGATGGCACCTTCTTTGTCAAAGCGGATGGGGGGCGGCGTGGCCCCCGGCTTGTGCACCGCAATTTCGAACGGCTTGCTGCTGGAGAACGACTTGATGTGATGCTCCACGGTATCGCGGTTGGCGAAGACCACGCTTGAACCACTACGAACCACCGAAATGTAAGGTTTGAAGGTCAACGCCTCCTGCGTTACGGTGATTTGAGTCGGCTCCGTTCGCGGCGCCGGTGTACCAAGCGGCTTCAATGCCATCACGACGTTGGGCAGGCCCTGTCCGTCGCGGTCACTGGCAACACCAATGAAAGTTGCCGCCTGCGCCAGCGCTGTGCTGGCTGCGAGACAGATTGCCAGAGCGCGGAGCATCGGAGCCCGACTCATCGCATTCACGGCTGCACCACGTCGCGGTGCATCGGGGCGAGCGCGGCAATCAGCCGATTCTGCTGTGACACTGGGACAGCCGCTGCGTCGAGAGAGTTCTGCAGCTCTTCAGCAAGCGCATTGAAATCAGCGGTAGTGATCTTCAATCCTTCGTGGATTTTGCGCATCGATTTGCCGGAATACTTGCAGCCGCCGCCGAGGACATCACAGAATTGATCTGCGAGCATCGCCTGCAGTCGCTCGGTGTCGGCGTCCTTGAAAAAGCTGCCGATGCGTGGGTTTTTTTGCACGCGGCCGACAAAATCGTTGGTGATACGGGACAGACCTTCAAAGCCGCCGAACGCGGCGAGCGCGGGCTCGTTGGGTGCTTGCGCTGCGACCGGTGTCAGCGGCAGCATCGCGAGGCAGAGGCAGGCGCCAAGCAGGCGCAATGGGTGTGACATATCAGAACAGCTCCGGAAACAGCATTCGTAGAGTGCGCGACGGCCGGGCGCGTCTGCTCCCCGTCGTTTGCGCTAACCCTTGCTGTACGCAGAGACGCGAAAATTGGTTTTCCGCGCGCCCGAAAACCTGCCGACCGCCGTTTGTCAGTCGGTCAAATAGGCATTGGTCGCACGCAGGTCGTTCTCACCAAGAATGCCGGTTGCGGCCTTCAGCCGAAGTTCATTGAGCAGGGTGTTGTAGCGGGCTTGCGCCAGATCCCGCTGAACCTGAGTGACCTGCTGCTGCGCATTCAAGACGTCCAGATTGGTACGCACCCCTACCTCGAGGCCAAGCTTGGTCGAGGCCAGCTGCGTTTCCGCCGATTTCAGGGCCTGCTGCTGCGCGGCGACACCCGCCACGCCGCTGGTGACACCCAAGTACGCCTGACGCACCGACAGACCGGCCGCGCGGCGAGCGGTTTCGACATCGTTGCGGTTCTTGTCGACCAGCGCCAGGGTTTCCCGAATGCGCGCGGTGAGGCTGCCCGTGGTGTCGAAGGGCAAATTGAAGGTCACACCGACCAGACCAGCGTAGGTCCAGCTACCGACGCTGCTCGTGGAGCTGCCACTCGACTGCGTGTGCGACACGTTCGCGGTTGCGTCCAGGGTCCAGCTCTTGGCGGCTTCCGCACGCTTCACGTCGTACTCTGACACCGCCAGCGTTTGCTGGGCGATCTGCACCGCAAAGGCTTCACGCTCAGCACGGGTCACCCAAGCCTCCATGCTGGCCGGGACCGGCGGCGACACCTGCGCGTTGCTGCGCAAGGTCTTCAGATTTGTTTCGTATCGCCCAACCACATTGCGCAGCGCCCAGCGGGTTCGGTCCACTTCGTTGCGTGCGGAAATTTCCTGCGCCAGCACCTGGTCATAACGTGACTGCGCCTCATTGGTATCGACGATCGTCGCCGTGCCTACCTCAAAATTGCGCTTGGCTTGTGCCAATTGCTCCGACAACGCCGCTTTCTGCGCCTCAACGAGACGAACGTTATCCTGTGCCAGCAACACGTCGAAATAGGCCTGCGCCAGACGGTTGGCTACGTCCATCTCGGCAGCACTCAGACTCAGCTCTGCAAGTTTCACGGCGACGTTTGCCTGCTCAATCGCGGCGTCATTGGCCGGGCGATACAGCGGCTTGTTGACGAATGCCTGCACACTGGCCGCCAGATAGGCGCGGTCGGTCTGCGCTTGCGGCAGATTGCGCAGGTGCAGGTCGAAGTAGTTGGCGTTGGCGCCTGCGGCGACGCCAGTCGCGAACCCGTTACTGCCTTGCGCCTGCGTCACCCGTTCACGTGCGGCTGCCAGCGACGCACGGGCTGCTGCCATGGCCGGATCCTGCGTGGCTGCTTCGCGATATAGCGTCAGCAAGTCGGCACCCTGAGCGACGTTGACGACGCCGGCCATCGCGATCATCAGAGCGGTCAGGGGAAAAAGTCGGTGAACACGCATGCAAGGAACTCCGGCGATAGCCACGAAAAGAAGGTAGTACAGGTCAGTAACGGGGAACAGCGGGATCGACGTGCAGCGACCAGGCATCAATACCGCCAGCGAGATTGATTGGGCGCCCGATACCCTGCCGCGCCAGGAAGTGCGCGCACTGCATACTGCGCCCACCGTGATGGCAGATCACCACCAGCGGCCTGTCGTCGCCGGCCAGTTCGCGCACCTCGTCCACGCGGGCGGCCAGCGCGGACATCGGCACATTGATCGAATTTGCGATGCGTGCCGTCGCAAACTCCCAGGGCTCGCGAACATCGAGCAACACGGCGTCGGCCAGCGTGTCGGCGCGGGCGGAGGCAAGTGTCGGTGCGTCAATCTGCTCGACCATGGTGTGCAGCGAATGGCTAGAAAACAAATGCTGGCGCTTTGGCCGCGTTGACCAGCGGCGCGACAACAGTCTCAAACAGCGTACGCGCCTGACGGCCTCCGCTGGCGGTCACGGTCACCAGCTGCGCGGCCATGACGGGACGCTTTCCGACGACCGCGAAAACGCGACCTGTGGCCTTTAG
>Ga0116193_1003052_pt1 | contig 12284 bp, 9 predicted proteins | sample AD_UKC115_MetaG_FD_89892 | JGI IMG/M metagenome (GOLD analysis project Ga0116193, IMG submission 89892) | Active sludge microbial communities of municipal wastewater-treating anaerobic digesters from Hong Kong - AD_UKC115_MetaG | ecosystem: Engineered > Bioreactor > Anaerobic > Digestate | place... | reverse complement strand
TAACATTTAAGAAAGGAAGCACAGTACCTTTTAATCCCAACGGGCTGGTTGCCAGCCCGTTGGGATTAAAAGTTACTTTGCTTCCTTTCTTAAATGTTACCGCAGTGCGGTCATCGAATTTGAGCAGGGTATCCTCAAACAGGACGCCGCTGCTTACATAGCCGTTGGCTTGAAATTCTATAACCGTCCCGGCCTTGAATACCGCGGTCTTGTCGGCGGCATACTCAAAGGTCTCGTCGGCTCTGAGCACCTCGCCGCTCTTGTAGCCGTTAACGGTCTTTTCCTCGGGCGGCTGTTCGGGTGGCGGCGCTACCGGGGTGGCATCCGCCTTGCCGGTGGTAACAGTTACGGTGCGGGTATTGTTGTTCCAATCCACGGCAGCTCCCAGGCTTTCGGCAATAAAGCGGGCCGGGACCAGGGTACGGTCGCTGACGATGGTGGCGGGCACCTCCAGGTAGACGGGTTCGCCGTTTACGGTCGCCCGGGTGTCGTTGATTTTGAGCTGGATTTTGTTGGTTCCTTTGTAACCGGTTACGGTGCTGGTGGTGGGGCTCCAGACTACCCGCGCGTTGAGGGCCTCAAAGATGGCCCGCAGGGGAACCATGGTACGCCCATCGATAATGACGGGTTCCGTCTCCAGGTTCAGCGGGGTGCCGTTGACGATTACCTTGATCCCGGTGGCGGCCTGGGCGGCGTTCTGCACAGGCACCCACGGGGACAGTACCAGGGCCATGGTGAGAATGGCCACTACCAGAGCACTGCGGGAACGTTTCATCGTTTTTACCTCCCTTTTCTAAATACCTATTTTCGCAAGTAGTCTTCTATGCCAGCAGCAATGGCTTCGGCTGCTTTATTCTTGAAAGCCTCGGTCAGCAAGAGGGATTCTTCCTCCGGGTTGCTGACAAAGACACATTCCACCAGGGCGGAAGTCATCTGGGTATTTCTTAGTACGGATAGATTTTTCTCTTTGGCTCCGCGGTCAATCCGTCCCAATTTGGCCGTTAGCTGGCTCTGCAGACAGCGGGCCAGGCGCTGACGCTCGTCCCGCTGGATAAAGAGTTCCGGGCTATCGGCCGGGGCGTAAAAGAAGGTCTCCGTACCGGAGGCGACCGGGTTGTTGAGGGCGGCATTGTTATGTATGGACACGAACAGGTCAGCATTGAGCCGATTGGCAAAGGCGGCGCGCTCTTCCAGGCCCACATCGCTGTCATCGGTACGGGTATAGGCTACTTTGATGCCCTTTTGCTCCAGGATGGCCCCCGCTTTTAGGGCTATGGCCAGGTTGGCATCCTTTTCTTTTAGCTGGGATCCTATGGTGCCAGGCTCCGAACCGCCATGGCCGGGATCCAGGACTACTATCCCGCTGGCCGGTTTTACCCCGCTGCTGTCCACCATCATGATGTTGATGCCGGTGCCGCTGGTATCCGCGCCTACCACGTGTTTGTGCAGGTCCCGGGTTTTAAAGGTGAAGGTTACGTTGCGGCCCGCCTGGTTTACGGTCAGTTGTTCGATGATTTGGCTGTTCCAGGTATATTTGTCGTCGGCTTCACCGGGCAAGCAGTCTTTAAAGGTTACCTCCAGGCGATCACCGCTCAGTTTTTGCTCATACTCAGTGGGCACCAGGGTGGTGACCACCACCCGTTCGCCATTTTTGCCGAAGGTTTTCCGGTCTACTTTCAGGATGCGGTTGGGTAGTATAAAGACTTCTTTTTTGCCGCCTTCCTCACTGGCGGTGCGGTATTCGGTTCCATAAGGGAAGGTAACCTCAACTATGGCATTCTTGCCTTCATTGCGGGCTTTGACCTTTAGCTCACCGGAGCCCAGGTCAACTTTGATAAGGTTGAGGCCTTCCAGTTGGCGGTCTTCGAACTCGTATATCACCTGGTTGCGGCTTTCTTTGATATCGGCTTTGAGGGCCGCACCGGAGGCGACAGTGATCTTGATTCCGGTGTTATCCACGGTTTTGGCGATCTGGATGGTGTCCTTTGTAGGCCCGGCCGGTTTAGGTGGCTTCGGCGGCTCAACCGGGTCCTGGCCGGGAGTCACAGGTACTACTTCGTCAGAGGTTTCCACCAGCCAGCCGGCCACCCAGGCCAGAGTACCGCCCCGGTTTACCTGGTACCAATCGCCCTGACTGTCCACCACGGGGAGTTTTTCTCCCTGCTCGGCACTGCCCACTTTGTTATAGTCGGTGGAGGGTCCGCTCCACAGGCTGACCGGGCCTCTTTGCACGATTATGGAGGCTACTTTTTTGCTGGGAGGCTGGGCCGGGCTCTGCATGGTAACCGTACGGGTCTGCTGATCCCAGTCCACCTTTCCGCCGAAGGCTTCACCCACGAAGCGCAGCGGGGCCAGGGTGCGGTTGTTGACGATCTTGGCCGGTACGTCCAGCGGCCAGGTCTGGCCGTTGACGGTGGGGGATCTGGAGCCTATTTTGAGCACCACCTTGGTCTGATCTTTGGTGGCGGTGACCGTCTGGGTCCTTTGCTCCCAGTCCACGCTGGCACCAAAGGCTTCGAATATGGCCCGCAGGGGAACCAGGGTGCGCCCGTCTTCAATAATGGGCGGCACTTCGAAGTTCATGGCTTTTCCGTCCAGGATGACGGTCGGGGTTTTGTCCCCGGCAGGTGGAGATGAGGAGGCCGGGCCTCCCATTACGGTAACCAGCCATCCGGCTACATAGCCGCTGCTGCCATCGGGCAGCTTAATCCGCAGCCACTCTGCTTCCTGGCCCAGCAACGGGCAGGAAATGCCTGCGTCGATTACCCCGGTTTTCGGGTAGGTAGTAGCCGGTCCACTGCGAACATTAATCTGCCCGGAAATAGATTTTACGGTCTTCTCTCCTCCGGCGGGTTTTGTCCCCGGGGCCGGGGAGGAGGGGGCGGGGGTGGCAGTGCCGGCTTTTTCAGCCAGGGATGTGGTAATATAGGCGAAGGTTCCACTGGGCAGCCTCACCTTGTACCATTCTCCCTGCTGTTCCGCCAGGGTCAACAAATCACCCTCTTTTACCTGGCCGATGATGTTTTGGGCATTGGTAGTCGGGGTAGAGCGCAGGTTGACCAGGGTACCGGTTACCCTTATCCGCGCTTCTTCTTTTACCTGTAGGTAGTCGCCGGAAACCCAGCCGTTCAGTTTGCCGGTGGAAATGCGCGCCCAGCCGGAGCGCTGTTCCAGTACGGTAACCTGGGCGCCCTGATCCAGACTGCCCATCACCTGGTAGGTGGTTCCCGCTCCCGCGCGCACCCTGACTCCGTCGGCGGTGATGGTTCCGGTGGCGGCCTGGGCCACAGTCACTGACACCAGCAGAATAACCAGCATTAGCAGGCCGGTGAGAACCGCCCGCCGGCTATGTTTAGCTTGCCTCATTTTTTCACCTCAAACTTTGTTATTAATGGATACCCCTGGTTTCTATGGGGCAGTGATTTTCTTGGCAGACACGAATAGGAGATACCTGTCGACCTATAGTCTTTTTCGACAGGGACCTCCCTTGAACCTGCCTGGGAAGGAAATCTTACGTCATTTTTCTTGCCTGTAGGAAATACAGTTAGAAGGCGCCAATCTTGCACCAAACGGGGAAATTTTTTCACCCTCTAGTAAAAGACCTTTACTGGGCAAGGTTTCAGTAGCTTGTCGATGAAGTTGATAACCTGGCAGAGTGAGCAAAAAAAGTGAAGATTACGGCACTAGAAAAGCCCGTGAATGAGGCGTACTTAAGTACGTTGATTAAACGGGCTTTTCGCAGCAACGCAGATATTTGCTTTTTTGCCGCTCTGGGGGCCTGGCAAGAAGTTGATAAGCCAGCAGAGCGAGGTTAAAAGAGGTTTCTACATATATCCTTCCGGGCCGCTGCCGGCCGGGAGGGAGGGCGGGGTTGTAACCGGATCTTGGTGCTCGGGACTGGGGAGGTCAGTTTTCTGCTGTTCTGTTTTCTCCCGCTGTTCTGTTTTCTCCCGCTCTTCTGCTTTTTCTTGCTGTTCTGCTTTCTCCCGCTCGGTTTCTTCCCAAACGATACCCTGACCGGTGTCACTCAGATCGCCGGGGCGTTTGGAGGGACTGTAACGGGGCTCCTGCATGACGGCTACCGTGGTTCCGGAGAACATCTTGTCCAGCAGGCCCACGGCTTGCCCGGTATCGGCTATCCAGTAGCTGGCTGCCAAATTGCCGTTTTCATCGAGTTCGTCATAGAAATACCCGGGCAGGGTCTGGGCAATAATGGACTCGCTGCTAAAGCCGGGCGCCCAGCTTGCCATTCGCAGGGCATCGGCTAATTTTATATCGGTATCCACGTACTTGCTGATTTCCTTAACCAGACGGGGAAGACGGGGAATGGTTTTGGCCTGCAGAACTTCGTCAGCCAGGGCCTTTAAAAATAGCTGCTGCTGGTTGACCCGTTCAATATCTCCCATAACATAGTCCCGGAAACGGACGAAGCCCAGCGCTCCTTTGCCATTCAGGCGCTGCTTGCCCGGCTGCAGGTCAATGCCTTCGTAGGGTTTGTACATGCGGCGGGGCACATCAATGGTTACCCCTCCCAGGGTATCCACGATTCCTTTAAAGCCATTAAAGTCCATTTCCACATAGTAATCTATATTGGTATCCATCAGTTTTTCCACCAGCTCTACGGCATAGGTGGGGCCGCCTACATAGTTGGCAGTGCATATTTTGTTTATGCCGCTGCCCTTGACGTTTACCTGAGTATCGCGGGGAATGGAGACAATGGCCGCTTTGTCAATGCGCGGGTCGATGGATACCAGCAGCATGGTGTCTGAACGGGAGTGATCCTCCCCGGGCCGCGCGTCCACACCCAACACCAGGATATTGGTGAGTTCTCCGTCCTTCTCCCGGGGGGTCTCTTGCTTCTGGTTGGGCTGGTCAGAGGCGGTATGGAATTTCTGGAACAGCGTGGTGAGGCCGCTGCCCAGACCAAAAAACAGGCCAAAAATCAGCCCGGCGATTATCATCAGGCGAAAATATCTTTTCATTGCTAATGCGTCCCTCCGCAACAACTTTACCAATCGGTTACCGGTGGTGAAGGGGATGATGCCTCGACTCGGTGCGGGAATTTCCCCCTGACAGCAAGTTCATCGTCGAGCATTAAAGCCCTGCGCTGCGCGTTTTGGCCGCCTCCACCTCGCTATCTGTTTTGCTGCCCCGGCGTTCACCGGTGAGCAGCCCGATGCGGTCTGCCGCCAGAAACACCAGCAGGAGTAAAACCACCAGGGCCAGGCTGGCCTTGGAGTTCTGTACCAGGGTCAAAGTAACGGCAATCCCGCTGAACAGCAGGCTGATGCCATAAATTATCGATACGCTGCGCCCGTGGCTCAGCCCCAGGGCCATGAGCCGATGGTGCAGGTGGGCCTTGTCCGGCAAATAAATGGGGGTCTTGTTATGAACCCGGCGGACTATGGCAAAAAAGGTGTCAAAAATGGGAATCCCCAGAATGACAATCGGCACCAAAAGGGAAATCACTGCCGTACTCTTGGTGGCTGCCAGTGCGGAGAGACAGCCCAGGGCGAACCCCAGCAGGTTGGAGCCGCAGTCCCCCATGAAGGTGCGCGCGGGGTGGAAGTTAAAGGGCAGAAAGCCCAGCACGGCTGCCACCAGGACAAAGGCCACCAAGGATACTTCCGGCTGTCCCTGCAGGAAAGCGATGATTCCCATGGTGGCGGCAGCAATAGCCGATACCCCCGCCGCCAGACCGTCCAGTCCATCGATGAGGTTGATGGCATTGGTAATCCCCACAATCCACAGCAGGGTAAGGGGGATGCTGAAGACCCCCAGGTCCAGTGAACCGTTAAAGGGGTTGGTCACATAGTGAATGACAATCCCGAAGTATACGGCTGCCCCGGCTGCCGCCAACTGGCCCAGCAGCTTCATCAGGGGTGACAGCCCGAAAAGATCGTCCAGCCAGCCGGTTAAAAAGACCAGGGCACAACCGGCCAGCAGACCGGTAAACGGTCCGGAAACCCGTACCACCAGGAGCAGGGTAACAAAGAACGCCAAAAAAATAGCCAAGCCACCCATGCGGGGCATGACCTGTGTATGCACCTTGCGTGTGTCGGGATCATCGGTAGCCCCCCACCGGAAGGCCAGTTTTATGGTCAAGGGGGTGAGGACAACGGCAATGACAAAAGCCGACGCCACCGGCCAAAAATATTCAAAAATGGGCATAATAAACCCTCCGCCGATAGTCTAGCCCCATTCTAACACCCTCTTTTTGGCTTGTCCATATGGGAAGAAGAGGGGAAACTTGTCTTCTTTTTTGGATATAATACGGTTTTTTAGCGGGAGACTTGCACTCAGTCGGGAGAATAAACGCAGGGGGCAATCGGTTATAGAAGGTCGATAAATTCTTCTAGCGACAAGTCGGCTTGCTCCAGGATGTTTTTTAAGGTTCCCGGTTTTACTATCTTACCGGCGTGGACGGGCACTGTTACCAGCCCCTTACCCCCGGGCGGTTCCAGGTAGTGGTGACTCCCTCTCACGTGCAGCAGGCGAAAGCCGCCCCGGGAAAGGGCCGCTACGATGTCCCTGCCGGTTAGTCGCGGCAGACGACTCATAAGGCTACCTCTACTTCACCAATAAAAAGTTTGGGTTCTCTTTGCGGCAGGGGTTGTCCCTGGATTTTTAAAGCCTCGAAATAACCGACCACGGCCTCCTGGGCGTTCTCCAAAGCCTCATCAATAGTATCACCTTCGGTAATACAACCGGGTAAACCGGGCACGGTCACTGTATAACCGCCGCCATCTTCATTCCATTCCAGAATAACTTTAAATCTCACTTCTTACCCACCTCCCAAAGGAACGGGGTCACCTGTTCCCGGAGATTTCACCTGACGCCGCTTCCCCAGGTTGCCCCTAACTATATTATATAGGAGAAACCAAAAGACTAATACCAACCCAGCCGATCCAGGGGGCAATTTCTGGGTTTGGCTTGAAGCGAGGCGGCTTTTCGCATACTATTTATATGTGTTTAGCAAGAAATGGAGAGCAACACGGTATGAAGATTGCCCTGTCCGGTTACTATGGTTTTGACAATGCCGGCGACGAGGCTTTGCTGTCGGCTATTACCCAAACCATCAAAAGTCTGGAACCTTCAGCTTCATTTGTGGTCTTGTCCGGTTATCCGGGTAAAACCGCCCGCCTGCATCATCTGCGGGCCGTCAACCGCATGAATCCCTGGTCGGTGACCCGGGAACTGCGGCAATCCAGCCTGCTTATCAGCGGGGGAGGCAGCCTGTTCCAGGATATAACCGGTCCCTTCTCCTTGCCCTACTATATAAGTATTGTAGCTTTGGCCAAACTGCTGGGCAAACCGGTCATCTTTTACGCCCAGGGGGTGGGCCCCATCCGCCGCTCTTTCAGTAAATTTCTGATGCGCCTGATCGCCAACCGGGTGGATTTAATTACCCTGCGGGATGAGGATTCCCGCGAGCTGCTGCAGGAGATCGGGGTAACCCGTCCTCCTGTCCGGGTGACAGCCGACCCGGTCTTTACCCTGGAGCCGACCCCGCAGGACCAGGCCCGCATGGGCGAACTGCTTTCTGCTTGTTGCCCTTCCGGGCGACCGGTGGTGGGGGTAGCGGTGCGGGAATGGAAGGCCCTGCAGGCAGAGCGTCCCCGCCTGGCGCGCTTGCTGGACCTGGTGGCGGAAGCCGGTTATGAGGTGCTGTTTATACCGATGGACTACCCCGAGGACATGGAGGAATCCCAGCGTGTCGCTGCTATGATGCAGCAGCCCTCCTCCCTGGTAAGACAGGAGCTGACCAGTCTGGAACATCTGGCCTTGATTTCCCGCTTAAGGCTGATGATCGGCATGCGCCTGCATGCTCTTATATTCGCGGCCAGCCAGGAGGTACTTTTCCTGGGTATCTCTTACGACCCCAAGATTGACTCATTTCTCAAAATGTATGATATCCAACCGCTGCAGGGTGAAGCCCCGGAAATGTTCGCCCAGGTGGAGCAGCTGCTCAACCAGGAATCGGCCCAGGAAGCCATGCAAACCCGCTCCCGCGAACTCCGTGAAAAAGCCGTGGAAACCGCCCATTTGGCCCTATCGCTGATAAAGTAACCGGGGCAAGGGGACGGTCCTTTTGTCCCGCTATACTAGGATTAGGGGAGCGGGACAAAAGGACCGTCCCCTTGCCCCTCCTTCTGTTGGCCGGCCTGGTCGATGAGCCGGCACATTTCGTCCACCCGTTTTTCCCAGGAGTGTTCCTTAACAAATTCCAGGCGCTGGTGTTGTTTTTCCGGGGTGTCGGCCAGGGCGCGTTCGATGGCGGCAATAAAGCCGGCTTCCCCGGCACCGATTTCCACCAATCCCTCCAGCATATCCAGTTCGGGCATGGGAGTGGAAACCACCGGTTTGCCGGAAGCCAGGTATTCGTAAAGCTTGAGGGGGTTCACGGCCTGCGAGAGCCGCCCCGGGCGGAAGGGATTCAGGCAGACATCGAATTTCTTCAGATAGGCGGGCAGTTCTTCTTTATCCCGCGCCCCCGTAAAGGTAACGTTGGCCAGGCCCTGCAGGGCGGCCACATCGGCATCGTATTCTACCGGTCCCACCAGCACCAGGTGCCAATCGGGCCTTTTGCGGGCCACCTCGCCCAGGAGGGCCAGGTCGATCCATTCTTTGATGCGGCCAATGAAACCCAGGACCGGCCCGGTAAGATCGGCCACATCACTGGCTACGGGCAGCTCAGGGTCCAGGGCCCGGCGGAAGTTCTCAACATCGGCAGCATTACGCAGCAGGTGTATGTTTGGGTTGTAAGGGCTTTTATCATCATACAGAGGCTGGGCGGTAACCAGAACCAGATCGGCCTTTTGCAGCAGCTCTATTTCCATCTGCCGCACCAGGGCAGCGTTGAAGCCCTGGAAGGCGGAATGTTCGTCCACGCAATCGTAGATCAGCAGCTTTTCCCCCAGCCGCAAAGCCAGGTCGGCACTGTTGGGCAAATAGGTTATCAGGATAGGCTCTGAAAACCCGGCCTGCCAGGCCACTTTTTTCAGCGCCCGGGCCAAAATGGCCTGATTGAGCCGGTTAACCCAGCGCCAGCGGTTGGCAAATGGCAGCAGGGGTGGCGGTGAGTAGAGATAGAGGTTTTCCTTGCGCACTCTCAGTCCCTGACGCCACTGGCCCCATTTGGACCACAGGGAGCGGTCCCGCAGGGGGGAGAGGATGCTTATCGGGGTCTCGACATAGATGATCCGGTTGGATGCGGGCATCCGCCACACCAGTTGCTGGGTACGTGCCCAGAGGGGATCAAAGTCCACCCCGGCGATACAAATTAAATCCTGATGTTCCAGTGTTCTCAGCTCCTCAAATTAAGGGACAAGGGGACGGTCCTTTTGTCCCGCTATCCTGGGCTCATTGGGGAGGGACAGAAGGACCGTCCCCTTGTCCCTTTAGGGTTTCATATATCTTCTCCACCTGGCGGGCCATTCTTTCCTGGCTGAAGTCTTCTACGGTCTGATGGCCTTCTGCCACCAGGCTTTCCGCCAGGCCGGGCTCGGTGAGAATCCGCTTGATGGCCCGGGCCAGTTGGTCGGCATCGCGCGGCTCCACCAGCAGGCCGTTTTTCCCTTCGGTGATTATTTCCGGAATGCCCCCGGTATTGCTGGCCACCACCGGGACTCCAAAATACATGGCCTCCAGGACCACCAGTCCCAGTCCCTCCATCACGGAAGGAACACACAGGAGATCGCTGACCGCGTAAATGTCTTCTACTTTGCCCCAGTAGCCGGGCATTCTTACCTGCTCCTGCAGCCCCAGTTGCTTAACCAGGGCCTCCAGTTTCCGGCGCTGCTCCCCTTCCCCAATAATGAGGAACTGGGCTTCAATCCCTGCATCAATTACCTGCCGGGCCGCCTCCAGAAAATAACGGTGCCCTTTTACCGGATGCAGGCGGGCCACCATGCTGACCACCTTTTTGCCCTCCGCCAGTCCCAGTTCCCGGGCCAGCTCAGCCGCGGGACGGGACTCTGTAAAGCGGGAAACGTTTAGCCCGTTATAGATGACACTTATCTTGGCGGGACTGACTCCCATGCTCTCGATTTCGTCACGAATGGCCCCGGAAATAGCAATGAAGTGGTCGCTGTTGTGGTTGGTCAGACGGGTTATAAGACGGGCAAATGCGGCCTTAAGCCAGGAATCGTAGTCAAAACGCAACACGCTGTGCACCGTGGTTACCACCGGGATTCCCTCCAGGCGGGCAGCTTTGCGGGCTACCAGGTTGGCCCGCACCCCATGGGTATGTACGATGTCTATTCCTTCCCGGCGTATGAGTTCCCGCAGGGGCTGAACCGGGGTCAGATCCAGGCGGTGTTTCATAGCCATAACCTGGGCCGGGAAGCCCTTTTCTGCCACCAGTCCGGCAAATGGGCCGGCACACAGGCAAACCAGAAAAGGCTGGTAGCGGTTCTTGTCCAGCAGTTGCATCTGGGTAAGAACCAGTTCCTCCGCACCTCCCACCTCACCGCCACCAATCACATGCAGCACCTTGATTTTATCCATGATCACCCTCCCCGGCCGTGCCGCTGCTCGCCGGCAGAGCCAGCAGGATCCCCAGGAAAAACCAGAAGTAGGTGGACATCAGGGGAAACTCAAACAGGTTTTCCACCATGTTGTGCCCGAGAATGGCAATCAAGGCCACCAGGATACCGGTGCCCACTGTTTTTAGATAGGGATCCCCAAGGGCCTCCAGGCGTCGCCTTCCCAATCGGAGAGCGGAAAAGAGCAGGTAGAGAAAAGCACTGATTCCAATCAGGCCGGTTTCCGTGGCCAGTTTGATGTAGTAATTATCTACGCTGTAGGCGGCTTTGGGGAAGTTGGCGATGGCTACGCCTCCCCCGAAACGGCCCAGGCCCAGACCGGTAAGCGGCGCCCCCTGCCAGTATTCCACTGCCCGCGACCAGCCTACAATGCGCCCCCCCTCGGCAGCGGAAGCCACGTACTGGGGACTGAGCATATAGGCCATGCGGTTATAAACCGAAGGAACAGCTACCGGGGTGATGATCGCCAGGGCCAGCAGAAGGATCAGTATGCGTCTGTCCAGCCATAGTCCCAGGAGGATGAAGGCCATGAAAAAGAGCAGCCAGGCGCCCCGGGACAGGGTAAACACCAGGCATAGAGCGGCAATGCCGGCTACGCCCAGATAGACCCGCTTTTTGAGCCAGTTTTTGCAGGCCATGAAGGAAGCAAAGGCCAGGCTGGCCTCCAGGATGAGGAAGCTGCCCAGGACATTGGGGCTGCCAATAAAGGAAAAGGCCCGGGTACGAACGGCCGTCTCGGCCCGGTCCACCCAGGTGGCGGGAATCTCCACTCCAACTATATACTGGTATATTCCGTACAGGGCCACTACCAGCCCCACCAGCAGGAAGAGATCGCAGAAGTTTAAAATTTGGCGGCGGTCACGCATCAGGTTTACGGCTACAAAGAACCAGAAGCTATACTGCACCACGGCCCGCAGTTCCATAAGGGCCACTCCCGGTTCACTGCCTTTTATCAAGAAACTGAAGAACATGGCGACGTAAAAGATGAGCAAGGGAAAGAACAGCCCGCCCCCGTGGGGTTTATCTCCCCGGGCGGCTACCAGCAGGATCCAGCTGGCCACTACCAGGATAAAGAGCATTTCATCCCAGTAGCCAGCCATAAAAGCCAGGCCGGAATTACGCAGCCCGTAATCGATCAAAACATAACCGGCCACTATATAAAGCAGATAGCGATTAATGTTTGCCAGGAAACGTTCCATAATTTAATACCTTTCAAAAGCCTGGTAATAGCCGTTCTTGACGCTGACTAACGCAGATTTATGGTAAACGGGGTTATAGGGTTACCGTTTTTGACGCTGACTAACGCAGACTTATGGTAAACGGGGTTATAGGGTTACCGTTTTTGACGCTTATTAACGCAGACTTATGGTAAACAGGGTTGTAAGGTTACCGTTTCTGACGCTGACTAACGCAGACTTATGGTAAACGAGGTTATAGGGTTACCGTTTTTGACGCTGACTAACGCAGATTAACGCTGAATGGATTGTATACGATAATAAATTTTCTTTTATATACTAACCGATGAAGTTAGGGCAGTGATCACCTTTTAATCTAATCCGAAATATTCATTATTTATTTCTTCAGCGTCCGTCAGCGTAAGTCAGCGTCAGAATTCCCCGTCAGCGTAAGTCAGCGTCAGAAATCCCCTATCCGTGTCCATCCAAACAAATCCGCATCATCCGTGTCCCCGTCACCCCCGTACCCCCGTCAGCGTAAATCAGCGTCAGAAAAATCCGT
>Ga0116193_1003051_pt1 | contig 12286 bp, 11 predicted proteins | sample AD_UKC115_MetaG_FD_89892 | JGI IMG/M metagenome (GOLD analysis project Ga0116193, IMG submission 89892) | Active sludge microbial communities of municipal wastewater-treating anaerobic digesters from Hong Kong - AD_UKC115_MetaG | ecosystem: Engineered > Bioreactor > Anaerobic > Digestate... | reverse complement strand
GGCCAGCGGCAACATGAACCTGCGCGACCCGGCGCTGTACCGGATCAAGCACGTCGAGCACCAGAACACCGGCAACGCCTGGCCGATCTACCCGATGTACGACTTCGCGCATTCGCTCAGCGATGCGGTGGAAGGCATCACCCATTCGCTGTGCACGCTGGAATTCGAGGACCACCGCCCGCTGTACGACTGGTGCGTGGACAAGGTGGACCTGGCGAACTCGCCGGCGCTGGTCGCGCCGCTGACCGCCAAGGGCCTGCCGTTCGAAGCCGCCAAGCCGCGCCAGATCGAATTCTCGCGGCTCAATTTCAACTGGCTGGTGATGAGCAAGCGCAAGCTGCTGCAGCTGGTCGAATCCGGCCGCGTCGACGGCTGGAACGATCCGCGCATGCCCACCCTGCAGGGCATCCGCCGCCGCGGCTACACGCCGAGCGCGCTGCGCCTGATGGTCGACCGGGTCGGCATCAGCAAGCAGAACTCGCTGCTCGACATTTCCATCCTCGAAGGCGCGTTGCGCGATGACCTCGATGCGCATGCACCGCGCCGGATGGCGGTGATCGATCCGTTGAAGGTCGTGCTGACCAATCTCGATGCGGGCCACGAAGAGTCGCTGACCTTTGCGAACCATCCGAAGGACGCAAGCCAGGGCGAACGCAGCATCCCGTTCTCGCGCGAGTTGTGGATCGAACGCGAGGACTTCGCCGAAGTGCCGCCGCCGGGCTTCAAGCGCCTGACCGTGGGCGGCGACGTGCGCCTGCGCGGTGCCGGCATCATTCGCTGCGATGAAGCGGTCAAGGACGCGGCCGGCAACATCGTCGCGCTGCATTGCACGCTGGATCCGGACTCGCGCCCCGGCATGGAAGGCGCCAACCGCAAGGTCAAGGGCACCATCCACTGGGTCAGCGCCACGCAGGGCGTAGCCGCGGAAATCCGCCTGTACGACCGCCTGTTCACCGTCGCCGATCCGGACAGCGAATCGGACGGCAAGACCTACGTGGATTACCTCAACCCGGATTCGCGCAAGACCGTCACCGGCTACGTGGAACCCGCGGCCGCCGACGCCGCGCCCGAGCAGAGCTTCCAGTTCGAACGCACCGGCTATTTCGTCGCCGATCGCTACGACCACAAGCCGGGCGCGCCGGTGTTCAACCGCAGCGTGACCCTGCGCGATACCTGGGCGGGCAAGTAGGCATGTTGTACGCGCAAGTCCATCTGACCTTGCCGGCCTGGGTGCACGAGGCGGTCGACATCGGCCGCGTCTACGCCGGTGGCGCGGACAAGGTGCGGCTCGCCATCGAACTGTCGCAGCGCAATGTCGAAGCCGATTCCGGCGGCCCGTTCGGCGCCGCGGTGTTCGGCCCCGACGACAGGATCATCGCGATCGGCGTGAACCGGGTGGTGCCGCATGCCTGCAGCGTCGCCCATGCCGAGATGATGGCCTACATGCTGGCGCAGGGCCGCACCCAGCGGCTGCGCCTGAACCGCGATGCCGACGATGCGCCGATCGGCCCGATCACCCTGGCGACATCCTCGCAGCCCTGCTGCCAGTGCTACGGCGCGACGGTGTGGGCCGGGATCGACCGGCTGCTGATCGGCGCGCGTGCCGAGGATGTCGAGGCGCTGACCGAGTTCGACGAAGGCCCGCTGCCGGCGGACTGGGTCGGCGAATTGAACGCTCGCGGCATCGAGGTCGTCCGCGACATCGAGCGCGACGCCGCCCGTGCGGTGCTGCGCGCCTACGGCGAAACCGGCGGCGCGAAGTACTGAACGCCACCCGATGAACGGCCTGCTCTGCTACTGCCGCGCGGGCTTCGAACCGGAACTGGCCGGCGAACTCACCGACCGCGCCGCCGAGGCCGGCTTCGCCGGCTATGCGCGCACCGAGCGCAACAGCGGCCATGTCGTGTTCGCATGCGAAGACGCGGATGCGCTGTCGCGCGCAGTGCCATGGTCGACGCTGATCTTCGCGCGGCAGAAACTGCGCCTGTTCGCCGAGTTGCGCGGCCTGGATCCGCGCGACCGGATCGCGCCGATGCTGGCCGCGCTGCCGCCGGGCATCCGCTTCGGCGAACTGGTGATGGAGCATCCCGATTCCGATGCCGCCAAGCCGCTCGCCGGCCTTGCGCGCAGCCTGGGCAACGCGCTGCGCCCGGCGCTGCGCAAGGCGGACCTGCTGACCCGCGAAGACAACCCGCGCCTGCAGCGCCTGCATGTATGCCTGCTGGATGGCGACCACGCGCTGCTGGCCACCGGCGAGCCGGAAGACAGCGCGCCGTGGCCGCTCGGCATCCCGCGCCTGCGCATGCATGCGGATGCGCCTTCGCGGTCCGCGCTGAAGCTGGAAGAAGCGCTGCTGGTGCTGCTCGACGAACGCGAGCGCAAGGCGCTGTTGCGCGAGGGCATGCGCGCCGCCGACCTCGGCGCCGCGCCCGGCGGCTGGACCTGGGTGCTGCTCCGCAACGGCCTGCGCGTGCAATCCGTCGACAACGGCCCGCTGCGCCCGCATGTGCTGGACAGCGGCCGGGTCGAGCACCTGCGCGCCGACGGCTTCAGCTGGCAGCCGCAGCAGCCGCTGGACTGGATGGTCTGCGACATGGTCGAGCAACCGCGCCGCGTGGCCGAGCGCATGGCCAGCTGGCTGCGCGAGGGCTGGTGCCGGCACGCGATCTTCAACCTCAAGCTGCCGATGAAGAAGCGCTGGCAGGAAACCCGGCTGTGCCTCGACCTGTTCGCGCAGCAGGCGCAACAACCGCTGACGATCCGCGCCAAGCAGCTGTACCACGACCGCGAGGAAATCACCGTGTTCGCCACCCCCGCCAGACGCGGCTGAACCACCGCGTTCGCAGCGCCGTCACCGCACTGAATCCCGAGCGAACCACGGCGAAGATTTCATGGCGGATTCACCCGCCGCCGCCGCCCGCGGCGTAGGGTCGAAACTCCCGCACGGGAGTTCGCGATGGACATCAAACGCAAATGGTTGTTGGCGGTTCCGCTGCTGGTCCTCGCCCTGTGGCCGCGCGCCAGCGCCTACGCACAGGACGCCACCGGATCCGCGACCTTCCAGGATGCCGCCGGCAACACCATCACCGTCACTTCGCACCACGCGATGCCCGCACAGGAAGACCTGCAGGCGGAATTCGCCGCCTTCGACGCCGATCGCGATGGCGGCATCAGCCCGCGCGAGGCGCGCGCCGACAAGTACCTGGCCCGCGCTTTCCGCATGCTCGACGGCAACCGCGACGGCCGCCTGCAGTTCGAGGAAGTGCGCGAATGGCTGGACGAGTGATCGCCCGCGGCACCTAGACCCCGGCCGCGTGCCGCCACAACGCGCGCGCCAGCGGCGGCAGCTTGCCGGCGATGCCGAGCGCGTGCCCGCGCAACAGGGTCGGCCACAGCGCATCGTTGCTGTAGGCGCGGTTGATCGCCTCGAAGGCGTGCGCGCTGAGCGCATTCTCGCTCTTGCGGGTGCGCGCCCAGCGCGCGAGCCGCTGCGGCGACGCGATGTCGCCGCCCCGCTTCGACGCATCGCGGACGAGGCCGCGCAGGGCCTCGACATCGCGCAGGCCGAGGTTGACGCCCTGCCCGGCCAGCGGATGCACCACGTGCGCCGCATCGCCGAGCAGCAGGACCCGGCCCTGCGCATAGGTTTGCGCAAGCTGCCGCTGCAGCGGGAAGGCCGCGCGCGGCGACTCCAGGCGCATCGCGCCGAGTTCGCCGCCGAAGGCGGCGGCAAGCTCGCGTTCGAAGACGCCGGCGTCGGCATTGCGCAGGCGTTCGGCTGCCGCGTCCGGCAGGGTCCACACGATCGAGCCGATGCGGCCGCGCGATGCCTGCGCATCGCCGGCGAAGAACGGCAGCAACGCGACCGGGCCCGTCGGCTGGAAGCGCTGCCAGCACGTGTCCCGATGCGGGCGTTCGCTGGCGACGAACGCCACCAATCCCTGCTGCCGGTATTCGCGCCGGGTCGTGCCGATGCCGGCGAGCGAGCGCAACGCGGAGTCCGCGCCATCGGCAGCGATCGCGAGCCCGGCCTCCAGCTGCAGGCCGTCGTCGAGGCCGACACGGACGGCGTTTTCGTGTTGTTCGAGGGTTTCGATCCGTGCCGGGCAATGCAGGCGCACGCCGGCCGCGGGCAAGGCCTGCCACAGCGCGTCGACCAGCAAGGCGTTCTCGACGATCCAGCCGAGTTGCCGCTGGCCCAGCGCATCGGCATCGAACGCCAGCGCGTCGCCGCCGGCTGCGTCCCAGACGCGCATGCCGCGGTACGGCTGCACGCGCGCGGCCGCGACTTGCGACCACACGCCGAGTTCATCGAGCAGGCGCGCATTGTCGGGCGCGAACGCGTACACGCGCAGGTCGCGCGCCTCGCGTCGCCACGCGGCGGGCCGCCTGGGCTCGACCAGCGCGACCTGCAGGCCTTCGCGCGCCAGCATCAGCGCGGTCGCGGCGCCGACCACGCCGCCGCCGGCGACCACCGCATCCAGGCGGTTGCGCCGGCTCATGCCGCGCGCCTGCACAGCGCGGGTACATCGCCGCGATAGCCCATCGCACCGCCGACCAGCCAGCCCTGCAACCAGCCCATCGCATCGCCGGCCAGCAGGCCCGCGCTGCGCAACGGCCGCAGCAACGGCGCTTCGTTCGAGGTCAACCTCGCCAGGCCATCGGAGAACTCCAGCGTGCGTTCGCGATCCGGCGCGCGCCTTCGCGCGTACTGCCGCAGCATCGCCGCATCGCCGATGTCGTCCGCGGCGGCGATGCATTCGGCCAGCGTCAGCGCATCGCGCAGGCCGAGGTTGAAGCCCTGCGCGCCGAGCGGATGCAGGGTCTGCGCGGCATTGCCGACCAGCACCGCGCGCGGCGCCGCCAACGCGTCCGCCACGCAGCCGACGATCGGATAGGCGCTGCGCGGCCCGCACGCCAGGAACTTGCCGGCGCGCCAGCCGAAGGCCTCCTGCACGCGGGCGAGGAAGCCGGCTTCGTCGAGCGCGGCCACGGTATCGGCGCGGTCGCGGGCGACGCCGTGCACCAGCCCGTAGTGGCCGTCGCCGCGCGGCAGCAACGCGGTGGGGCCATGCGCGGTCAGCCGCTCGTAGGCGGTGCCGTCCGGCGCACGCTGCGCGTGCAGGCGGGCGACGAACAGGGTCTGCGCGTAGTCGTGCTCGCGCGCGGCGACGCCCAGCGCCGCGCGCACCGCGCTGCGGGTGCCGTCGGCGGCGACCAACAGGCGCGCGCCGATCTCGCGTTCTCCCGCATCGTCGGCGATGCGGATGCGGCGCTGCGCCGGATCGGCATCGCCAAGCCCGACGAAGCGCGCCGGCCGATAGCGGGTCAGCCGCGCGAGTTGCGCCAGCCGCGTTTCCAGCGCCTCGCCGAAATCGCGCGCGACCACGACGCGGCCGAATTCGTCGCGGCCATGGTCTTCCGCGCGCAGCCGCATGCGGCCGAAGTCGCCGCTGCGGCTGACATGGATGCGGCGGATCGGTCCGGTCGGCGCGCGTAGTAACGGCATCACCCCGAGCGCGGCGAGCGCGTTCACCGTCGCTTCGGCGAAGCTGAGGTTGCGCTGGTCGAACACCGCCGGCAACGCGCCGGCGGGCGCGGCCTCGACCATGCCGACATCGAGGCCCTGCGCGTCCAGCGCGATGGCGAGGCTGGCGCCGACCAGCCCGCCGCCGACGACCAGCACGTCATGGACCGGGGTTTCGCGGGGGAATGCGGGCATTGCGCTATGCTAACGGCTCCGCTGTCCGATCATCGACACACCGTTCGAGAGTTATCGCCATGAACCGTCCCGTTGCCCCGTCCGCCGGTCCGCTGACGCTCGCCGCCCTGATCTTCATCGCCGCGCTGAGCCGGGTGCTGCCGCATCCGCCGAATTTCTCGCCGATCGAGGCGGTGGCGCTGTTCGGCGGCGCGTATTTCGCCAAGCGCCACTGGGCGCTGCTGGTGCCGCTGGCCGCGATGTTCGCCTCCGACCTGGCGCTGGGCCTGGTCAACGGCGGCATCTACTGGGACTACTTCGCCAGCGCCGGCTACCTGCTGGTGTACGTCTGCATCGCGCTGTCCACCGTGCTCGGCTTCGGCCTGCGCGGCAAGGTGAGCGGCGGCCGCGTGCTGGGCTATTCGCTGGCCGGTTCGATGCTGTTCTTCGTGGTCACCAACTTCGGCGCGTGGCTGTCCGATCCGGCCTATCCGAAGACCGCTGCCGGCCTGCTCGCCGCCTACGTGGCCGGCATCCCGTTCTTCCAGTGGACGGTGCTGGGCACGCTGTTCTACGCCGCGCTGCTGTTCGGCGGCTTCGAGCTGCTGCGCAAGCGCGTCCCGGCGCTGCAGGCGCAGACGGTCTGATCCGCATGGCGATCCGCCATCGCCATGGGTAACCGCCTCTCCAAGATCTATACGAAGACCGGCGACGACGGCACCACCGGTCTCGGCGACGGCACCCGCGTCGCCAAGGATTCGGCGCGGGTCACTGCCTACGGCACCGTGGATGAGGCCAATTCCTGCATCGGGCTGCTGCTTGCGGCCGAGATGCCGGATGACGTGCGCGACTTGCTCACCCGCGTGCAGCACCAGCTGTTCGACCTGGGCGGCGAGCTGTGCATCCCCGGCCACGCGGCGATCTCCGATGCCGACGTCGAGGCGCTGGAAGCCAGGCTCGACCACTACAACGACGGCCTGCCGCCGCTGAAGGATTTCATCCTGCCCGGCGGCGGCGAGGCGGCGGCGCGCTGCCATGTCGCGCGCACCGTGGTGCGTCGCGCCGAACGCGACACCGTCGCCCTGTCGCGCCACGACGCGGTGCGCGCGCAGGCGATCCGCTATCTCAACCGCCTGTCCGACCTGCTGTTCGTGCTGGCGCGGGTGCTGGCGCGCGCCGGCGGCCACGGCGAAGTGCTGTGGAACCACGACCGCCGCAAGTGAGCCGCCGCGAAAGGCGCGGATGACGATGCGCATCTACACCCACCCCGCCTGCCTGCTGCACGACACCGGGCCGGGGCATGCCGAGCACCCCGAACGCCTGCGCGCGGTGCTGGAGGCCTTGCGCGCGGCGTTCCCGAAACTCGACTGGCGCGAGGCGCCGCGCGCCAGCCGCGGCCAGCTGTTGCGCGCGCATTCGCAGGAACTGCTGGACCTGGTGCTGGAAACGCGGCCCCAGCGCAGGACGATGCTCGACCCGGACACGGTGCTCTCGCCGGACTCGGCGGAAGCGGCGTTGCGCGCGGCCGGCGCGGCGGTGGCCGCGGTCGATGCGGCGCTGCTCGGCCCAAGCCCGCGGGTGTTCTGCGCGGTGCGACCGCCCGGCCACCACGCGACCCACGACAGCGCGATGGGGTTTTGCCTGTTCAACAACATCGCCGTCGCCGCCCTGCATGCGCTGGATGGGCACGGGCTGGAGCGGGTGGCGGTGGTCGATTTCGACGTCCACCACGGCAACGGCACCCAGGCCATCTTCGAACACGACCGCCGGGTGCTGTTCGCCAGTTCGCACCAGTGGCCGCTGTACCCGGGCACCGGTTCGCGCGAGGAAACCGGCGACGGCAACATCCTCAACGCGCCGCTGCCGCCGGATGCCGATGGCTGCCTGTTCCGCGCGGCATGGTCGGACGTGCTGCTGCCCGCGATCGATGCGTTCAGGCCGCAACTGCTGCTGGTATCGGCCGGCTTCGACGCGCACCGCCGCGATCCGCTGGCGCAGTTGCGGCTGGAAGCCGGCGATTTCGCCTGGATCACCCGCGAACTGGCCGCATTGGCGGACCGGCACTGCAGCGGTCGGATCGTGTCGACGCTCGAAGGCGGCTACGACCTCGACGCCCTGCGCGAGAGCAGCGTCGCCCACGTGGGCGCGCTGCTGGCCTGATCAAGCGGAGCGCTCGTCCTCGAAGTCCAGCGACGCCGAATTGATGCAGTAGCGCAGGCCGGTCGGCGCCGGGCCGTCAGGGAAGACATGGCCGAGGTGCGACTGGCAACGCGCGCAACGCACCTCGACGCGGCGCATGCCGTGGCTGTCGTCGGCGTGTTCGCTGACCGCATCGCCCTGCAGCGGCCGCACGTAGCTGGGCCAGCCGGTGCCGGAATCGAACTTGTCGGCGGACGCGAACAATGGCGCACCGCAGGCCACGCAGGTGTACTGCCCACTGCCCTTGTGGTCCCAGTACTTGCCGGTGAACGGGGCTTCGGTGGCCGAGCAGCGGCAGACCGCGTACTGCTGCGGATCCAGCCGCTGGCGCCATTCTTCTTCCGTTCGCGGCATGTCGCCGTCGGGCGCTGATTGCCTGGACATCGCGTGCTCCTGGTTCCGGTGGTTCCAGCCTGAACCCGCGCGGCTGAACGCACGGTGGAATGGCCCGGCGGTTTGCCCGCATCGCGCCGTTCCGGCAAGCTAGCCGCCGGATTTTGCCACCTGGATTCCCCGTGCGCCCAGCCCTGCGTCTGCTGCCGCTGCCCCTGTGCATCGCCTTCTCGCTCAATGCCCATGCCGCGGACGACATGCCGCCGAACTGGGGCCTGTGCCCGGTGCAGGACGTGGTCAAGCCGTTCGCGGAGGCGCAGGCCGCGCCGGAAGGGCTGGGCATCAGCAATACCGAGCAGGCCACCGACATCGAGGGCGATGCCCTTTCCGGCACCGAGGAAAACCCGGTGTTCAACGGCAATGTCACCCTGCGCCGCGGCAACCAGTTCATGGGCGCGGACCAGCTGACCTACGACAAGGGCCAGGAGCACTACACCGCCGAGGGCAGCATCCGCTACCAGGGCTCGGGCCTGCGCATGACCGCCGCCAGCGCCGAAGGCGACCAGGCCAAGGACACCCACATCATCCGCGACCTGGACTACCAGCTGCTGTCGCATCGCGGCAACGGCGGCGCGGAAAGCGTGATCCTCACCGGCGACATCGGCTCGCTGCACGGTGCCACCTATTCGACCTGCCCGCCGGAAAGCCGGCATTGGGAGCTGCGCGCCGGCCGCATCGACATCGACACCGACAAGGGCGTGGCGGTGGCGCGCGGCGCGACCCTGCGGGTCGGCAAGGTGCCGGTGATCTACCTGCCGTGGTTCATGTTCCCCACCGACGAACGCCGCCGCAGCGGCCTGCTGTTCCCGTCGGTGTCCAATTCCAGCCGCAACGGCTTCGACTGGAAGCAGCCGATCTACCTGAACCTGGCCCCGAATTACGACGCCACCCTCAGCCCGCGCCTGATGACCGAGCGCGGCGTGCAGCTTGGCGCACAGTTCCGCTACCTGGTCGAAGGCGGCGCCGGCACCGTCGAAGGCACCTGGATGCCGGATGACGACCTGCGCAACCGCGACCGCAGCCTGCTCAAGTACAGCGCGTTCCAGAACCTCAGCCAGAACTGGCAGGCACGCGCCAACCTGAACTGGATCAGCGATACCCGCTACTACGAAGACTTCAACAACAGCCTGGATGGCCTGTCGCAGTCCACGTCGTTCAGCGAAATCGGCATCTACGGCCGCGGCCATGGCTGGGAAGCGGCGGTCACCGCCGACCATTGGCAGCTGGCCGATTCCCTGCTGACCGAGTCGGTGCTGCCCTACAACCGCATGCCGCGCGGCTATGTGCGCTGGGAGCGGGCGCTGGGCCTGCGTTTCGTCGGCGGCGTCGATGCCGAGGCCGTGCGCTTCCAGCATCCGGATCCGGCCATCGACGCCGGCTCGCGCCTCGACGTGAAGCCCTGGATCAGCCTGCCGCTGGAAGGCGACAGCTGGTTCCTGCGCCCGACCGCGGCGTTCCGCCACACCGCCTACCGGCTCGACGAAAGCCTGGTCGCGAGCAAGTCGCGCTCGCGCAGCCAGCCGATCTTCAGCCTCGACAGCGGCCTGTTCTTCGACCGCGACGCCACGGTCAAGGGCAAGGACTACCTGCAGACGATCGAACCGCGCCTGTACTACCTGCGCGTGCCGTACGCCTACCAGGACGACATGCCGCTGTTCGACACCCAGCCGCTGACCTTCAGCTGGGGCCAGCTGTTCCGCGACAACCGCTATTCCGGCGCCGACCGCCAGGCCGACGCCAACCAGCTCACCCTGGCGGTGAGCACGCGCATGATCCGCCAGGCCGACGGCCACGAACGCTTCTCCGCGAGCCTCGGCCAGATCCGCTACTTCGACGAGTCCCGCGTGCGCATCCCGGGCGAGCCGATCACCGAGAAGGGCCGCTCGGCCTGGGTGGCGGATGCCAACTACGCGCCGACCGACCGCTGGACCATCGGCGCTTCCTACCAGTGGGACCCGAAATTCAACCGCACCGACCTGGCCAGCGTGCGCGCCCGCTACATGCTGCCGGACGATGGCCTGTTCAACATCGCCTACCGCTATCGCCGCGGCCTGATCGAGCAGACCGACATCTCGTTCCTGTACCCGATCAACGCCAGCTGGAGCATCGTCGGCCGCCACTACTACTCGCTGTACGACAACAAGGCGCTGGAAACCCTCGCCGGCGTGCAGTGGGACAGCTGTTGTGTCGCCGTTCGGCTTGTCGGCCGGCGCTACGTGCACAATCGCGCCGGCGACCTCAGCAACGCGATCATGTTCGAGATCGAACTGAAGGGGCTGGGTTCCGCCGGCCAGGACACCCGCCGCACCTTGCGCCGGGCCATCCTCGGCTACAATCGAGACGATCTCTACCTGGTACCGCCGCAGACCGCCACGGGCCAGCCCACTCCGCCCGACACGGTTACCGACGCCAGCCCATGAGCCACCCCTCCCGCTCCTTCCTCGCCGTCGCCCTCGCCGTCGCCCTCGCCGGCCTGCTGTTCGCCGCTGGCGCACAGGCGCAGAACTATGCCGCCACCGCCCCGGTCGACCGCATCGCCGCCGTGGTGAACGAGGACGTGATCCTGCGCAGCGAGCTGGACCGCGCGGTCGCCAACATCCGCGCGCAGTACGCCGGCAAGGAAACCCAGCTGCCGCCGCAGGACGTGCTCGAGCGGCAGGTGCTGGAGCGGCTGGTGCTGATGCGCCTGCAGCTTGCGCGCGCCACCGACGCCGGCATCACCGCCAGCGACGAGGACCTGGAGCGCGCGATCCAGGGCGTGGCGCAGCAGAACAACATGAGCGTGGACCAGCTGCGCGCGCGGATCGCCCAGGACGGCATGTCCTTCGCCGAATTCCGCAACAACATGCGCGACGAGATCATCAGCCAGAGGTTGCGCCAGAGCTTCGCCCAGGGCCGGATCAACGTCAGCGAGGCCGAGGTCGACGCAGCGTTGGCCACTGCATCGGCCGCCGCCAGCCAGCAATTCCACCTCGCCCATATCCTGGTCGGCGCCCCGGACGGCGCCACCCCGGAGCAGCTGGCCACGGCGCAGAAGAAGATCGAAGGCGTGAAGGCGCTGATCGAGAAAGGCGAGATGACCTTCTCCGCTGCCGCCGTGCGCTATTCGGACAGCCCCAACGCACTGGAAGGCGGCGACCTTGGCTGGCGCGGCCTGAACGAAATCCCCCCGGCCTTCGCCCAGACCATCCAGCAGATGCAGGCCGGCCAGGTGATCGGCCCGATCCGCGGCCCGAGCGGCTTCCAGCTGCTGCAGCTGGTCGAAACCCGCACCCAGGCCGCCGGCGGCGGCGAGCAGGTCACCCAGTTCTCCGCCCGCCAGATCCTGGTCAAGGTCGATGACAAGACCGACGATGCCGCCGCCAAGGCCAAGGCCGAAACCCTGGCCGCGCGCATCGCCGGCGGCGCCGACTTCGCCAAGCTGGCCGCCGAATCCTCCGACGACAACGCGACCAAGCGCCGCGGCGGCGACCTCGGCTGGTTCGGCGCGGATACCTACGGCAGCGCGTTCGGCATGCAGGTCGCGGCGCTCTCCGATGGCCAGGCCTCGGCGCCGTTCAAGACCGACGCCGGCTGGGTGATCGTGCAGCGCAACGCCAGCCGCCAGGTCGCGGCCGGCAACGACAACCTGCGCGCGCAGGTGCGCGAGACCATCGGCCGCCGCAAGCTGGAAGACGAGTGGAACCGCTGGTTGCGCGAAATGCGCGGCGAAGCCTATGTCGACGTTCGCAACGAACAAGGCAACTCCACCCAGCCCGAGCTGCAGGAAGCGCCAAAGGAGCGTCGAAAGATGACGCCCGTCGATACGCACCCGGAAGGAAGCCGCACGGTTTTCTGACGCGCATGCGAGCCCGGCTTGCGCTTGTCCCCGGCGAACCGGCCGGCATCGGCCCGGAACTGGTGGTCCGGGCCGCGCAACAGGACTTCGATGCCGACCTCGTGATCCATGGCGATGCGGCCGCGCTGCATCGCGCGGCGGCGGCGCTGTCGCTG
>Ga0116193_1003050_pt1 | contig 12287 bp, 7 predicted proteins | sample AD_UKC115_MetaG_FD_89892 | JGI IMG/M metagenome (GOLD analysis project Ga0116193, IMG submission 89892) | Active sludge microbial communities of municipal wastewater-treating anaerobic digesters from Hong Kong - AD_UKC115_MetaG | ecosystem: Engineered > Bioreactor > Anaerobic > Digestate | place... | reverse complement strand
TGGGCCGAGTCGCATGAAAAGCGCTCGGAAATTGGGATTCTGAAGCATGCGTCACTTGTAACGGTGATTAGCGAGGCATTGTGGCAAAAGGCTATAGTGGCCGGAGTACCTGCTTCAAAGGTTCACCTGGTGCCCAGCGGCGGCGACCTGGCGCTATTTCACCCGATGCCGCGGGAGCAAGCGCGCGCGGCTTTGGGGCTTCCCCCCGATGGGCCGGCCATGGTGTATGTGGCCAATTATCATCCGGATGAAGAGTTCTTGCTCGATGTCTTGCAGCGTGTGTTTGCGGCCATGCCGGAGTGTCGGTTCCTTTATACGGGGCCTGCATTCAGGCGCACAGTGCATCCGAATATGATTCACTTGGGGCGATTGGATGCCCGCCAGATCGCCCAGGTCATTGCGGCGGGAGATGTTGCCGTGCTGCCGATGGCTGATACGCCGCATAATCGCGCGCGCTGTCCCCAGAAACTGTTGGATTATTTGGCATCCGGGCGGCCGGTGATCAGTTGCAATGTGGGCGAGGTGGGGCGCATCTTGCGGAGTCGTCCACTGGCCGGCCGGCTTTCCGCTCCAACGGCCTCTGAATTTGCCGAGGCTATTTTGCAAGTGCTTCGTATGCCAGAAGAGCAGCGGGCGCGCATGCAAATGGCGGCGCGGCAAGCATCTGAAGAGGAATTTAATTGGAATAGGGCGGTGGAGATGATTCAGGAGATGCTGAGTCGTTGTGTGTTTGACCTCTAACGGGAATAACCTTAACGCCTGCGCTTGAGTTTTCATTTTAATGTGGCTAAAATGAACGCCAGAAAAGAATGGAAGCTGGCGTTAGGCGCTTCCTGTGAATGAGGTTTTCCATGGCCATGTTTTTTGCGGTTGTTTACAGCTCCAAATACAATGTGGATATCGGGCCGCATGTGATGCGAACCGAAAAATATCGACTTGTAATGAATCGGCTGCTCGAGGAATTGAAACTGAACTCCCGCGAAATCCTGGAGCCGAAAACGCCTGCGGACGGCGCGCTGAAATCCGCGCTCGACGCTTCATATTATGATGATTTGAAAAACGCCCGCCAAACATGGCGCACGATCAGTTCCGAACTGCCCATTTCGCGCACTATTATTGAGACAGCATTTCTTTGCGTTGGCGGAACCATCCTTGCCGCGGAGGAGGCCCTTCACCGCCATGGAATCATCTTCCATGATGGCGGCGGCTGGCATCATGCCTTTCCGAATCATTCCGAAGGGTTCTGTTATGTAAACGATGTGGCCGTGGCCGTGCAGGACCTGAAACGGCGGCAGATGATCCGCCGCGCCATGGTCGTTGACCTCGACCTGCACCAGGGCAACGGAACGGCGGTATATTTTCAGAACGATCCCGACGTGTTCACCTTTTCCATGCATCAGGATCAATTATACCCGCAAAAGCAACGCAGCGACCTGGATATCCCGCTGGTGAACTTCACCACAGATTCCAGCTACATGCGCCTGCTTTCCACAGCCATTCCGCGCATCTATGATGAGCATCAGCCGGACATCATTTTTTACATCGCCGGAGCCGACCCGTATATGGATGATCAATTGGGTAGTTTATCTTTGACCATCGAAGGCTTACGCAAACGCGATGAAGTGGTGTTAAGCGAAGCGGCCAATCGCCAGATTCCCGTGGTGATCACGCTCGCGGGGGGATACGCCATTGATCTGAAGGACACCGTAGAAATTCATGTGAACACGGCAAAGGTAGCGCATGAGATTGCGGCTCGCTATCAGGCGCCTATCCCCGCGCAGTGAAGATAACGCCTTACCTTTTACGGCGCCGTTTTTCTCCCGAAACAGCCATCTCCGTTGCGGGTGATTGCGCCGAGGCGTCTTCAAAAGTAGTCTCGTTTATGGCAACCTTTCGATGCCGCAAGACCACCCACAAGACAATCCCGATCACAAATGCGCCGATGGATAAATACTGCGAAACGCTGAACCAGCCATAAAAGCCCCGGTCATCATCTCCGCGCAAAAATTCATCCAGAAAGCGAATGATCGGATAGCCCATCAAATACAGCAGGAAAATCTGCCCCTCAAAACGCCGCTTGCGCCAGGCATAAGACAGCAATGCCGCCAGCACAAATAACGCCGCCGATTCATATAATTGCACCGGATGAATAGGCTTGGTCAGATGGGCCGTCTCAGGAATCCAGCCCTTCATCACCTGCTGTTGAAAGGCAAACCCCAGTTCCTCGCCATTCGGGCCAATTGTGTTGGGATAGCGCACCGCCCAAGGCAGCGAACAGACCTTGCCCCAGCAACATCCGGCGAAAAAGCAGCCGATACGCCCAATGGCATGCCCCAGTGGCATGGCCGGGGCAAAAACATCGGCCACCAGCCAGAGGCGCTGCTTCTTGCGCCGGATATACAGCACGCTGCCAGCAATAGCCAGGATGATGCCGCCGCCAAAGACAAACCCCTGGCGCGAAAGGATGTATTCCATGGGCGAGCGGTTAGGGTCGGAGAACGTAGAGGAAAAGTCGCCAAAATTAACCAGAATATACGTGATGCGCGCGCCCAAAATCCCCAGCACCACGCCCAGAAAAACAATGTCAGTGATCAGGTTGGGATCCACCCCATGACGCTTGGCTAATTTTGAAGCAGCAAACAGCCCAATGAGCAGTCCGGCCGCCACAAAAAAGCCGTATGTGCCGATGAAAAAATGACCGAATTGTACAAGGATGGGATGCATCCGCCAGCGCCTTTCTGGAAATGCCTGCTCAAACCCATTCTGCCCTACGAAGTGCTGTCATGCAAGCATGGCCTATTTTTATGCTCATGCTACGACGAAAATACGGAGCGCACATTGTGGTGCAGGCCTCCCGGCCTGCATCTGCTTCGATATCCCTAAGCCTTGCATGTTTTGGCTTTTCCATACAAATCTCCGCGTCGGCCACCCACCCCAGGAACTTTCTAAAATCGGGCCTAAATCAGTTCGTGCTCGTGCTCGTGCTCGTCATCGTAATCGGCTGTTTCCGTTTTTCACGGTTTCGATGCCAGAGGACTGAGTGCTCCCCCGAAAGAGTTTAGAAAGTTCCTGCTACCCACCCGCGTCTTTCCCTAAGTTTTCTTTACTTTACGCCAGCAAGGCGCAATGCTCTGCTTACCGCCTTGCACCCGATACTTCCATGCGGGCCAACCTTTTGCGGGGCCTAAACAACTCATCAGGAGGCAGTTCATGCGCGTTCTCATCACCGGCGGCGCGGGATTTATTGGTTCCAACATCGCCGATCTTTGTATTGAAAAAGGTCATCAAGTCGCCATTCTGGATAATTTAAGCACAGGGCGCGAGCATAACGTCCCCAAGCAGGCCGTGTTCTACAATTTGGACCTGAACGATGATCTGAATTCGCTGTTTACCGGGTTTAAGCCCGAAGCCGTTATTCACCAGGCCGCTCACGCCAGCGTCTCCGTTTCAGTGCGCGAGCCGGCCTTTGACGCCAAGCAGAACGTCATGGGCTCGATCAACCTGCTCGAAGCCATGAAGCGCCACGATGTCAAGCGAATCGTTTATGCCTCCTCCGGCGCCACCTATGGCGAGCCAAAACAGTTGCCGCTGGTTGAAGACCAGGCGATGGAGCCGATCTCGCCTTACGGCGTGAGCAAATATGTCGTCGAGCACTACATGCGCTGCTATGCGCACGAATTTGGCTTCCGCTGCGTGGCGCTGCGCTATGCAAACGTGTATGGCCCGCGCCAGGACCCGTTCGGCGAGGCCGGCGTGGTGGCGATTTTCACCAATAAACTGCTCAATGGCGAGCGCCCCACCATCTTTGGTGATGGCGGTTGCACCCGCGATTACGTCTATGTCGGCGATGTGGCCGCAGCCAATGTGATGTCGCTGGAGCAAAATCCCGAAGGGCCATATCCCGTGGTGATGAACGTCAGCACCAATATGAAAACTTCTGTAAATGAGCTCTATGATTTAATGTGCAAGGCTGGTAATTTTGAACTTAAGGCTTTATACGGCCCACCGCGCGCTGGCGATGTCCGTGAGGCGCTGCTGGACAATAGCAAAATTAAGCGGACACTCGGCTGGGAACCGAAGATGCCGCTGGAAGAGGGCCTGAGGCGCACGATTGATTCAATGAGGGGAAAGACGCTGGCGTAATTACCGCTAATAAATATAGTAGAGGAAAAAAGGACCGACTCGGCGGTCGAACCGACTTAGGCTTTCGTCCGCCGTGCCTGTCCCCTGTTTTTCCAACAACAGGGCTTCAGCGATGAAACTGAACTACTATAAAGAAACAGATTCGCTGTATATTGAATGCCAGCCGGAAAGTGGATTTGAAGGAGATCAGCCTAAACAAACTCCCGGCGGAAATTAAACGGCTGATGGCATAATAACGCAGAATTGGCAGCAAAGGAGCACCTCGTTTGAATAGTTTTCGCACCATGCTTCGCGGCAAAATTCATCGCGCCACCGTCACCGAGGCCGACGTTCATTACGTCGGCTCCATCTCCATTGACGAGGATCTGATGGATGCTGCGGGGCTGATTGAATATGAACAGGTTCATGTCGCCGGACTCGGTGGCGGTGATCGTTTGGTCACATATGTGATCAAAGGCGCACGAGGATCGGGCACCATCGGCATCAACGGTGCGGCGGCGTTGCGCATTCATAAGGGAGAAAAGGTAATCATTTTCTCTTACGGCCAATTCGATGACGAATCTGCCTCGCGCCATGAACCAAGCATTGTTTTTGTGGATGAGGCAAACCATATTATCAGCATCGATCATTCAGAGGAACACGGAACAATTGTGCAATAAAGAAATCTGAATTCCTTCAACTTACATTGCTTATCATCAATGCCCAATTTGTCAGCGTCTGTTCATCACCTTCTCGCCATTTCTGTCTTTGCCAGACCGTATTCTATTTGTAGCGGTACAACAGGTAATTTCGTTTCGCTTACGGAACGGAATCTGCTTTATCATTGCGCAAGGAACTACAAAAAGTTCCTTTCAGTTTGAAGAAAAAGGAGGCGGCCAGACAATCCACAGCCCACACGAAAGCAAAGAAATGGCAAAAATATCTTTGTCAAATCGCAAACGTGGACTATACTGGCAGCACAAAAAGGACAGGACCAGATAGGGGGAAATCAGTTGTACGGCCGGGGGTGCCCGGCCTGCACAGGTTCAACCTGTCTCCTACGGTGACGCAACCGCGCGGCTCGTGCCGTCAATCCACAAGAAAGCGCACCGTCGAATGGAGGGAGCAAGATGTTAGATAAAACACCATATACCCCCGGCATGAGAGACGTGTTCAAACTCGCCCGGCAGGAAGCGGGGCGATTGGGACATGATTATATTGGTCCAGAGCATTACCTGCTTGGGATCATCCGCAAAGGCGATGGGCTGGCTGTGCAGACATTGCTGAACCTCGAAGTTGAACTCGACGAATTGAAGATGGAAGTGGAACGCATGCTGAAGTTGGGCAAGACGCCCACCGTCGGCCTGTTCTCCTCTAACCAGGAAGCCAAGCGCGTTCTTGATTTATCCAAGGAAGTCGCCCGCCAGATGAAGCACGGCTGGGTGGGGACGGAGCATTTGCTGCTGGCGCTGATTCGAGCCGAGGAAACGATTCCCGCCAAGTGCATGCGCAATTTCAACGTCGATTTCCAGAAGGCGCAGCGCGAGGTGCTGAACGTCATCGAAGGCAACCAGGCCCCCAAGCGCGAGGAAGCCGCCCCCGAACGCGGCAAGACTCCGGCACTGGATACCTTTGGCCGCGACCTGACGCAACTAGCCCGCGAAGGCAAATTGGATCCGGTCATTGGCCGTGAAAAAGAGGTCGAACGCATCCTGCAAATCCTTTGCCGCCGCACCAAGAACAACCCGATCTTGCTGGGCGAACCTGGCGTTGGCAAGACCGCCATCGTCGAGGGTTTGGCGCAGCGCATCGTCAGCGGTGATATCCCCGAACTGCTCGCCGACAAGCGCCTGTTGTCGCTGGATCTGGCGGCTGTTGTAGCCGGCACGAAATACCGTGGCCAGTTCGAGGAACGTCTCAAGGCCATTATGCAGGAGATTCGCCGCTCGAAAGACGTGCTGATTTTTATTGATGAGTTGCACACCCTGGTTGGTGCAGGCGCCGCCGAAGGCGCCATTGACGCTTCGAACATGCTTAAGCCGGCACTGTCGCGTGGCGAGATTCAGTGCATTGGCGCCACAACGTTGGAAGAATACCGGAAGTATATTGAAAAAGACGGAGCATTGGAGCGCCGCTTCCAATCAATCGTAATCGACGCCCCGTCCAAGGAAGAAACGCTGGAAATCCTGCGAGGGCTGCGCGATCGCTACGAAAAGCACCATGGCGTCATCATCTCTGACGAGGCGCTGGAGGCTTCCGTGGAGTTGTCTGATCGCTATGTAACGGATCGCTGGCTGCCGGATAAGGCTATCGATGTGATGGATGAGGCCAGTTCGCGCGCACGCCTGCAAATGAGCGACAAGCCTGTCGAGATTAAGGACATGGAGCGGGAAATCGCTCGCCTCGATGCCCGGTTGAAGCAGCTATCGAACATGCAGGAATTTGAGCAGTGCGCAAAGGTGAAGGCGCAACGCGATGAGATGATGACGGAGCGGGATAAGCGCACCGAAGAATGGCGCGCGCAACGTTCCACCCAGGAGTTCACGCGTATCGTCGATAGTGAAGACATCGCCTACGTCGTCTCGAAATGGACCGGCGTTCCCGTCATGAAGTTGCAGGAAGCCGAAACGGCCAAACTGCTGCGCATGGAAGAAGAAGTCGGCCAGCGCATCGTCAGCCAGAAAGAAGCGCTGCAGAAGGTGGCCAAAGCTATTCGCCGCGCGCGCAGCGGTTTGAAGGATCCGCGCCGTCCCACCGGCTCATTCCTCTTCCTCGGCCCAACAGGCGTTGGCAAGACGGAGTTGGCCAAGGCGCTGGCGGAGTTCATGTTCGGCGATGAAAGCGCATTGATCCGCATCGACATGTCGGAATACATGGAGAAGTTCGCCGTTTCGCGACTGCTCGGTGCGCCTCCAGGCTATGTCGGCTACGAGGAGGGCGGCCAATTAACCGAGAAAGTGCGGCAGAAACCCTATTCCGTGGTGTTGCTCGATGAAATCGAAAAGGCTCACCCGGATGTTTTCAGCATCCTGTTGCAAGTGCTGGATGATGGGCGGCTAACGGACAGTTGGGGCCATGTGGTGGATTTCCGCAATACGGTCGTGATCCTCACCTCCAACGTCGGCACGCGCCGGTTGAAGAGCGGTGGCACGATGGGCTTTAACTCGATGGATTCCATGATGGATCACGAGGCGATGAAGAATAAGGTGTTTAACGAGCTGAAGCGCGTGTTCAACCCCGAATTCCTCAACCGCTTGGATGAAATCGTGGTGTTCGAGTCGCTGAGCCCCTCGGACATTCGGCTGATCATCGACATTCTCGTGCGCGACTTGAACAAGCGCTTGCATGACCAGAATACGGTGATTGACCTGAGCGAAGCGGCAAAGGACTTCCTGGTTGAGAAAGGTTATGACAGCGAGTATGGCGCGCGGCCATTGCGCCGGGCCATTCAGCGTTACATCGAAGATCCGCTGTCGTCCCTGTTGATTGAAGGAGAAATCCCCCACGGCTCGCACTTGGAAGCCGATGTGGCGGAGAACCACGAGGAATTGAAATTCCACGTTATCGAAACTCCCGATAAACAACCAGCGGCAACTGGGGCTTCGGCTGAATAAAGCAAGAACAGAATAGACGACGACCGACTAAGGCGGCGCTGCGATGGCGCCGCCTTTCTTATGATGGCATTTTTCGGCTGCGCACACTGACGATCATCAGCCCGGCGGCCACGACAATAAACCAATCCCCAAAACGCGTGTAAGGCGTGCGAATATCCTGCGCATGCACATCGCCGGTCAGGAATGCACGCTCCTCGCGCGGGGCTTGTTTGATCGTGCGCCCAGCAGGATCAATGAGCCGCGAAATCCCCGTGCACGCCGCGCGCACAATCCAGCGCCGGTTTTCAATGGCGCGAAAGGTCGAGAGCGCATCATGCTGCGGGGCGCCTCGCCCATCCAGATGCCACTTGGGGTGGTAATACCAGGAATCATTGGTGATGACCGTCAGGAATTGCGCCCCATGCCTCACCATCTGCACTAGTTGCATGGGCGAGGCCGATTCAAAACAAATCCCGCAGCCAAAGCGCATGCCATCCACAACGAATGTGCGATACTCACGCCCGCGCGCGGCGGTAACCATCCCCAGCACTTTGTCGCGAAAATAAGGAATATATTCGAAATAAGGCAAACTTTCGCCAAAGGGAACCAGGCGCATTTTATCGTATGGTTTGGGCAGCATGCCCTTCAGCGGATCGGCCATCCATGCCGAGACGTAAATCCGCTTCTGGCCTGTTTTGGAGTCCACCTCGGCATTATCTGCCCCGAAGAAGATCGAGCCTTTCACCTCTCTCGCCAGCCCGGCAATTTCATCCTGCAGTTCCTTATCATCCTGAAAATCCGCCTGGGTGAATGCTGTCTCGGGCAGTACGTAGAGTTGTGTTTGTGGCGCCAGGCGATGAATTTGCAGGATGTCCTCGAATTGAATGGCCTGAATCTGCTGCGAAAATTCCCTGCCTTGTGGCTCATCGGCAAAGGCATAGGAATAATAGCGATGCGGCTGATCCACGTTCGTCTGCGATACCGCCACATGCAGCGCCTCGCCGCGCGACCAATCCTGGTGCAGGCGAAAAATCCCATAAGCATAGGGGAATGCGATCAGTGCCGTAATTGCGCCGATGCGGATCCATAGCGTCCGGCGCGTCGCTGACCTTTCGAAAAAAAGTTGAAATAGCAGGACATTGATGCTGACCAGAATATAAGAAATCAGCCAGGTTCCGGCGATGTCGGCCATTTGAATAAATGCCAGATTACTCGACTGTGTGTGCGCAATGTAAGCCCACGGAAAGGCCAGCTGCCCCAGCGACCGCACCCACTCCAGCACAACCCACAATGCCGGCAGCGACACAGCGGCCAATGCCGGATTGCGCCGCCGAAATTTCTCTCCAAGCCACGCAAAAAGTGCGTAATACGCTCCGCAATAAAAAGCCAGCAGCACCACGGCCACGCCTGCCATCAGTTCCGATGAACCCAACAGCGGCGGGGCAAAATAGTAGATGGAATTTAGCCAGAACAAAGAGGCGTAAGAATAAGTCCAGCCAAAGACCAGCCCCAGCAAGGCAGCGCGTGCGCCGGGAATAGCGCGCAATGATAAAAGGAATGGAATCAAAGCCACAAAGCCAAGGGGCCAGAAGTTGATGCTCGGCAACCCACAAGCTAGAGCCAGCCCAGACAACATGGCCAGCGCCACGCGGCCTTTCATCTGGAATAGGGTGCGAAAAAACAGCCCGGGCGCGCTTAATGTTCGGCGCCAGGCTGAGCGGCGTGGCGGAATAGAGACCGATACAGCTTCATCATTGGAAAACAATCGCAGCGACATGAAAATCCTGACGCAAATAAATTTGTGACCTATGCTATCGGAGAAGGAAGAGCATGTAAAGCAGAGGCCTTTGGCTCATTTCGCGCGTTGTTGGCGAGGATAAACCAGCCTCGCCAATTGCCCAAATTGTCCTTTCGAAACTTTTATTCACGCGGAATACTCAAAAGACAAGTGATGCGTGAACTGCCCCGGTGCAATGTTCTTGTGGCATGGACATTGTTACTACAAAGGGACGGGTAAGCAGATGGGCGCCTGCTTTACCCCTCGACCCTATCGACCGATAGTGTCGGCCCCGGAGTGCAAGTCACTCCTGTTAAAGGGAGCGGGATCATTGATCCCGCCCCCTTTCTTTTTTATGTAAAAAATTTTTGTCCAAAACAAACCAAACGAGGAACCCCTAAGTCTTAGTTTTCAGACAACAGCGGACTGCCGCGACCCAAGCGCGGTTTTCCGCAGAGGCTGATAAGCCTCACGCATCTCCCCTCCAATTCCCCGGCGAGATCCGGCCTGACCCACCGGTTTCCCTCTCGCCGGGGAACTCATTTCAATCTCTAAGGGCAATCTCTCTTCTCCTGTCATTTCGAGCCACCAAGGGGCGAGAAATCTCAACATAAGCCGAGATTTCTCGGTCGCTATGCTCCCTCGAAATGACATGTCTCTCGAATGACATTCCCTCGAAGTGCCTTATTGAATTACAGGGTCATTTTGCCAATCCCCCAGAATGCTCTTCATCTCTTCTTCCGAGGCATACGCCATCGCCCGGAATGGATCCTGAAAATCCTTGGCGCGCGAATCATGCACCGCTTTCGCCCATTTCTCGTCAAGCGCCTGTGCGTAATCCTTGAACTCATTCCATTGTTCAATTGAAGGCCCGGCCTGGTCCAGTGGATGCAGTTCCAACAAACTGGCCCAGGCATGCGCCGCACGTTCTTCCTTGGATTGCTCCGCTATGACGGCGTACTGCGCATGCACGGCATTCCAATCCGTCATCTGCCCGGCCCTAATCGTGTCGCGCAACGAACGCAACGCCGATTCGCTGACAATCTGCCCCCCAAAATTCACCCATTCGCCGCGCTCAGCATTCCCCCATTGCGAACGCATCTGCTCCAGATTACACGCCTCGTCCTCTTGTATGTGGCGCATCAATGTGCGCATGACATATAAATGAATCATCTCGCGATAGGCCGCCATGGCGCGCGCAGGTTTGAGAATGACGACGCGTCGGTGCGAACGTTCAATGGGCCTGACTGTAAATTCCAGACTCTCCGCATTCGCGCCATCGCCAATCAACGGCGCCAGCAACTGCATAGCCGCAAAGATTTCATTCACCGTGTCCGGCGCCAGGAAACGATATTCAAAATCCATCACGCGATTGTGGCGCTTGTCGCGCCGCGCATACTTCCAATCGTTTCTTGCCAACGCATACATATTATACATCGGCCAATAGGCCGGCATGATCGTCAACTGCCCTTTCGCCTCATCATTGGAAACGAGCGAAAACGGAAAGGGAATATCCAACTCCGCGGGATAAGCCGCCTTGGCCAGCATCGTAAACGAAGCAAAGCGGCTGTTGTGCTTGAGGCTGACGCACAGCCCCGGCCAGAATCCGCGCCGCGCCAGCAATTCGCCATCAGGCGAACGCGAGTTATTGTTTGAGCCAATCGTCGCCCCTGCCGCGATGTTGCTCTGCCCTTGAATACACGTGGCAATCAGAAACGAGTTGTTGTGGTGCTGCTGATGAAAGGGAAAAATCAAACTATTGTCGATTTCGCAGCAGGCCACATGACTGTTCTCCCCCAATACCGTGTGCGTCAGGCGCGCGCCCATGCTGAGTTGGGAATGAGGGCACAAGGCAAAGTTGATGGCGCTGGACCCGCTCGAGATTTCGCACCCTTCGCCAATGACGCCATTGCGCAATTCGATCGCCGCGGTAATCCTTGCAGGAGCCTCGGCGCAACTCTCCACTGTGATATTCTGCATGTAAGCCGCGCCGCTGATTACCGCTGCTTCGCCAATGTGCATATTTCGAGCGCGCTGCACGTTCTGCACGAACGCATTCTTCCCAATGCAGCAAACACCGCCCGATCGCTGCTTAAGGCTGCGCAGCGTCAACTGCTCCAGTTGACGCAGGAAAGTTTCGTCTCCGCGCTGCGAAGCCCACAGAAACGCATCCGCCGACACCATGCCGGGAAACGGTAGAATGGCGCGACCGCCGTTTTCATTCCAAACAGCAATCCATGGCAATTCCGCTTTCGCGTCTTCGGCTGAAATCTCGCCGCATTGCAGCAGCATCGCCCCATCGTTGACAACAATGCGCGACAAATGCCCGATGGAATCGACGCACACCCCGTCGCCAAATTCGCAATGCTCAATATAGCTATTAAACAGGCCTGTTGGACGGCTGAGGCCGTTGCGCTCGATGCGTTCGCCCGTGACCGCGCCAATACGCACGACCCCTGCAAATCGGCAATGCCACACCGCCTCGCAAGCAAATCCATCCGCCACCAGAACGTCATCCCAGTCCTCAGCCCGATTCCCCTGGCGCGTCAATTGGTCGCGTTCGGCTTCTGTCAATGCGCGATAGATTCGATCAGTTTCATGGTGCATGGTCATCGAAGATCATCTTTCCTCATCAGCCTTTGCACGCACAATGGCAGAAACTTCTTTCAATTTCACGAACGGAGTTTTCTATTTACACATCGCGCGGCGCGCGTGAATGATGGCATTAACCGCAATCTTCTGCGGCTTCCAAATCTCCAAAACTATGGGATTGAGAACAATGAAACAAGTCCGTA
>Ga0116193_1003046_pt1 | contig 12290 bp, 9 predicted proteins | sample AD_UKC115_MetaG_FD_89892 | JGI IMG/M metagenome (GOLD analysis project Ga0116193, IMG submission 89892) | Active sludge microbial communities of municipal wastewater-treating anaerobic digesters from Hong Kong - AD_UKC115_MetaG | ecosystem: Engineered > Bioreactor > Anaerobic > Digestate | place... | reverse complement strand
TTCATGAAAGAACCGCAGGGTAAAGAGGTCAATTTTCCGGATGTGGACTCCCTTAACGCTAAGATAGGTACCATTGCCAATTTCGTACATAAAAGATCGATGGGTTTTGAGGCGGAAGTGATGAACTCCCTTTCCGAGAAGGTCTGGATCGGATTGGAGATCAGCAGTGACCTGATGACCGGGGAAAACGACAATCCCGGATTCTACAATTTCCAGTTTACCGAAAAATACAATCAGCTCAGGGCTTTCGATCCCGTCAATGACACCACTTATATTTTCCGTACCAATTACCCGGTCAAATACCGTACTTCCCTGCTTAATTTCATAGCTAATTTCAGGATATATCCCGTACCTGATGGCCGCTTCAAACCCTTCCTCAAGGCAAGTGCCGGACTTTCGCTGGTCTCCACAGAACTGTCGCTTAAGGCGCCCTCCCTTTGGATGGAAAAAGCCACCCAGGAGAATGGACAGCTGGAGTTCGGACCTCCGGTACTCTTTTCCCGGGGAACATCCGATTCCAGTGAAGGAATGATGCCTGCGCTTACCCTGGGCGGAGGTGCGGGATTTGAACTCCAGCTAACTGAAAAAATCGCCCTGTATGCCGATGTCACAGTCAGAATGGTGAAATCAGACATCCTCGATGGAATTCCGAATTTAGATTACGATGATAAAACCGGTCGTTTTAACCATTTTAATGCCTGGTCGAATGTAAGCAAATTCAGCGTCGGACTGGTTTACTCCCTGGGAGAAGGTTACTCTCTTTTCGGAAGCGGAGGGAAAAAATCACACGGTATGGGGAAAAACAAATCCCAGCACCCATTCCTGCCATTTTATGAAATGAAACCCTGGTAAACCGGGAATGAAATCAATTTGATTTGCGCAACTTATTGAACCGAGTAAATAAAAAGAGACCGTCGTGCGGATAAAAATATCCCGACAGCCTCTTTTTTTACGATCAGCTTTATTTCAGCCTGTTCACTTCATCGGTTTTCTCTCTAAGCAAATAATGAGTATACTCAGAAAAGTCTTTATGACCCCAAAATATTTAGCCATAGATTAGTAACTGGCACTCAAAAGTCGGACTAATATAATATTTTATGTTATATTTTCATTTATAACATAAATATTTTTACGCTATATCTTTGAATTAATCTTCTTTATAAAAATCCGGATTAGACATAAGGTGATAAAATGCGGCGGATATTCCGGGATAAGAGAAACATTTACCAGGCTTTCGCATGCCGGTATGGAATGCATGTTCTTCCATCATGCTGCGGATGTGTTTTTCACCCCCGAGGAATCCGCTGTTATAGGCAGCCGCATAAAACCGGATCATTTCGTCCCGGCTCTCCCACCTGGTGCTGCTGTAAAGTCTGTCTAATATTTTTATTATTGCGATGACATATAAAAATCCGGACACGGGATCTTCCAGTTCCCTCACAACGGAGGAGCGGAATTCCCTTACCGGCAGGGAATGGTATATCTGATAAAAATGGCGGTACAATTTCCGTTCATCCCTCTCCGAAAGTGATCGAAGAACTGCTTCTGCACAGGAGGGTTTGATCTGGAACACTCCGACCGAAAAGTCGGAGTACTCCGATCCTTTATAAGTGTATAATGTTTTCAGAAGCGTGATCTCCATCCGGTCGCGCAAAGCAGAGTACCTGATCAACTCCGGGAAAACCATTGAAACGGCCAAAGGATAATCCACCCTGAACTGTGCGCACTTCAGCCGCATCCAGGATTGGTTGTCGGCCACGAATTGCCTGGCTTTGGTCCAGTTATCTCCGAAAATATCCGGATAAGAGGGTTCCTGGGCCTGAATCGGCGGGAAGGTGCTCCCGGAAAGAAAGAATATCAGCAGTATACCGGTAAAATATCTTCCACCCTTTACCATAGCAGTAAATGAGTTCAGAAGGGAGCGGTCACCTGCATGATCGCATTGTGTTTAGGGGAAAAGTAAAGGTAATTCAAAACCGTCTTCCCGTTATCCTTGGTGATATAAGGAGAGAACACCTCGTGGCATTCCTTTCCGTCACTGAATTTCAAAATTCCGTAGTTATATGAGGCGTAACGCTTGTTATCAGAACTTAACCAGAGACCATCGTAAGGATTTACCTTCTGGGGATCAAAGCTGAACAGGGTATTTCCCGATAAATCCGTGATTTTATCAATACCTACCATAACGATCTCATCAAATTTGATGGTATTTGAAAGTATAGAAGTCATATCCACAGATTCTGACACGCCCGGAATATTGGAAACCACTTTCATGCCAAAATCCATCGGATCGCCGCTTGTGGCTTTTTGCATCATCTTATCCTGCATCTTACGGGCCATTTCCATCTGCTGAGCCAGTGTTTTGGCATTCTGAGCCTCTTTTTCCAACATGGCTCCCTCCTTTTCTGTAAACATCACATCGGGAATAACCTGAGCCACAAATTTCGTTTTCAGACTGCTGAGCAGGAAGTTTTCAATCACCGCATACGGCCCGTATGTTTTCCCGCCAAACCGGATCTGGAATTTATCCCCGACACGGATAATATAGTCGGGATAAGCCTGGCTGAAATCTTTAGTTTCCCCTGAACCGGATGATTCCGTCTCATTACAGATAAACCGGGTCACCTGAGGATCTCCGGCCTCAAAGGGTCCTTCCGGGGTATCGCTGTTCTTCTTCCGTATAAAATATTTGTTGTTTAGTTTGCTGAAAAGAAGCATATCTCCATCCTGGATACAGATGGTGATCTCATTCAATGCAATTTTGTATCCCTTGTCAAATTCAAAAACCATTTTGGCATCCTCACTGGCGCAATCGGGCTCTTTTGCCTCGGGACCCGATTTGCTGCCGGAATCGTTTCCCAGCGCTTTGTCTACAATCTTATTCTTTACTTTATTCATCAGTCCACCCAACTGTGCCCCGGCATCCATGCTCATCATGCCGCAAAGGAACATGGCCACTAAAACAAATACTGACTTTTTCATTATAATGGTTTTTTGATGTGATCTGCCTTTGTCCGGCAAAGTTAAACTTAAATTGTTAAATATATTGTTAATTAGTTTAATTATTGTCAATGACCGGTCTTTTCATTTGATTGTTATCTGAAAACAAATGAACTCCATTTCATGGCTGACCAGGATGAAAGACCTATTCCCTTTCAAAGGAGAGTTTCCCGTGGAAGTCTATCCTGCCTCGGAACGGCCAAGGCAGCCTCTTCCGATTATTCCGGGCAGGCTTTCCATAAAAAGTCTGCCCTTTAGGAGAATCTTCTGCAGGGATAATGTTTTATCCCTGTTTATCCGGAACCAGCCAGCAGCAACCATCGGCCGCCCTATTCCGCCTTGATCTTCATTTCACAACTTTTTTCAACCTGCCCCTCAAAAGTTCTTTTGTACTCCAGTTGGATTACCCCTTCTCCTTTGGAGAGTACCTTAAACCGAAGAATCTGATAACCTGCCAATCCCGGGGTGGGCTCTTTGCCTTCGGCCGGGGAATATTGCAGAACATCTGATTCCAGTTGTTGCAAAAAGGGTAAAGGTTCCTTCACTACCCACTGGTAACCAGTACCCTGGATAGCTTCCAACCTGATTTCAAGAATATCATCGGCTTTCAGGCTGATTTTCTCCTGGCAACCGGTAAACTGAACCGTATCTTTCATTTGAGTTCTGGAAGAATTGCCCTTGTTCACGTTACATCCCACCGCGATGAACATTAAACAGATCAAAACAAATCTTTTAATAAATTGAACGATCATCACCTCAGTCTTTTAATTAAACTGTAAAAGCATTTTGCGATAAAACAGCCTGTCCGGGGAAGATCAGTATTTAGGATAAACCCAATACACATATTTCCCGATATTGCAGGCGTTGTAACCCACATAGGCATACCCACCGTAAGGTCCCCAGCCGGTCCCCCAGGAGTTTTTAATGATCCACGCATTCAGGTTGTCACAATACCCTACAATGACCACAGCATGGTCAATGCTGTTGCTCGAGTTGCTGGCATAGCCGTTGTAAACGCCCCCCCCGTAACCGTAAAAAGTGCTGAGACCAGCTTTCATATAGGTTACCAGAGCGCCGAAAGTATTCAGGTAATACTTTACCTCGGCCACGGTCGGGAACCTGCCGGGATAGAGTTGGCCCCAGGTGTTGGCCCATTTGAATTTGGGCTTGGTAATACAGTGATTGCCTTGCGGAATATTATAGGGGTAACTGGCATCACTGGCCACTCCATTGCATTTCATGAAATCAAATGCCCGGTCCGACCAGCCTCCTTTGCAGCTTCCGCAATCCACGTTGGCACAGGTTTTTCCGCATGCCAGCACATCCTGTTCGGAGAGATCGAGTTTTACTCCCCAGAATTTGGCATAGGTGTGTTCAAAAGCGGCACAGGCAGCAAAATCCCAGCAACTGCCGCATCCCGCCTGGTTTTTCACCGGGGTCAGGATATTGGTGTTCCAGACACATCCGGAAGGAACCGAAACCGAAACCGCCTCAGTGAAATTAATTTGTGAAACATCCTCCTTTGAATCTTTTTTCAGATTACCCTTGATCTCTGCTTCATTTTTTTTGTTTTCGTTGTTCTGCTGCTGGCCAAAATTCAGATCGGGCTTTTCTGATTCTGGGATTCCGAGTAATTCTTCCGGATCATAATTCATGATCTCATTGGGTGCTATATCGAATTTGGCATCCTTTACATTCTTAAAATCGTTCTTTGCCTTATCGAAAGCAGCTTTACCCTTGTTGTTCAATTTGGCCTCATCTTTCGCCATGTCATCTTTCGACCTCAGCTTGAAGACGCCGGCCCCTTTCTTTACCAGAGGATCTTCCTGCGGATATCCCTGGATACAGAATACACTAACCAATATGAAAATGAATAATTTTAGTTTCATGCTCAGAAGTTTTGAGGTATATTTATACACAAATTCACTAAAAACTTCCCTTGGAAGTGAAACTTCAAACACATCTGCTTTTTCACATATTCACCGGTTTACCCGGAGGTACTCTTGTTCACCAGACCAATGGATATGGCAAATGGATCTTTATGGAGTGCATTACAACTTGATGAATTCGACCCTGCGGTTTAAAGCTTTGTTGGCAGGAGTGTCGTTCGCAGCCACCGGCTGACTCTCACCCATACCGTCGGATTCGAGCCTTGATGCCTCGATGCCGAAGGTATTTACCAGTTCATTTTTAACAGAAGCGCCTCTCCGAACGGAAAGGTCAAGGTTGGCCGCGTCCGCACCGTCGCTGTCGGTATGTCCCACAATCTTCACCCGCACTTCGGGATTTTCCTGCAACACTTTGGCAATATCTTTCAAAGTACCGTAGGATTCCGGTTTGACTACATCCTTGTTCACATCAAAATAGATGCCGTAGGTAACCAGTTTACCTTCCGTAAGCAACTTGTTCCGGGTATCGGGAGCTCCTACGGCAATACGAATATTACTTACCATGGCAGTTCCCCGTTCAAACCTGATCCTGTCAGGCTTCACACATCCCGTGGGAAATGCTTTGGGAATATCAAATACTTTTAACTCATCCTGGTACAAACGGAGCCTGGACTTCTGCACCCAAATGGCGATATGGTACTTCTGGTTCATCTTTTCTTTGTACATTTCTTCATCTTTAAAACCGTCAAGGTTTAATTGAGAGCATTCTGCACCAAATAACCATGTACTATAGAATGGCCGGCCATAATCAGTATGAAACTGAAAACCTCCCATTCCGGGAGCAGTCCCTCCATCCCACGATTTCACATTTTTTGCCTGCATCAGGCGAAACATACATCCCGGCATATTGTTGTCCTTATCAGGAAGGTTAATCAGGTCAAATTCTATAGTATAGTTCTCAGGTAATTGAAGTAATTCATCTGTCCATATAGATTCCCATCCCGAGAATTTCATCCAATTCCCCGGAAAGAGATTGTTGGTAACTACCTCAGCAGAACCATTTGTATTCCACAAAGCAGGGAAATCGCCAATGGCATCTTGGCTGAAGTCTTCAAAAAAGATTACTTTTTCTCCCGGAATAAAATCGTATTTGGAATATGCCTCCAAGGCTGTTGCGTGAGGCGACGCTGCCTGATCGACATTCTGGTCAGTAGCCTGGTTCCCTTCCTGATTCTGTTGCTCCTGTTGCTCTTGCTGGCTCTGACCGGAAGCCTCTTTCTTTTTAAATAGATTACCTATTTTTTCCTGAGCCTTATCGAGGCCTTTCTCAATTCCCTGGTCGGTTCGCTGATCCACACTGCCTTCGACCTTCTTCAGTTTATCCTTCAACTTTAACTGTCCGGATACATTACCCGTCATGCTGACGAACAACGTCAATACAAAAATCGTGATCAGAGTTCTCATCATTTTATTGTTTTATGTTTACCAATAGTCTGAAAATCTTTGAAGTGATATTTTTCCCCGGATTTATCGGTCACATATTGGGCGTTTATAATTTCGAATAAGCAGTTAAATTTACTGATTTCCTGAAAATAAATACAGAAACGACCATAGTTTTTACGTTGCTCTTTTTCAGGGATATTTTTCCACCCTTGACTTATTCTGACTGAAGGATCACAGGACCGGGATGACAAGGCTTCATTGCCAGACAAGGGATGAGGAAAAACAACCATGACCCGGCTGGAGGTAAGTCAGGCCCTTTACAGGAAGAAGATTGCTTCACTCCTGGCAGCAAGTACGGAGCTTGACAGAAAGTTATTCTGAATTTTTTCAGTCAGGCAGACAATCTCATACCCACAAGGAGCCATTTTTCATTGGTAGTCAAAACCCAACAATTTTAGGCACAACCCTTACACTTCCTGCTTCAGGACCGACTCGATCATTTCCAGTTCCTCTTCCGTAAAAGAGAGGTTCTGCAGTGTTTTCACGTTATCTTCAATCTGTTTCACTGAACTGGCGCCGATAAGGACTGAGGTGATCCTTTTATCTTTTAAAATCCAGGCGAGGGCCATCTGAGCCAGGGATTGATCCCTTTCATGCGCAATGAGGTTCAGTTTTTTCACTTTCTCGATGGCTTGGGCAACCTGGTGAGGTTTCAGAAATCCCCAGGATTTTGCAGCCCGCGAACCTTCAGGAATTCCGTCCAGATACCGGTCGGTAAGCAGACCCTGGGCCAGAGGGGAAAACGGGATGCAGCCTATCCCCTCTTCCTCCAGCACGTCTAGCAATCCGCCTTCCACCCACCGTTCAAACATGGAATATTTGGGCTGGTGGATCAGGCAGGGTGTGCCCAGATCCCTTAAGATACCTGAGGCTTCCCTGGTCATCTTCGCAGAATAGTTGGATAAGCCTGCATAGAGTGCTTTTCCGGACCGGACAGCCTGGTCGAGTGCCATCATGGTCTCTTCCAGCGGTGTATCTGGATCGGGCCGGTGCGAATAAAAAATATCCACATATTCCAGGCCCATTCGTTTCAGGCTCTGATTCAGACTGGCAAGCAGGTATTTCCGGCTACCCCAATCCCCATAAGGCCCCGGCCACATCAGGTAACCAGCCTTGGTGGAAATGATCAGTTCATCACGGTATGGCATAAAGTCCTGCCTGAGCATTCTACCGAAATTCTCTTCGGCAGAGCCGGGAGGCGGTCCGTAGTTATTAGCCAGGTCGAAATGGGTGATCCCCAGGTCAAATGCACGGCGCAGTATCGCCCGGCCATTTTCCGGTGCGTCTACTCCCCCGAAATTGTGCCATAACCCCAGTGAAACAGCGGGAAACTTCAGCCCCCAATTGCCGCACCGCTGGTAGATCATCGCACTATAACGATCGTCTGATGCCTGATACATAGAATTTAATTTTGAATGATCTGCAAATCCGGTCCGGGAACGTCAATTCCCTGTCCTGACCGGATCAATATTCAGCCGAAATGCTGCACAATCCCTTAAAGGAATCAGAAAGGCATAAAGGATAAATTTTATCCAAACTCAAGTTTTTCATTTTTCCGGTAAGCAGTTCCTTTGAAATTTGCAATAAGTTCCTCCTTCTCGTTGAAAATATCCACGATATAGGTCCCCAGTTTTTCATGTAGGGAGATTTCCCGGGCATTTGCCGTCAATACACCGGAACGGATTGCTTTAAAGAAAGATATTTCCGTATGGATGGCAAGGGCGACTTTTTCCCGTGTATTTGAAGCCACGGCAAAAGCAAAATCAGCCATGGTAAACAAGGCGCCGCCATGAAGAAAACCAACGCTGTTCAGGTGCTTCCCGGTCACTTCCATTCTGACCGTGGCACTGCCAGGTGACGCTTCAATCAGTATAATGCCGCAGCTTGCTGCAAATTCGTCCTTCAGAAACTGTTTCTGATAATCAGAAAGATCCGGTTTCAAAATCATATAGTTTAAATTAAAAAATAGACAACTCCAAATCGCGCCATTGCCTTACTCTTTTTTCTGCATGGCATCGTCAAACCGGACTTTTGAAGGTTCGAAATCGGTATAACGCACAAATTCGCAAGCCTCGGCAGCACCAGCTTCCCTGTTCATCCCGCTGTCCTCCCATTCAACCGACAGAGGTCCGTCATAACCTATATCGTTCAACGCCCTGATGATGTTCTCAAAATCGATTTTTCCCCGGCCCGGACTACGGAAGTTCCAATAACGCCGGTTATCCCCAAACTCCATGTGGCCCCCGAAAACACCCACTCCCATCGGAATGTCGCTCCAATATACATCCTTAACATGAACATGGAAAATCCGGTCGGGAAATTCATAAATGAACCGTACATAGTCCACCCCCTGGTAACCCAAATGGCTGGGATCAAAATTGAAACCGAATGCAGGATGGTAATTCAACGCCTTTAAAGCCAGATGAGCGGTATGAATGTCAAAAGCTATCTCGGTAGGATGGACTTCAAGCGCAAATTTCATTCCCATTTGCTGATATTCATCGAGAATGGGTATAAAACGCCGGGCAAAATCCTCATATCCCCGACGGATCATCTCCTGCGGAACGGCCGGGAAGGAATAGAGCAGATGCCAGATTGGGCTTCCCGTAAATCCGACCACGGTATTGATTCCCAGACGCCGGGCTACCCGCCCCGTTTCGATGACCTCCAGCCCTGCACGCTGCCTGACCCCCTCGGGTTCGCCGTCTCCCCAGATATACGAAGGAAGGATGCTTTTATGCCGTTCATCAATGGGATCGCAAACACACTGTCCAACCAGATGGGTGGATATCGCATACAATTGCAAACCGTACTTTTTGAGCAGGGCTTTTCTTGCCTCGCAATAAGACGGGTCGGCCTTTTCTATTTCCATATGATCGCCCCATGTGCAAAGTTCGAGGCCATCATAACCAAATGAATGGGCTTTTTCACACATCACCTCCAGGGGCAGATCAGCCCATTGGCCGGTAAAAAGGGTAACTGGTCGGGACATATCAGAGAAGTTTAAAGTTTAAGGTTATTATGGTTGTAATTGTAGTTGTGGTCGTTGTTGTCAGGTGTACAGATGTATAAGCCGGGTTGTTAAAGCACGAATAACCATGCCTAACTGACAATCTTGACGGATTATTCAAATCTCACCCATTTGGTCTTATGGTCATATCCGGATTTCACAACGGTTTCGATGAACTGCATTCCGCGGATGCCCTCTTCTACACCCGGAAAATCGAGCCACTCGGGTTGAGGCTCTTTCCCGTCGATTTTTGACATCACAGTCAGGGCAAAGTTGCGGTAAATGTTGCCGAAGGCTTCCAGGTATCCTTCCGGATGACCTCCGGGGGTCCTGGTGTTGGCCTTTGCGGCTTCATTCATAAAGCCGGTTCCGGTCCTGAAGATTTCCACGGGTTTATCCAGCCACCTGACCACCAATGTATTCGGTTCATGTTGCTGCCATTCGATACCGCCTTTTTCTCCATACACGCGGATTTTGATGTTGTTTTCCTCACCTGCCGCAATCTGGGTGGCCATCAGGACCCCGGTGGCCCCGTTCTCAAACCGGAGAAGTGCGGCGCCGTCGTCATCAAGCAGCCGGCCCGGGACATAAGTGCGTAGTTCAGCACAAATTTCAGTGGTTTTCAAACCGGTGACGTATTCTGCCAGATGATGGGCATGCGTACCAATGTCGCCCATGCAGCCTGCTTTTCCCGATCGGGACGGATCGGTACGCCAGGAGGCCTGAATGTTCCCTGCATCTTCCACTTTCCGGGAAAGCCATCCCTGCGGATATTCCACATAAACTTTCCGGATTGTCCCCAGACAGCCGTCGGCTATCATTTTGCGGGCATGCTTCACCGCCGGATACCCGGCATAAGTGTGCGTCAGCGCCAGAATAAGCCCTGTTTCTTCCGTTTTTGCCCTGAGCAGCTGCGCTTCTTCCAGGGTAAAGGTGAACGGCTTGTCGATCACTACGTGGAATCCGTATTCCAGGGCCATCATGGCTGGTCCGAAATGCACATGGTTAGGAGTTACAATGGAAACAAAATCCATCCTATCCCCCTCCGGAAGTAAGGCTTCCTGCCTGATCATCTCCTGCCAGTTGGTATAAACCCTGTTGCGGGGAAGAAAGAGTCTCTTCCCGGTGGAGTAGGACACTTCGGGGTGGCTGCTGAAACATCCGCACACCAGTTCAGTCTGACCATCCATTATGGCCGCAAGACGATGGATGGCACCAATAAACGCGTTCAGTCCGCCACCTACCATCCCCATCCGTAATTTTCTGTTCATGGATACTTTGGTATAGATTAATGAAAAATGTTAAATATAGCAACTCTTTTTATTCCATGCAACCGGTCAGGGAACAAATCCACCTTCCCTTGGAAAATGTATCAAGAAGCCGCCCCGGAATTCCGGGACGGCTTCAAAGGGACTGTTGGGAAAAAATGCTTACCTCCTTGAGGCAGGTTTACTCAACAGAATTTGAAATCATCTTACTTAGTGACGGTTGTAAATAATCCTTCCGGTTTGCACCGAATCGTTAAGTTTCAGACGATAGATGTAAATCCCAGGTACCTTGTCAGCCGGCTGGTAGTCAATCCGGTTCAGTGTCCCTCCCCTGACCTTCTGATCCATCAGGATGGAGACTTTCTGACCCAGAATATTCATGACCTCCAGTACGGCATGGACATCGGCATGGGATGAGAACTCAAAGGTGACTTTGTCGTTAAACGGATTCGGGTAGACTCTCAGCGAGCTGTAAGCAGTTACAATAGAGGCTGCCTTTAACGGGCAGGTGAACTTGGCATCCAGGTATCCGACAAAAACGCGGCATTCGTCAAAGGCATTGTTGATTACATCAACTGCACTCACAATATCACAGTATTTCACGGTGTACGTAATATCTCCGCATGTTACTTCGGCAGGGAAGGTTCTTGCCTGTCCCAGAGCATCATTTGCCAAATTGTAAAGACCTTGTACGGTCAGGGCATAACCTTTGGAAGTCATATAGCAGAGAACTCCCTCAGGTAGTTTGTAATACCAATAGGGATCGACCGTCATGGTGTAACCGGTAATGGTAGTGGGATTCATCGGATCGCCATATACCGGGGTGCAGACCATATCGACCACTCCGGAGCCTTTCGGACAATCCAGCTTCTTTTGGGTAGTCAGCCATTTTCCGGATTCAAGCGGCAGTCCATCCAGACCGTCGTTGATCCGAAGATTGAGACCAAGGGCCAAGGTTTGAGAGATCAATCCGCTGTTCAGTCTGCCCTGCTTGGTGAGATATGGACTCAGACAGCTCAGGGAAGTACTCGGGATGCATATGCCGCTCAGAATGCCGCATCCACTGCCTCCAGGCATGATGGTATTGATCAATCCGGCATCCCCGTCTTTAAAGAGGATGTAATTGCTGCCGGCTCCGATTTTCAGGTCACCCTGTTTCAGCATGGCAATGACCATATCTTTCGTCGGGATCTTGTCGGGTTCCAGAATACAGGCCATGCTCTTATCCTGGTTGCCGTATTTGCCCTGGGTGTATGTGCAGAACTCGTCGCAAGGATTATAGGGTATGGTAATTTCACAGGCCTTCGTACATTTGTTATTATCTGAAACGGTGACCGAATGCAAACCCTTGCTCAGGCCAATTGCAGTGGCTGACGTTTCACCATTATCCCACAGATAGGTATACGGAGGGGTACCTCCGGAAGGAGTCACCGTAGCACTTCCATTATCTGCTCCACAACCGGCAGGTTTTACCACGGCAACTGAGCAGCCAACCACAGGAGGCTGATTCACCGTTTCAGAACCCGACTTTTCGCACAGGTTGGCATCCTGGACTACCCAGGTGTAGGTGGCAGCAGTCAGTCCGCTGTAAGTCTTCGGGGAGGTCTGGGTTACAAAGCC
>Ga0116193_1003045_pt1 | contig 12292 bp, 6 predicted proteins | sample AD_UKC115_MetaG_FD_89892 | JGI IMG/M metagenome (GOLD analysis project Ga0116193, IMG submission 89892) | Active sludge microbial communities of municipal wastewater-treating anaerobic digesters from Hong Kong - AD_UKC115_MetaG | ecosystem: Engineered > Bioreactor > Anaerobic > Digestate | place... | reverse complement strand
TCCGTTGAGTTTCTCATCACAAAAAAGATCTACAGGTTACACGGATCAAATACTGATCTGCCGCGAAGATAGCCCTTTCTTCCTGTATGTTCCAAATTTTTGAAGGGGAAGATGTGTTTTGAGAAGGAAGCAAGCCGCAAGGTCAACGAAAACACGGACAGCACGATCAAAAACAGCACGTGGAAGAAAAAGGACATTCGCCGATGTGATTATGACCGGCTCTTTAGTTGTCGGAGAATTAAGGGATTAAAAAATGCACCATTAGGAATTGGCTTTGTTTGCTTCATTCCGAGCTGCGAAGTTCGGGATGAAGTGTTTTTCATAATAAGAGCAATGTGATCGAATCATCGAAAACATGTTTCATAGATAAGAATTATGCTAGAGTCTTCTCTTTTTAATTCAAAGAAAATAGTATCTTCGCAACATAGATCTTAAATCTAGAGGTTATACCGCTAATAAAGGATTAAAATAATGTTTCTGGCTGATAACGAATTGTGCAAAGTTGAAGATGATACATAGAACACACAAAGATATAGACATTTTGTTCAAGGGGCTTTAAATTGATATATAAATGGAACTGATAAATAATAGAGATATAACGCTCCGTGATGATTTGTTGAAACAAATCAGTAAAGGAAGCATACTGTCCATTGCTGCGTCCTGTTTCTCTATCTATGCCTTCCAAGAATTGAAAAAGGCCTTATTGGGCATCAGCAAACTGCGTTTTATCTTCACTTCTCCAACTTTTGTGAAGGATAATAATCAAAAAGCGAAACGTGAATTCTATATTCCTAAATTGAGCCGTGAACGTAATTTGTATGGTTCGGATTTTGAAATTAAATTGCGTAATCAACTGACTCAAAAAGCTATTGCCAGAGAATGTGCAGATTGGATAAGAGATAAAGTTCAAATTAAATCCATTGATAGTAATGAACAGATGGGTGGTTTTCTCAATTTAAAGAACGATGAGAACACCTTCACTTATATACCTTTTAATGAATTTACGACTACTGAATTAGGCTGTGAACGAGGAAATAATATTTATCAGATGATCAACCGTTTGTCTTCACCTGAATCCAAAGAGTACCTTAAAATATTCGATGAACTTTGGAATGATTCAGCGAAATTTAAAGACGTCAAGGATATTGTTGTGGAGAATATTGAAAATATTTATAAAGAGAACAGTCCTGATTTTATCTATTTCGTTACGCTTTATAATATCTTCAATGAATTTCTTGAAGATATTTCTGAAGACATACTACCCAATGAAGCAACTGGTTATAAAAATAGTGTCATCTGGAATAAACTATACAACTTCCAAAAAGATGCGGCTCTTGCTATCATCAACAAACTGGAAAAATACAATGGTTGTATTTTGGCAGATAGTGTAGGCCTTGGCAAGACATTTACTGCGCTGGCTGTCATCAAATATTATGAGAACAGAAATAAATCTGTACTGGTTCTCTGCCCGAAGAAATTGAATGACAACTGGCAGACATTCAAAAGCAATTATGTAAACAATCCGATTGCAAAAGATAGGTTGGGATACGATGTGTTGTTTCATACTGATCTGTCTCGCGACAGAGGCGCTTCGAACGGTCTTCAACTTGACAGAATCAATTGGGGAAATTACGACTTGGTTGTCATTGATGAGTCCCACAACTTCCGTAATGGTGGAAAGGTAACCTCCTCAGAAGACGATGATGATCCGCGTGAGAATCGTTATTTGCGATTGATGAACCGTGTTATACGCTCAGGTGTGAAAACAAAAGTGCTGATGCTCTCAGCAACACCTGTTAACAACCGTTTCAACGATCTGAAGAATCAATTGCAACTCGCCTACGAAGGTGACAGTTCCTTGATTAATGACAAACTGGATACCTCAGCAAATATTGACGATATTTTCCGCCAGGCTCAGACAGCTTACAACAGATGGACAAAACTGCCGGTAGCGCAACGTACGACTGAAGGTCTGTTAGATATGCTTAATTTTGATTTTTTCGAACTGCTTGATTCTGTAACTATAGCACGAAGCAGAAAACATATTGAACAATACTACGATATGGCCGACATTGGAAAATTCCCCACAAGATTGAAGCCTATCTCCCGTGCTCCCCATTTAACCGATTTGGATCAGGCGATCAACTATAAAGATATATTTGACATCATTCAGACCTTGAATCTGGCTATCTATACGCCTTCTGTATTTATCTTACCAAGTAAAATGAGCAAATATTTGGAGGAAGAAGAGGATAGGGAAAATGGTTATCGTTTATCCATCGAAGATCGTGAAAAAGGTATTCGCCGCTTGATGGGTATTAATATGTTGAAACGTTTGGAAAGCTCTGTCAACTCTTTTAGACTAACCATTCAGCGTATTGATGAACTGATTGAAACGACGATAAAACGCATTGATAACTTCAATGGAACAGAATTGGTTGATGATTATGATCCAAATGACATGGATTTGGAGGACGTTGACGATGACTTGAGTGTCGGGAAAAACAAGAACAAGATTTCTCTTTCCGATATGGATTATCTGTCGTGGAAAGGATATCTACAGAAAGATGCCGAAAACATTGAACTGATGATTACGATGCTCAAAGATATCACGCCGGAACATGATTCGAAATTGCAACAACTGATCGGCGACTTACAAAATAAATTCACTCATCCTATTAATGGTACCAATAAAAAGGTTCTCATCTTTACGGCTTTTTCAGATACAGCCTTGTATCTCTATCAGAACTTGTCAGAAATGATGAAAGAAAATTATGGATTGAACTCCGCCATTATCACCGGCGACATGAAAGGCGGGCAAACCACCATCAAGAAGATGAAAGCTGATTTCAATACTATTCTGACGCTCTTTTCTCCCATCTCGAAAGAAAGAGGCGCTTTGTTGTCGAACATACATGAAGATATTGATATTCTAATTGCGACGGATTGCATCAGCGAAGGACAGAACCTTCAGGATTGCGACTATCTGATTAATTACGATATTCATTGGAATCCTGTTCGAATCATTCAGCGCTTCGGACGTATTGACCGTATTGGCAGTAAAAATGAAGTGATTCAATTAGTAAACTATTGGCCGGACTTGACGCTCGACGAATACATTAATTTGAAAGGACGCGTCGAATCCCGCATGAAAGCTACTGTCCTGACAGCCACCGGAGATGGCAATCCGCTCTCGCCGGAAGAAAAAGGCGATTTGGAATACCGCAAGCAGCAGTTGAAGCATCTTCAGAAAGAAGTTATAAATATCGAAGACATGGATACAGGCGTTAACATTATGGATCTGGGACTGAATGAGTTTCGTCTCGACCTCCTCGAATATATGAAGGAGAATCCAGATGTAGCGCACACACCTTTCGGAATGAGTGCAGTTGCCTGTAAGAACGACAAAGCGAAGCCTGGCGTCATATATATTCTGAAGAATAGGAACAACACGGTTAATATCAATCATCAGAACCGATTGCATCCGTTTTATATGGTTTATCTGACTGATGATGGAACCGTTGTCTGTGATCATCTTTCACCAAAGAAACTATTGGATATCATGAGATATACTTGCAAAGGGAAAAATGAGCCGATTCTCGTTCTAAGCCGTCAGTTCAACAAGGAAACTCAAGACGGCGCACAGATGAACCATTATAGTGACCTTTTGCAAAAAGCAATTAAAAGTATTATTGAGGTAAAAGAACAGTCCGATATCAATGCCTTTCTTGAAGGTGAACGACTCAGTTTTGTCGATGATTCTATATCCGGTTTGGACGACTTCGAGTTGATTTGTTTCCTCGTAATCAAATAGTGTGCGTATGTTAGGATTGCCATCAAACACTGAAGTGAACAAGCCATTGCCGAAAGCGGCCATTTTTCGTTTATTCGGCAGTCGGTCATTGCCAAGGGAAAGCTTCGACTATGACATCAGTCGGATAGTTATTGTCAATGAAGTGTCGTCCTCCACTTTGAACGTGGCTGAAGGAAATGAGGTAAAATCGATTTTTGTGTTGAACGTGATTCTGAAAAGAAAAGATTACGATAGCCGTAACATCATTGCACTCAATAAGCTGATTCCTCAAAAGATGCTTTTTGTTCTTCAAAAGGACGATACGATACAACTTGCCGTGGTGCATACGCAGTTAATCACTTCAGATTGGTATAAAGCAGAAGAATATAAAATACAGCTTGCCGGTCTAAATCTGAATACCATTTGGGATAACATTGTAAAACAAGTCGGTAATATAGAGATTGAAGATGGAAACTCCTTGACAGAGCAGATTGAGGTCGACGCGGAACGAGCTAAAAAAGAAAAACAGATAGCATTGCTGGAAAAACAATGCAGATTAGAAAAACAGACACGAAAGAAATATGATTTGCATAAACAGATTTCTGAAATAAAAGAATTATTGAAATAAATCTCATGGAAAATAATAATAGTAATCTCATCATATATCAATCAGAAGACGGAAAAATTCGATTGGACGTCCGATTGGAAGACGAAACCGTTTGGCTCACTCAACAACAAATGTCCGACTTATATCAGACATCACGTACCAATGTAGTTGAGCATATAAAACATATCTATGAAGAGGGTGAACTTGATAAAGAATCAACCTGTCGGAAATTCCGACAAGTTCGATTGGAAGGTGATAGACAAGTAGAAAGAGAAATTCCATCCTATAATCTTGATATGATTATTTCTTTGGGATATCGGGTAAAGTCGCTGATTGCAACACGTTTCCGCCAATGGGCCACCGAACATCTAAAGGAATATATGATCAAAGGGTTTACGATGGATGATGAACGTCTGAAAAACTTAGGTGGCGGTATGTACTGGAAAGAGTTGCTCGATCGCATCAGAGACATTCGTTCTTCGGAGAAAGTGCTTTATCGTCAAGTACTCGATTTGTATGCCACCAGCGTTGACTACGACCCGAAGTCAAATTTATCCATCGAGTTCTTTAAAATTGTTCAGAACAAACTGCACTATGCTGCTCACGGTCACACAGCAGCAGAGGTGATTTACGATCGTGCAGATGCCTCTAAACCATTTATGGGATTAACTTCGTTTCAAGGAGAACTACCCACTATCAATGATATCAAAATTGCTAAAAACTATCTTTCTGCAGATGAACTAAAAATACTCAACAATCTCGTTTCCGGATACTTCGACTTTGCTGAAATACAAGCTATGCGACATCATCCTATGCACATGAAAGATTACATCACACAACTGGACAATATTTTGTCTTCAACAGGTGAGCAGCTATTGGACAATGCCGGCAAAATAAGTCATCAACAGGCGATGAACAAGGCATTGAAGGAATATCGACAATTCCAGATAAAAACTATTTCCCCAGTAGAACAAGCTTATCTTGACACTATCAAGCAACTTGAAAAAAAGGCAAAAAAGGAAGGTGGAAAGGCTGATAACAACAAAAACAAATCTGAATAATAAAAAATTATAAGATATGGACAAACTAAAGATGCAAAGCCCGGACGTGGTGAGCGAGAATATTAAATATATTGCCGAGCGGTTTCCGAACTGCTTGACGGAATCGAAGGATGAAAACGGGAAGCCTATACAAGTGATTGACTTTGATCAGTTACGTCAGGAACTTTCTAAAGAGATTGTGGAAGGACCGGAAGAACGCTATCAGTTCACTTGGCCGGACAAACGCAATGCCATTCGTTTAGCTAACGCACCAACGACCGATATGTTGCGCCCTTGCCGTGAGGAAAGTGTGGACTTCGACACGACACAAAATCTCTATATCGAAGGTGATAATCTTGAAGTGTTGAAACTGCTGCGTGAAGATTATCTCGGAAAAGTAAAGATGATTTATATCGACCCGCCTTATAATACAGGTAATGATTTTGTGTATAATGACAACTACGCACAAACTTCACAAGAATATGTTCACAATAGCGGACAAGAGGATGAGGAAGGGAATCGATTGGTAACGAATGCTGAGAGTAATGGACGTTTCCATACGGATTGGCTCAATATGATCTATCCACGGCTGAAAGTTGCAAAAGACTTGCTGAAGGACGATGGTGTAATATTTATCTCTATTGATGATAATGAAGTCGAAAATCTGAGAAAGGTTTGTGATGAGCTGTTTGGAGAAGGCAATTTTATTGCAACTTTGATTTGGGAAAGAGCTTATTCTCCAAAAAACGATGCAAGATACATATCAAATAGCCATGATTACATTCTTATGTATGGACGTCATATTGATAATTTTAAAATAGGTCGATTGGAACGTACAGAAGAAGCAAATGCTCGTTATATAAATCCTGATAATGACCCCCGTGGGGTGTGGAAACCAAGTGATATGTCCGTAAAGACCTATAATGCATCTTGTGATTATCCTATAACGACACCATCAGGGAAAATTGTAGAGCCTCCAGCAGCTCGTTGCTGGAGTCTCTCAAGGAATGCATTCCTTGAGAGACTCCAAGATAATCGCATCTGGTTTGGACCAGATGGAAATAGCGTACCATGTATTAAAAGGTTTTTAACGGAACTGAAATTTGATGGAATGGCCCCAACATCAATCTTATTTTATAAAGATGTAGGGCATAGTCAAGAAGGTGCGAAAGAAGTAGTCTCTCTTTTTGGTGATAAAGGAGTCTTTGATGGACCTAAGCCTGTTAGATTATTAAAACGTTTAATAACACTTGCCAATTTAAATGGAAATTCAATTGTATTAGATTTCTTTTCTGGTTCAGCAACTACGGCACATGCTCTTATGGAAATGAATGCTGATAAAAATGTTGCTAACAAGTTTATTTTAGTACAGATTCCTGAAGAAATTAGTGAAAAGAAGAAAGACTTCGGTTATAAGAACATCTGCGAAATCGGGAAGGAGCGCATTCGTCGTGCAGGAAAGAAAATAAAAGACGAATTACAATCTCAAATTGATTCCTATGGAGCGATCTTGGAACGAATGTTAAAGGCCCAACCTTCAGCTACTGCTCAATTATTTTCTTTAGAAGAACAAAGACAAATGTATGCAAAAGCTATTAAAGATGAAGCACAACCTATAAAAGATAAACTTGATGCATCATCGGAAAAACTAATGAAACTCGACATTGGTTTCCGCGTCCTTAAACTCGACAGCAGCAATATGCAAGAAGTCTATTACACACCAGATGAATTTTCTGAGAAGTCTTTGTTTGAAAATAATATCAAACCCGACCGCACAGATGAAGATTTGCTATTGCAAACAATGTTAGAATTAGGCATTGAACTATCTGCTAAGATTGAGAAGAAAAAGATTGCCGAAAAAAACGTCTATACGGTTGGCGACAATTATCTTATAGCCTGCTTCGACACGGAAGTCAACGAGGAAACTATCAAAGAGATAGCTAAAATGCAACCGTATTACTTCGTGATGCGCGATGCGTCGCTCGAAAAAGACAACGTTGCCGACAACTTCGACCAGATTTTTGATGAATACAGTAAAGATACAATTAGAAAAATTCTGTAATTATGTACTCGAATTACATCATACCATCCCTACCACTTCCATACGACTTGGAGACGAAGGAGATATTAAAGCAGGTAAGTAAATCAAATACAAAACTTGCAGAGCTGAAGGGTGTTGCCCAGACAATACCCAATGAAAAAATCTTGATAAATAGTTTGATATTGCAGGAGGCAAGAGACAGTTCGGCCGTTGAGAATATTATAACCACCCAGGATGATTTGTATCATGCAGATGCATACGATGTATTTCTTTCAAATAGTCCTGCTATAAAAGAGGTCTTAAGATATAGAGAATCGATTATGACGGGATATAATATTGTCAAGAGCAAGCAATTACTGTCGAACAATATTATCAAACAAATACAGCAGGAACTCATTGACAACAATGCTGGTTTCAGAACCACTCCAGGCACTACTTTAAAGCGAGGTGATAATGGAGACATCGTATATATTCCGCCACAGGACATTCATGAAATAGAACAATTGATGAGTAATCTGGAGGTATTCATCAACGATAGTAAAATCTGTGATTACGATCCTTTGATTAAGATGGCTATCATACATCATCAGTTTGAAAGCATACATCCTTTTTATGATGGTAATGGGCGGACAGGAAGAATCATTAATATTCTATATCTGGTTTATATGGGACTTTTAGATATGCCTATTTTATATTTAAGCAAGTATATCACGCACAATAAAGCAGAATATTACAGTCTACTACAAGCCATACGCAACAAAAATGTAAATAATGCCAAAGAATGGTCTGATTGGGTTCTCTTCATATTGAAAGGCGTGGAAGACACATCCACTTATACAATTCAATTGATAAAAGATATTGTCACTTTAATGGCTGAATATAAGAATAAGCTTAGACCTGCTTTTGGCAACAAGTATAAGCACGAATTACTGAATAATCTGTTTTTCCATCCCTATACGAAGATAGAATTTATGCAGAACGATATGATGCTTGGCAGGAATACTGCAGCAAAGTATCTGAACCGTATAGTGGATTTAGGCCTTCTTTCCAAAATGAAAAAGGGGAAGGAAAACTATTATATCAATGATAAATTAATGAATTTGTTTGTACAACAAGGTAAATATCATTCTGAAACTACTATTGAGACTGTACACGACACACGCTAATAAATTGTTTTTTGTGCATGTTTAAGCTGACGTGCACAAAAAATGCATATTTTTGTGCACGTTGCAATGCGTATGTTCAAGAAAAGATGATTTTTGCACATGTTATAAAAGGATGAGGCATGAAATTTAAATTCAAGATACAACAATATCAGACAGATGCTGTAGAAAATACAGTACACGTGTTCAATGGTCAGCCTTCTAAGGAGGCTTCTGTCTATCGTCGTGACTTAGGCAAACATAAACCGGGAGCCATAGAATACGAAGAAGAATATATAGGCTATAGAAACCAGGATGTGGAATTGGATGATACACATTTGCTTGATAATATCCGCCATATTCAAGTTGATAGTGAAATCCCGCAAAGTAAAGAACTGGTTCGTCAGAACGGTTTGGGCGCTTGCTCACTCGATATAGAAATGGAGACTGGTACAGGCAAAACGTATGTCTATATCAAGACAATGTTCGAACTGAACAAGATCTACGGATGGTCAAAGTTTATTGTCGTCGTACCAAGCATAGCTATCCGCGAAGGCGTACTCAAGAGTTTCGAAATGCTTGAAGATCATTTTATGGAGCAGTATGGTAAGAAGCCACGTTACTTTATCTACAACAGCAGCAATCTGCAGCAGATCGACGGTTTTTCATCGGATGCTAATATCAACGTAATGATCATCAATGTACAGGCATTCAATACTTCGTTCAAGGAAGATGCAAACAATAAGGATGCTCGCATCATCTATAGTAAACGTGATGATTTTCAAAGCCGAAGGCCCATTGATGTAATCGCTGCGAATCGTCCGATTATCATCATGGACGAACCTCAGAAGATGGAAGGTGCAGCAACGCAAAAAGCATTGAAAAACTTTAATCCACTGTTCGTCATGAACTATTCGGCTACTCACCGAACGGCTCACAACTGTATTTATGCGTTAGATGCCTTGGATGCTTATAAGAAGAAGCTGGTGAAGAAAATTCAGGTTAAAAGCATAACACTTCAGAACCTTTTAGGGACGAACAGCTATATTTATTTTGACAGCATTATTCTGTCCAAAAATCATGCGCCGGTAGTTCGTTTGGAATTAGAGATTAAAGGCGCTGAAAGCACACGTCGCGAGATGCACCAGTTCGAACAGGGCGATTCGCTTTACGACATTTCCAATCTGCCCGTCTATAAAGACTTTACGATCAACGACATCAATGCCTTCAATAACACCATCACCTTCCTGAATGGCGATTGGTTGCAGAAAGGCGATGTGATGGGCGACGTCAGCGAACAAACGATCCAGCGTCTTCAGATCAGAGAAACAGTTAAGTCTCATTTTGAGAAAGAACGGTCGTTATTTAAGAAAGGCATTAAAACCTTGTCGTTGTTTTTCATCGACGAAGTAGCCAATTACAAGAGTTATGATGAAAACAATGAAGAAGTCAAAGGTCCTTTATGGAAAATGTTTGAAGAAGAATATATCCAATATCTGAATGAAAATCTATTGCTTTTTGAAGATGACTATCAGAAATATCTCAAGCGGGATCCGGTCAATAAGGTTCATAACGGCTATTTCTCTATTGATAAGAAAGGACATGCGATCAATTCTTCCGTGGGTCGTGGAGAAGACAGTTCGAACGATATTTCGGCTTACGACTTGATTCTGAAAAATAAGGAACGATTATTGAGTTTTGAAGAACCAACACGTTTCATCTTTTCTCATTCTGCTTTACGCGAAGGTTGGGACAATCCAAACGTGTTCCAGATCTGCACACTTCGACATGCGAATTCGGCTACAGCCAAACGGCAGGAAGTGGGACGTGGACTGCGTATCTGTGTTGATCAGGAAGGCAATCGTATGGATTTTGAACGATTGGGAGATGCTGTCCATGATATCAATAAACTGACGGTCGTTGCCAACGAGAACTACAGTACTTTTGTCGATGCACTTCAAAAAGAGACCAAAGAGGCACTGCGTGAACGTCCGACAATAGCCAATACTGCTTATTTTGAAGGACGTAGTGTGAAGACCGATGGAGAAAAGCATGTTATAAGTAATCAGGAAGCTGTTAGCATTGTAGCATGGTTGTACGATAACGACTACATTGATGATCATGGAATCATCCTGCAGTCCTATCGCGACGATCAGGCTGCGGGTGTTTTAGTCCCGATGAACAAAAAACTGCAACCGATGCATGAAGATATCAATCATCTGATACAAGGCATCTATGATCCGTCTGTACTCGAAGGAATGATTGAAAACGCCAATAAAGAGGCCGATGTTCATAACGATCATTTGAATGAGAATGCGGACAAAATAGAGTTTAAGAAACTGTGGAGCGAGATCAATCATCATTATGTTTACACTGTTCATTATGACAGCGACGAGCTTATCAAGAAATCCATTGACAGCATCGATAAGAATCTGGCCGTTAGTATTCTGAAATATGTAGTCACAACAGGAACGCAAGGCGATGACGAACTGGAATTTACCGGAGATAAGACAACAGCCACAAAGAAGATGAGCGATGTTTGCACATCTACAGTCAGATATGATTTAGTAGGAGAGATTGCTCGTGGTGCAACGCTTACCCGACGCACCGTAGTTAAGATTCTCAGGGGCATCAATCCGGTTCGTTTGTATTGCTTCAAAAACAATCCTGAAGAATTTATCAGGAAAGTCATTAAGCTTATCAAAGAGCAGAAAGCGACCATGATTGTAGAGCATATCAGCTATAACAAAACGGAGAATGTGTATGACACAGCCATCTTTACACAAGAAAAACACAGTCAAAGTATTGAAAAAGCTTACCCGGCAAAAAAGCACATTCTCGACTATGTCTTTACAGACGGAATTGCCAAAGACAACACTGAAAAAAAATTTGCCGAAGCACTGGATGAAGCCGAAGAAGTCACTGTCTATGCCAAACTTCCTCGTACATTTCAAATACCAACTCCTGTTGGGCATTATTCGCCTGACTGGGCCATTGCTTTCAAGAAAGGAACGGTCAAACATGTGTTTTTCGTTGCTGAAACAAAAGGATCTCTTGATACGATGCAGTTGCGTGGTGTCGAGAAGGCAAAAATAGAATGTGCAAAGAAACTTTTCAATGACGTTTCGACAAGTAACGTTAAATATTGGAATGTGACATCGTATCAAGATTTATTGAATGTAATGGAGATTGTGTAAACAGAGATGAATATAAGGTTATAAATAGGAGATCTATACATCAGTCTTCAGCTATTAATTTAACCGTTGACAGCATTATCGTTTCTATCCAACAAATAATCCTTATAACCAAACTCCGAAATGTATTTCAAACAGATTGCTCATTTTTTCGTCTCTACAAGGTGGCAAGGCTGCGCCATGCGGTGATTCACGAAAACCGATGGTTGTTTCGTTGCATAGAATTGAGGCGAAAGATTTTTCGCCCATACAAGAGATTCCTAACGATTACCAACCTGATTTCGCCACGTAATTCGTCTCTTCGTTCCTCACCCATACGACGCTTCTAATGGAAGAACCTCGTCGAGGTTCATTAATGGTGGTTCGTCGTTATGTATCTCAAAATATTTCAACCATGGTTAAAACTTTTTTTCTTAAAGACTTTCGGGGCGTGATTCAATGTGAAAATAATTTTTAACCACGGTTAAAACTTTTC
>Ga0116193_1003044_pt1 | contig 12293 bp, 15 predicted proteins | sample AD_UKC115_MetaG_FD_89892 | JGI IMG/M metagenome (GOLD analysis project Ga0116193, IMG submission 89892) | Active sludge microbial communities of municipal wastewater-treating anaerobic digesters from Hong Kong - AD_UKC115_MetaG | ecosystem: Engineered > Bioreactor > Anaerobic > Digestate... | reverse complement strand
CGCGTTGGTTGTATAAATCAAATGCCGGATCTGCTCGGGATAGTTGAAAAACGTAGTGAGTTCAGCCCAATTTGCGTCCCAAGAACGCATAATCGACGGATATTTCTTGTCCCATTTTTCCCGGAATTCCTTTCTGGCATACTCCACGTCCTCAAGATTTACCGCGCCGTAAAATTTCTTGAGATCAGCACAGATCTGCCAGCCTATAGAACAAGGAAGGATGATCATCAATGTCAGAAAATATCATTGGCAAAGCTGCCCTCGTCAAACACCCCAAAGAAGATGGGGTCTTCCTAAAACACTATTTCAGCAGTGTGGACAACGATCGTTTGAACAATCTGGAAGTTACCATTTTGCCGGGATTTCAAATTTCTCCACACATTCACGCTGATTCAACCGAGTTCTACTATGTTGTCACCGGAACAGGCGAATTTTTGGTGGATGGTGAATGGAGAATGATTAAGAAGGGCGATGCCTTAAAAGCTCCATTGGGCATGGAACACGGTTTAAAAAACACCGGAAATGAAATGCTAATGGTCTTTTCCACCTTTAGTCCAGCAACCAAATAAATTTTTTTATAAAAAACATAGGAAGGCGGCCATGCTAATACTGCAGAGAAATCTGCGGTATTCGTTTTTGGGAGGTGAATACGTGGCAGAACGGACTGAGCAAAGCAAAAAAATTGACAAAATTAAATTTGAAGTGGCCCAGGAAATGGGTATCGTGGATAAAGACGGTCAAAAAAACAAGAAAAAAATTAAAAAGTCTTGAAATAACTTCTAGCATAGCTCGAGCGGTAGCGGAAACAATAAGACTACCAAAACAAAAGGAGGTGAAAGCAAATGCCCGGAGGCGGAGGAAATAACAGTAACCGTATTTTGGTTCCCCAAGCCAGAACTGCTATGGACCAGTTCAAAATGGAAGCCGCCAAGGAAGTCGGTGTTAACCTGAAACAGGGTTACAATGGCGACCTGACCTCTCGGCAGGCCGGCAGCATCGGTGGACAGATGGTCAAGAAGATGATCTACTCCTACGAGCAGCAGCTTGGTGGTGGCAGCGCCCCGAACTTTGGCGAACTGCAGAGCCTGCAGAATATCCGTCAGCAGAACTCTGAAAGCCAAACCGGTTTCTAAATTAACAGGTCTCAACTAACCAATCTATACGAAGCAAGCGGATGATTTAATATCCGCTTGTTTTCATATTAAGCATTGGATAACACGAAGGTACACAGATACGGATAACACGGATTAAATGGATTTTCACAAATACGAATTAAGATATAGCCGATATAAACTTGAACATTGCAGCCCGGCAAGGGTAACACGGATTGTAAATGATTGACATGAACGGGATGGCTGGGTTTAAGATTTATTCAATGTCAGTCAGCGTTAATCAGCGTTAAAGAGATTCAGGGTGCCAGTCGGTGGAGAAATCCGTGTTCATCCACAGAAATCCGCGTTATCCGTGTCTATGATCACGTAGCATAAAGCTCCAGCTGCTCCTCGGAGATGCCGGGGAAAAGAAAGGTTCCTACTCCCATAGCCAGGATGCGGGAGGTATTTTCGATAATCTCATCTACTTCTTTGGGAGTAACGCCCAGACTGCCGCCGTAAAAGGATACTATTTCCCTAATGGAGTTCATAGCCTTGATCTCGTCATAGCTGGCACCGGTGTTCAGGCAAAATTTGCGTATGGCCTGATCGGCGATTACCGCAGCATTTACAATAGTGGGACAACCGATGGCAATGACCGGAATCCCCAAATCCTGTTCGGTGAGGGCGTGTCGGGCATTGCCTATACCTGCACCTGGCTGAATGCCGGTATTGGACATTTGTATACTGGTACCAATTCGTTCTACATTCTGGGCGGCCAGGGAATCAACCACAATCATAATGGATGGATGTACTTTTTCCACTACCCCTTTGATGACTTCAAAGGTTTCCAATCCGGTAATTCCCAATACACCCGGGGCAATTCCGCAGGTGGGTCTCATACCCTCAACCAGAGCCTGGGGGGCGTACTGATGATAGTGGCGGGTTATAGGGCTGTATTCAATAAATTTGGGGCCCAGGGAGTCGGCGGTAGCCCGCCAATTACCCAGGCCTACCAATAAAACGGTTCCGCCCTGGGGAAGACGGTTTCCTACCAGTTGTTTCAGGCTGTTGGCCATGATTTGGATTATTTCTTCCTTAACATAAGGGTCATTGATTTTAAGCGGTGGTGATTCGATGGTGACATAAGTACCGATAGGTTTGCCGATCTGCCGGGCGCCATTCTCGTTTAAAATAGTGATAGTGGTAACTTTGCTGAATTCCAGCTTTTGTACCTGCTCTTCCACCCCGGGAATTTCGCGATCAGCAGCTCCGCGAACTAGATCACGAGCTTCAATAGCCATATCTACCCTGAGGTTAAAAGCCTGTATTAAACTCTGCATGTTGAAACCTCCTCTTTAGGGTATTATCAGCCAGCCCCACCATTTTTATTCCTTTTTTGACAGGGGAGACCAAAGCAAATAAAATGGCGACTTTTCAGTCGCCATTTTGGGGAGAGGAGAATTTTGTAAAGTTGTTGGGGAGGGTTTGTTTTTAACCAGATTTTCTCTGGCTGTCTATAGCATTGCCAGGGGAAGAAAGTAATATACCAATATTTTTAAATTTTTTTTTATGCTAAAATAAGAGTGTTTAGGGACCAGGAAATTGTCATATGAGATAGGAGAAGAGAAAAGAAGAGTGCGCGTTATTTCCGGTCGGGCCAAAGGTAAGCGACTGAAAGCTCCTGCAGGGCACCAGACCCGGCCTATTACCGATATGATTAAAGAAGCCTTGTTTAATGTCCTGGGCACCCGGGTGCCGGGTTGCGATTTCCTGGATCTTTTTGCCGGTAGTGGGGCGGTTGGCATCGAAGCCCTGAGCCGTGAGGCCCGCAGAGTTGTATTTATTGACAATAATGGACCGGCTATTCGCACTATAAAGGAGAATATCAGATCCTGCGGTTTTACTTCTGGTTTTGAGATTTATCGTAACGATGTACTCAGGGCCATGTCTTTACTGGCACAAAAAAACCAACAGTTTGATCTTATTTATATCGATCCGCCTTTTACCCGGGAGGAAATTTTTGTTCCGGTAATGGACAACTTAGGGTGTAATACGATTGTGGACCGGCAGGGGCTGGTGATTATTAGGACACCCCGCAAGATGAGACTACCTGCCACATTCGGTTCCCTGAAGGCTTACCGGATGGACACATATGGCGAGTCTACTCTGTGCTATTATCACAAGGAGGTTGCCGAGGATGATGGAGATTTTCAGGATTTTGGACGAGCTTGAACTTATGATCAAGGATAGTAAAAAAGTACCCCTTTCCAGTGGAAGAGCCATGATAGATTCCCATCGTTTTTTGGATCGTCTGGATCGGATTCGAGCTATTCTACCCGAGGAAATGGAAACTGCCCGGCTGATTCTGGGGCAGAAAGATCGCATTGTAAACGAGGCCTGTGCTGAAGCTGACAAGTATATGGAACAATCCCGCGATCAGGTTGCCAGGATGATGGATGATAACGAGATAACCAGAAATGCCCGGCAAGTGGGTGAAGAGCTCGTTGCCCGCGCTGAAGAGTTGGCCATGGAAATTCGTCGCGACGCCAACGAATATGCCGATGGAGTTCTTACCCATATGGAAATGGTCTTACGCAAGGGTCTTGATGTAGTGATACAGGGCAAGGAAGAAATACGGGACGCGCTGGATAGAGGGGATTACTGATCCTTTTGCCATAAGAGCCCAATAAGTACCATGGCTCCTATTGCTCCCAGCCCTATTAGCATTAATGACATAGATATGGTCCAGGCGTCAAAACTATAAATAAGCTGCCGGCCAGGAAGACTAATGGAAGGTTGAACCGGTGGCCACAGATAAAAGATAATGGCAGTGAGGGGCAGGGAAAGAATAACCTGCAACAAGCGGGAAAGCAGATAAAGACGGGGGCGGACTGGTGTCCCGGCCAGTATGCTCAGCACCTGGGCGATGATAGAAAAACCGCTAAATGCCAGAATAGCGCTTATAGCCAGCAGCTTGAAAAGTATTTCTCCCTGGGGCACCTGGGAGACAGTCTGACAACCCAGGGTTATCTCAAACAGGCCCATTCCCATTCCCAGAGCCACGCCATGGGGAAGATGGCAAAAGCCCAACATAAACTGGAAAATGTCTGCAATCATATCCATTATCCCGGTAACTACCGTCATTCTAGTCAAAACTGAGAAGAAAACAATGAAGCCTGCAATAGCCAGAAGGTTGTTGAGGCTATTTTTTATGGATTCACCCAGTAGGCTTCCCGGGTTAAACCGGGGGGGAGATGCCTTTTCCAGAGAAAGAAAAGTGCTGTGAGGAACGGGAACGAAGGAGCTTTTAATACTCCAGATCAGGCCCACCAGCAAGTTGGATAAATAGTGGGAAAGAGCCAGTATGTATCCCAGGTGGGGATTGCCAAACATCCCTACCCCGACCGCGCCGATGATAAAAAGAGGGCTGGAGTTGTTGGTGAAAGTGGCCAGACGTTCGGCCTCGTCGGGGGTGAGTAATTTCTCTTCATATAGACGACGGCTTAGGACAGCACCCATGGGGAATCCGGAAGTAAAACCCATAACCATTACCAGTGAACTGCAGCCGGGCAGGTGGAAAAGGGGCCGCATGACCGGTTCCAGGATTCGCCCCATGTAGTGGGTAAACCCCGAGCTGATCAGTAGTTCAGCTACAATGAAAAAAGGCAACAGAGCAGGAACCAGCACCGCATACCATAACTTGAATCCGGCCGCTGCCGCCTGAAACGATTCACGTGGTTCCAATATCATAAAAATGGTCAGGGCGAGTATGATAAACAGAAACAGACCACGGAAATGTAAACGCATCAAGGAAACCTCCTATAAGCCTTAACCATGTATATGTTCGCAGAATAGACCTGAACCCAGTTATCTACAGTGCTACAATGGGAGTGAAGGGGTGGTGCCAAGAATGGAACAGAATAAACCTGGCGTTGCTTTGGTTCTGGGAGCGGGTAGTGCGCGTGGCCTGGCCCATATCGGGGTGCTGCAAGTTCTTCAGGAAAACCGGGTTCCGCTGCACCTGCTGGTGGGGAGCAGTATGGGCGCCATGGTTGCTGCCACCTATGCCTGTGGTGCAGATATACACATGCTGGGCAAAATGGTAAATAACATAGATACCGGGCTCTTTTTCGATATCAAGGTTCCCCGCCTGGGATTTATCGGCGGGAAAAAAATCAATGAGCTGCTGCAGCTTTTGACCAAGAAAAAAACCTTTGCCGAGGCCAGTCCGGAACTGCTGGTGGTAGCTACGGATTTGCTGCAGGGAGAGGAAGTTGTCCTGCGGGAAGGATCTATTTCCGAAGCAGTACGGGCCAGCATTTCCATACCGGGTATATTTCATCCCGTTAAACAGGAAGGAATGGTGCTGGTGGACGGGGCGGTTACCAATCGTTTGCCGGTGGAGGTAGCGCGGCGAGAGGGAGCCGGGGTAATTATCGCTGTGGATGTAACCTTTTGTGAAGGAAAGCAGGTGAGGATTCAGAACACTCTGGATGTTATTCTCACTTCCCTGGACATCCTGCAAAGACCGCAGTTTGAAATGGCCAGCAAAAAGGCGGATGTTCTTATCCAGCCACGCGTAGGCCAGTATTCATCCCGGGATTTTGAAAAATCGGCCGAGATTATTGAACTGGGCCGCCAGGCCACCCAGGAGAAGCTCAGCGAAATCCTGGCCTTAACCCATCAGACCATTACCGGGGAGGTCGTATAGTCCAGGCTCCCATGGCGGGCCGAGGGCTCCGGAAAGAGCAGGGCGTGTATGTCAGTGGACATGCAATCCAGCGCCAGCATATCTTTAAGCACCTTGTCACGGCTTTTTTCCCGCCAGCGCTTAACTTCACTGCCCCGGCTCAGGATGGGCAGAGTTGATTTATTTTTCATATCTTGCAGGATTTTTCGACCCTTTGACGAAAATCCTAACACATGTAAGTATAGTGGGCCGTGCTGATCGAATTCCTCTACCTGATCGCGAGTAAGTGAAAAAAGGATATATATGAGGGTCCGTTGGATACGGGTCAGGCTGTAACGTCTGGATTTTACGGATGCCGTGAGTTCCCTGAGCGAACCAGAATGGTTGGCTGCTTCTATTATGCGGTTTTCCAGGCCTTCACTTATTTCATAAATGTTTTCCAACTCTCTACATGACATGGTACGCAGTTTAATTAGAAGTGGTGGCCCCAGACTTTCAAAACGTACCGGTGCTTTCCCCTCGTTTATTTGTTTTCGTAAAACTGCAAAACTTGACGGAGGCATGGCTTCTTTAAGCCTGCCTGGGTTATGCTCTTCCAGAAGCAAACGACGGATGGCAGTGGCGCTTGCCAGTGGATGCAGGTCAGTATCATGGTAGGAGGATCCCTGGCGTACCACCGGGACCGGAGTAAAGGGAAGACGTTCCTCCTTGATGACACGCAGGTATTCCAAAGCCAGGATGTTATTGGGGGCGGCCAGGATATCATCAACTGGGCCAATGCGATGAGCGGCAAATTCGTTAAGGGATCTGGACCGGGCCAGCGCAAAATTTAACCCTTGATCCAGGTAATGTTTAAGTCGTTCCCGGTACTCCCGGGGCTCACTGGCCAGCAGGGAAGCAATGCTTTCCAGGGTATCCCAGCGGGGGGTTTCGCAGCCAAAAGCCAGGTGAGTGACCACCCCGGTTCGTTGCAGGAGCTGCAGGGCTCCGCGAGCGAAGAAGTAGGCACTCCGGGCGGCAAAACAAAAGGGGAGTTCCATAACCAGATCGGCTCCGCACTTCAGGGCCATTTCGGCCCGGGCCCATTTGTGGCAAATAGCCGGTTCCCCACGCTGAAGGAAACTACCGCTCATTACACAGATAACAGCGTCAAAAGGCCCGGCATGACTGGCCTGTTCCAGGAGCAACCGGTGGCCATTATGAAAAGGGTTGAATTCAGCTACAATACCCAATACTGCCATTAAAATAGGCCCCTTTTTACCAGGTTTGGTGGTACCATAAATCTTACCACTGAGCTGGTAGTTTATGCTAGAATGTTTTCAAGAATTCGGCGAACGACAAGAACGACAAGACAAAAAGGAATGGGGAGGTAGAAGGATGAGTCTGTTGGAACAGATTAGGGAGAACGCAGCTAAAAAGGGGAAAACCATCGTTCTTCCAGAAGGTACCGAAGAGAGGACACTAAAAGCCATCAAAGCTATTGCCGATCAGAAGATCGCGCATCCTATTCTGCTGGGGAACGAAGGAGATGTTAAGGCCCTGGCCAGTAAAATCGGGGCGGACATTTCCGGGGCGGAAATTATCGATCCGGCCAAGGCGCCGTTCTTTGATGATTTTGTGCAAGAGTTCTATGAAATGCGCAAGGACAAAGGGGTCGATTTGGACAAGGCTAAAAAGACTATGCTCGATCCGCTTTTCTTTGCATCGATGATGGTGAAGAATGGCAAGGCTGATGGGGAAGTCGCCGGTGCCGAAAACACCACCGGAAATGTACTGCGGCCAGCATTGCAGATTATCAAGACTGCACCCGGAATACCCGCCGTATCCGGGGCCTTTATCATGATTGTTCCCAATTGCGAGTTCGGAGACAATGGCATCTTTGTCTTTGCTGACTGCGCCGTTACCATTGATCCCAGTGCTGACCAGATGGCTGCCTTTGCCAAGGCCTCCGTTGGTACTGCGGTTGAGTTGTGCGGAATGAAAGACCCCAAAGTCGGAATGCTTTCTTTCTCAACCAAGGGAAGTGCCAGTCATGCCATGGTGGATAAAGTCGTGGAAGCAGTAAATATTGCTAAAGAAAAGTATCCTGATATCCAGGTTGACGGGGAATTCCAGCTGGATGCGGCCATCGTTCCCAGTGTCGGGTCTTCAAAGGCTCCCGGCAGTCTGATTGCCGGCCAGTGTAATGTACTTGTTTTCCCGGACATCAATGCTGGCAACATCGGTTACAAGTTAGTGCAGAGAACGGCCAAAGCGGAAGCTATTGGACCAATTCTGCAGGGTATTGCCAAACCGGTTAATGACCTGTCCCGGGGCTGCAGCGTGGAGGACGTTGTCAATGTGGTGGCTATGACTGCAGTGAGAGCTTAACCAGCGGGAGAGCAATCTTCACTGGAGAATGAATGAGGGGGAATGTTTTTAATGAAGGTTTTGGTAGTGAATTGCGGCAGTTCATCCATTAAGTACCAGGTAGTGGATATGACTGACGAATCCGTTCTGGCTGTAGGGCTGGTGGATCGAGTAGGTATCCCCGGAACCACTCTGGAACACAAGCCGGAAGGAAAGGACAAAGTTCTTATCAAGAAGGACTTGCCCGACCACACTGCAGGAATGAAACTGGTTCTGGAAGTGCTGATTAACGAAGAGTATGGCATTCTTAAGAGCATGGATGAAATCGGCGCGGTTGGTCACCGGGTGGTGCATGGTGGGGAAGAGTTTGCTGCCTCGGTGGTAATTGATGACCGGGTGAAAAAGGTTATCAAGGATTGCTTCGATATTGCTCCTCTGCACAATCCGCCCAATCTGATGGGAATCGAAGCCTGCCAGGAGCTTATGCCCAATGTCAAGCATGTGGCCGTTTTTGATACCGCCTTCCACCAGAGCATGGATGCAGACAATTTCCTTTATGCTCTGCCTTATGAGGTCTACGAGAAGTTTCGCGTAAGAAGATATGGGTTCCACGGAACCTCCCATTTCTATGTTTCCCATCGGGCGGCTGAAATGCTGGGCAAGCCTTATGAGCAGTGCAAGATTATCACTCTGCACCTGGGCAACGGGGCCAGCATGGCTGCCATCAAAGATGGGAAGGTTATAGATACTTCCATGGGCTTTACCCCGTTGGAGGGTCTGGTTATGGGAACCCGGTCCGGTGATATTGACCCGGCCATTGTCTTCTTCCTGATGGAGAAGCTTAATTTGAATGCCTCGGAAGCCAACAACTACTTCAACAAGAAGTCGGGTATGCTGGGACTTTCCGGTGTCTCCAATGACCTGCGCGATATTCTTGAGGCTGCTCCCTCTGGTAATGAGCGCGCCCAGATTGCCCTGGATGTGTATTACAACCGGGTAAAAGGTTATATCGGCAACTATATTGCCAAGCTCAATGGTTGCGACTGTCTGGTGTTTACCGCTGGTGTCGGTGAAAATGGTATCGACGTCCGTGAGAATGTCTGTAAGGACCTCGACTATCTGGGAATAAAGATGGATGTGGAAAAGAACAAGGTGCGCGGCAAGGAAGTTGACGTGGCTACCGATGATTCCCGGGTCCGTATCTTTATTATCCCCACCAATGAGGAACTGGTTATCGCTCGCGATACGTTTAATTTGGCAAAATAGGAAGCAGGGTTTTTGGGGGTGGCCGATAGGTCACCCCCCAGGGTGACGAAAAAGTCGACACCCTGCCAGAACGAGTAAAAAAGGGTCTGGGGGTGGCCGATAGGTCACCCCCATGCATTTCTGATAACGGCTTCTAAGCCTGCCCTTTGTTGACAATAATAAGCAGGGAATACTATAATGAATCTGGTGTTTTTCGGGGGAATATCTTTATGAAGCTGGATTTAAAGCCTTTGCAAAGGCATCTGCAGGACAGCCTGACATTCCATTTTACCATACCCGGTGACGACCGGGTGCTGAGCGAAATGGGGGGCTCTTTTGCGGATAGGATTGTGGTTGATTTAACCGTCCATACTTCTGCTTTGGATTATGTAGCAAACGGAAAGCTGAATACACGTCTGCAGATAGGTTGCTCTCGTTGTCTGGGCGAGCTTTTTATTCCGGTAAAGACCGATGTCTCCTTCATAATAATAGAGGGAGAACAGGGCATAGAAGCCCGGACCGACAGGGAAGAGGATGTGGTTATTAGCCAGCATGGAGAGGTGGATATCGAGGACCTGATTTACGGGCTTATACTGGCTGAGATTCCACTTAATCCACTTTGCAGCGAGGCATGCCGGGGATTGTGCCCGGTATGTGGCCAGGACTTGAATCAGGGAAGCTGTACCTGCAGCAGAGAGGATCATGACCCCCGCTGGGATAAGTTAAAACAGATAAAAGAACAACTTGAGAAAGAGGAGGTTTAGACCGTGGGAGTACCCAAGAGAAGGCAGTCTCATGCACGCAAGAATAAACGCAGATCGGAATGGCAAAAGATTGATAAGCCAGGTCTGGTTGAGTGCCCTCAGTGCCATGAACTTAAAATGCCCCACCGCGCCTGCCTGGGCTGTGGTTATTATAAGGGCAAAAATGTAATGGAATAGAAAAACTATTTTTAGCTAAAAAGTAAGTAGGGTTCTGCGCAGGACTGAAAGCTTACTTTTTGCTTTTTATATGGTATCGTTACAAGTACCTGTGAAGGAGCCAGCGTATGCGTATTGCCGTAGATGTAATGGGAGGCGATCATGCCCCGGGTGAAGTCATTGCCGGGGCGGTCAAATGGGCCGGGCGGGACCGGAAGAATCAAGTTCTTCTGGTGGGGCGCTCCGAGCTGATTAAAAATGAACTCCAGGCATGGGATTACTTACCCGAGCAGGTGGGGGTTGTCCACGCTGAGCAGGTTATCGGCATGGATGAATCTCCCGCCCAGGCCATGAGGAAAAAGCGTGATGCCTCCATAGTCATTGCTACTGGTCTGGTGAAGCAAAAACAGGCAGATGCCGTTCTTTCCTGCGGAAGCACTGGCGCCCAGATGGCTGCCGCAGTGTTTATCCTGGGGCGTATGCCGGGAATTGAAAGACCGCCTATCGTGACCCCCATTCCCGGGTCGGGGCACCATCCCACTCTGTTGATTGACTCGGGTGCCAATGTGGATTGCAAACCGCTGCAATTGCTTCAGTTTGCCATTCTGGGCAGCACTTACGCTGCCAGTGTTCTGGGCATAAGCCGGCCCCGGGTGGCACTTCTTAACAATGGCGAGGAAGAAGGCAAGGGAAATACTGCTGCTGTCCAGGGCTATAGTCTCCTTAAGCAACAGTCCGGCTTGCATTTTGTGGGTAATGTGGAAGGGCGAGATCTGTTTGCGGACCGGGCGGATATAGTAGTCTGTGACGGTTTTACCGGCAATATCGTTTTAAAGGTTGTGGAAGGTACAGCAGGTTTTATGAGTAGCCTGGCTATGGAAGAATTCGGGAAGGTGCCAGCGTCTTTTGGCCGGCTGGATTATCAGACTGTGGGAGGAGCGCCGCTCCTGGGGGTAGAAGGGGTTAGTATCGTCTGTCACGGGAGTTCACGACGGGAAGCAGTTTACAATGGTATGCTCGCAGCACAGGATTGTATACGCGGGAATATTGTAGAAATGCAGAGGGAGGGGCTAAACCGGATAGTATTAAACCCGGAATAGCTGCTGACCGGTTCTGCCTCGGTATATTTGTCCAGAAGTATTTTGCGTGCCATAGGGCCAACCCATTAAAAACTTTACTACCAGGAGGGAGAAAAATGGAGGAGTTCTTTGTACTGGCCAGAAAGATCCTGGCGGAGCAACTCGATATCAGTCCGGAAGATATTGAGATGGAAACCACCTTTGAGGATCTGGATGCAGATTCCATAGATATTGTGGAAATGATTATGTCCCTGGAAGATATCTATGGCGTGGAATTTCCGGAGGAGGACCTGGAGAGCTACCCCACTATGGGATCACTGGTAACCGCCCTTTACGCGTATCTCCAGCAAGCAAAGGAATGAAAACGGTCAATGAATTCCTAAAGGCCAGTGGATTGGAATTCAACAACTACGAATTAATACGTATGGCTCTCACTCACCCTTCCTATGCTCAGGAAAAAAATGTGTCCTATAACAACCAGCGCCTGGAGTTTCTGGGGGATGCGGTACTTAATTTCGTAGTTGGTGAATACCTGTACCGGACTTTCCCGGCCAAGGCAGAAGGGGAGCTAACCCGGATCAGAGCCCGGGTAGTTTGCGAAACCTCTCTTCATGATGTGGCCGCCCACCTTAATCTGGGTGAGTATTTACTTCTGGGTAAAGGGGAAGATTTATCCGGAGGGAGAAAACGGAAGTCTATTCTTGCCGATGCTGTAGAGGCAGTAATCGGAGCCCTGTACCTTGACCAGGGGTACCCTGCCGCCCGTGATTTTGTTTTGCGGCAATTGGCAGCTACGGTACAGGAAGTGGCGGCAGGGGATTACCAGGATTATAAATCCCGCCTGCAGGAATTGGTTCAGGCTCACAATAAGGAGAACGTAAGCTATTCTATTCTGGAGGAAAGTGGTCCTGCCCAT
>Ga0116193_1003042_pt1 | contig 12296 bp, 11 predicted proteins | sample AD_UKC115_MetaG_FD_89892 | JGI IMG/M metagenome (GOLD analysis project Ga0116193, IMG submission 89892) | Active sludge microbial communities of municipal wastewater-treating anaerobic digesters from Hong Kong - AD_UKC115_MetaG | ecosystem: Engineered > Bioreactor > Anaerobic > Digestate... | reverse complement strand
TTGGTGCATGAGCCAAAACCTTCTTTATCCATTTGGTCAATCATGTTTAATACACGGCTATGGCGTTCAGGCTCGCCTTGTGGTAATAATGCTAAATGAGAAACTTTTGCCGATAAGAATAACATGGCACTACTATTTTTACAAGCAGCTACGCAAGCACCGCAACCAATACACATTGCTGCAGCAAAAGATGCATCGGCTTTATCTTTATTAATTGGTAAAGCATTTCCATCTACCGCATTACCTGTGTTTACAGAAATATAACCGCCTGCCTGAATAATTCTATCAAAAGCTGTTCTATCTACTACTAAATCTTTTATTACCGGAAAAGCATTTGCACGCCAAGGTTCTACCACAACAGTATCTCCATCTTTAAAAGCACGCATGTGTAATTGGCAAGTAGTATTTGCATGCCAAGGGCCATGTGGTTTACCATCAATATACATAGAGCAGGCACCGCAAATGCCTTCACGACAATCATGGTCAAAGGCAATAGGTTCTTCACCATCTGCAATTAATTTTTCATTCAATACATCAAACATTTCTAAGAAACTCATTTCAGAAGAAATGTTTTCTACTCTATACATTTTAAATTCGCCTTTTGTGTTTGAATTTTTTTGACGCCAAACTTTTAAATTCAAATTCATGTTGTAGTGTTCCATAAACCGAATGCTTTTGATTTTAGTTTTTAATTTTTGCTACACTCAATTGTTACTTCATATCGTTCTTCTCTCCTATTATCTAATCTAATATTCGTAAACTTTAATTTAGATGTATCTAAATAATGAATACGAAATCTCATAGAATCTTTACTTGCTACATTTAAAACATACAAAACAGAATCGTTTATTTTATGATAAACATAGTTAGTTGTTTTAGGTGATTCATCACTTCCATTAAAATATATAATACTGTCTTGCTTAAATGTTAAGGTTTCATTTTTTGCCGTATCGGTAAACGGGCCAACTAATGTATCGTTTCCTTCAATAGCAAAATCTGTTTCAGTTATATATTTTATTTTCCAAAGACCTAATAAAGATGGTTGTTTTACTGCCGTATTTTCTTTTATTGTTGAATGATTATTGTTGCATGAAACAAAAACAATTATTGAAAATATAACTGCAATTTTTACCATTATTTATAATTACGTTGTGTTGGTTTAATTACTTCGTATTCTAAATTTTCTTTATGCATATTCCAATCGCTTTCTCCTTTATATTCCCATGCAGATACGTGCATAAACAAATCATCATTACGCATTGCTTCGCCTTCAGGTGTTTGAGATTCTTCTCTAAAATGCCCGCCACAACTTTCACTTCTGTCTAAAGCATCTTTACACATTAGTTCTCCTAATTCTATAAAATCGGCTACACGCCCTGCTTTATCTAATTCAGGGTTAAATTCATTTATTTGTCCGGGCACTCTTAAATCATTCCAAAATTCTTTTTTCAATTGTTGAATTTCTACAATGGCTTCTTTTAAACCTTGTTCATTACGAGCCATTCCACATTTGTCCCACATTATTTTCCCTAATTTTTTATGGAAACTTTCAACAGAAGTTTTTCCTTTAATGTTCATTAATTTTTCAATTCTTTCACGCACATTTTTTTCTGCCTCGGCAAATGCTTCATGCTCTGTTGAAATAGGTTTGTTGTAAATTTCATCGGCCAAATAATTTCCTATTGTATAAGGAATTACAAAATAACCATCGGCCAAACCTTGCATTAATGCACTTGCACCTAAACGGTTTGCACCATGATCACTAAAGTTGGCTTCACCCAAAGCATACATACCTTTTACGGTAGTCATTAATTCGTAATCTACCCACAAACCGCCCATTGTGTAGTGAACGGCAGGATAAATTCTCATTGGAGTTTCGTAAGGATTTTCGCCTGTTATTTTTTCGTACATATCAAACAAGTTGCCGTATTTTTCTTTTACAACTTCTTTGCCCCATGTAATAATTTGTTCTATTGGTGCATCTTCTTTTCCTTCTTTATTGGCTTCAATTCTTCCGTAGCGTTCAATAGCTGAGGCAAAATCTAAATATACTGCTTGTTTAGAAGTACCTACGCCGTAACCTGCATCGCACCTTTCTTTTGCTGCACGGCTTGCGACATCTCTCGGTACTAAATTTCCAAATGCAGGATATCTTCTTTCCAAATAATAATCTCTTTCTTCTGCCGGAATTTCGTTTGGTTTTCTGTTATCGTTTTGTTTTTTAGGAACCCATATTCTTCCATCATTTCTTAACGATTCACTCATTAAGGTTAATTTAGATTGATGGTCTCCGCTAACGGGAATACATGTTGGATGAATTTGTGTGAAACAAGGATTACCAAAAAATGCTCCTTTTTTATGTGCTTTCCATGCAGCAGTTACATTACTGCCCATTGCGTTTGTTGAAAGATAAAATACGTTTCCGTAACCACCACTGCATAATAAAACTGCATGACCAAAATGACGTTCTAATTTTCCTGTAATTAAATCTCTGGCAATAATTCCTCTTGCTTTGCCATCAACTATAACAACATCAAGCATTTCATGTCTGCTATACATTTTTACGTTTCCTAAAGCAACTTGGCGTTCTAATGCTTGGTAAGCTCCTATTAATAATTGCTGGCCTGTTTGTCCGGCTGCATAAAATGTACGTTGTACTTGCACACCACCAAAACTTCTGTTGCTTAATAAACCTCCGTATTCTCTTGCAAAAGGTACGCCTTGTGCAACACATTGGTCTATAATATTAGCACTTACTTCGGCAAGGCGATGTACGTTAGCTTCTCTTGAACGGTAATCCCCACCTTTTACAGTATCGTAAAATAAACGAAATGTGCTATCACCATCGTTCTGATAATTTTTAGCTGCATTAATACCACCTTGTGCAGCAATACTGTGTGCACGGCGTGGAGAATCTTGAAAGCAAAATGCTTTTACTTTATACCCTAATTCTCCCAAAGTGGCGGCAGCACTGGCTCCTGCCAATCCTGTACCAATAACTATAACTTCTAATTTACGTTTGTTGGCAGGGTTTACTAATTTACAATGGCCTTTATAATCTGTCCATTTTTCTTCTAATTTTCCTGCGGGTATTTTTGAGTTTAGCATTTTAATAATTATGAATTACTAATTATGAAATGAATTGAGCGAAGTTTTTTCTTAACTAATCCAACCAAAGTGAAAACATAAAGGCATCATTACAAAAGCTAATGGAACTATAATTGCAAAAGCATAGCCAATACTTGTAAGCATTTTGTTATAACGTTTATTATGCACGCCAATAGTTCTAAAAGCACTTTGAAAACCATGTGCCAAATGGTAGCCTAATGCAGCACAACCTAACACATATACTAAAATGGTAATTGCAGTTAAAGGGTTATGACCTGAAAAAGTATCTTTCATTTTTGCATATAAATCAATTTCACCACTTAAACTTAAACCTTGGCTAGCTCTGTTAGGTAACCAAAAATTAGATAAATGAAGTATTAAAAAAATTAATATTAATGTACCTAATAAAGCCATACTACGACTATACCATTTACTGCCTTTATTACCATAAGATACCGCATATTTAGCTGATCTTGCTTTTCGGTTTTTAGCTTCAAGCATATAGCCTTGTACAATATGAAGAATAAAACCTAAGAATAAACCAATTTCTAAAATGCGGGGAACAATATTGGCTCCCATAAAGTGGGCAGCTTTATTAAACATTTCTCCCCCATCGTTAGCAAAAATGCATGCATTAATACCAACATGTACAATTAAAAAAAGTACTAAAAAAATTCCGGTAAAGCTCATTACTAATTTTCTTCCGATTGAAGAGGTAAACATCTGTTTCCAGGTCATATAGCGAAGTTGAGGTTTGGATAATTCTCAGCAAAAGTAATTATCAAATCAATGTAATGCAATTATGATTTTATTTTTTTTAAAATTATCTAACTATTACCTTCAATATTTATAAAAAACCTTTCATCAAACAAATAATATTTACCGTTCTTTTTTGTTTTGCAGTACTTACTTTTGAAACATGTTTAAACTGCTAAACATTTTATGGAACAGCTTTCGTATGGCATTGCAAGAGTTGCGTGTTAATAAACTGCGTACCTTTCTTTCACTGTTCGGAATTACCATTGGTATTTTTTGTATTATAGGTGTTTTAGCAACGGTAGATAGTTTAAAAGATAATGTTCAATCTCAAATAAAAGCTTTAGGTACTAACTCAATTTGGATTGATAAATTTGATTATAGTGATGGTGGAGATGGTGGGTTTCCTTGGTGGAAATATTATAAAAGACCTACCAACAAGTATAGTGAAATGCAGTTTTTAAAAGCCAATTTAACACAGGCAAAAAACGTAGCTTACTTTGTTCCCAACAGTGTTACGTTAGAATACGAAAGCACTTCTATTAAAAATGTACCCTTATACGGAGTAACAGAAGATTTTTATAAAATTCAAGATTTAAAAATTACTGAAGGAAGATTTATAAGCGATGCAGAGTTTAGTAGAGGAAGCCCTGTTTGTATTATTGGAGCAAAGCAAGCCGAAAATATTTTTGGTATTGCAGATGCTTCATGTATTGGCAAACAAATTTCAATGAACGGAAGAAAAGTTACCATTGTTGGTTTAATTGAAAAAAGAGGAACAGAAGGAATTGGATTTCAGTTTGATAATTGCTTACTTATTTCTTACCAATATTTTGCTTCACTGTTTGATGTGTTGCATGCAGGACAAAATTTAATTATTGTTGAAGGAAAAGATAATGCTGCTAAACAATCTTTAATAGATGAAATAAGAGGTTACATGCGTCAGTTAAGAAAACTTAGCCCGCAAGAAGCAGACAATTTTGCATTGAATGATATTCAATTATTCAGCCAAGTAATAGATCAAATGGCAGGCTCTATAAATTTAGCCGGTTGGTTTATTGCAGGGTTAAGTTTATTGGTTGGTGCATTTGGTGTAGCCAATATAATGTTTGTAACCGTAAGAGAAAGAACCAGCCAAATAGGTTTAAAAAAAGCTATTGGTGCTAAACGAAGAACCATATTAACCGAGTTTTTATTAGAAAGTGCATTCTTATGTGTAATTGGCGGAATATTAGGTTTGTTCTTTGTTTGGTTGCTTACATTATTCTTAAGTTCTGTTATGCCCTTCCCTATTTTTATTGCAGGAAATATTATAATAATGGCCATGACGGTTTGTGTAGTATTAGGTGTTTTAGCTGGAATAATTCCTGCGTTTATAGCTGCCCGAATGGACCCTGTTGTTGCTATAAGAAGTAAATAATAAATATAGTTTTCGATTTAAGAAAGAAGCCTAAAGCATTAAAAACTTAGCAGTTAATTTTGCTGTTTAATATTAATACTTGAAGCCGATAATTATTTTAGCCATAGAATCTTCTTGCGATGAAACATCTGCATCTATTTGTGCCGATGGAAAAATTTTATCCAATTTTATTGCCAACCAAACCATTCACGAAAAATATGGTGGTGTTGTACCAGAATTAGCAAGCAGGGCACATATGCAAAATATTGTTCCGGTGGTAAATGCAGCATTATCTTCTTCAAACCAAAATCTATCTTCTGTTTCGGCAATTGCTTTTACACAAGCTCCGGGCTTAATTGGCAGTTTATTAGTAGGTGCACAATTTGCAAAATCATTAGCTCTATCATTAACCAAACCATTAATTGCTGTGCACCACATGCAAGCACATGTATTAGCCAATTTAATTGATGAAAACAATAAACCCGAATTCCCATTTTTATGTTTAACTGTTAGTGGCGGGCATACACAAATTGTATTAGCAAAATCTCCACTTGAATTAGAAGTTATTGGTGAAACTATTGATGATGCTGCAGGAGAAGCATTTGATAAAACAGCAAAACTATTAGGACTACCCTATCCCGGCGGACCTTTAATAGATAAATATGCCAAAGAAGGAAACCCTTTAGCATTCAAGTTTGCAGAACCTCAGATACCTGAATTAAATTTTTCATTCAGCGGTTTAAAAACATCGGTACTTTATTTTTTACAAAAACAAGAAGCAAGTTTTATTGAAAATAATTTGAACCATTTATGTGCTTCCATTCAACACACCATTATTAATATTTTAATGAAGAAAATAAAATTAGCAGTAAAACAAACGGGCATTAAAAATGTTTGTATTGCAGGTGGTGTAAGTGCTAACAGTAGTTTGCGAAATACTTTAAATGAATATGGCATTAAATACGGTTGGAAAACTTTTATTCCAAAATTTGAATATTGTACCGATAATGCAGCTATGATAGCCATTACCGCCTATTATAAATATTTAGCAAATGATTTCTCAGAATTAAATGTAAGCCCAACTGCAAAAGCAACATGGTAATGCATTACAAAAATTAAATTTAAAACTATTCAACAATAATTATTATAAAAACAAATATTTAAAATTTACAAATATGGAAACAGCATTAGAAGTAAACGGAGAATTAGATGTAAGAGTTCTTATACCCATTAAACGTCATGAATTATTAATAAAACTTTTTAAAGAATTACCGGTAAGTGAAAGTTTTATTTTTATTAACGACCACGACCCATTGCCATTGTTTTATGAATTTCGTTCAATATACGGAGATGTAGTTGGCTGGGAATATTTAAACAGAGGTGGCAGAGAATGGAAAGTAAAAGTTACACGTATTGAAGAGTCGTTAGGACGTGAGTTTACAGATATTTCAACACTTATTGATTTACGCAAAGTAGAACAAAAAGATTGGAAGCAAGTAATATTTCACCGCTATGGAATGATGGAACAAAACACAACTATGGAACTTATTGCCAAAGAAGATCCGAAAGAAATTCACGGCATTTTTATTCAGAAGTTTGAAGGAAAACATAAATGGATTTATAAAAAAAATGAACCCGAAGAATATATTATTCATATAACCAAACAAGATAACAGCGGACTTGGAGATACAGGTTTTTCTGTAGTTAATGAATTTGATATTCGCCCTTATCCTCCTACAGAACGCCATGAAATGTTTTACAAAGCATTTGCAGATATAAAGCCCGGCGAGGCATTTGAATTTATTAATGACCATGATCCCAAACCATTGTATTACCAAATGGAAGCAGAAAGTAAAGAACCGTTTAGATGGGAATATTTACAAAAAGGTCCTGATGATTGGAAAGTAAGAGTAATTAAAACAAAAAAAGAAAAATAATAAGTTGCAATTTTATTTAATATTTATTTTATGCTTTGTATTTATCACGAATCTACCGACCCCTATTTTAATGTTGCTACAGATGAATATATTTTGAAGCATATTGAAGAAGATTGTTTTATGCTTTGGAGAAACGATAATGCAATTATTGTAGGGCAATATCAAAACACATTAGCCGAAATAAATTACAACTACGTTAAAGAACACAATATTGCAGTTGTACGAAGAATTTCGGGCGGCGGTGCAGTGTATCATGATTTAGGTAATCTTAATTTTTCTTTTACACAATCGGGTAAAAATTCAAGCCTATCAGATTTTGAAAAATTTACACAACCTATTATTCACGTAATACAAGAATTGGGCGGCAATGCACGTTTTGAGGGCAAGAACGATTTAATGATTGACGGGAAAAAAATTGCAGGCAATGCAGCACATATTCATAAAAATAAAATTCTGCATCATGGTTGTTTATTGTTTGCTTCAGAAATGCGAAATGTAAGTGAAGCATTAAAAATAAATCCTATAAAATATATTGATAAAGCCATAAAATCTGTTCCTAAAAGAGTTACTAATATTTCCGAACATTTAAAAACACCCATTACACTTGAGTCATTTACAGAAAAAATAATGAATCATGTTCTTGCAAATTATCCCAATGCCCGTTTGTATAAATTTACAGAAGAAGATAAAAAAAGTATTCAGAAATTAAGAGATGAGAAGTACGCTACACACGAATGGAATTACGGAAAATCTCCCGAATACAATTTTAAAAAAGCAATTCGCACCAATGGTGGTTTATTAGAAATGAATTTGGAAGTTAAAAACGGAATAATTGAAAAAGTAAAAATATTTGGCGATTTCTTTTCTGAAAAAGGAATATCAGCTGTAGAAGATGCATTAGTTAATACCTTACATAAAGAAGATGAATTGAGAAAAGTTTTATCTCAATTTTCAATTGAACAACATTTTAAAAATATTACGAAAGATGATTTACTTAATGCAATGTTTTAAAAATATTTTATGAATCAAAAATTTAATGCTGACAAACAAAATAAAATAGCAGAAAAATTTCATTCATTACATCATGCCAATGAAACATTAATACTACCTAATGCGTGGGATTGTATATCGGCTAAAATATTTGAAGAAAATAAATTTCCTGCCATTGCAACAACAAGTGCAGGAGTTGCTTGGTGTTACGGTTATAAAGATGGAGAACACATTCCACCACATTTAGTAATTGAAACAATAAACCGTATTACACAAACAGTTTCGGTTCCGGTAACTGCAGATATTGAAGGCGGTTATTATAGAAACAATATTGAAAAATTTTCTCAGTTTATACACAACATAATTGAAGCAGGTGCAGTAGGTATTAATCTTGAAGATGGACATGCACATACCGAAATATTGAATGATGTTAATCATCACATTACATTAATAAAATTGGCAAAAGAAATTGGAAAAGAAAAAGGCGTTAATTTATTTGTAAATGCAAGAACAGATGCAATGCTTTTAAATACTAATTTGAAAAATAAAATTGAAGCTTGTATTGAACGTACAAAAATTTTTGAAGAAGCAGGTGCCGATGGTGCATTTATTCCGTTTGTAAAAGATATAGAAACAGTAGCACAAATTAAACAAAACATAAACCTTCCTTTAAATATTCTTTTTGCAGACACTTTAAATATTGAAGATTTAAAAAAACTAAAAATAAATCGTATAAGTATTGGTGGTAGAGCTATGTTAGCTACAATGAATTTGCTGAAAGAAATTTCAAACGAAATAAAAAATAGTAATAATTGGTTTTCTCTTTTTACAAAAGAGCCTACTTATGCAGAAGTAAATGCGTGGTTTAAATAAATTAAAATTGTTATTATGAAATGCTATAACGATGAAAAAAAATTTGATAACGAATTAAACGCAGCCTTTTGGAATGAACGTTGGCAAACAAACCAAACAGGTTGGGATGTAGGTTATGCTTCTACTCCGCTAAAAGAATATATCAATCAATATTCTAATAAACAAGCTGCTATATTAATCCCCGGATGTGGTAATGCTTATGAAGCAGAATACTTAACAGCAAAGGGTTTTACCAATATTACACTTATTGATATTGCAGAAAAAGCAGTTGAAAAATTAAAAGAAAAATTTAAAAACTTTCCTCAAGTAAAAATTTTATGTGAAGATTTTTTTCAACACCAAGGCAAATACGATTTAATTATTGAACAAACATTTTTTTGTGCACAGGTATTAGAAAGACGTAAAGAATATGTAGAAAAAATTGCATCACTTTTAAACAATAACGGAAAATTAGTGGGCGTTTTATTTAATATTAATTTTGAAAAACAAGGTCCTCCATTTGGAGGCAATCAATCAGAATATGAAACTCTTTTCAAACATTATTTTCATATTCATACTATGCAACCTTGCTATAACAGCATTAAGCCAAGAGAAGGTTCTGAATTGTTTATTAATTTAATTAAGAAGAATACATAATAATAAATTAAAATTTATTATTACAGTTCCACCTCTCCTACTAAAAATACACTTCCGCAAATAAGTATTAAATCATTTTTATCGGCGTTTTGCATTGCTTCTTTTAATGCAATATTTACATTTAAAAAACAGTTACCGTTTAATTCTTCGGTAATTGCTTTATCTCTTAATGCTTCTGCATTTAATGCTCTTTCAATTTGTGCTTGCGTAAAATAATAGTTTGCTTGTTTGGGTAATAATTTCAACACATTATCAATTGCTTTATCTTTTACCATACCAAAAATTACATGTAGCGTATTATAATTTATTAATGCTAATTGTTGTACAATTTGTTTAATGCCATCTTCATTATGTGCAACATCTAATACAACTGTTGGTTGCTGGTGTATTACTTCCCACCTGCCATGTAAACCTGTTATTTTTTTTGTGTGCTGTAGTGCATACTGCATATCTTTTTTATTAATACTCCATCCTTTAAAACGCAGTTGGTGCAAGGCTTCTAAAACAGTAAGTAAGTTTTTTGTTTGATAAATTCCATTCAAATCTAAACTGTATTTTTCATGTTCATCATTCAAATGATTGGCAACTGATACATTTAGTAAATGATGCTCGTATTGCCAATCTGCAATCCATCTTTGTTTATCGGCGAACACAATTGTAGCATTTACCTCATTTGCTTTTTTTACAAAAACATTTGCCGTTTCTTTATGCGTTTCTCCAATAACCACCGGAACATTTTGTTTAATAATACCTGCTTTTTCAAATGCAATTTTTTCTAATGTATTACCTAATATATTCATGTGGTCGTAGCCTATATTAGTAATAACACTAAGCTCAGGCGTAATAATATTTGTACTATCTAACCTTCCACCCAAACCTGTTTCAATAATTGCAATATCAACTTGTTGTTGTGCAAAATATTCAAATGCCATTGCAACCGTTATTTCAAAAAAAGAAGGTTGAATAATTTCAATATATGGTTGTATTTTTTTTGTGAATTGAATAATAAATTCTTCACTACATAACACTCCGTTTATTTTTATTCTTTCTTTAAAATCTTTTAAGTGTGGAGAGGTATATAAACCTGTTTTATATCCTGCAGTTTGCAATACAGCAGCCAACATATTACTTACAGAGCCTTTACCATTAGTACCTGCAATATGAATGATTTTAAATTTTTGTTGTGGGTTATTAAGTGCGTTACATAATGCAATAGTGTTGGTTAAATCTTTTTTAAAAGCAGCAGCACCCAACCTACTAAACATGGGTAATTTTTCAAATAAGTATTGAATGGTTTGCTCATAATTCATGCAGCAAATGTAATTGATAGCTTAAATGAAATTTGCATTAGCTAAACATAGAGCAAATTCAATGTGGAAACCTATTTGTCTGCTTCATTGTTTTTCTTACGCATTTCTCTTACTTTTTTTATACCATAACCTGCACCGGCTGCAATTAATAAACTCAAGCCGCCATCTACCGGTGCATCAGACCCCAAATCCGGTGGAGTTGGTGGTTGTGCCATTAACGGCAATGCAGAAAATATAAAACATATAAGTAATATTGACAATGTAATTAATTTCGTTTTCATGTGTTTGTTGTTTATTGGTTTGTTATGTTGAGTGAACCATTTTTTTATTATTTCTACAGATTTCTCACTTCGTTCGAAATGACGTAAAAAACTTGAATTGATATTATCGTCATTGCGAGGAGCGAATGCGACGTGGCAATCTGTTTGTTTTACGAGTAGATTTCTCACTTCATTCGAATTGATGTAAAAGTGTATTCTTTATTTTCCCTCATTTACACATCTTCTCATTTGCATATCTACACATCTACTAATTCTTCACCGCATTTAATGTGGGCAGCAAAGAACCATTGCCTATTAGTTTAATAAAATAATGACCTTGTACTGCATTGGCTGCGTTAATGTTGTAAACGCTTCCTTTTAATACATTATTAAACATTCCTGCATTTAAAACCCTTCCTGCATTATCTATTACCTGATATTGTAATTGGCTATAATTGCTTTTACTGAATAAGCTAAATTGATTATTGTTTGAAGGATTGTTTAATAAAATAACAGGAAGATTGTTGTTATCTGCTTCCGTTCCTTTTGCATTGAGTACAATAGAAAATCTTGTACTTTTTTGTGATTGAATATCGGATGTTGTTATAAAACCATAACTGTTTGTATTACCATCAATTAATGTATAAACTCCTGTATAACTATCATACAAATAAGCTTTGTTGTTACCCGCAATTAATGAAAGTAATTGTATGCCGATGGTATAATTTCCTTCTTCCATATTTTTTATTCCAAGTTGTACGGTTCTGTTTTCATCGGAATTATTTTTTAATTCACTTCCATGAAAAATAGAATACACGGTAGAATCATTACCTATTACCGATAAATCGGGTCCAGTATTTCTTCCCATATCATAAGCATCATATTTACCGTCAAACTTATCAGTAGCATCGGGTGCAACGCCCCATCTCAACACCACTTCATCTGCATATTTATCGCCTTGTTTGGCTAAACTTAATTTTATAATACTGTTGGTATTGGTTGGTGCAGCACTGCCATTGGGGTTTAG